>Ga0070731_10002560_pt1 | contig 17166 bp, 14 predicted proteins | sample Coa_R1_2_FD_66448 | JGI IMG/M metagenome (GOLD analysis project Ga0070731, IMG submission 66448) | Surface soil microbial communities from Centralia Pennsylvania, which are recovering from an underground coalmine fire - Coalmine... | ecosystem: Environmental > Terrestrial > Soil > Unclassified ...
AAAGGCCGCATCGGCGAGCGCTACATTCTCGGCGGGCAAGACGTGCTGCTCGGCGATATGTTGCGCGAAATCGCCCGGCAGATCGGCCGCCGGCCGCCAAGGTTACGCTTGCCGCGGCAGCTGATTTTTCCCATCGCCTATGGCGCCGAGGCGATCGCCCATTTCACCGGCCGCGAGCCGTTCGTGACCACGACCGGGCTAAAGCTGGCGAAGGATCATATGTTTTTCAGCTCCGCCAGGGCAGCGCGCGAATTGGGCTATGCGGCGCGGCCTTACGGCGAAGCCATCGCCGATGCGATCGGCTGGTTTCGCGACCATGGCTATGTCAAGCGCTGAGCCTAATGCGCGGTTTCGCGACGCGCGCGCAGGAAGTGGAAGAATTCGACGCCCTCGCGCAGCCGGCGCATCAGCATGTCGCGGCTGGTCAGCATCTCGCCGACGATCTCGGCGATCTTGGAGGGGCGGAAATAGAATTTCCTGTAGAATTCCTCGACCGAATCGAAAATTTCGGTGTGACCGAGGTGCGGATAGTTCAGCGGCGCGATCTGCGTGCCGTCGTCGGTGAGGAGGTCGACATCGGCGGCGAACCAGCCGTTCTCCTTGGCCTGCCTGTAGAGGAACGTGCCGGGATACGGCGCGGCCAGCGACACCTGGAGCGTGCGCGGGTTGACGTCCTTGGCGAACTGCAGCGTCTCCCTGATCGTTTCGCGCGTCTCGCCCGGCAGTCCCAGAATAAAGGTGCCGTGCACGATGATGCCGAGCGCGTGGCAATCCCTGGCGAAACGCCGCGCCACGTCCACGAGCACGCCCTTCTTGATGTTGTGCAGGATCTTCTGATTGCCGGACTCGTAGCCGACCAGCAGCAGGCGCAGGCCATTGGCCTTCATCACTTCAAGCGTCTTGCGCGGCACGTTGGCCTTGGCGTTGCACGACCAGACGACGCCGAGCGGACCGAGCGCGCGGGCGAGCGCCTCGACGCGCGGATGATCGTCGGTCAGCGTGTCGTCGTCGAAGAAGATCTCCTTGACCTGGGGAAATTCCTTCATGACGTATTTGACGTCTTCGACGACGCGGCCGATCGACGTGGCGCGGTATTTGTGGCCGCCGATGGTCTGCGGCCACAGGCAGAAGGTGCAGCGCGATTTGCAGCCGCGGCCGGTGTACCAGCTCATATAAGGGTGCTTGAGATAGCCGCCGAAATACTTCTCAACGTTGAGCTGTTTGTAGACCGGGAGCACGGACGGCAGCTTGTCCATGTCCATCAGAACGTCGCGCTCGGGATTATGCACGATCCTGCCGTCGGGACCGCGATAGGACAGGCCCCTGATGGTCGCCCAGTCGGCGCCCTCGGCCAGTTCCTTGATGGTGAATTCGTATTCGTTGCGGCAGACGAAATCGATTGCCGCTGCGGCGTCGAGGCTCTCATGCGGCTCGACCGCGACCTTGGCGCCGATGAAGCCGATCTTGGCCGCCGGATTGAGCGCGCGGATCATGCCGGCCGTCCTCACGTCGGACTTGAAACTCGGCGTCGAGGTGTGGATCACGATGAAGTCGTGCGACTTCACGTCGTCTTCGATGTCCGCGAAGGTCAGCCCATGCGGCGGCGCGTCGATAAGCTTGGAGCCGGGAACCATGGCGGCGGCCTGCGCCAGCCAGGTCGGAAACCAGAACGACTTCACCTCGCGCTTCATCTGGTAGCGCGCGCCGGCGCCGCCGTCGAAGCCGTCGAACGACGGCGCCTGAAGGAACAACGACCGCATTACGTTTCAACCTCGCCGTAATAGGCCAGCGTTTTGTCGGCCTGCAGGCCGTAGCGATGTCCGCGCCATTCGATGCCGCGGCCGAAGAAGCTTATAACGAAGACGACGAACGATAAAAGGTCGCGCACCGGTCCAAACCGGAACATATGATCGCGCAAACCAAAGGCCCGGTCGATCTCGACCTGCAGCGCGAAACGGCAGGCGAGTGCCGCAACGACGATCAGGCCGGCCGGCGTGAGGCCGCCGAGCAACAAGCCGAGCAGGGCGAGCGGCAAAGCATGGGTGATAATGAGCCCGGCATAGCCGAGCGGATCGACGGATCGGATCGTTCGCGCCCAGCGCAATTCGTGGCGAAGGAGTTCGCGCGCGGATCGCTCGCTGCAAACGTGGCCAACGGTGTCGTGCGGGATGGCGACGGTTAATCCGGCGCGCCGCACCAGCGCGCCGAGCGCGTAGTCGTCGGCCAGTCGATCGGCCACTGCTTCGAAGCCGCCAATCTTGGCGAGCGTGGATTTACGGAGCGCCATGGTCGAGCCGAAGCAGGGCGTGGCCAAGCCGAGTTTTAGCCCGACCAGCACGTTGGGCAGGAACTGATAGTCGATGCCCGCGGCAGCCAGGCGGGACCAAAGTCCGGCGGCCGCAACGCCACGATAGAGGCAGGTCACGAGGCCCACGCCGGGTTGCTCCAGAGCGGCGGCGATATGCTTGAGATAATCGGGACCGACGACGATGTCGCTGTCCGAAATGACGAGCACGTCATGTTCCGCCTCGCTCGCCATGTTGATCAAGTTCGAGACTTTGGCGTTGGCGCCATGCCGGCGCGAATTAACCGCCAGCGTGAGATCACGATCCGGAAAATCGGCGATCAGCTTGCGGACGATTGCAATCGCGGGATCGGCCGGATCGGCGACGCCGAAGACGATTTGCACCGGGCCCGGATAATCCTGCGAGCAGAACGTAGCGAGATTGGCATGGAGACTTGGCTCCACGCCGTGCAGCGGCTTAAGGACAGTCACGGCCGGGAACGCGCATGGCGCCGGCGCGCCGGGCGATCGCGCGAAACTGCGCACCGCAAAGGCCGCAAACAGCGCATAGCAGCAGCCCAAAGCGGCCGCCGCATAACAAATCACCGCCGTCCAAGCGGCCGAATTGACAAAAAACGCGTTCACACCGACCTCTGCCACCAAAGCTTTAGTCGACAAGATTAGCTTTGATCGACGAGACTATAGGGCCCAAGCGTGCGCCATGCACGTTAAAGAAACGGCGAAAACCGGACCGGGTTCGATGGGCCAAGGCATCATTCGAAGCTTATTTGCCGCGGGACAGGAGGCGGCGGCCCTCGAGCGTCTGCCAGGCCACCAAGGACGGTATGCCGAGCACGAGGTCCGGGACGCGCTTGATCAGTGCCATTGCCAGCGCAACATCCGCCGGAACCCCGAATATCGCGCTCGCGGCAATCAATGTGCCGTCCTGCACGCCTAATCCGCCGGGCAGCACAAACGCGGCGGCACGGGTGCCTTGGCCCAGGCTTTCGATGGCGACAGCTTCAAGCGGAGTGACCGGATAGCCCATGAACAACAACGCGATCCAGACTTCGGTCGCACCGAAGAAAATCGTCGCGACATGGACGACGAGCGACGCCAACAGATTGCGATGATTGCGCCAGATGAGTTGCAACCGATCGCCGAGATCGACGACGTGATCGAACACCGCCCATTGGTGCTTCTCGCCGAATGCGATCAGCCGCCGCACGACAGGTTCGAACGCGCCGAAATTCAATGTCAGGAAAAAGCCTGTCACCGCCGGCACTGCGAGCGCCAAAATGATCAAGCCGATGCCGGTCAGCCGATGCGAGCCGACCAGATCGGACACAATGCCGAGTCCTGTCAGCAAGAATATCGTCAAGCCCACCACCTGGAGGAAAATATCGATCAGAACGCTGGCGATCGCCGAATTGCGGGCTATGCCGAATTGCGTCAGCAGCCTTGCTCCGATGACGTCACCGCCGACCATGGCGAACGGAATCAGCGTGTTGATGGCGTCGCGGACGAATCGCAAGCCGATGAAAACACGGGGTCCGGGGCTCGCCGGCGTGAGTAGAAGCCACCAGCCGATGCCTGCCCCGGTCAATGCCGCGGCTCTGGCGGCGATAACGCCTACCGTGCCCCATCGCGAGCCGACCAGGGCCTGCAAAACCGAGGCGAAACCGAAATAAGCGATCAGAGCGGTCAGGAGGGCCAAGCCGAAAATACCGGCAAGCGGGGCCAAAATCCTCATTTACCGGGCCCTATAGGCGATTTCTGGCACTCTATCCCCACGGGCGAACTCGCGGCGGTGAATCAGATGTGGGGTGTGTCTTTTCTGCACTAGTGAAGCTCGGTTGCCGTTCCTATTCTGCATGTTCTTACCAGCACGATTGGGGGCACCCGTGAAAAAAATTGCACTCGGAACGGCGGTTATTCTCGCACTCCTCAGCATTGCGGGATGCGCACAGACCGGCAAGGGCAAGGCCCCGCCCCCTGTCGTGACCAAGGGCTGACCCGGCGGAAGTTTGCGTTTTCCGTTTGCCATGGAGATTGCCAGGGGCAGGCCCGATCTAGTTCTGGCTCGACCTTTGCAATCGAGTAGAGCGAGAAGATGGGGACAACGTGATTATCGTCGTCGGACTGGCGTTTGAAGCGCGCATCGCGGCGGGGCCCGGTGTGCATGTCATATGCAGCGGTGACGGCCGCAACTTGGCGGCCAAGCTCACGGCAGCGATAGCGGAAGCCCGTACGCTGGTGCGCGGTTGCCCGGGAATCATCAGTTTTGGCGTCGCCGGCGGCTTGGCGCCGCATTTGCGGCCTGGAACCTGCGTGGTCGGTTCCGCGGTGATTTCCGGCGCGAAACGCATGCCGATCAGCCAGGAATGGTCGCAGAAATTGCTGCAAACAATACCGGACTCGGTTTCGGGCGCATTGCTCGGCGTGACGGCGCCGGTCGCGCACCCCGAAGAGAAGCGCGCACTCTACTTGAAAACCGGCGCGATCGCGGTCGATATGGAATCGCACATTGTCGCCGCGGTGGGTCTGGCGCATGAAGTGCCGGTCGCCGCGATCCGCGTCATCACCGATCCGGCCAAGCGCGCTTTGCCGGTTTCCGCGGTCGCCGCGATGCGCCCGAACGGCACCACCAATATCGGCGCCATGCTTCGATCGGTGTTGGGCCGGCCGCGCGACTTGCCCGCCCTTTTTCAAACGGCGCTCGACGCGCGCGCCGCGCGGGCGACGCTGGTCCGCGGCAGGCATCTCCTCGGACCTGCATTTGCCGCGCCGTTGGCGACTTGAGAGGCTTGAACCATGTTCAAGTCCGCCGCAGAAGAAATAGGTCAGTGGGCAGACCAATGCCGCCGCTGGGCCAAGGGCGCCCGAACGCGCGAGCAACGGCTGACGTTGCAGAGCTTGGAAAGGCTTCTCAACGATGCCGCAATCGAAGCCGAGCAAGATTTTGACGTGAGTTCTTCACGCCCATTGCGGTCGACGAATTCCTGACCAAGCTGGCGTCGTAGCGGGTCCGTTGCCATCTGTGTAGAATAGTGATGGCAACGAGGCCGTAATGTTTCCGCAAGCTCCGGCTCCACAAGCTTTAGGCTATGTCGGCGTGCGCGCCCGGGATTTGGGCGATTGGGCGAGCTACGGCTCGGGCCTGCTTGGCCTGCAGCGCATCGACAAGTCGCGCTCAACGCTCGCCTTCCGCATGGATGACCGCAAGCAGCGCATCATTGTCGACGCCGATGGCGGCGACGGCATCGGTTTTTTTGGCTGGGAGGCGGCCGACGCGGCGGCGCTGGACCGCCTCGCGGCGCATCTCGACAATAGCGGGATCAAGGTCGCGCGCGGCGCCGGCGCGCTCGCCGACGAGCGGCGCGTGAAAGACCTCATCGTGCTTAACGATCCGCTCGGCAACCGGCTCGAAATCTTTCACGGCGCCGAGACGGCAACGGAGCCATTCAAGCCGGGCCGTTCGATCTCGGGTTTTCGCACCGGCCCGCTTGGGCTAGGGCACGTCGTGCTCAATGTCGACACGCCGGCGACGATCGACCGGCTTATGGCGTTTTATCGCGACACGCTCGGCTTCCGCTTGACCGACTATTACGATCATCCGTTCGTCGCCCGCTTTCTCCACCTTAATCCGCGTCATCACAGTCTCGCCTTCATCCAGACCGGCAAGAATGCGGTCCATCACATCATGATGGAGCTGTTCAGCTTCGACGATGTCGGCCAGGGCTACGATATCGCGCTCGGCGAAGCGGGCCGCGTCGCCACGACACTCGGCCGGCACACCAGCGATTTCATCACCTCGTTCTATTCGTGGACGCCGTCCGCCTTCATGGTCGAATATGGCTGGGGCGCACGCTCGATCGATGTCGAGACCTGGCAGGCCTACGAGCGCAAGGAAGGCCCGAGCATGTGGGGCCACGACCGCGCCTGGCTGTCGCCGGAGGACGGTGCCAAGGCCCGTGCGTTGCGGCTGAAGAATGCCGAGAGCGGCTACCGTCGCCCGGTGCAGGTGATGGACGGCAATTACGAGGTGATGTCCGGTGTCTGTCCATGGTGGGATGGCGTGAAATCGCGGTCCGCCGCGCGTTGATCGATGCATGGACGCGCGTGCGAACAATCTGCACACCCGGGCAATCGCCGAATTCGTCTCCGGCCTGACCTACGCGCAGATTCCCGCCGAAGTGCGCGAGCGGATCAAGCTTCTTATTCTCGATTCGCTCGGCTGCGCCATTTACGGCGCCCATCTCGAATGGTGCCGCATCCTGCGCGACACGCTCGAAGCGCTGGATGCTTCGCGCACCACGTCGATCTGGGGGACGAACCGGAAACTCTCCTCGCCGCATGCCGCCTTGGTCAATGGTACGCAGGTGCAAGGCTTCGAGCTTGACGACGTGCACCGCACGGCGGTGCTGCATGTCGGCGCCGTGACGTTGCCGGCGTTGATCGCGGTCGCCGAGAGCCATGCCAATCTTTCCGGCCGCGATTTCCTCACCGCCGCCGTCGCCGGCTATGAGATCGGCCCGCGGGTGGGCTTGTGCATGGGCCAGGAGCATATCGGCCAGGGCTGGCACTCCGGCGCGACCGTCGGCGTGTTCTCGGCGGCGGCCGGAGCTGCGCGCGCGCTGGCGTTGCCCGCCGACGCTACCGTGCATGCGTTGGGCATTGCCGGCACCCAATCGTCCGGGCTGATGGCGGCGCAATACGGCGCCATGGTCAAGCGCATGCATGCCGGCCGCGCCGCGCAAAGCGGGCTTTATGCGGCGCTGTTGGCGAGCCGCGGCTTTACCGGGATCGTCGACGTGTTCGAGGCGCCCTATGGCGGCTTCTGCACCACGTTCTCGCGCTCCCACGACCGCTTCGACCTCGCGCAACTGAGCGCGGGCTTAGGCGAGCGCTTCGAGACCATGCGCATTTCGCTCAAGTTCTACGCTTGCGTCGGCAGCAACCACACCACGCTCGATGCCATTCGCGATATCCGCAAGCGCCATCCGTTCGCGCTCGACGACATCGACAATATCGTCGTGCACGCGTCTCAGGTCACCGTCGATCACGCCGGCTGGCCGTATGAGCCCGCAGGCTTGACCGCGGCGCAGCTTAATCTTGCGTTCTGCGTCGCCACGCTGCTCGTCGCCGGTGATGTGTCTGTCGACGAATTCGCGCCGGACTGCGTCGCCGATCCGGCACGGATCGCATTGGCGGGCAAGGTGAAGGTCGTGCACGATCCGGCGATCACCGCGCTTGGCGCCGCGCACCGGCACAAGGTGCGCGTCGAAGTGCATTTCCGCGACGGCGCGGTGGAACGCGAGACCCGGGAGTCACCGCGCGGCAGCGAGCATTCATTCGCCGGCGCCGATGATATCGTCGGCAAATTCCGCAAGCTGTCGCGCGGCGTGATGCCGGCCAGGCAGCAGGACGCGCTGATCGACGCGGTGTTCCGCCTCGACGAACTGCCGGACAGCCGCGAGTTGATTGACTTGCTGAGCGTATGACTTCGCAATGACGGTCAAACCGGGTTACAGTTGAATCATGGAATTCGGCGTCTTCGATCATCTCGACCGCACCGGCGCTGCGCTGCCGGACTATTACGAGGACCGCCTCAAGATCGCCGAAGCCTACGACCGCGCGGGCTTTTACGGCTATCATCTGGCCGAGCACCATGGCACGCCGCTCGGCATGGCGCCGTCGCCGAACGTCTTCCTCGCGGCGCTCGCTCAGCGCACGCGGCGGCTGCGCTTCGGCCCGATGGTTTTCGTCGTGCCGCTTTATCATCCGCTGCGTCTGATCGAAGAAATCTGCATGCTCGATCAAATGAGCGGCGGGCGGCTTGAAATCGGCTTCGGCCGCGGCGCCTCGCTGATCGAGCTTGCGCTCTACGGCGAAGACCCCGACGCGGCGCAGGAGATTTATACCGAGGGCGTCGAACTGATCCTCCAGGGCTTGACCCAGCAACGGCTCGATTTCCACGGCAAGCATTTCTCATTCGACAATGTGCCGATGGAGCTTGCACCGCTGCAGAAACCGCATCCGCCGATCTGGTACGGCGTCCACGCGCCGGACAGCGCCGAACGCGCGGCGAAACGCAATCTCCATGTCGTCAGTCTCGATCCGCCGGCCCAAACCCGGCTGTCGATCGCGCGCTACCGCGCCACCTGGCGGCCGCCGCATTCCGGCGCCGAGATGCCCAAGCTCGGACTGGGCCGTTTCATCGTTGTCGCCGAAACCGATGCGCAGGCCTTGCGTCTGGCTCGCCGCGCCTATCCGGTCTGGCATCGAAGTTTTACCTATTTGTTCCGCTTGCGCGGCCAACCGCAAAACCACCCGCGGCCCGCGGATTTCGACGCGCTGATGCAGCGCGGGCAGGGTGTCGCCGGTTCGCCGGCGACAGTCATGGAATTCTTAAGTCGGCAGCTCACCGAGACGCAGTGCAATTACGTGGTCGGCCAGTTCGCCTTCGGCGATATGACGCGTGAGGAATCTCTGGCTTCGATCGGGCTTTTTGTCACCGACGTCATGCCGGCGTTGCGGGCGGAAAGCGCCACGGCACTGGCGGGGGTTCGTGAGGCCTAGCTGTCGCGTGACGCCTTGAGATGCGCGATGACTCTGGCGCGCAACGCGGCTTGCTCCTCTGAATTCCATTTCCGAAAGCCTTCGCCCGATTTGAATCCAAGCCTGCCGTCCGCGACCAGCTTTTGCAGATAAGGCGATGCCGCCGGGCGGCTATCGATCGCCGGCAGCACCGTGTTGTGGATGGCGAGCGTCAAATCGGTGCCGACGAGATCCGCGTTTTCCAGCGGGCCGAGCACCGCAAGCCGTCGCCCGAACGACGCCTTGATGACCGCGTCCACCGTTGCCGCATCGCAGATGCCGTTCTCGACGAGCGAAATCGCCTCGCGCCACAGCGCATGCTGCAGCCGATTGCCGATAAAACCCGGCACGTCCTTTTTGACATGCGCCGGCTTCTTGCCGGCCGCGCGGTGCAGACTCATGGTCCAGGCGATCAACTCCGGCTCGGTCCATTGCGTTTCGATGACTTCCACAAGCGGCACCAGAAACGGCGGATTCCACCAATGTGTGCCGAGCGCGCGTTCGCGCCTATTCAGCCTTTGCATGATTGCGGTAATCGGAATCACGGATGTGTTGCTGGCGAGGATCGCGTCGGGCCGCACGTGGCGTTCGATGTCGGCGAACAGCTTCTGTTTCAGCGCCAAATCTTCCGACGCCGCCTCGACCACATAATCGGCCTCGTGCACCGCCTCGGCGAGATCGACGCAGGGGCGCACGCGCGAGATCGCGAGCGGATCGTCGCCGAGGTCGCGCAAATTGGCGGCAATGCGCGAGATCACGCTATCCAGGTTCTTCATCACCGTATCGGTGATGGTCACCTCATGGCCGGCCAGCGCGAAAACCTGCGCGATGCCATGCCCCATCAGGCCGGCGCCGACGACAGCGATGCGGGCCTGCGTCACGTCCTTTGCCATCGTCTAGCCCGCCGTGTAGCCGCCGTCGGCGTAAAGGATGTGTCCGGTATAGAAATCGGACGCCTTCGAGGCGAGGAAGAGCAAAGGCCCGGCAAGGTCTTCCGGCTCGCCGAGGCGGCCTTTCGGCACGCGTGTGAGGAAGCCTGCGCGGACGGTCTTGCCGCGTTCGTCCTCGGCGAACATCCATTCGGTCAACGGCGAGCGGAAAACGGTCGGCCCAAGCGCGTTGACGGTGATGCCGGTCGCGCCAAGCTCGCAGCCGAGCGCCTTGGTGATGCCGTCGACCGCCGACTTCGAGGCGCAATAGGCGGTATAGCCGGCCGGGTGGCCCAGCAAGCCGCGCGCCGAGGACATTAAAATGATCTTGCCGCCGCGGCCCTGCTTGATCATCTGCCGCGCCGCCGCCCGCGCCATCAGCCAGGATTGCGTGACATTGGCGTCCATCACGTCGAGAAAATCCTCAGGCCGCTGATCGACGATCTTCGACACCTTATTCTGCCCCGAGGCTACGACCAGGATGTCGAGGCCGCCGAATTTCTCGACCGCGGTGGCGACGATGGCGTCGCAATTGGCCTCGGAGCTCGGGCGCTTGGCGATCACTTCGGCCCTGCCGCCCAGCCTGCCGCATTCGGCGGCAACTTTTTTCAGCCCCTCGGCATTGTTCGCGGCGAGCACGATATTGGCGCCCGCGGCAGCCAGGGTCTTGGCCGCGACCGCGCCGAACGCGCCGGTAGCGCCGGTGACGATCGCCGTCTTGCCTTTGACCTCGAACAGCGCCAGCGGATTTTTCAAAAAATCTTCGGACATGATGTCACTCTGCGTTTGTGCCGTCACCCTGAGGTGCGAGCGCAGCGAGCCTCGAAGGGCGTCGGCCCGAGCGCCGTGGCCGTTCATCCTTCGAGGGCCGCGGCGCGGCCGCCTCAGGATGGCGGAAAAATAGCGTCACTTCACCGGCGCGACGGCGACCGCGATGGTGCAGACCTCGTTGCTGCGATTGACGATCTCGCGGCTCTCGTTGGGGCCGATATAGACGCTGTCGCCGGCGCGCGCGATCGTTTCCTTGCCTCCGGCGATCACCGTCAGCTCGCCGGAAAGCACGTAATAGATTTTCTCCGGCGGCGAGGCGTCGGGACCGGCGCCGCCGCCGGGCAGGAAGTGCGAGATGCCGAACACCAGCGTCTGCGAGCCGCCCATTTCCGCGCCATAGACGCGGAACGATTTATAGCCGCGATGATTGGGCGCTTCGTAGGACTTTGCTTCCGAAAATTTCCGCACGATCATTTAGAATTTCTCCCCCTTCTCGATCCGGTAAGAGCCCTTCGGATCGACGATCGCAACGAGGCGGATGATGCAGCCGTCGCCGCGCTCCCAGTTCCATGGGAACAACGCGAAGGTGCAGCGCCGGCCGGTGACCTTGTCGAGCTCGCCGCCGACATTCTCGATGCCGAGAATGCCGTTCTTGAACAGGATGCGATGCACCGGCTCCCAATCCGGGAAATCGTCTTTCCAGTCGCGGCCGCCCGACCATTTTTTGTACTCCGCGGCGAGATGCGGATGCAGCGGCCCGTTGCGCTGCGGACCGATCGCGGTCGCCAGCGGGTGATCGTTGGCCTGGGTGTCGTGACCGATCACCTTCACCCCTTTTTCGACGAACCATTCGCCGGCCGACGGCACGAATCCGGGCGCGTAACAGAAATAGTCTTCGCTGTCCTCGTAGAGGTGATGCCAGCCGGTATTGACGATGACGACGTCGCGCGGCCGCACCACTTTGCCGGCAGCTTTTTCCAGATCGTCGTAGGTGATCTGCTCCCATTTCTTCTTCGGAATGGAAACGACGATGCCGGAGCCGAAGAAATGCGGCAGCGGCACTTCGTCGATGAACGGGGTGCCCTGCACCACATGCGCCGGAGCATCGATATGCGTGGTGTTGTGCATCGAGGTCGTGATGCGCTGCGACAGCACGCCGGATTTGGCCATGTAATGGATGCGTTCGATCTTGACGTCCTCGAAATACGGCCAGTTCGGGGATTGATAGCCGAACCGATGCGACAGGTTGTAAAACTCAAGCCCCATCGCGTTATTCAAGTTCTCCTCGAACGTCACCCCGCGAATCTTCTGCGTCACGGGCGCTCCTCCACGCTTTTGAGGTAACAGTGTTGTACTAGTGTCCCGATTCCGAAGTTCGCTTCATTTGGCGGCACACTCGATGGCGAACTTCGGAATCGAAAGGACACTAGCAACTTATTGATCTAGTGTGGCTTTGGTTTAGAAATCCGCAAAACGAGGCTGGCCGAAAGAATGATGCGGATTTCTAAACCGCCACACTAGGCGCAATTTGTAGCGAATATCGAATCTAACGTACAGAGAGCCGCGGCAGCTTGCTTGCGGCGGGCAGTTCGAGGGGAGGCATGGTCGGAAAAATCGCGCTGGAGGAGCATTTCCTGTCGTCCGGGCTGGTCGATTACTGGCGCCCGACGATGAGCGAGGTGCCGCCGGAACGAAGCGAATACTTCTTCCGCAATCTCACCGATTTCAACGAGCTGCGCTTGCAAAGCATGGACAGCGCCGGCATCGCGCGCGCGGTGCTGTCGATCGCCGGTCCCGGCGTGCAGGCCGAGCGCGATGCCGCCACGGCGACGCGCCGGGCGCGCGAATCGAACGACTTTCTTGCCGGCGAGATCGAAAAGCGGCCCGATCGTTATTCCGGCTTCGCGCATCTTGCCATGCAAGACCCGCGAGGCGCGGCCGACGAGCTCGAACGCTGCCTGCGCGAGCTCAAGTTCTGCGGCGCCATGATCAACGGCCACACCCATGGCCAATATCTCGACGCCCCCGAGCTTTATCCGTTCTGGGAGCGCGCCGACGCGCTCGGCGCAGTGATCTATGTGCATCCGGCCGATCCGGTGGCGCAGCCGTCGGTGCTGTCCGGCTACAAGGTGCTGATGCGGCCGATGTGGGGCTGGGGCTTCGAGACCGGCTCGCACGCGCTACGGCTCATCGTCAGCGGACATTTCGACCGCTTCCCGCGTAGCCGGCTGATGCTCGGCCATCTCGGCGAGACGCTGCCGTTTTTGCTGTGGCGTCTGGACAGCCGCGCCGCGTTTCACGGCCTGAAGCTCAAAAAGAAACCGTCGCAATACATACGAGAGAACCTCGTCGTAACGACCTCGGGGATGTGCTCGGCCGAGCCGCTCAATTGCACGCTCGCGGCGCTCGGGCGCGATCGCGTGATGTTCGGCGCCGATCATCCTTTCGAAGCGGCGGCGGAGGCCGGCGAGTTCTTGGATCACACGCCGCTCGCAGACGACTTGCGCGAGGATATCGCGTCAAACAATGCGGTTCGCTTCTTCGGACTGGTAAAAGCCTGATTGCCGCTGTCTGCATGACCAAAGTCCTGATCGTCGATATCCACGCCGAAATGTATCGGGACCGCTTGCAGACGGAATTTCCCGCGCTGCAATTCGAGCTATTTCACAAAGCCGACGAAGTCGCAGGCGATCTCTCCACCCTCGACGTCATGATCATGTTCGGGATCGAGCTGCGCGACCATATGCTCACCGGCGCGCCGCAACTGAAATGGATCCAGTCGCTGGCGACCGGCGTCGATCATTTCCTGCGCTGCCCAGCGCTGCGGCCGGAGGTTCTTATCACAAGCGGGCGCGGCGTCCACGGCCCGCCGATGCGCGAGCAGGTCGTCTATATGATGATGGCGGTAAGCCGCGACGCGACCCGCCAGGTCGAAGACAATCAGCATCGCATTTGGGCGCGGCGGCTGTGGAGCACGCTCCATGGCAAGACCGCGGCGATCGTCGGCACCGGGATTGTCGGCGCCGCCATCGGCGAGCTCCTGCAGGCATTCGGCATGCGGGTCATCGGGATCAGCCGCACGCCGAGAAACGAAAAGGGTTTTGACGAAATGCTGCCGGTCGATCGTTTGGCCGACGCCGCCGCCACGGCGGACTATCTCATCAATGTGCTGCCGGCGGCGCCTTACAATCTCAACCTTTTCGATGCGACGGTCTTTTCGGCGATGAAGCCGTCCGCCTATTACATCAGCGCCGGCCGCGGGCAGACCGTCGACGAAGCGGCTTTGCTTGCCGCCTTGCGCGAGCGGCGCATCGCCGGCGCGGCTTTCGACGTGTTTCAGACCGAGCCATTGCCGCCCGACAGCCCGTTCTGGAGCCTGCGCAACGTTTTCATCACGCCGCATATCGGCGGCTATATCGTCGAATACGAGGATTTCATCATGCCGCTCATTACCGATAATATGCGGGCCTTCCTCGCCGGGCGGCAGAGCGAGATGAAGAACATAGTGGCCCGGTAAGCGCCGAGCGCCCGCGGCCGCCCCTTGGAAAGTTCTCAATTCCGGGGAATTATCGGCAAAGCCGGCCTCGGATATGCCGAGGAAGTCTGCGGAGGAACTGCCATGGCGCTGGCCAAGCTCAAATTCCCGATCATCCTGTTCGGTGCGGCGCAGCTCCTCAAACGCGCTGCGCGGTGGCATCCGGATTTCAGGGCGCGCGCGAAGGAACACAATTTCGTCGCCCAGATCATGGCGCGCGACGAGGAGATCGGGCGGTGGATCGAATTCAGGCACGGCGCGATCACGTCCCGGGCGGGACTGCATAAAAAGCCCGACATCAAGCTGATGTTCAAAAATGTCGAGATTGGCGTCGCGCTGCTGACGCCGCCGATCAACTGGCTCAATCAGATCAATGCGCAGAAGGATTTCGTGCTTACCGTCGAGGGGCCGGACTATCTGACCAATTGGTTCGCGCAGACGCTGATGATGAGCCAGTCGGCCGGATTGAAATACGGCACCAAGCTAGGCCACGGCGTCACGCGCTATTGCAACATGACGAACGGCGGACCGGTTTTCGTCGACGTCAAGGCCGGCAAGATCTTGCGCATGACGCCGATCGATCTCAAAGACGAGGATGGCGCGTCATGGACCATCGAAGCGAAAGGGCAAAAACTCACGCCGCCGCGCAAAACGACGCTCGCTCCGCACGGTCAGAACGCCAAATCGATCGTCTATTCGCCGGATCGCTTGCTCTATCCGATGAAGCGCGTCGACTTCGATCCGAATGGCGAGCGCAATCCGCAAAATCGCGGCAAATCCGGCTACCTGCGCATCTCATGGGATGAGGCGATCAAGATCGTCACCGACGAGATCAAGCGGCAGAAGCGCGAACATGGTCCCGGCGCCATCGCCTTCTCGCACGGCTCGCATCACACCTGGGGCAATGTCGGCTATTACCTTTCGGCGCTGTTCCGCTTCGCCAATGCCGTCGGCATGACGCGCATCCATCACAATCCGGATTCCTGGGAAGGCTGGTATTGGGGCGCGGTGCATCACTGGGGCTACACGCTGCGCGTCGGCCAGTCGGAAACCTACGGCACCGTCGAGGACTGTCTGCAGAACTGCGACATGATCGTGTCGTGGGCTGCCGACCCGGAATCGACCTCTGGCTCCTACGGCGCGCAGGAGGGCACCACGCGCCGGCAGTGGCTGAAAGATCCGAAACTCGGCATCAAGGTCGTTCACGTCGACCCGTATTACAACGCCACCGCGCAGTTCCTGCCCGGCAAATGGTTCGCGCCGAAGCCGACCACGTCGGTCGCGATGGCGATGGCCATCGCTTATGTCTGGATCAAGGAAGGCCTCTACGACAAAAACTATGTCGAGACGCACACGGTCGGTTTCGACAAATGGAAAGCCTATTTGCTCGGCGACGACGACGGAATTCCAAAAACCCCCGAGTGGCAGGAAAAGGAAACCGGCGTTCCGGCCAAGGACGTGCGCGCGCTGGCGCGTGAGTGGGGCAAGAAGCGCGTCTATCTGGCGCCCGGCGGCTGGGGCAACGGCCATGGCGGTGCCTGCCGCAACCAGACCGGGATTCCCTGGGCGCGCGTCATGGTGTGCCTGGTTGCGATGCAGGGACTGGGCAAGCCCGGCATCAATATGGGCAACCTGCAATGGGGCACCCCGATCGACTTTAATTTCTATTTCCCGGGCTACGCCGACGGCGGCATGTCCGGCGATCTCGAAAATACGGCGATGCCGGTCGAGCTTTATCAGCGCATGCCGCAATTGCCGACCATGAATTCGAACGGCCAGCGCATCCCGCGCATTTTCGTGCCGGAGGCGATCGTCGACGGCAAGGCCGAGGGCTATCCGTGGGTCGGCAAATCGATCGAGCACCAATTCGCGCGCTTTTCCTATCCGGCGCCCGGCCATTCGCCGGTGCACATGCTCTACAAATACGGCGGCTCGATTCTCTCCACCATGAACAACACCAACCGCTGGGTGCGGATGTATCAGTCGGAAAATCTCGAATTCGTGGTCAACCAGTCGATCTGGTTCGAGGGCGAGGCAAATTTCGCCGATATTCTGCTGCCGGCCTGCACCAATTTCGAGCGCACCGATATCAGCGAGTGGGCGGGGCTCGGCGGTTACGGCCATCACGGCCAGCAGCAGCTCAATCACCGCGTCATCGTGTTTCAGGCGCCGGCGATCAAGCCGCAAGGCGAGTCGAAATCCGATTTTTGGATCTTCAACGAACTGTGCAAGCCGCTCGGCCTTGCCAATTATTTCTCCGAGGGCGTCAACGAGATCGATTGGGTCAAGCGCGTCTATCTGGCGTCCGACATGCCGAAATACATGTCGTGGAAGAAATTCCTGAAACGCGGCTATTTCGTCGTGCCGGCCGAGAAGGAGAAGCTGCGCGCGCCGGTATCGTTCCGCTGGTTCTACGAGAACCGCAAGAAGGACGTGCCGGAAGCGCAGCCGCTGCCATCCGACTATACCGAGGAGTATTTGCGCGGCTTGCAGACCCAGTCCGGCAAGCTCGAATTCGAGTGCAATTCGCTTCTGCGCTTCAACGATCCGGAGCGGCCGCCGATCGTGAAATACGAACCGTCATGGGAAGGCGCGCATTCCGGCGAACTGTTCGCGCGTTATCCGCTGCAGCTTTTGACGCCGCACTCGAAATATTCGTTCCACACCCAGGGCGACGGCAAGGACTCGTTCCTGCTCAACATCGAGGATCATCGCGTCAAGGTCGACGGCTATTATTATTGGATCGTGCGCATCAACGCCGACGACGCCAAGGCGCGCGGCATCAAAAAGCACGATCTGGTCAAGGTCTTCAACGATCGCGGTGCGGTGATTTGTGCGGCGCTGCCGACGCAGCGCCTGCCGCGCGGCGTCGCGCACGGTTATGAGTCGTCCGCGATCTACGACCCGATGGGCGAGCCGGGAAAATCCGTCGATCGCGGCGGCTGCCTCAACCTGCTCACGCCGGAGCGCACCCAGACAAAATCCACCCACTCGCTCGCCGGCGCCAATTCGCTGGTGCAGATCGAGCTGTGGGACCGCCGCACCGA
>Ga0070731_10002561_pt1 | contig 17162 bp, 19 predicted proteins | sample Coa_R1_2_FD_66448 | JGI IMG/M metagenome (GOLD analysis project Ga0070731, IMG submission 66448) | Surface soil microbial communities from Centralia Pennsylvania, which are recovering from an underground coalmine fire - Coalmine... | ecosystem: Environmental > Terrestrial > Soil > Unclassified ...
CGCGGCATCATCTCCTTTTGCGCGCGCAATGCGAGTGGCCACCCGCTAGCTGCGACGCCGAGAAGTGCAATGAAATCGCGCCGTCGTATTTCTACCGCCAAGAGTTCCTCGCGAACGAACCTTTCGGGCTTTGGGAAGCCCAAGAGAATAGCTCGCTCACGGCAGCAATGCTACGCTTGTCAGAGCCGTTGCCAATGCAAACTGAGATCTTTAGCTATCCACAAGCTGCCGGCCGATTACTCCATTTTTGGGTCAAGAGGCGACATTGCAGCGTGTCGGCGCCACGACTGCTCCTACTCCGATTGTGTTGCAAAAGTCTTTTTGCACAGCTGATCAAAAGTTCTCTGGGCTACAGACGCGATTTTCAAATAAAGATGTGAGGGACCTCATCGTCCAGTGATAAACTCGCTGGTGAATTCGGTAACGAGCCTGCGGCCACATCCATTTGCGATTGCGGCTTGCTTGGTATTCCGGCGAGAAATTTGTCATTAAGCATTTTGGGACTTTTGCAACACAATCACTCCGACAGCGGACCTTAATCGCCGCCGTTACGATGACTGCTTAGTGTCACAAGTAGACATCGTATCCGGGTCATTAAATGCCAAGATACGCCGCTTGCACCTGCTTGTTGTTCGCCAACTCCAGGCTGGTGCCATGCATGATCACTTTGCCACTTTCTAGCACATAAGCCCTCTGCACTAGTCCTAATGCACGACTGACATTCTGCTCTACCAGTAGGATCGCCGTGCCCATTTTGTGAATCTCATGGATTTTCTCGAAGGTGACGTCGCACATTACCGGCGCCAAGCCGAGCGATGGCTCGTCGAGCATCAGCAGACGTGGCTTGAGCATTAGGCCGCGGCCGACGGCGAGCATCTGCTGTTCGCCGCCACTCATCGTGCCGGCGTATTGCTGCCGCCGCTCTGCGAGACGCGGAAATATACTATAAACAAGATCGAGCGAGCGCTGACGCTCGGGCTTGGCGCGCGGCGCATAAGAACCAATTTCGAGATTCTCGTTCACTGTCATGTCCGGAAAGACCTGGCGCCCTTCGGGGACATGCGCGATACCGAGTTCCGTGATCCTATGCGGCGGCAGTGCGGCAAGATCCTGCCCCAGGAACGTGATGCTGCCGGAGCGTAGCCTCACCAGACCAGAGATGGCGCGCAACGTCGTGCTCTTGCCGGCGCCGTTGGCGCCTAGCAGGCCTACCGCTTCGCCTTCGCCGACATTGATGGTGACATCGACGATCGCCGGGACGGTGCCGTAGCTCGCGCTCACGCCGGAAAGTTCGATCATGAGGCGCCCTTCGGAACGTGCGTATAGCCGGAGCCGAGATAAGCGCGGATGACTTCCGGATTCGCGACGATCTCCTTTGGGTTGCCTTCGGCGATTTTCTGCCCGTGGTCGAGCACGACGATATGCTTTGCGACCGCCATGATGGCGCGCATCAAGTGCTCGACAATGACAATGGTGAGCCCACGGCTGGACAGCTTGCCAATCAGGGCTACTGCCTGATCGACCTCCGACGCATTGAGGCCTGCCATAACCTCGTCCAACAGCAGCAGCTTCGGTTCCGTCGCCAGTGCGCGCGCCATTTCCAGTCTGCGCTGATCGATTGTGGTGAGGTCGCGCGCAGCTGATGTTTCCTTTGCTGACAGGCCGACGAAGTCGATCACGTCGCGCGCTTTCTCGCGGGCCACTTCGGCACTGCGATGGCGCAGGAAGGCCCCGGTCATCACATTGGCGAGCACGGTCATGCTACCAAATGGCTTGGCAACCTGGAATGTGCGCGCAAGGCCGAGCGCGCAGACCGCGTGTGGGCGCAAGCCGACAATTTCCTGGCCGAAAGCGGAAACCGATCCGGTGTCCGGGCGATAAAAACCCATGATCAGGTTGAACGCAGTTGTCTTGCCGGCGCCGTTCGGACCAATCAAGGCGAGCGTCTCGTTTTCACGCACGTTGAAGCTTACGTCCTGCACGGCCCGCAGGCCGCCAAAACGCTTGTTCAGGTCTTTGATGACCAGCACATCGGTCATTGGCTTTAAGCCCGCTCCGGCTTGCGGACATGGCGTCCGTAGGACTCAATCAAGAAGCCCATGATTCCGGTCGGTCGCCACAGGATCACGGCCATCAAAATGAGGCTGTAAACCGTAAGCTGCACACCGCCCGAGTTGCTAAGCCAGCTCTGCAGCAGCGCGGAAGTCGTTTCCAGCAGGAGCGTGCCGATAACTGGCCCCCACAGCGTGCCGATGCCGCCGACGATCGAAACGAGTGCAGCTTCTATTGAAATGCTGAAGTTGAATGCGGTGCCCGGATCGATGAAATAGATGTACTGCGTGTAGAAAGTGCCGGCGAGCGCTGTGAGGAAAGCCGACATCATGTAGATGTTGCGCTTAATGCGCGGCGCGTCGACGCCGACTGCTTCCGCGGCATCCTCGTCCTCGCCGATTGCCACGAGGTAGTACCCGACACGCGACCGTTCGATCCAGGCGGTGACCGCAAGAGAGACCGCCAGCAGGCCGAGAACGATGTAATAATACGGCGGCTTGGTCTCGAACTGCATCATCAGTGGCGCGTGTCCGAGATTGGGAATCGTAGTCCCTTCGGCACCCCAGGCAAGGTCGCGGAATTTCAGAAAGATCAGCATCAGCACCTGCGCGGTTGCGATTGTGGCGATCGTGAAGTAGGGGCCGCGCAAGCGGAAACAAAGCCAGCCGATCGGCAGGCTCGCCAGCGCCCCGGTGCCACCGCCCACGAACATGCCGATCCACGGCGAGATGCCGAAGTCGATCTGCATGATCGTCGAGGTGTAGGCGCCGAGCCCGAAGAAGGCGACGTGACCGAGCGACAGCTGCTTGGCGTAGCCGCCCATTAGATTCCAAGCAGAGCCGATGAAGGAGAACAGCAAAATCCTGATGAGGATATCGAGCGCGAAATGGTTGGTCACGAATAGTGGCAAGGCGATCATGACCGCGCCCAGGGCCACGAGGACCAGCGTGCTCTCTCTGCGCATCAACGCGTCCTCCGACCGCCAAGGCCGCTCGGCTTCACGGCAAGCGTGGTTAGAAGCAACATAAACACGACGATCAGACCAGAATCAGCGCCGACGAACTGGATGCCGAGGGATTCGGCAACGCCCATCATCAGGCTGGCGACGAGGGCGCCGATCACGTTGCCGAGCGAGCCGAGCACCACAGCCACGAATGCCATCAGCACAAAGACCTGTCCGACCATCGGGTAGGCTGGATAGAACGGCATTAGTAGCGAGCCCGCTGCACCGGCGAGCGCCAGCGCTACACCAAAGGCGACCGCAAAGACGCGGTGCGGGTTTATACCCATGAGCTGCGCGACGTCGCGGTTCTGCGATGCGGCACGCATGGCCTTGCCGAGATCGGTCGTATGCAGGAACCCCCACAATAGCGCGCTGAACACCATGGCGAGCACGAAGGCGATGAGTTTAGCGACCGGCACGTAGAAGGGGCCGAAATGAAAAGCCGCGTCCGAGTACCAGGTGTGTACAGTCCGATAGTTGGCCGTGAACAGGATCAGCGAGACATTGAGGATCAGAAGCGACAGCGCAAAAGTCAGGAAGATCTGCGGCATGTCGTTGAGCCCCAGAACCCGGCGGATGAGGAAATGCTGGACCAATACGCCGACGATGAACAGCGCCGGCATCGACACGACGAGCGAAACGATCGGGTCGATGCCGAATTGGGTGGCCAGGAAGAAGGTGATGTACATCCCGATCATCACGAATTCGCCTTGGGCGAAGTTGACGATCTTGACTACGCCAAAGATGAGCGTGACGCCGATGGATACGAGCGCGTAAATACCACCTATGAGCAGGCCGTTGATGACGGCCTGGGCCACGATTTCCAGCATTGGGACGGCGCTCTGGCTTTAGGACTTCAACAGCGACGCCTTGGCGTCTTCCTTCGGGAAGACACTGGCGAGATCGCCGTTTTGCCATTGCACGCCGACCGGGTGGCCATAGACATTCTTGCCATCTGGGCCGAATTTCACTTTGCCGCCCGGCGCCATGGCCGCGTAGCCCGACGAGACGTCGAGTGTGCGCAATGCCGCGTGCACCTTCTGCGGATCGGTGGATTGCGCCCGTTCGATCGCATCGACGAGCATGAAGGTCTGCGCCACCAAGCCGCCGCCATATTCGAAAAGGAATTCGCCGTAGCGTTTCTTGTATTCGGCGTTGACCTTCTGAGCGTTGTCATCGACGTCATGGTTCCAGTGAGCGACGCCGAGCAGACCCTCGGCGAGCTTGCCGACGTTCTTGTAGAAATCCGGCACGACGAAGCCGCCCGAGCCGCCATTGATGGCCACGTTGAGGCCAACCTGCTTAACCGTGCGCACAATGAGGATGAGGTCGTTGAGATACGACACCGAGAACAACATTCCGGCGCCGGATGCCTTGACCTTGTTGATGAGCGGACCGGCGTCGGCAAAGCCCGCCGAATAGGGCTCGAACAACACGATCTCGGCCCCTTCGCCGGGAGCCAACTCCTTGAGGCCGTTCGAGGTCGAGGTGCCGAAGGCCGTGTTCTCGAAGATCACTGCCACCTTCGGCTTGTCGTTCACAAGTTTCGCCATCTGCAGCTGTGCCTTGGCGAATTGCGAGGCGCGCGCAAAGGGCGTGAAGGTGAAGGCGCGGCCCTTGTTTAGCATGTCGGAGCTCGATCCGGTGATCAGCGGCATCTTCGCGCGCTCGGCCACTTCGCTCGCGATCAGCGTGAGCGCGCTGGCGTAGCAGCCGTGAATCGCCGACAATTTGTTGCTGCTGATGAGACGGTCGGTCTCAGTACGGGTGACCGTCGGCTCGCTCTGGATGTCTGAGAGGATCAGATTGAGCTTCGCGCCTCCAAGCGCCTTGATACCGCCCGCATTATTCACCATCTCGACCGCGAGCTTGGCGGCGTTGACGCAAGCCTGGCCGATCTGAGCAAAGCTGCCAGTGACCGGATAGAGACCGCCGATATTGATCGGTTCCGCCGCCCAGCCTCTGAGTGGGACCGCGCCGAAAGCAGCGGTGGCGAGTGCGCCGCGGACGGTCTTGAGGAGAAATTCTCTGCGGCCATGCCGCTTTGACGTTGCCGTAGCCTTGGGCCGTTTCATTTATTCCTCCCTGAGAAGTTTATGCGATGCATTTTTAATGACGCGTATTCTTAAGTTATTTCAAGCGCTTGATATTGTAGTAAACAATATTGTATACATATTTTCGACTTTGCCAAGGACTTCCCCTCTTGCCCACCAGGCCAAAGACGATTGCGAGTCCTACAGCTCCCCCGCGCGGAGGGGGTGCGATCATCGCCACGATCGAGGCGCAGGTCGAAGAGGATATCGTGCTGGGCCGGTTCCACCCGCGGCAGCGTCTTGTTGAGCAGGATTTAGCTCAGCGGTTCTGTACCCATCGCGCGGTCATCCGTCAGGTGCTGGCTAATCTCGACCGTAAAGGTCTCGTCGAACGCGTGCCAAACCGCGGCGCAACGGTGAAAGACTTGTTGCCTGTCGACGTCGAGCAGATCTACGCGGTCCGAGAACAGTTGGAGTTGATGGCGGGCCGTATCATTCCGCTGCCGGTTGATTCCGCCGACATGGCACAGCTCGAAGCCATCCAGGCCGCTCACGACGAAGCGATCAAGGTCGGGAACCTACGTAATGTCTTTTATAGCAATCTAAAATTCCATCGATTGATCTTCGCCCTCTGCGGCAACCCACACCTCACGGAAATGATCGAGCTGCTAGCCGGCAAGGTCTATGGAGTCCGCGCCTATTCGAATACCTTTCCCCACTATCTGCAGAAAGTTCGCGAACAGCATCATGCGATGCTAGACGCCCTGCGAACGGGGCGGCGCGACGACCTCACCGATCTACTGCGCGAACATCTGAAGCCTTCATTGGAAACCTATGTCAGCTCCTATAATCGTCGGTTCGCCAACGGAAACGAACAATGATGAGTGACCACGTCGCCGTTCGAGCGACCTAGCATAACCCGCCGCCCCAGCTTCGCTTCGGTATGAGCCCGAACGCTTAACGGAAGAATGGGGACGGCAGGGGCAGCCTATCGTCGTAAGCGCGCCGGTACTGCGGTGGTCCCGCATTGTCGATGCGCTCGTCGGGGGCCAACGTCGTCGACTGGGAGACTGCCAACGTCGGCCGCCTAGCATTGGGGATCGCGCCATTCAATAGCACGGTCGTGTTCGCCATCTTCTCACTCTTTACCAGCTTCCACAGGGTGGCGGCGTTCTTCACCGACAGCCGCACACAGCCGTGCGATACCGCATGGCCGAGATTGCGCTGCTCGTAGGTGCCGTGCACGGCGACGCCGGTCTGCGTGAAAAACATCGCATACGGCATCGGTGCGTTGTCGTACTCATCGCTGTGGTGATCGATATCCATCCGAAACGGCTTAAAGGTGCCGCTCGGCGTGCCATACCCCACCCCCCCAGTAGACACCGGCCAATCATATAGCTGGTCGCCGTTGAGCGTGACAATCATGCGCTGGGCAGATTTATTAACCTCAATAAGGAGGTCGGCGTGGGCGGCTTGACCAAACATAAAGATTGCCAGGATGGCAATGGCCATCGAGGCGATAAAGCGGCTGAGACGCATAGAAAAGCACTCCAACCCCCGATCCCAGCCTAACAACACATTGGCGAGTTCTTCGTTCCTCTGGCGGCAGACGCGTACCACCTGGAACGTTCCTACCTTTCAGACTTTAGCCGGCCTAATTGTGGGGCTTTCTTTTTACGAAAATCACCTTGGCCATCGCGGCGGAGCCTCGGAAGCCCTCTGCAGCCTTTTGTCCACTTTTAGTCCAACGTCTTCTTTGTGCCATACGGCGACATCGAATGCTCGTTGCATCGGCCCCCAATGAAAGATGCCGCCAACCGAGGCGCCTACTTTTCCCGCAGCAGACTGGTGACGGCTTCGACGAGCTGCTCGTTGGTATAGGGTTTAGGCAGAAACAAACTCTGCTCGACAAACAGGCCCTTCATGCCGTCCGTAAGACCGCGCCCGCTTGTATAGACGACTGGTGCTTTTGGTCGGGTCTGCCTAACTATTTGGCCGACTTGCAGACCGCCTTCGTGGTCCTCGCCTAAGTTTATATCGGTGAAGATAAGATCTATCGGGCGGTCCGAATGAATAACTGCTTGCGCCTCAGCCAAGGTGGCAGCGGTTAGCGTCTCATAGCCCGCTTGTTGCAAAATGGATTCGACAAGCACCAAAATGGGTGCCTCGTCTTCCACGATCAGAATAGCCATTGAAAATCCCCCCGGTAGCCTGCGGGATAATGTGTCAAATCACATATCGTTCCTTGGGAATTTCAAAATAGAACCCCGCGTCACACGGGGGATAAGGGGGTGCATGGCGCGGGGTTCGGGCTCTTGGACAGGCTCAAGCATCCTTCCGCAAACGGCGGCCGGCGTCTGATCAAAATGAAACACTTTCAAACTAAGCCACCGATAAATTCAAATCGGGGCCAGTACCTGGACGGAGGAATAGGAAAGGCCGCACCTTTCACTGCGGCCTCTAGCCATACGGCGCGGCGGGAATCGGGGGGCGATCTAACCGGCCTAGGCATTACACCTCCAGCCCAAAAGGGACCACCTTTGTTCCTCAATGGCGCCAGTCATAAGCACTCAAGATGGAAAGGGGCCAGTACCGCGTGGTCCAACACGGAATAAATCAGAAAATTAGAACGGTTGGTTGCTACCGAAGCGTCTTGAAGTCCGCGTCGGGTTATTTTGCAGTCTACCCGTGGAAGTCCGGCGACGCGTTTTGTCCGTTGTCAATCCAATGCCCCCACCTCTATGCCGTGTGGCGCAGATATAGGGCGGGGTCACTGGACAGGCTAGTTTCGCCATCATCTGACCAACATTTCTTCGAGTCTGGTCCAAAACGATCACCGTCAATCAATCCCACCGCTATTTTTTTGTACGGCACTTCGCACGTTTGGTTTGAAATGAAAGAAGCCGCCAGATGAAGGCGGCGGCTTTTAACATTCGGAGTTCATAACCCGGTTGGGGCTGACGCCGTCCGGGAATACTGCACGATTAACGTTTCATAGTGGTTCCCAGGAGATGCAATCGAACTTTTGCGTACCGTGATCCAGACTCTCGCGATCAAACCGGTAAAGCATCATCTTCGCCCCACACTTTGGGCACGGCGGTCGTTCGTAGTTCAGCTGCAAATTGCGCGACATGAACGAACCTCGTGGCCTTAAAAAAAGAATGCCCCGCCTCTATGCGCTGGGGGATTGGGGGGCGACTTGCATAGGGCGGGGCTCTCTATGGTCACGCTGCGAGCGTGACCGAAGCATAGGCTGGGACCGGGGAATCGCGGCCTACGCTAACATCCAGCATCGACATGTCTTCGATGCCAAAGGGTACCAATGCTTGCTCATGGAGGCGGGTGGGATCACGCTCGCCATTCTTGGCGGCGGCAATAATTCGCTTTGCGATGATCTCACGCACTGTGCCGGTAGATCCAGAATTTAGGACCGATTTGCAGGCGCGGTCGAAAGCCTCGCCCATAGCCGATGTCGCGGTGTCGTCGAACTCGCCGTATTGGATCGGAATGACACTCATAAGGACCTCCCGAAAGGCACGAGCGGGGAGCGCGGGACCGTCTCTCAGTCACCGAGGCTCGAGGCTGTTTCGGTGATGAAACAGGCTAATCGCCGGGAGAGGCCGATGACTGGTCCATACAGACCACATTTCGTTCTTTTAAGGTTTGCTTGACGCCGTAACTAACGTTTAGAGCGGGCTTTCACACGAACTTGAACCAATTCGCCTCGACCCATCGGCGTCGGACTGTCTTGGACTCCTATGTCTGGAAGCGTACACTGTGTTTCGTCTGCCAGCGGCTCTGTACCCGGATTGTGGAGCTGAGAGAAAGCTCCCGCCGAAGGAGGAGAAGTACGGATGGCGTCCAGGCCCATCAAGAGAAGTTCAAATCCCAAACCAGCGGGCGCTCGGAAGTTTGACCCGGCGGTGTTTTTAGCGACGGCAGCCGTTGGCCGTGACATTTCCAAGCATTCAAAGAAAGAGGTCATTTTTGCTCAGGGCGACGACGCCGATGCGGTTTTCTATATCAAGAAGGGCAAGGTCAAAGTCGCCGTCATGTCCGAGCAGGGAAAGGAAGCCGTCGTCGCGCTGTTGGGACCAAACGAATTTGTCGGCGAAGGATGCCTGATCGGACAGCCAAAGCGTCTGGCGACCGCGTCTGCAATGACAGAATGCGAGACGATGCGAGTGGCAAAGTCGGAGATCCAACGGGTCCTTCACGACGAGCCTACTTTTTCGGCGATGTTTGTTGCGCACATTCTGGCAAGGAACGCTCGCGTCGAAGAAGACTTGGTCGATCAGCTTTTCAACTCGACCGAAAAGCGGCTTGCACGTCTATTGCTGCTGCTGGCCAATTTTGGAAAAGACGGCCGACCGGAGCCGATTCTCGCGAAGATCAGTCAGGAAACACTCGCCGAGATGATCGGCACGACTCGGTCGCGTGTAAGCCACTTCATGAACAAGTTCCGTCAATTGGGTTTCATCGCTTACAACGGGCACCTCGAAGTCCATAATTCGCTGTTGGGTGTCCTTCTGGCCGATGAGCCGCGCACAGTGAGCCCGCCGAAGTGAGTTGGTTGAGTGACGTCTGATCTAGAATGAAAGAGGCCGCCAATTGTGGCGGCCTCTAGTTTAAGCTGATCCTACGAGAAGAGAGGTCCGAGTAGGATCCTCAAAATTCGATCTCATTACGTTCATTCGAAAGGCATAGGCGTATGGCCCATTACGCTTGGAGAATTGCAACAATTTCGTGCGTACGCGGATCGAGGACGATGATCTCATCGCCGACCATGATGTAGTTATATCCGCGCCATTCGGGATAGATCACGTATACTTGTCGTGGCAGCGGGTAGAAGTGGACGTTGCCCGGAACGCGGCTTCCCACGCGTACCTCGACATTAAGCCGTACCGGCGCCACCTTGTGCTGTCTGATGACGGCGCTGATCTTTGTGCTCTGCTCAGCCGAGAGTTTAGCGGAGCCCGCTGCCGCACCCTGGCCTGTGGTGCTGCGGTTTCGCTCCTCGGACGAGCTCTTGGCCGCGGCGCCCGCAGGAGCATCTTTATCCATCGTCTGACTCTTCATTTGCTTTTGGTTGTCAGACGCGGGCGCCATCGGCGCCGCTTGCCCGGTCGTTTCGGACGCCTTGCGCTGGCTGGATTTTAAGTTCGGCGCGACCTCTTTCGGAGCAACCTTCTCGGCCGGGGCATTCTGCTGCGCTGCCGGAGCGCCACCTGGCGCCTCATCACTTTTCGTTGTTTGCGCCGAGACGGCGCCGACACCAAGCAGCAAAACAGCTGCCGTGGTAGATAAAAGTCGTAGAGTTCTCATTGGATGTCTCCTTTGGACAGTCCGCAATTGTTAATTTTTATAGATGATCGAGAGACAATGTCGACAAACAGCGTCTATTTCTAATTCCAGGCGAAGCCTTCAGTACGACGTGGTGAATCCAGCCGTGGTCGCCCATACAAGGACAGCAAAGCAGTTCACTCACCAGTAGCCGCGCCGGCGACCAAAGTATCCTCCGCCGCCGAAAAGCAGAAAAAGCACAACGATGATCAGAAGCAAGTCCATGGCCAACTCCTTTTGGTCGAGACGTCGCGGCGATGCGTTACTGGCAACGTTCGCGGCGACTCACGTCGTTCAGACCTGATCGATTGGCTGAATACGCAACTTAACTCGCGCAATGCCAATTAGTTCCAATTATCTGAGTTGTTCCACACACACATTCGGTCAAGCCTGCTTGTTTTTCCGCAGCCAGAACTGCTTGCTGCCCTTCAGGTGGATATTACTGCCTTGATCGTATGTTCATTGAACAACGCGGTGGCGATCTCAAACGCTGACCTATTGACCGGGATTGCCGGGAAACCGCGTAATAAGACGGCGGCCATCCAAAACCTCCACGTCGTGTCCGTCGACAATCGGCATTGCTTTTTGGATTGCTTCTTGATCATCAATGCATTCGACGAACTCAGGCGGACGTGAATCTTGGCTAGCTCCTTTAATGAAGGAAATCTGGTACAGGGGCACGATGGGGTACTCCAAGTCGCCGAAGCACAGGAGGTTGATCACGACAGGTAAAGCTCTCACGCCCGCAGAGGTTCCCAAATCAAAACAGTGGTCGGTAAATCAACGTGCCGCACTGCGTTCAAGCAATCAAATAAGAGGGTGCTGCGATAATAAATAACGATCACCAATATCGTGCCGACGTCACCGCCACAATTATGGGACGGAGGACCAAGATCGAGACCACTGCCGCACATAGCGGAACGAGAACAACCAATAACAATAATAGGATCAGCCCCATGGAGTTGTTCCCATAAGAGGCGTGTTTTTGCAGACTTGAGTTTTACGTCGACGATTTCATGAGTCTGAGCGAAATTGAACACTTCATGAAAAAAGCCCCAACTTTTCAGTCGGGGCTTTATGGCGCCTATAATAACGCCGTGGACGCTTATTTCTTTGAGTATTGAAACGCTGGCAACATCCTCAACCCGTCCTTCGTGCCGCCTGGCAGCTCAATCTTGTTGTCAGAAAATTTGAGGCTGTCATAACGAACGACCACCATGTGGGTGTCCATACCTAAGAAGCCACCAACAGACAAAACTGCGTATGGCTCCTTGCCATCCCGTGTCACAAGGAGGTCGTCGATCTTACCGATCGTCTCATTTGCGTCATTGAGAACATTACTGCCAATAACCTTGGACGCTTGATAGCCAGCCTCTACCTTCTGCACATCGACCTTTGTAATCGCCACCGTCTGTGGCACGCCCTGCGCAATTGCGTTTGCGGCGAGAACCGCAAGGCCGATAGCTGTAGCAGCAGCAAGCAACATCGTTTTCTTCATAATTATTCTCCATTGCTCGCACATCTCTCTTTGCCGAGCAGTCATCGAACGTTTCCAATCGACATAAGTTCCTCCAATATAACTTGGTCGGGCTTATTTGGACCCAACGGTGTAAAAAGCAAAAAGGAGGTTCGGCACGCCTCAGACTTTAACGCTGCCTCACCAGGACGGATTATCGGTGGCGCCGCAGTGCGGCTGTTCCGGCGCTGCTGTGGCGCAGTTTGGTTATAAGGCGGACAAGACGGTGCATGTCAGGCACCCATTTTGTTTGCTTTGGTCCCAAAGCCGACAAATTCGAGCGCAGTCTGCTTTGTGCGTTAAGCACCGTAAGCAGAAGCAGTAAAATATCTAGGCAGCTGCCTTCGTCGGGAACGTGGCATAGGTGATCGAGACGGTCGTACCTCGAGGGCCGGCCAATGTTTCAACTTTAGCATTGAGCTGATGTGCAAGCGCCTTGATGATACCGGTGCCGAGTCCGACTTTTTGCTGAGCGAAGATATCGTCAGGTCTGCCAATCCCGTTGTCTGAGACCGTAAGCTTCCAGTCTGTTCCGGATACATCATACCTGACGCTGATCTCACCGACGACTTTCTCGTCGGGAAACGCATGCTTGAGCCCGTTCATAACGAGTTCGGTAACGATCAAGCCAATGCTCTCGGCCTGGCGGGACGTAACAATACCTGGTTCCCCTTCCACTTTCAGCGTGATCGGGCGACTGTCGCCAATCATTGACGTTGCGAGAGCTTCGCACAACCTCGAAAGGTAAGGCACAACTTCAATAGATCCGACGGTCCCGAGCACGTGGAGTTGCTCCTGTACTGCGGCAACTGACAGCACCCGCTTGTGCGTATCTTGTAGATGATGACGTGTCTCCTCCGACTGCACGGTCCTAGCTTTCATCAGAATGATGCTCGCGATGACTTGCAGACTGTTGGAAATGCGGTGTTGTAGTTCTTCGAATAGAACATCCTTTTCTCGCAATAGTTCGTCTTTTTCTCGCAATAAGTCATCTTTTTCGCGCTCTAAAACGCGCCGATCAGTGACATCTTCGATGCTGAGCAAGATAGTGGCGTGGGAGCCTCCCTTGTAGAACACCTGACGCGCATTCAGACGCATTGTGCGTAGTCCGATATCGGGAAACTCGTGTTCGACCTCATAGTTTTCAATCTCGCCTTGCTCGGGTATTATTTTTTCTAGCAGCACACGAAGCCTGGGGAGGTCCCATTGTCCATCGCCCAACGCGTAAAGAAGGCTGCCTTGAGTGTCCTCCGGGCTAACCTTGAATGTCGAATAGAAGGATCGGCTGGCGGCTATCACACGCAACGCTTGATCGAGCACTAGAACTGGCTCGCTGACCGTATCGACAATGGCCTGAGCAAGTGCACACGCGTCCGCAATGTTGGTGAACTGTTCTCTGAAGCCGGTAGGTTTCATATAGTTTTTGCGATGCGTTTCAACCCGCGTCCGTTGCAGGGACTCTCAGAACTGTCGATTAGGCATTCGAACCATCATGCAATTCTTTCGGAAATGCGTCTGTATAAAATTGACCACTATTATGGTGTCATGCCGACGCGATTCAATTTTTAACAACTCGCGTAATACATACAGATGTGGAACGTTCTCCACACGTGAGGGTTATTTCATCGTGTCTAAGTACCAGCCCCTGGTTATGATCGTCGACGACGACGTATTTGAGCGATTGGGGGCATCCTATATGTTCTCGGATGCCGGTTACCGGGTGCTTGAGGCCGGAAATGCCGACGAGGCCCTACAATTCCTCGAAATAAACACCGACGTCAGGCTACTCTTTACCGACGTAAGCATGCCGGGTTCGATGAGCGGGTCAGACTTGGCCTGTCAGGTCGCAAAGCGATGGCCTGAAGTAAGTCTTATCGTCACATCAGGACGGCCACGACCTGACACCCTTCCGTCGGGCACGAAATTTCATTCGAAGCCCTACGAGCCAGCCAACGTACTCCGTCATGCCAGCGAGATGACAATTCCGCGCGAGTGACAAATACGTCGGCGCCACGTCTGCTCTTACGCAGCCAGCTCAACCGGTCGACATAACACTTGCGTTGCCAAATGCTCGCCTAATCGCTTTCAAGACGCCCAGCTGGCGGCGGTGCCAAAGATCCGGGTTTCTCGGGCCGTACTGGGCCTTGGACGGCATTGTTGGCTAATCAGCAGATGCCCTCGATCTCTTCTGTCCACGATACGTGGTTCGTCGACCGGTTGAGACCACGTCCGAAAGTGGACAAATTCGGGCGCGGTCTGATTGTGAAGCGCAAATCGCGACCCACGCACACCAGTAAGCTCGACGCAAACAGCGAGCCGCGGTTTGTCTGGACAATCACGTCACTGCGAACCGGTTCAGAGCTCCAACAACGGCGGTGATGAACGTGTCTCCACCGTAGTGGCCGGTACCGTCGAGGACATAAAGCTCACTGGTGCTCCACCGCCGCGACAGTTGCCACGCGGTATCCAGCGGACTGCTGACGTCGTAGCGTCCGTGGATCAGGACGGCGGGAATGCCGTTCAGTGTCGCTGCATTACGGAGCAGCTGGTCCTCCCCGAGAAAGGCGGCGTGCCTCCAGTAGTGCGTGACCAGGCGCGCGAACCGGAGGCGAAATTCCGGATCTTCGTAGCGCGGATTCGGAAGATGGCCAGGTGTGAGGGAGACGTGTGTATCTTCCCAGGCGCACCACGCCCGCGCCGCGTGATCGCGGACCGCGGGATCGGCGTCAAACAGTACCGTGGCATACGCATCGGCCAGCGGCAGGTGCCGCAATGCGTCGGGCACGGCTGTGGCGAAGCGGTTCCACTCGCGGGGGAAGATGCGGCCGACGTCGCGGGTGATCCATTCGACTTCGCGGCGGGATGTGGTGGTCACGAGCGCCAGCACCAATGCGTCGACTCGCCCCGAATGTACCTGGGCGTAGGCCAGACCAAGGGTGGTTCCCCAGGACATGCCCAGGACGGTCCAGCGCTCGACCCCATGGAGCCGGCGCAACGCTTCGATGTCAGCGATGAGATTCGCAGTGGTGTTGGCGCTCAGGTCGGCATCCGGCGTGCTGGCGAGTGGCCTGCTGCGTCCACACCCGCGCTGGTCGAAGAGCACGACCCGATAGGCATCTGGGTCGAACAAGCGTCGCTGGCCGGGCGAGAAGCCTGAACCGGGGCCGCCATGCAGAAAGAGCGCGGGCTTGCCAGCGGGGTTCCCGCAGCACTCCCAATACACTTGATGGCCGTCACCTACGTCGAGCATGCCACTGTCGTAGGGTTCAATTGCCGGGAATCTATCGTCCCGCATTCAGCACCGCCCCGTTGTCTTGCCGACTATCCTCGATCAGACAATGTCCGCTTCGTGCCAATAAGCTATGTCGCTGTGCACACGAAATTTTTTATGTGAATAGCCTAATAAGCCAATAGAGAGGCCAAAGGAACGAGATGCCGAGGTTTTTAAGCATCACGCCGGTCTCAAGCGCACTGCTAGGATTGATTTTCACAAAATGACGGTAGGTTATTGCGTCACCGACGAGGTAGACCAGTATCAGCAACTCACGACTTTTCCAGGATTTCATTGCTGAAATTCTTCACGCAGATTTCATTTAATGAACTGAGTCAGACGCCGCGCGGTCTTTCTACTCTAAAAGTCCTAACCTACTTCCTAGCCACTTAGTTGTCGGCGCCTGAATCAGGATAGTCATAAGAATCGCGATGAAGGTAACCGATGCCACCACTTGGGCACCGGGTGCCTTCATACCGAGCAAGAGGCCAGCAAGCGCGGCTGGAATGACACCTGTCTCACGCGTCCAGCACATAAACAGCATTTCGTTGAAGCTCCACTTCGCACGCCGATCCGGCAGCGCGCAGAGAAAAACAGCCAATGGCCGGGCTACCAGCATGAAGACGGCGACCACGATGACGCCACCGAACCAATATTGCGCCATCAGCTGAAAATCGACCTGAGAGCCCAGCAATAAAAAGATGAAAAGCCGCATGATGAAAGCGGTGGTCATCACGAATTCGTTGAGCTTTTGCGCTTCCGCTGGCGCCATTTTGAAACCGATAGAATCCTTATTCCCAATCACGATTCCGAATACAAACACTGCCATAAAACCGCTCGCTTCCATGTCGTCCGCGGCAAAATAGGCGCCGATCACGGCTACAAGTGTCACTACTGGCGCGTATTCGGCAAGAAATGCCCACCGTTCATGCGCGATGAGGAGTGCGGCCAGATAGCCAAGCACGGCGCCGGCGATGATTCCAATGACGGCCTGCTTGAATAGATCGAACAGCGATGTGACAATTGAAAATTCACCCGTGCCCATGGCCACTACCAGAACGCCAACAGTAACTATGGCGCCAGTGGCATCGTTGAACGCTGACTCGCTCATGACCGTTTGGGCCACCCGATCGCGTATTTTGACTTGTCGGAAGATGGGCACCAAAGTCGCTGGGTCCGTCGAAGCGGTCGCTGCCCCTAATAGTAACGCTACAATCCAGGGAACGCCGAGCGCGATATGCGCGGCAAAAGCTGTCACCGCTGCGGTAATCAGGACACCGAACGTCGCGAGCGTGACAATCGTAATCCATACCCGTTTCAATACGTCGAATCGAAGTGATGCGCCGCCATCGAAAAGGATGTAGCTAGCGCCGAATAAAAGAATGATTTGATAGAGCGCCGAATCGGACTTGATGTTGATTAGCCCCAACACCGCCGGGCCGATCGCCATTCCGACTAACAGGAACAGGGCAATATCGGGAACCCTAACCTTCTGAGCTACGAAGCCCGTGAGGGTGCCTATTGCGAGAATTAGGCCGCCAGAGAGCAGCGTGTGTTTTGCAATTTCAATTGCAGCCGACGATTCCACGAATCCCCTCCCTGACTCAGCAGGTGTCGCGGCGATTTTTCTTTTTCCGCGCTACCGCATGAGATGCTGCCCGACAACCCGAAACATGACAAGGTAAGGAACAGGCCAACCCGGTGTAAAAACACGGGTCAAAGTCACGAGCAAATGTCGTTTTCTCGTCATCCATGATTTAGCCGGTCTTGCTCTACCGCGGCCTAAAATAATGGACAAACTATTGCGGGGCCGCGAATGCGCTTTGCGCCAAGCGCCGAAATTAGTTTGCAACTTGCGAACTTTACATCACTGATTGTTGTTTTTGAGCTAGCGGCCATGCGTCGCTAAACTTAGTTAAAATAAGGAGGGGTCAAATGCCACGA
>Ga0070731_10002563_pt1 | contig 17159 bp, 18 predicted proteins | sample Coa_R1_2_FD_66448 | JGI IMG/M metagenome (GOLD analysis project Ga0070731, IMG submission 66448) | Surface soil microbial communities from Centralia Pennsylvania, which are recovering from an underground coalmine fire - Coalmine... | ecosystem: Environmental > Terrestrial > Soil > Unclassified ...
TGCCGTACGAAGCACGCCATGTCGACGACGCCACGTGGGAAACGATCCGCTGGCCGGGCGAAATCGGCAAGATGCTTTTCCATCCGCGACCCGAGCGTCCGACCGAGCCGAACGCTGGAATCCTTCGACTGGAACCCGGCGCGCATCATCCAGAGCACTATCACGGTTTTGCGCAAGTCTGGTACATCCTTTCCGGCGAATTCGTCATCGACGGGACAACTTACAAGCCGGGCACCATGCTTTTTCATCCCGACCCGCACTTCGAGGGCGAATTCAGGACCGAAACGGGCGGCGATATCCTGATCGTCCAGTATCCCGGACCGTCCACACACGAGAATCCGATCTACGCCGGCCGGTTCGACATGGCCGCGCGGAAAGAAGTGACGGAAGAACGAATCGATCTGTAGCGCGTGCTGATCGCAATCTCGCTTCGGGCTCCGCCCGAACGTGAAGCTGCCCGCGAAGAATTCTCAGTCGATCAATGTGAACGAGGAGCGACTGGCCATGAAGCACGTGCTCGCGGCGGTGGCGCTTGGTATGGGCTTGACGTTGTCGTTGCACGCCCTGCCCGCCGGGGCCAAGAGAACCGATCAGTCCGACCTGTGGTGGATCCGGGCCGAATCTGGTTGGGGTATCCATCGTCGAGCAGGAAACGACGGTTTTCGCGACGATGTTCGTATACGGCCCGAACGGCCAGCCGACGTGGTACATCGCAGCGATGGGGGGGCCCCGGGCTCGCTTATAGGGACGGGAACACTTTACGCGACGACGGGCCCCTGGTTCGGGACCGTCCGTTTCGATCCCGGTGCGGTCAGCGTGACGCCGGTCGGCACGATGACATTCGATGGGACGCTCATACCATCCGGGACGCTGACGTATTCGGTCAACGGCGTGCAGGTGACCAAGTTGATCGAACGCCAAACCTTGACGACCATCGATTTCGGCGCGACGTACTCGGTCGTGTTCAGTCAGCAGGGGTCCGGGCCTCCCTGCGCGCCGGCGGCGAACACGTCCGCGACACCTGCTACCTTCGAGATCTCGCAGAGCGGTTCTGCGATGACGATCACGGTCACGTCGCAAGCCGGTACCTGCACGTACGCGGGAGCCTTCAGCCAGGCCTGGCACTTCGGTCGCGTCGCGGGTAACTATACGTGCTCGGCTGGCGATACCGGCACGTTCAAGTTCTTCGAGATGGCCGCGAGCTGGTTCGATTTCCGAGCGCGCACCTCGTTGACCAGTCAATCGGGATGCGTGCCGAACGGCTTCGCCAACGGATTGAAGCAGCCGCCTCCGCCGCAATAACGTCTCGGAGTCCGCGATCCCGGCGCTACTGCGCCTCCGCCTCTGCCCCGAACGTGAAGCTGTCGGCGAAGAATTCTTCCTCCGGCAGTTTGCGTAGCGTCGTGAAATCGCGCCTTGCCGCATCGATCATCGGCGGCGCGCCGCACGCATAGACCTGATATCCGGACAGGTCCTTGAAATCGTCCATCACGGCGAGATGGACCAAGCCCACGCGGCCGGGCCACGCATCTTCGTCGGTAGGCTCGGAGAGCACCGGAATGAACGTGAAGTTCGCGTTCTCCTGCTGCCACTTGCCCGGCACGTACGGCATGTAGAGATCGCGCATCGCGCGCGCGCCCCAGTAGAGCACGATCTCGCGCGGAATCCTGTGATGGAGCATGTGCTCGATGATCGCCTTGATCGGCGCGAATCCAGTGCCGCCGGCGACGAAGATCACCGGCTTCTCCGTCGTTTCGCGCAGATAGAACGTGCCGAGCGGCCCCTCGAAGCGCAGAATCTCGCGTCCCTTGTACGACGTGAACAGCGGGTCGGTGAAGAAGCCGCCCGGCGTGTGCCGGATGTGCAACTCCAGAAGCTCGTCGGCATGTGGCGGCGTCGCGATCGAGAAGCTTCGCCGATGAGCGTCCTTGAGCAGGAAGTCGATGTACTGGCCGGCGAGGTATTGCAACCGCTCGTTGACCGGCAGCTTCAGTTTCACGATCGCGACGTCGGGTGCCGGCTTATCGATCGATTCGACTCTGCACGGGAGCCGCCGGATCTGGATGTCGCCCGCGCGCCGCACTTCGCGCACCTCGATCACGAGATCGGTCAGCGGCTTCGCGACGCAGAAGAGCGCGAGACCCTTGCGTTTCTCGTCCTCGGTGAGCGTCGATGCCTGATACGCACCGTAATCGACTTCGCCTTCGAGGATGCGACCCTTGCACGTGCCGCAGGCGCCGTTGCGGCAGCCGTACGGGATCATCAGGTCGGCGCGCATCGCAGCCTGCAGCACGCTCTCGCCGGGGTCGCAGGCGAACGCGTGCCCGCTCGGTCGTATGCTAATCTGCTTGCTCATGGCGCAGCGGCTGTTGCTCGTGGGTTGCGGCGATGTCGCGCTGCGCGTCGCCGGCCTGTTGCGGCATCGCGTGCGCATCGTCGGCCTCACGCGCCATCGCGACGACGTGCGCAAGCTCAGAAGCCACGGAATCGTTCCGCTTGCAGGCGATCTCGACGATCGGCGCTCGCTTGCCCGGCTCGACCTCGGCGCCTTCAGCGTGCTGCACAGCGCGCCGCCGCCTCCCGAAGGCAAAGATGATCCGCGCACACGCAACCTGCTCGCTGCGCTTTCGGGCGCGCGGATTATACCGCGTCACGTCGTCTATCTTTCGACATCGGGCGTGTACGGCGACTGCGCGGGGGCGCGCGTTGCCGAAACGCGGCCGTTGCGCGCACAGACGCCTCGAGCGCGACGTCGCGTCGCCGCCGAACGACGCCTCCGCGCATGGGCCGCGCGAAACCGCGTCGCGCTGACGATCCTGCGCGTGCCGGGCATCTACGCGGCAACGCGCCTTCCGCTCGAGCGGCTTCGGCAGGGAACGCCGGCGCTTGCTGCCGATGAAGACGTCTATACGAACCACATCCACGCCGACGATCTGGCGCATGCGATCGTCGCCGCGCTCTTTCTCGGCCGTCCCAATCGCGCGTACAACGTCTGCGACGACAGCGAGATGAAGATGGGCCAGTGGTTCGACAGCGTCGCCGACGCGTTTCACCTTCCGCGGCCGCCGCGGGTCGGATGGGACGATGCGGAACGCCAGATCGCGCCGATTTTGCTTTCGTTCATGAGCGAATCGCGTCGGCTCACCAATGCGCGGATGAAGCGCGAGTTGCGCGTACGCCTTCGTCATCCAACGCCGCAGGCAATGCTCGCGCAGTGCGCGCCGCGCGAGCTCCGCCGTCAATTGGCGTTGCCCATCGGCTGATGGAGGCCACGCCGCTCACGCCGAGACGCAAGCTCACGCTGACCGAGCGGCTTGACGCCTACGAGCGTCTGATGCGGCTCGACAAGCCGATCGGCACGCTGCTTCTGTTGTGGCCGACGATGACGGCGCTCTGGCTCGCGGCGAGCGGCGCGCCACGAAGAAGCCTCGTGCTGATCTTCGTCGTCGGCACGCTGGTCACGCGATCCGCGGGATGCGCCATCAACGACTGGGCCGATCGCGACTTCGACGGGCGCGTCGCCCGGACCGCGAATCGCCCGCTCGCGCAAGGCATCATCGCGCCATGGGAGGCACTCGCTGTCGCGGCCGTCGGCATGGCGGTCGCGTTCGTGCTGGTGCTCTTCACCAATCGTGCGACGATGTTGTGGTCGATCCCCGCGCTCGCGATCGCGATCGTGTATCCGTTCACCAAGCGCTTCTTCGCGCTTCCGCAGGCGTTCCTTGGCATTGCGTTCTCGTTCGGCATCCCGATGGCCTACGCCGCCGTGCAAAATCGCGTGCCGGCGATCGCGTGGGCGCTCTTCGTCGTCAATCTCTTCTGGGTCGTCGCGTACGACACCGAGTACGCGATGGTCGATCGCACCGACGACGCAAAGATCGGCATCCGCACTTCCGCCCTGACCTTCGGCCGCGCCGACGTTCCGGTCGTCGCCATCTGTTACGCGCTCCACCTCGCCGGCATGGTCTGGATCGGCCGCACGTACGGGCTTGGCGTCGTCTACTACGCGGCGCTCGCCATCGCGTTCGTGCTCGCGGTTCAGCACTTATGGATCATTCGCGGCCGCGATGCGGCCGCCTGCTTTCGCGCCTTCCTCGGCAATCACTGGCTCGGCATGGTCGTGTTCGCAGGCGTCGCGATCGATTATGCGTATCGCGCGCATCGCTGGCCGCGCGCGTGGTAACGAAGGCGCACCGCCACGGCTTGCCGCCGATGATCGCGCCGGATGCGCGCGTTCTGATCCTTGGCAGCTTTCCGAGCGAAGCGTCGCTTGCTGTCCGGCAGTACTATGCGCATCCGCGCAATCATTTCTGGCCGATCCTCGGTGACGTGCTGCACGAGCCGCTCGTCACGCTGCCGTACCCCGAGCGTCTTTCGCGCGTGAAGGCGCATCGCGTCGCGATCTGGGACACGATCGTCGCGTGCGAGCGCACGGGAAGCCTCGATGCGGCGATCCGCAATGTGGAACGTGGCGAGATCCATCGCGTGCGGCGCATCGCATCCGCATTGCGCGCGGTCTGCTTCAACGGGCAGACCGCAGGACGCGCGCAGCCTGCGTGGGCCGATGCCGGTTATGCAACGATCACGATGCCTTCGACGAGCCCTGCGTACACGTTGCCGATGGAGCACAAGCTTGCGCAGTGGCAGCGTCTCGCGCGATTTCTGGAGGACGATTGAAGCGCCTTGTCGTTGCTGCGCTGCTTTGCAGCTTCGCGTTCCACGCGCACGCCCGGCGCATCGAGCTCGTCGCTTTTCCTTCGCTCGATCGCGATGCAAGCGGCGCGAGCGTCATTGTTCATGCGATCCTGCTGCTCCCGCCCGGGAATCCGCCAAAGGGCGGCCGGCCCGCGATCGTCGCGCTGCACGGTTGTGGCGGCATGTATTCGAGGCGCGAGGGTCACGAGCAGCAGCTCTCCTCGGGCTTCGCGCTGCGCGCAAACCCGCTGCTTCGCGACGGCTATGCGGTTCTCTTTGTTGACAGCTTCCGTTCGCGCGGGCTTTCGCAGATCTGCACGACCCGCTACCGCGAGCGCACGGTGAAGATCGGGCAGCGCAGGCTCGATGCGCTCGGCGCGCTCGCGTACCTGCAGCGTAGAGATGACATCGCGCCAAGTCGCATCGCGCTTGTCGGCTGGTCGCACGGCGGCAGCACCGCGCTGTGGACGATCGGGCGTGGCGCACCCAGCGGCCGCGATCCGTTCTTCCGCGCGGCGGTCGCATTCTATCCGGGGTGCGCGGGCGCGCTGAAGGCTGGCGACAAGTTCCGACCGGCGGCGCCGACGCGAATCTACATCGGCGAGCTGGACGACTGGACGCCCGCGTCGCCGTGCGTCGCGCTCGGCAATGAGATGGCCGCGCGCAACGAGGACCTGCTCGTGACGACGTATCCCGACAGCTATCACGCGTTCGATTCCTCGATCGGCCGGGTCGTGCTACGCAAGGACGTTCCGAACGGCGTGCATCCCGGGCAGGGCGTGCACGCAGGTCCGAATGCCACGGCGCGCGACGCCGCGATCGCGAGCATGCGCGCGTTCCTGCGGGAGCGAATGGCGTCGGAGACGGTCGACCGAAAGGCGCGTTAGCGCCGAGGCAAATAGGTGCGTGCCGCGGTCGCAGGTCGCGAACGCCGTCAGCCTCCGGGCTTCTTGCCGGCGATGTTCCCCATCGGCCGGTTCATCGAGTCTGATACGTCGGGCTTGCCCACTTCGATGTTTTCCGCACCGTAATCCCTGGTCGGAATGTTGCTGCCGGTGCGATAGATCTTCTCCGGATGCCAGCCGGCGTCCTTGTCGAGTGAAGGTGAAGCGCAGGCTGCGGCCAGCACGAATCCGGCCGCCATGATGGCGGTTCGGGGCGCGAATCCGGCCAATGGATCAATGAATGTGCGGCGAGAGCACACGTGCCGGTTCCGTTCGCCGCGCGGTCGTCGCTTGCTAGACTCGACGCGTTTTTCGTGCCGCTGACCAAAAGACCGCATGGCTTATCGCGATCTGCGCGAGTTCATGGCGCAACTCGAATCGACGGGCGACTTGAAGCGCGTCGCGGCGCCAGTCGATCCAAAGCTCGAGATGACCGCGCTTTGCGACCGCGCATTGCGCGCGCACGGCCCGGCACTTTTGTTCGAAAACCCGAAAGGTTCGTTCAAAGCCTCGACCGGCGCGACGATCCCGGTACTCGGGAACCTGTTCGGAACGCCGGAGCGTGTCGCGAAGGGGATGGGTGCTGCGCCATCGAACTGGCGACAGTCGCTGCGCGAGATCGGCGAGCTCATCGCGTTCCTGCGCGAGCCCGTGCCGCCAAAGAGTCTCTTCGATGCCTGGCGCACGACACGGCCGGTGCTGATGAAGGTGCTCGACATGGCGCCGAAGGCGCGAAGCAGCGGCGCATGTCAGGAAGTGACGTGGGAAGGCGACGACGTCGATCTGTCGCGGCTGCCGATCCAGACGTGCTGGCCGGGCGATGCCGGGCCGCTGATCACGTGGGGCCTCACCGTCACGCGCGGGCCGAACAAAAAGCGGCAGAACCTTGGCATCTATCGCCAACAGGTGATCGCGCGCGACAAGGTGATCATGCGGTGGCTCGCACACCGCGGCGGTGCGCTCGACTTTCGCGATCACGCGCTCACGTCGCCCGGTACGCCGTTTCCGATCGCCGTTGCGCTCGGCGCCGATCCCGCGACGATTCTCGGCGCCGTGACGCCGGTGCCGGATACGCTGTCCGAATATCAGTTCGCGGGACTGCTGCGCGGTTCGCGCACCGAGATCGTGAAATGCACCACGCACGATCTGCAGGTGCCGGCGAGCGCCGAGATCGTCATCGAAGGCTTCCTTCGGCCGGACCCAAACGACCCGAGCGGCTACGAGACCGCGCTCGAAGGCCCATTCGGCGATCACACCGGTTACTACAACGAGGTCGAGCGCTTCCCGGTGTTGACCATCGAGCGCATCACCATGCGCCGCGATCCGATCTATCACTCGACCTATACAGGCAAGCCGCCCGACGAGCCGGCGATGCTCGGCGTTGCGCTGAACGAGGTCTTCGTGCCGTTATTGCGGAAGCAATATCCGGAGATTGTCGACTTCCACCTGCCGCCGGAAGGTTGCAGCTATCGGCTCGCGGTCGTCGCGATGAAAAAGCAGTATCCCGGACATGCGAAGCGCGTGATGTTCGGGATCTGGAGCTTCCTGCGCCAGTTCATGTACACGAAGATGATTATCGTAACCGACGACGACGTGAACGTGCGCGACTGGAAGGACGTGATCTGGGCGCTGACGACGCGCGTCGACCCGGCGCGCGACACGCTGATCGTGCCCAACACCCCGATCGACTACCTCGATTTCGCGTCGCCGGAGGCCGGCCTGGGAAGCAAGATCGGCATCGACGCGACGAACAAGTGGCCGGCCGAGACGCTACGCACGTGGGGACGACCGATCGCGATGGACGCCGACGTCATCGCGCGCGTCGAAGCGATCTGGAAGACGATCGAGCAGTGATCCCTCTCCCGCGAGCGGGAGAGGGTGCCGCGAAGCGGGTGAGGGCAGCCGGCGGGTGAGGGCAGCGATTCTCAGCGCCGATTGATCAACAGCCCGATCGCGAATCCTGCCGCCGCCGCGATGCCGATCGCGTACCACGGATTGTCGTGAACGTAATCGTCGGTCGCGCGGGCGGCGATCCTGGCGCGGTCCACCGCTTCGCCTTCGAGCTCCTGCAATCGCAGCTTCGCCGCGAGAAGCTTCGCCTCGACTTGCGCGCGCAGGTCCTTCGCGCGCTCGCCCGTCTCGTTGCCGGCGCGGCGCAACAACTCCTCGGCCTCGGTCAGCATCGCGGAAAAGTCTTCGAGCAGGGATTCGCGGGACAGGTCCATCGTGGGCTCTCCTTTGGCGGCAGCGCCATCGGCGCGTTGGGCCGGCCATTATAGCTACGTCACGCGCTTCTCACTCGGCACACTGCGTCATCCGAAATCGCACACCTTGCGTCCGCGGCGCGGGCGTGCTGTCATCGCCATTTTTCCGAAGACCAGGGGCTCCGATGCGAACGGTACGCCTGCCCGCGCTCGATCCCGAGACCGCTCCCGAGCATCGCGGCTCCACATACCCCGAGCCATTCCGCTCGCGCATGGGCGACCGCATCAAGCATCGCTTGGGTGATGCATGCGGGCTTACGCGCTTCGGCGTCAATCTCGTAACGCTTCCGCCCGGCGGCCAATCGGCGTTGCGCCATTGGCACACGCTGCAGGACGAGTTCGTCTACGTGGTCGAAGGCGAGGTTGTGCTTGCCACGAACGACGGCGAGCAGACCCTTCGCGCTGGCGAATGCGCGGGCTACCCGGCGGGCAAGCGCGACGCGCATCACTTCGTGAATCGAAGCGCGGCGCCGGCGCGCTATCTCGAGATCGGCAACCGCGAGGGCGGCGACATCGCGTTCTATCCCGACGACGACTTGCGGATCATCGAGGGCGAGGACGGCAAGTACTACGCGCACAAGGACGGGACCGCCTATTGATCGTATGGCGGGCGCGCAGCGGAAAGTGGCGGCGACGCCGAATCCCGCCATGCCTTGATCCGCATCGAACAGTGCCCATTTAACGGTTCAACGTCCGAAGCGGACTTATCCTGCCCGCGCCGGGCCTTGGCTGGTCACGGCTAACCGGAGATCCCGATGGCTGAATATCCTGCTTCCACATCGACGTCGACATCCGAGTCGAGGCAACCGCCGGCTACCGGCACACTGGTTGCGTACATACTGTTCGGCATCGCGGCGCTCGTCGGCTTCGCCGGTCACGGCTTCCTGAGCCTTGTCGGCATCGTCGGCGTGATCATCGCCTACATCTCGCGCAGCGATTCGCGCGGAACGTGGGCCGAGTCGCACCTCACCTGGTTGATTCGCACGTTCTGGTGGTCGCTGCTCTGGGACGCGATCGGTGTGCTGCTCGTGATGTTCACGCTGTTCATCGCGTATCCGATCGCCTGGGTGATCTGGGTGGCGACAGCGATCTGGGTCATTTATCGCGTCGTTCGCGGCTTCCTGCTGTTCACGGAACGCAGGCCGATCCCCGCGGTATGACCAAAGCGCTTAGTGCCGCTGCTGCGACGGATCCCATGTGGCGCCGTTGCGATACACCCAGCGCAGCAGATAGTCGAACGCCGGCCACGCCTGTGCGGCGCGGCGATCGTTGACGATCGCGACGATGGTGAAGCGCTGTCCCGTCGCGTTGTTCACGTAGCCGGCGAGCGCGCGCACGCCTTCGAGCGAGCCCGTCTTCAATAGCGCCTGGCCGGCAACATCCTCGTCGTGGAAACGACGTTCCACGGTGCCGTCCGTGGCCGCGACGGCGAGCGAGCGTTCGAATTCCTCGCGCACGCTGCTTGCATCGGCGGCGAGCAGCAGGCGAGCGAGCGCGATCGGCGTCGCGCGCGCGCGTCGCGACAATCCCGAACCGTTCTCGAGGACGAGTCCCGGCATCGCGAGCTTTCGCTGCGCCAGCCAGCGCCGTACCGCATGGATGGCCTTCGCCGGTGTCGCCGGCGGGGCCTCTGAAGTCGTGGCAAGCGTCAGGAAGATCTGACGCGCCATCACGTTGTTCGACAGCTTGTTCACATCACGGACGATGTCCGAGAGCGGCGGCGATTCGAGCACGACGAACGGCTCGCCTCGCGGCGCCTTTCCTTCCTTCAGGCCTCCGTCGAAATGCCCGCCCGCGGCACGGAAGTACGTCGCGAACATCGCATGCACGTAATGCGGATGATCGAGCATCGCGACCCACCATTCGTGCTCGCCGCATGCGACCGGGTACGCGCCGGAGAACGCGACGCTCGCCAGATCGCCGTGATCGTCGATGGAAGGCGTCGCATACGCGCGCGCGGCGTCGCATGCGCCGTCCAGGACGGGCGGCGGCGGCCCGATCGTGACGACGTCGAGCGGCGGGTCGGCCTGCACCGATACACCGCTGCCCGCTGCATCGGGCGCGATCGTGAGCTTGACCGACTTGAAGTTGACGAGCAGCGCGTCCGGGCCGACGTTGTACGGCTTGAGCGGCTCGTGGTCGAACGCGCCCGGATCGTGGGGCGAGAGCGCAAACAGCGTCCGATCGAGCACGAGATTGCCGTCGACCTTGGCGAGCCCTTTCGCGCGCAACTCGCCGATGAACGCCTGCCACTGCTCGATGGTGATCTTCGGATCGCCCGAGCCCTCGAGAATGAGATCGCCGTGAAGCTCGCCGTCGACGAGCGGACCGCCGAGATAGGCTTTCGTTTTCCAGCGATAGTCGGGGCCGAGCAGTTCGAGCGCGGCGAACGTCGTGACGAGCTTCATCACCGACGCCGCGCTTCGGGCGCGAAATGCATCATAGGCGAAGAGCGGGCGAAGCTTCGCCGTGTCCTGCACGACGATGCCGACGTGGTTCAGCGGAATGCCGGCATCGAGGAACGCGCGGCCGACGTCGCGTGGCAGCACCGCGTATGCGCTCGTCGCGCAAAACGCCAGCACGAAGGCTTGAAAACAGAGCGCAGCGACGCTACGTCGCATCGATCGTCTCGATCGTCCGCTCGACGAGAAACGCGAACTCGTCGTCGGCGATCGTGTACGGCGGCATGAAATAGACGCTATTGCCGATCGGCCGCAACACGATCTCGCGGCGCAGCGCTTCCGTCGCGAAGCGCGACGTCCACCCTGCATCAGTGCCGTCGACCTCGAACGCAACGATCATCCCGCATTGGCGGAAGCCGTGAACGCGCGGATGCGCGGCGACCCTTCCCGCCATTTCGCGCCAGCGCGCGGCGCGCTCACGATTGGCCGCGATCACGTCGTCCTGCTCGAAGATGTCGAGCACCACGAGCGCCGCGCGGCATGCGAGCGCATTGCCCGTGTACGAATGCGAATGCAGAAAGCCGCGCGTAACGTCATCGTCGTAGAAGGCATCGAACACCTCGTCGGTGGCGAGCACGCAGGAAAGCGGCAGATAGCCGCCCGTGATGCCCTTCGACAGGCACATCAGGTCCGGCGCGATGTCGGCTTGCTCGCATGCAAACATCGTTCCGGTGCGGCCGAAGCCGGTCATGATCTCGTCCGCGATCAGGTGCACGTGATGGCGCTTCGTGAGTTCGCGCGCGGCGGCAAGATAGCGTGACGCGTACATCGCCATTCCGCGCGCGCCTTGGACGAGAGGCTCGATGATCAGCGCAGCGGTCGTATCGGCTTGCTCACCGAGGAAGCGCTCGAGCGCAACGATCGCCTCGTTCGTCGCCTGGGTTGCTGCGTGCGAATCGATTGCATCGTGCACGGCGGGCGACGCGAGCACCGGATGCTCGCGCAGCAGCGGCGCGTAAGCTTCGCGGAAGAGCGCGACATCGGTCACCGAAAGCGCGCCGACCGTCTCGCCGTGGTAGCCGCCTTCGAGTCGCAGGTACCGGTCCTTGTGCGATAAACCGCGCTGACGCCAGTAGTGGAAGCTCATTTTGAGCGCGATCTCTGTCGCCGACGCGCCATCCGAGCCGTAGAACGCATGCGAGAGCCCGCGCGGCGCGAGCGCCGCGAGCCGCTCGGAGAGCTCGACGACGCTCGCGTGCGTGAAGCCCGCGAGCATCACGTGCTCGAGATCGCAAAGCTGCGCGGCGAGCGCCGCGTTGATCCGCGGATTCGCATGGCCGAAAAGATTCACCCACCACGAGCCGACGGCATCGAGGTAGCGGCCTCCTTCGTAGTCGTAGAGCCAGGCGCCGAATGCGCGCGCGATCGCAAGCGGGGGCGTCCGCTCGTGATGCTTCATCTGCGTGCACGGGTGCCAGACCGCTTTGCGGCTTCGCGCCGCCCATTGCGCGTTGCGCGTCATCGCGTCCGGGACGCGCGAAGCGCTGTCTTTCATCGACACCGGGCCTGCATCCGCTGCACGGCGGCGACGAGCTCGCGCGTCGTTCCTGGCTCGCGCACCGAATGTCCGGCGTCGGGAACGATGATGCATTCCGCCTCGGGCCAGGCGCGCGAGAGCGAAAGCGCGGCGTCGGGCGGGCAGATGACATCGTAGCGTCCCTGCACGATCGTGCACGGCAGATGACGTATGCGCGACACGCCGTCGAGGACCTGATTCGGCGCGAGGAACGAGTCGTGCATGAAGTAGTGCGCTTCGATGCGCGCGATCGCGAGCGACGCCGAATCGGCATCGCTGCGCGCCGAAGGCGCCTTCGGCAGGAGCGTCGAGCACGCGCTCTCGTAGCGGTCCCAGGCGTACGCGGCAGGACCATGCACGCCCGGATCGGGATCGATCAGCCGGCGATGGTAGTGCGCGAGGACATCGCCTCGCTCGTGCGGTGGAAGAAAATGCGCGAAGTCGCGCCACGCCTCGGGGAAAAACCGGCGCATCCCGTTGACGAACCACTCGACCTCGGGCCGGCTCGCGAGAAAGATGCCGCGCAGCACGAGGCCGAGCACGCGATCGGGATGCGTTTGCGCATAAACGAGCGCGAGCGTCGATCCCCACGACCCGCCGAACAGCAGCCAGCGATCGATGCCGAGGTGACCGCGCAGGCGCTCGATGTCCTGCACGAGGTGCTGCGTCGTGTTGTCGACGACGTCGGCGAGCGGCGTCGAGCGTCCCGCGCCGCGCTGATCGTAAAGCACGATGCGCCAGAACGAAGGATCGTAGAAGCGCCGATGATGCGGAAGGCTGCCTCCGCCCGGACCGCCGTGGACGAAGAGCAGCGGCACGCCGTTCGCATCGCCGCATTCCTCCCAGTGCATCGTGTGGCGCGCATCGAGCGCCAGCATGCCGCTCGCGCGCGGCGTGCATTCGGGATGGAGCGATCCCTCCGGCGGATGGCTTCTGATCGAATCGATCATTCGGCGCGAAAAGACGGATCGAGCAAAAGGCGGCGTCGCGGGAAGTTGCCTCACTCCCGAGCTATGACCCGTATCATCGCATCCCATGACACGAGACATCCGCGCCTATCTCACTTCCAACGGCACGCTGCCGGCCGACCATCCTCGCGCGTTGCTGCTCGCGCGCGTGTGGATGCCTTCGGTCAAGGGACCGGTTCTCGTTGTGGTCGACGGCGACCGGCTGCTCGACTTGTCGGCAATCGCACCGATATCGAGCGAACTGCTCGATCGCCCCGATCTTGTACGCGAGATAGAAAGCGCGAACGCGTTGCCCACTGTCGCATCGCTTGCCGACGCGCTGGCGAACTCCGCCGACGAGGGCCGCGATTCCTCGCGTCCGTGGTTCCTCGCGCCGTGCGACCTGCAGGCGGTGAAGGCATCGGGCGTCACGTTCGTCGCGAGCATGCTCGAGCGCGTGATCGAGGAGCAGGCGCGCGGCGAGCCGTCGCGCGCGGACGCGGTGCGGCACAAGATCGCCGGCGTGATCGGCGACAACCTGCGAAGCGTTCGCCCCGGCTCCGTTGAAGCGTCGCGCGTCAAGGACGTGCTGCTTGCCGAAGGCCTTTGGTCGCAATACCTCGAGGTCGGCATCGGTCCGGACGCCGAGCTGTTCACGAAAGCGCAGCCGATGTCGTCGGTGGGCATGGGCGCGGACATCGGCATCCATCGGCAATCGACGTGGAACAATCCGGAGCCCGAGATCGTGCTCGCCGTAAATGCGCGCGGCGAAACGGTCGGCGCGACGCTCGGCAACGACGTCAACCTGCGCGACTTCGAGGGGCGAAGCGCGCTTCTGCTCGGGCGGGCGAAGGACAACAACGCGTCTTGCGCGATCGGACCATTCATCCGCCTCTTCGATCGCACGTTCACGATCGACACGATCCGTCGCGCCGAGCTCGCACTGAAGGTCGAAGGCAACGACGGCTTCGTCCTCGACGGCGCGAGCTCGTTATCGGAGATGAGCCGCGATCCGCTCGACCTCGTGCGCCAGGCGATCGGCGCCGATCATCAGTATCCGGATGGAATGATGCTGTTCCTCGGGACGATGTTCGCGCCGACGCAGGACCGCCATGCGCCGGGGCAGGGCTTCACGCACGAAGTTGGCGACATCGTGTCGATCTCGACGGCGTCGCTCGGGCGCCTGGTCAATCGTGTCAATTACGCGGACGCGATCGCGCCGTGGACGTTCGGCGCGGGAGCGTTGATGAGGAATCTGGCCGAGCGCGGAGCGCTCGGCTGATCCCTCACGCCGCCATTCGCCGCCCCTTGAATGCGACGACGCGCTGCCGCTGCTCCCCCAAGCCTTCGATGCCGAGCGTCACGACATCGCCTGGCTCGAGCCACTTCGGCGGCTTCATTCCCAACGCGACGCCGGGCGGTGTGCCGGTGGTGATGATGTCCCCCGGCAGAAGCGTCATGTAGCGCGACGTGTCGGCGACGAGTTGCGCGACGCCGAAGATCATCGTGCGCGTGTTCCCCGTCTGCCTGCGCTGGCCATTGACGTCGAGCCACATGTCGAGATTCTGCGGGTCCTTGATCTCGTCGCTCGTGACGAGCCAGGGTCCGACCGGCCCGAACGTGTCGCAGCCCTTGCCTTTGCTCCATTGCGACGCGCCGCGCTTCAACTGAAAGTCGCGCTCCGACACGTCATTGACGATGCAGTAGCCGGCGACGTAGCGAAGCGCGTCTTTCTCGGCGACATAACGACCCGTGCGGCCGATGACGACGCCGAGCTCGACTTCGTAGTCGAGTTGCGTCGAATCGGCGGGCTGCATGATGTTGTCGTTCGGGCCGACGATGCACGTCGGCGCCTTGAAAAAGACGACCGGCGCATCGGGAATCGGCGCGCCGGTTTCCTTCGCATGATCGGTGTAGTTGAGGCCGATCGCGACGAACTTCGATGGCGTCGCCATGCATGCGCCAAGACGCGGCTTTCCCTTGACTGCCGGCAACCGGCGTGTGTCGAGCTTGCGCAGCCCGGAAAGCGTCATCGGCGAAAGCGCATCGCCGTCGATGTCGTCGACCTTGCGCGACAAGTCGCGCAGCACGCCCTCGGCGTCGATCAATCCGGGCTTCTCGCGACCCGCGGGACCATAGCGTACGAGCTTCATCCTGGATCTCCTCCTTGTCGTTCAAATCGTGGGGATGTTCAAATCGTCATTCCGCCATCGCAGGAGTAGACATTGCCGGTGACGAACGCGGCCTCGTCCGATGCGAGGAACACGATGAGCGGCGCGATCTCTTCCGGTTTCGCGAGCCTCCCCATCGGCTGGCGAGCGATGAACATCTTCCGGGCTTCGACCGGATCCGACTGCGCGCTGATGCGTTCCGCGAGCGATGGCGTATCGACGGTTCCCGGCGCCACCGCATTGCAGCGGATGCCACGCTGCACGTAATCGGCGGCGATCGATTTCGTGAGACCTACGACGGCAGCCTTCGACGCGCCGTACGCGAAGCGGTTGGGCAATCCCTTGATCGAGCCTGCGACCGAAGCCATGTTGATGATGCTCGCCGTCACGCCGCGCGATTCGTATTCCGTCAGCATCGCGGGGAGTGCAGCACGGATCGCAACGTACATCGAACGCACGTTGAGATCGAACGTTCGCGCCCAGTCACGCGGCGCGCAATCGAGGATCGTGCCGTTGTGCACGTAGCCCGCGCAGTTGAACATGATCGAAAGCGGCGGCAGTTGCGAAAGCATCGCTTCGACCGCCGCATCGTCGGTGACGTCGAGCACGCGCGTCTCGACGTTTTCGACGCGACGCATGCTCGACAGCAGGGTCGCATCGATGTCGGTCGCGACCACGGTCGCACCTTCGCGCGCCATCGCGAGCGCGCTCGCATGACCGATGCCCTGGCCGGCGGCCGTGACGAAGGCGGTCTTGCCTGCGAGTCTTCCGTTCATGTACGACACGCGCGCGAAACGGCGAATTCTACGCCAGCGCGCGTTTTCGATCCTTGCGCGTCAGGCGTACGCGGCGGCCGATCCCTGCATGAACGTGTCGACGAAGAAGCCGAATGCGATGCGCCATGCCGCCTCGGCCGCGGGCGCGTGATAGCTCTCACGATCGAACGTCGCGAACGCATGCGGCGCGTCGGGGAGCACCGCGAGCGTGTAGCGCTTGTTCGCATCCGAGAGCGCCTTCGCGATGCGCGCGTGCTCGTCGCTTGCGATCGACACATCGCGCGCGCCGTAGATCAGAAGCTGCGGAGCACCGAGCTCCGGCACGCGATCGATCAGTGGCTTGCGCTTGCCCCGCGCGACCGCGGGCGCGATGCCACCGCCGTAGAAGGACACCGACGCGGCGAGGCGCTCGCCGTGCACCGCATTCGCAAGGAACGCGAGCCTGCCGCCCATGCAAAAGCCGATCACCGCGAGCCGGGCGTCACGCGCGCCTTGCGACGTCAGCATGTCGAGCGCGGCAGCGACTTCGCGCATCGCGACGTCGTCGTCGACCTCGCCTATGCGGGCGATCGCACCTTCGCGGTCGGCATAGTCGAACACGTCGCCGTGATAGATGTCCGGCGCGAGCGCCATGTAGCCGGCACGCGCGAAGCGCTCGCACACGCCCTTGACGAATGCGTTCAGGCCGAACGCTTCCATCAGCACGACGACTCCGATGCCGGGAATGCCGCGCGGCTTCGCGAGATAGCCCGAGACGCCGGGTGCGAGGGCCAGGAACTCGGTGTGCATGTCAGGTGACATTGGTCAGCGTCAGTTGCCAGTTGTCAGTTGTCAGTCGCGTCTCGCGTTCAGTGGCGCGGCGCGCGCCGCGTTACCGTTCGGCGCGATGCATTCCTGGTAGCCCGGCTTTGCAACGCGAAGGATGCGACGGTCGACGCGGGTGCGCAAGCGGGTGTGGGTGATCGCCACCCATTCGGCGTGCGACTGTTGCGCCGCCGGCGCCGGCTCCGATTGCTCGGCGAGCTGGGCGGCGGAAGCCCGTCGACGTTCCCCTGGCGATTCAGCGGCCCACTGGTCATGCCACTTGACCACCCGACCGTCGGCGCGTAGCCTTCGATCGTGCGAGCGCCGCCGTCGCCGCGGTGCGTTCGCCCTCGAATGCAGCACGTCGTTTTCGTCGCATCGTGCTTACCCGATCCTCGCTGACCATTCGCTTGCATCCGGCGGACGATGTCGTCATCGCGCGGGCGCAATTGGTAGGCGGCACCATACTGATCGATGAGAACGTAACCGTTGCCGGCCTCGTGCCGCCGGGCCACAAGGTCGCCACGCGCGCGGTCGCGGCCGGTTCGCCCGTACGCCGCTACAACCAGGTGATCGGCTT
>Ga0070731_10002564_pt1 | contig 17159 bp, 16 predicted proteins | sample Coa_R1_2_FD_66448 | JGI IMG/M metagenome (GOLD analysis project Ga0070731, IMG submission 66448) | Surface soil microbial communities from Centralia Pennsylvania, which are recovering from an underground coalmine fire - Coalmine... | ecosystem: Environmental > Terrestrial > Soil > Unclassified ...
GGGGTACGGCTTGGTCGTGCACGACGGGTACCGCCCGTGGTTTGTGACGAAGACATTCTGGGACGCCACGCCGGAAGAGAAGAAGTGGCTGGTCGCGAATCCCGCGGACGGCTCGAAACACAATCGCGGCTGCGCGGTCGATCTCACGCTCTACGATCTGAGGACCGGCGCCGTGATCGAGATGCCGAGCACGTACGACGAAAGCACGCAGCGGGCGTACGCGTTTTATCCAGGCGGCACGAGCCTCCAGCGCTGGCACCGCGCGCTACTGCGCCGGATGATGGAGGCCGAGGGGTTCACCGTCAATCCGGACGAATGGTGGCACTTCGACTACAGGGATTGGAAGAACTACGCGATCGGCAACGTGCCGTTCGAACGGATTGCACAACCGAGGTAATTGCGATGGCAGACGCCAAGACGAAACAGACGGCCGCGTCCGTCGCGACATTTCTGAACGCTATTCCCGACGCTGTCGTGCGCGCCGATTGCCGCGCTATCGCCGGCCTGATGCAAGCGGCGACGAAATCCAAACCGAAGATGTGGGGCAAGAACATCGTCGGGTTTGGCGACCGCGAGATCAGGTACGCGGGGGGTCGCACGGCCAATTGGATGGTCATCGGTTTTTCACCACGAAAACAGAACATCACGTTGTACGCGCTCGACGGATCGAAGCCCGACGATCCGCTGCTTGCGAGCCTCGGCCCGCATTCGCGCGGCAAAGGCTGTCTCTACATCAAGCGCCTCTCGGATGTGCACGGGCCGACCCTGGAAAAGCTGATCAGAACGGCGGCCCAAGAGAAGATGTCCAAGCCACGAGGACAGCGGTAACGCACCGGCCGGCCCGCTCAGGCGATAAGCTGGTTCCAGGATGTCGGAGATCCGATCCGGCTTCGTCAACGCGTTCTTTCTCTTCGATGTCGCACAGGGCATCGATCTGCCGGCGCTGCGGCGGCGGCTCGGCGAGCGGGCGACGACCGCGCGCCTCGAAGACAAGGGCCCGGGACCGCCGCGCCTGAAATACATCCAGCCGCCCGTCCTGGTCGCCGGCGACGCACTGGGATGCGCGGAGCTGGGCGGGTTCAAACTGCGCATCAAGTTCTACGACTACGGCGTCGTGTCGCTGATGCTATCGCGGTCCTTCGCCGGCTCGTGGGTGGATTTGATCGCGCTCGGCCAGTCGCTCATCGAGAGCGAGCCGCTCGAGCAGCAGGCCGCCGACGTGTGCCGCGCGATCGTCGAGCGGACGCGCGAGACGATGACGGGAATCCGCGCGTCGTATCTGAGCGAAGACTACCTCGTGTTTTCGGTCACGGGTTTCGAGACGCCGCTCGGAGCCGACGAGGTGATCGCGCGTCACGGCGCCGATATCGCGCAGCTGCTCAGAGGCGAACGCCAGGCGCTCAGCCAACAGGAGCGCGACGAAGTGCTGCGCCATCGGATCTCCTATCTGGCCGACGATCTCGTGGTGCCGGCGTGGAACGCCGCGTTCGTTCTCGACAGCGAAGCCGGGGCGCTGGCGACGGTCGAGATTCTCGAGTTCGCCAACTCGCAGCTCCTCGAGTTCCGCTTCTACGATGAATTGCTCGAGACCGAGTTGACCGGACTCTACGCCGAGCTGCAGCGATCGCGATGGATCGATCGCATGGCGTGGCGCCGACACACGCGCGCGAGCCGGCACGTCCAGGCGCTCGTCATCGACGTCAACGAGCTGACCGATCGCATGGAGAACGCGGTCGAGCTGGTCGGCGACATCTACTCCGCGCGATTGTTCGGCCTCGCCGGCGCGCGGCTCGGGCTCGATCACTGGAAGCGCAGCGTCGAGGAGAAGCTCAAGACGCTCGACGACATCCATCGATTCGCCGTCGACCAGACCGGCGCCGCTCAGGGCAACATCATGGAATTGGCGATTCTGCTGATTCTCGTGATCGAACTCTGGCTGGCGTTCGCCGGATCGATGAAATGAGCGCCGGCGAACCGTCCGCAGTCGCGTCGCGTCAAAGCTGACAATGACGATGAAGAATCCGTCGCGGTGGCGCGTTGCCGCCCTGCTTGCCGGCCTCGTCCTGGTCGTGGGCGTCGTTGCGCTTCACGCGCGGCAGACTCAAAACCTGAGTCCCAAGGATCGAACCGCCGTGTTCGAGACGGTTTGGAAAGACATCCGGGACATCTACTACGACCCGCAGTTTCATGGCGTCGATTGGAAGGCCGCCCACGATCGGTACCGGCCGATGCTCGACGCGGTCACATCGGATGCCGAGTTCTACACTCTCGTCAATCGCATGATCGGCGAGTTGCACGATGCGCACACGCGTCTCAACACGCCGGAACAGTGGGAGAACCGGCACAAATTTCAGGGCGTTTCGACCGGCCTCCAACTCGACGAAGTCGACGGGCGCGTCGTCGTCTCAGGCGTGCTGCCGGATTCGAGCGCTGCTGCGGCCGGTGTCGAGCCGGGTTCGATTCTGCTGCGAGTCGGCGGCAAATCAATCGCCGACGCGTTGGCGGCATCCGCCGAGAAGACGCCCGAGTCATCGACCGATCGTCTGACTCGCTTGCGGATCGTGGCCGGCGTGCTGTCGGGTCAGGCGGGCAGCACTGTCGCGCTCACGGTACAGCGTCCCGACGGATCGTCATCGGACGTGTCACTGAAGCGCGAAGTCCTGCCGCAACCGCCCGACGTGCGCTCGCGCCGGCTCGCGTCGGGCGCCGGCTACTTCCGCTTCGACGGATTTGAGCCGAACGTTGACACCGAATTCAGCGTCGCGCTTGCGGACTACCGTGCGGCTCCCGGACTCATCATCGATCTCCGGCGGAACGGCGGCGGCCGGCTCGACATCATGCTGTCGATCGCCGGATTGTTCTTCGACCGTGAGACGGTGTTCTCGCGCATGATGAACCGGCAGCAGGTCACGTTGGCGGAGAAGTCGGCCGCGCAAAAACAGCAGAATGTACGCGTTGGGCGAAATGATGTGGCCGTCGGCTTTTCAGGCCCGGTCGTCGTGCTGACGTCCACCCGGACGGCAAGTGCGAGCGAGTTGCTCGCCGGCGGTCTGCAGGAGCTCGGCCGCGCGAAAGTGATCGGCACGCAGACATGCGGCTGCGTTGTCGGCATTGCGGGCGAGCAGCACATGAAGGGCGGCGGCGTCCTGGAGATCAGTCAGCTGCTCTGGTTTACGCCGGCGGGCCGCAAGCTCGAAGGCGACGGCGTGATGCCGGACCGGATCGTCATGCCGACGCTCACGGATCTGCAGCAGCATCGCGATGTCGTACTCGAGGCGGCCGAGAATCTGCTGCGCCAGATGGCTCATCCCGTGGCTCCGGCGTCACAGCTTCGGTAGGAGCGGTCCTTAAAGAGGAACTGTGATCCGGCATTCGTGCCATTCCCCGAGGTACGAATCATGCACCGTGTGCTTTCGAATACTCCGGAGGACATTGTGGAAACATCATTGAAAGGCAAACGAGTGGCCGCGATCGTTGCGGCGGGATTCGAAGAAAGCGAACTGCTCGAGCCGAAAAAGGCTCTCGAAGACGCGGGCGCCGTCGTCGAGATTCTGTCGCCCGAGGCCGGCAAGGTTCGCGCCTGGAAGCACTCGGATTGGGGATCGGATGTCGCCGTCGATCGGACGCTCGACGATGCGCGGGTACAGGACTACGACGCGGTGCTGTTGCCCGGCGGCGTGATGAATCCGGATCGACTTCGGATGACCGCGTCGGCAGTCAACTTCGTGCGGAATGCGTTCGATGCAGGCAAGCCGATCGCCGCGATTTGTCACGGCCCGTGGACGCTCATCGATGCGGGCGTCGCCGAAGGCGTCAAGATCACGTCGTGGCCGTCGCTGAAAAGCGACCTCATCAACGCCGGCGCCGCCTGGGTCGATCAGCCCGTCGTCGTGGATCAGGGCATCGTCTCGTCGCGAAAACCCGACGACATTCCCAAGTTCAACGAGCAGATGATCAAGCTGTTCGCCGAAGGGGAGCACGCCGCCGGCGTGGACCGCAGACGCGGCACATTCTGGCAGCCGGACAGCAAAGGCGCGCCGCACTGAGCTCACGAAGCATGAAACTTCGTCTCGGACGGCCCGCGGCGCCGCTCTGTATCTTCGTGTCCTTCGTGTTCAAGATCCAGCGGCAGACGCCACGCGTCTGTGAGCGATCCAGCGTTTGAACCGGAAGCCGTTTTCGGGCAGGTGCAGATCCATCCCGTAGTGATTGGGTCCCGTGGCCGCGACCTTGGCGACGATCACGCTGAGGTCGTCCCGCTCGAGCGCCGCAATCGCGGCGTCGCCGAACGTGATCACGGAATCGACCGCGGCAACCTGCTCGATGCCCGCGCCTCGCGCCATGGCGGCGAGATCGGTGATGCCCGACGTCGTGTGTGAATCGAATCCGCCCGTCGACAGCAGGCTGCCGTTGTCGAAGACGATGTGGACGAGATTCTTTGGCCGATATCGCGCCATCGTCGCGAGCGTGCCGAGGTTCATCAGCACGGACCCGTCCCCGTCCAAAACTACGATTTTTTCCTGCAGCAGGTGCAGCGCCAGTCCGAGTCCCATCGACGAAGCCAGGCCCATCGCGTGCTGCAGATAGAAAAAATTGTCGCGATGACCGAGATCGTAGAGCTCCTGCGCGCAGACGCCCATGATCGTGACGACGGGCTTGTCTTGAAGCTCCGGATACAACATCGCGATGCATTCCGAGCGTCTCACAGCGGCTCCTCCATCAGGTCGCGCGTCAGCAGCAGCGCGACCGGCGAGAGCGAGCTCTGTGAAAATGTGTAGGCCTCGCGAATCTGGCGCGCGACCGTCTGAGGATCGCGCGCGTACTCGAACGGGATGCCGAGCGCGCGCAGCACGCCCTCGGTGACGATGCCGCCGCGCGTGTGCCAGGGATAGGGCTCGCCCCAGTGGCCGCGCAGCGCGATCAGCATGCACAGCGGCACGTGATAGAGCTGCGCCAGCGACACGATGCCGTTGATCGCGGCCAGAAATCCGTGATTCTGCATCAGCAGGATGTGTTTCGCGCCGGCGAAGTACGCGCCGGCGGCGACCCCGATCGCCTCCTCTTCTTTGGCGACTTGGATCAAGGTGACGTCGGGATCCTTCTCTGCCTGATGCAGCAAGAGTCCGAGCCATGTTTCGGGCAGCGCCGACAACGACGTGATGCCGGCGTCCTTGATGCCCTGAAAAATGATCTTCGAGTTGTCGTAAGAAACCGTCATGTCGTAAATCGACTCTGGGAGTCGATGTCGATTCAAACGCTACCATTTGAACCCGATCGATAGGAAATCGACGAGACGATCAGGCTCCAGGCATCAGGCGCCGGTCGTGCGCGATCGCTCGAAGCTCTCCTGAAGCCTGTCGTCTGAGGGCTGTCGCCTGACAATCGATAGAATAAGCCGTGCCTCCGCGCCTTCGTTTTGCCCCGTCGCCGACGGGTTATCTGCACGTCGGCGGCGCGCGGACGGCGCTCTTCAACTGGCTCTTCGTGCGGCGGCACGCGGGCGTGTTCATTCTTCGCATCGAAGATACCGACGTCGAGCGATCGTCGGCCGACATGGTCGCGGGCATTCTCGAGAGCATGACGTGGCTCGGACTCGACTGGGACGAAGGTCCCGGTGCCGGCGGCCCGCACGGTCCGTACTTTCAGTCGGAGCGCCTCGACCGGTACCGCGCCGCGGCGAATCGGCTCGTCGAATCCGGCCACGCGTACTATTGCTACTGCGATCCCGCTCAGCTGAAAGCCAAGCGCGACGCCGCCGAGGCTGCCGGCCGGCCGGCGGTATACGACCGAACGTGCCGGGCGCTGACGCCGCTGGAAATCCGCGCGCGCGAAGCGGTCGGCATGCCGCGTGCGATCCGGTTTTTCGTCCCCGAAGGCCGGACGACGGTACACGATCTCGTCCACGGCGACATCGATTTCGATCGCGCGACGATCGAGGATTTCGTCATCCTGCGCTCCGACAGCCATCCGACGTACCATCTTTCGGTTGTCGTGGACGACGTCGAGATGGAGATCTCGCACGTGGTTCGCGGCGACGATCACATCTCGAACACGCCGAAACAAATCCTGCTCTATCAGGCGATGGACGCGCCGATTCCGGCGTTCGCGCACGTTCCGCTGATTCTCGGACCCGACAAAAAGCGGCTGAGCAAGCGTCACGGCGCGACGTCGGTCGGCGAATACGAGACGCAGGGATATCTGCCAGAGGCCATGGTGAATTTCCTCGCGCTCCTCGGCTGGTCGCCAGGCGGGGATGCCGAAGTGTTCACGCGCGACGAACTGATCGCGCGCTTCGATCTCGAGGGGATCAGCGGCGGCAACGCGGTCTTCAACCCCGAGAAGCTCGACTGGTTCAATCAGCAGCACATTCAACGGCTGCCGGCGGCGCAGATCGTCGAACGGCTTCAATCCGAATTCATCGAGGCCGGGATCGATCCCGGGCGGCTCAATGAGGCCGAACAGCGCAGGCTCGAGCGCGTGATCGATCTCGTGAAGTCTCGTGCCAGGAAACTCGCCGATATCGTTGCGCACGTTCGTCCGTTTTTTCTCGGCGACATCGCATATGACGACGCCGCTGTGACCAAGCACTTGAGCGATCCGGCCCTCGGCGCGCATCTCGAGGCGTGGCGCGAACGTCTTACCGCGACGGAGCCGTTCGAGGCGCCGGCGATCGAGGCGGCGCTGCGCGCGCTGGCGGGCGAGCGCGGTCTCAAGGCCGGCACGCTGATCCACGCCACCCGCGTGGCGCTGACCGGCCAGGCGGTGAGCCCGGGCATTTTCGAAGTCGTCGAGTTGATGGGACGCCGGCGCGTGGTGGACCGGCTCGGGACGCGCGGATGGGAAGGGACGTCGCCGGTTCCATGACCTCCACGAAACCGCCGGCAACTCTGACGCCGCTGGAGTTCGATCGCGCGCGCCGGTTTCTGATGCGGCGCGATCCGCGGCTTGGCGCGGTGATCAAGCGCGTGGGCAAGCGGCGTCCCGGCGCGATCGATCATCCCGATCCGTATCACGCGCTCGTGCGGGCGATCCTGTCGCAGCAGTTGTCCGGCAAGGCGGCCAACACGATTCACGGCCGCGTCGTCGCGCTGCTCGGCGGACTCGAGTCATTCAGCGCGGCGAAGATGCTGGAGGCGCATCCCGATCACCTGCGGGCCGCGGGCGTCAGCCGCCCGAAAATCTCGTACCTGCGCGATCTCGCCGAGCGTGTCGAAGACGGCCGGCTCGATCTGCACGCGCTGCGCGGGCTGCCAGACGAGGACGTCATCACCGCGATCACCGCTGTGAAGGGACTGGGACGATGGTCGGCCGAGATGTATCTGATGTTCCGCTTGCGCCGGCCCGACGTGTTTCCCGTCGGCGATCTCGGCATCGTCAAGGGCGTTCAAAAGCTGTTTGGCATGAAACGCCGGCCGAAACCGGTGACGATGATCCGGCTGGCTGAACCGTGGCGGCCCTATCGATCTGTCGCGGCCTGGTATTTGTGGCGTATTACTGAGTTGGAATGATCCTTCGTACTCGTCTGCTCGCCGTCGGTGCGGTCGTCTCGATTCCGCTCGCGTACGTCGTCACGTCGACGGTCGGCTCGATTCGAACGGCCGACATGACGGCCGCGCTCGATCACGTCGTGCGCATGCAAATCAACGATCAAGTCCGCGAGCGATGCGAGAGCGACGCGCAGTGGTTTCTGATGGGGTCGCTCGAGGGGCGTCCGAAGATCGGCACGCCGAAGCCGACGGATCCGGATGCGATTCTGCCGCGCGCCAAGCCGGAGGAGCTGCCGTTCGAGCTCTATCCGTACGACGAACAATTCGGAGGATCGAGCACGGCCGCGCCGCGGTTTCCACCGGAATTCAAGAAGGCGCTGCGTGCCGGCGCCGATTCGGTCGCGGCGCCTTTCGCCACGCCCGACGGCGAGGGCGTGCAGATGGGCATCCTGACGGGATGGAGTCCGGGTCCGTGCGCGGTGTGGCTGGCGCGGCTTCGGCCGGAGCCCAGTCACGGACGCACGCAGGTCCTGCTGTTCTTCGAAGTGGCGCTGCTGTCATTTGGCGCGATCGCCCTGATCGGCTGGCCGATCGTGCAGCGGCTCGGTCGCGCGGCGGCCGCGGCGCGGCATTCGATTCGCCACGAGTACGCCGATCCGGTTCCTGCGAGCGGCCACGACGAAATTACCGCGCTCATCGCGTCGTTCAACGAAGCCGCGGCTGAGATTCGGCGGCGCATCGCCGATGTCAAGGACCGCGAGGAGGCGCATCGGCGATTTGTCGGACGGGTCTCCGAGGATCTGACGACTCCGCTCGAGGCGCTCGAGGTCGATCTCGGCGAGGCCCAGCGGCGCGCGACGGGATCGAAACAAGATCTCCAATCCGCGATCAAAGCCGCGCACAACATCGCGTCGCATGTCGCCAATCTCGTCGCCGGCGCGAGGCTGCGCATGCGCGCCGGCCTCACGGCGCAGGACGACGTCGATCTGGCTGGAGTCGTGACGCGCGTGGCGGATCGGTACGCAGGACTCGCGCAAGCGAGCGAGGTCAGCCTTCAGACCTCCCTGCCGGCGGCGCCCGTCGTGCTCGTCGGCGACGCGGCGATTTTCGAACGCGCGCTCGGGAATCTCGTCGAGAACTCGATCGAACACAACCGTCCGGGCGGCCACGTCAACATCCGCCTGGCGTCAGAGGACGCCGGCCGATTCTCGCTGCGCGTGATCGACGACGGCCGCGGGATGACCGACGAGCAGCTGGCGCAGTTGATGGCGGTGCGGCGATTTCGCGGCGACGAGGGCAAAGGCGCGCCCGGGAAACGCGGCCTCGGCCTCGCGCTCGTCTGGGAGATGGCCGAGCGATCGCAGTTGCAAGTGGCGATCCGCCACGCCAGCGGCGGCGGCGTGGCGGTCGAAATCAGCGGGAAAAGCGCGAAATGACGTCGGAGGTCGTTTTCCTGTCGAACTTCCCTTGGAAAACGACCTCCGAGGTCTTATCTTCATACCGGAGGAGATCCCATGCGATTCGGAATCATCGGCGCGGTCGTGATCGGTGTTCTGGCGTCATCCAATGGGCTTCGAGCCCAAGCGCCCGTCGACTTGTCCGGCCGCTGGACGGTGGTTCCCGGTAAGAGTGCTCCGGGCTCCGGCGTGTTTCGCGACGGGTTCACCCTCTCGCAGAATCGAAGCGAGATCATGATCGATCTGAATCCAGCGGCCGTGCGCGATCCGGCCCTGATTCAGATCTACCCACTCAATGGCGCCGAGTTGAGACTTGTCGGCCCTCCGCCACAGGCTCGCGCCGCCGGCATACCTGACAGCGTAATGACTCTCCAAATCGGCGGTCGGACGACTCGGGGCGAGTCAAGCAGCGATGGTCTGAGACTGACCGTGCAGACGCTGTTTCGAATCGTAGCGCCGCTTCGTTCTCCGCCGGTCGAAGAGAAGACGCAGGTCACTGTCATCACGCTGCGACTGGACGAAGCAGGCGATCTGATCGCCACGAGCCAGGCTCAACCAGACGTGCCTGGCGCCACCGCATCCGCCGGAATGCGCAGCGTCTACCGGAAAAACTAGATGCGACGCCGGACGCTACTCAAGTCCGTCGCCGCGCTGGCCGTGGCGCCGGCGCTGCCGGCGGTCGATCTGTTTGGCCAGTCCGGGACGCTTACCGACGCGCAGATCGCGACCCTGCGCGCCATCGCCGAGGTCGTGCTGCCGTCGGCGCTTTCGTCCAGCGATCGCAACGACGTCGTCGACAAATTCGCGAGCTGGATCCACAACTACAAAGCCGGCGCGGATCGCGGACACAGCTATGGCGATTCGCGGCTGTCGCCGCCGACCGGAGCGTCGCCGGCGGGGCGTTATCCCGATCAATTTGCCGCGCTCGACGCCGCCGCGAAGGCACAAGGCGCTGCGTCGTTGGCCTCGCTGCCGAAAGACAAGCGCCGGATCGTGATCGAAGCCGCGCTCAACACGCCGCAGCCGCTGAACAATCTCCCCGCGCGCCCGACCGGCGCCAATCTCGTCGCGGATTTCATGGGTCTGTATTTCAACAGCGCCGACGCCACCGATCTCGCCTACGACCGCGCGATCGGCCGAGACACGTGCCGCGGTCTGGACGGATCGGAGAAAGAACCGGACCGATTGCGGACGGGAGGTCACTGAGATGGCGCGCTACGAGTGCGACGTCCTCATCGTCGGCGGCGGCATCACGGCCGCGATGGTGTCGCAGAAGCTGTCCGAGCTCAAACCCCATCTGAACATCATCGTCGTCGAAGCGGGCACGCGCCTTTTCGATTTCGAAAACCGCTTTGACCATCGCCAGCGAAGTCTCGACTATGGCGAGAATCAATGGCCCGGCGATTTCGTCGCCGATCAGGGCGGCACGGGCATTGTCTCGCGATCGATGGCCGTCGGCGGATCGGCGCTGCACTTCGGCGGCGTCTGCAATCGGTACTCGGAAGAGGACACGCGGCTGAAGTCGATGTTCGGCCTCGCGGTGGACTGGCCGATCGAATGGAAGGATCTCGAGAAACACTACTGCGAAGCCGAGCGGCGCATCGGCGTCTCGGGCGAGCCGAGTCCCTTGAAGCAGGACGCTCGCTCCGAGCCCTATCCGATGCCGCCGATGAACATGACCTACAACTTGATTCAGCTCAAGTCGTGGGCCGAGAAGAGCGGCATTCCGTTCTGGACGACGCCGCAGGCGAAGAACACGGTCGAAGGTTACAACGGCCGCAGCAGATGCCATCGCTGCAACACGTGCGAAGTGTGCCCGACCGGAGCGAGGTACTCGCCGGACTTCACCTACAAGCAGTTGCTCGACGCGAAGAAGATCCAACTCCATGACGGAACGCTGGTGCGCAAACTCGTGCTCGATGACAAGACGACGAGGATCGTCGCGGCGCAGGCGGTGAAAGAGGATGGATCCGACGACAACGTCGAGTACCGCGCGAAGACGTTTGTCGTCGCCTCAGGTTATTGCTGGAGCTCGCATCTGCTGCTGCTGTCGGCGAATCCGCGATTTCCGAATGGACTCGCCAACTCGTCGGATCATGTAGGCCGGTACATGACGGGTCATCTGGCGCACGAAACGCACATCGATCTCGATCTCAAGATCTATCCCGGCATGAACGAGCAGCACAGTTTGATCTCGCGACAGTTTTTCCGCTGCGCGCCCGACAAACCGTACGTCCGGCACGATCTGCGCGTGTGGGAGGCGGCATCCGGGCGTCCTCGTCTGCGCGACAGCAACGGCAAGCTGTTGCTCGGCGACGAGATTGTCTCGGACTGGCGCACCCGCATCGTCCGGGGCGCGGCTCGCGTGCGCGGATACTTCGACGCGCATCCTGACAAGGAGAGCCGGCTGACGCTCAATCCGGCGAACAAGAACAAGTGGGGCGATCCGCTGCCGGCGATCCGACACGTGACCGACGCCGCGACGCAGGCCCGCAGCGCATCGACGTTGCAGCACTTCACGGATCTCTTCGCGCAGCTCGCGAAGGCGAACGATGGCAAAGCCGGGCGGATCAGTTCGCTCGGCTATCAGGATCATCCCGCCGGCGGATGCCGCATGGGCGCCGATCCCGCCACGAGCGTCGTCGACAGCTACGGCCGCGCGCACGATCACCAGAACTTATTCGTGGTCGGATCGCCGACGCAGCCGACCGGCGGCTGCACGAACGGCACGCTTACGTTCGTCGCGCTGGCGCTGAGATCGACGACCGAGATCGCGAAAGTGGCATGATGATAAAATATCAACATGAAACCAGTACAGGTCCTGATCGACGAGCCGCTGCTGGCTCGCCTCGATGCGCATGAGGAGGTCCGTCGTTTCGGCCGATCGGCCGTTCTGAGACGCGCCGCGGCCGAGTACTTGCGCCGGCACAAGGCTCGCGCGACGACCGAGGCGTATCGGCGGGCGTATGGAAAGACGAAGGGGCTGGGCGACGAATACCGCGGGTGGCCGGACGAGGGCGCATGGCCCGATCGATAAACCGCGGTGAGATCTGGAATTACTCCTTCAAAGCGCCCGACAAGCGCCGGCCTGTTCTGGTGATCACCAGACAAGAGGTGATCGGCCTGCTGAACACGGTCATGGTCGCTCCCATCACGTCGACAATCCATGGGGCGCCGAGCGAAGTGCTGGTCGGCGTCGATGAAGGACTCAAGCATGAGTCCGCCGTGAATCTCGATCACGTCCATACCGTTGACCAGTCCCGGCTCGTCGGCCGCCTCGGACACCTGGATTCGGCCAAGATGCGCCAGGTCTGCCGCGCTCTGGCGGTTGCCGCTGGGTGCGCGGATTGAACACCGGTAACGGGCCATATCATCGAGAGTGGCCGTGAGCCGGAAGCTCGCGTGGCCTGTTCTCGTCGCTCTCTTCACGCTTCGGCTCGCCTTCGGTCTGTGCTCGGATCTGTATTCCGAAGACGAGACGCAAATCTATCTGCTCGGACTGCGCTATCACTCGACGCACGCGTGGCCCCACTTCGGCGCTGACGTCGTCTGGACCAAGAGTCAGATTCCCGGCGCTTTGCAGGCACTGGTCGTCGGCGTGCCGCTCGACGTGCTGCCGATTCCGGAAGCGCCGTACCTGCTGCTCGATGTGCTCTCAATGGCCGCGCTCTGTCTGTTCGCCGCCTATCTCTGCGCGCGACTGCCGACGGTTCCGCGATGGCTGATCTGGATCTGGCTGCTGACCATTCCCTGGACGCTGAATTTCTCGACGCACATCATGAATCCGGACTACGTGCTGCCGGCGAGTCTGATCTTCTTCATCGGATTTTTCGAGGCGATGCCGCCGCTGGCGATCGGATGGATGCGGGCGCCGCTCGCGTTTGCAGCGATGGGCGCGGCGATCGCGTGGATCGCGCAGATCCACATGTCGTGGCCGTTGCTGTTGCCGTTTGCGGCAATGGCCTTTCTCTGGCGATTGCGCGGAGGCGGACGCGCGATTGCGGCGCCGGCCGGCGCATTCGTCGCCGGTTTGCTGACGACCGGCTGCGTGCTCTTGCCGACGTACTTCAGATTCGGCCTCACGCTCGGCAGCGGCAGCACCGGACAGAATCTGCATCTTCACTGGCGCGAGCCGATCTCGACGTTCGTCAAGACGGCGGCGCGGATTCTGTCGTTCGCCAGTTTCGAGACGAACCGGTTTGTCGCCAGCGGAAGCGGCAAGCAGATCATCGTGCTGTTCGAACATCGCTGGCTCGTGCCGTTGGCGTCTCTTGTCGCGCTCGCCGGCCTCGCGCATCCCGTGTGGATGGCGCTCACGGCCTTTCGACGCCGTTCCGCCGCGCCGCATTGGCCGGCCGTTCGCTGGCTCGCCATCGGCACCGTTGCGCTGGTATCTCTCAGTTTCTTTGTCGTGATGGAGCCGTCCCAGGCGCGCATGTACTACATCGTTGCGCCGGTCGCGTTCGTCTATGCCGCCTATTGCTGGACCTTCGTCGATTCGCCGGCGTGGCGTCAGGTCGCAGCGACGGTGGTCGCCGTGAACGTGCTGTTTCAGGCCGGACTGACGATCGCGCGATTTCCGGGCGCGTCGCTCTACGAGAATCGCGCGCTGCTGTCGCAAGCAATCGCGAATCGCACGCCCGATATCTTCAGTCATCGACGCGCGTACGCCAAAGACGCATCGCCCGACGATATCGCCGCGGTCGCCGCATCGGCGCGGGCGGCGTCGGATCTCGAAATCACGAACGCGCGGGTGTCGCGGCCCATATTCAACCTCACGACCTGGTCGCTCGTCATTCACAATCGCTCGACGACGACGGCCTATCGCGATCTGGTCTGCGAGACGACGTACTACGACAGCCGCGATCACGAGCTCGATCGACACGATGAATCTGTGTGGATGGTGATTCAGCCGGGCGAGTCGAAGACCGTCGAAGTCATCGACGGCGTGACCTGGACGCCAGAGACCGTCGGCGCCAGGCCGCAAATCATCGCGGCGCTGGCCGTCGATCGCCGATAAGACCTCGGAGGTCGTTTTCACCGACCTTGGAAAAAACGACCTCCGAGGTCTTCCTTGTCCACCACGTTGCAATTCGAGACCCATCCCCACAGAATCTCCCGGTGACTTGTTCCCACTGCGGCGCGTCGGTCGCCGACGGCACGCGGTTTTGCCCCTCGTGCGGTCAGCGGCTTGCGTCAATGGAAAGCGTCACGCGACTGAGCGCCACTGACGAGACGCACCTTGCGGGAACCGGTGATGCCGCGACCCGGCTGTCCGGCGGATCTGAAGCCGCGACTCGACTCGCGACCCCGAGCTCCGCGCGCAGCCCGACGCCGGCCGCCGCGGGCTGGCTGACCTCGTCCGGCTCGATCGATCACGGGCGCTTCGCGCCGGGCGCAGTGCTCGATGGCCGGTACCGCATTCTCGGATTGCTCGGGCGCGGCGGGATGGGCGAGGTCTATCGCGCCGACGATCTGCGACTCGGTCAGCCGGTCGCGCTGAAATTCATGCCGCCAGGCATCGGACGCGATCCGGTCCGGCTCGCGCAATTCCATAACGAAGTCCGTACCGCCCGTCAGGTGTCGCACGCCAACGTCTGCCGGATGTACGACATCGGCGAAATCGGCCCGTCGCCGGGCTCGCCCGACAGCCAGATCTTCCTGACGATGGAGTACGTCGACGGCGAGGATTTGTCGTCGCTGATTCGCCGCATCGGACGGCTGCCGGAAGACAAGGCGATTGAAATCGCGCGCCAGATCTGCGCCGGCCTCGCGGCCGCGCACGAGCGCGGCATCCTGCATCGTGATCTCAAGCCGGCCAACATCATGCTCGACGGCTCGGGCAAAGTCCGCATCATGGACTTCAGTCTCGCCGCCGTCGGCGAAGTCACCGACGTGCGCGCGGGCACGCCGGCGTACATGGCGCCGGAACAACTCGAGGGCCGCGAAGTGACGGCCAAGAGCGACATCTACGCGCTCGGTCTCGTGCTGTACGAGTTGTTCACAGGCCGGCGCGCGTTCGACGCGAAGACACTGGCGGATTTGGTCGCGCAGCATCAATCGGGCGCGATCACGGCGCCGACGGCGATCGTCAAGGCGCTCGATCCGGCGATCGAGCGCGCGATCCTGCGCTGTCTCGATCCGGATCCCGCCCGGCGCCCATCGTCGGCGCTGGCCGTCGCGGCCTCGCTGCCCGGTGGCGATCCGCTGGCCGCTGCGCTGGCGGCGGGCGAGACGCCGTCGCCCGAGATGGTTGCGGCTGCGGGAACCGAGAGTGCCGCGCTCTCTCGAACGGCCGGCGTGTTCTGGTTGGCGATCGCGGTCGTTCTGTTGTGGGCCGCGACCGACATCGTCGGCACGACATCGATGTTCGCCCGAATTCCGCTGTCGAAACCGGTTGAGGTGTTGCGCGATCGCGCCGACCAGATCGTGCAGTCGTTCGGATACACGGGCCAGCCAGCCGACACGGCCTCGGGCTTTCTGTACGATCAGGCGTTTTTGAACTGGGACTCGCGCCAGGGCGCCGGCGACGCGCATTGGCCCGACTTGAAAATCGGGCGTCCGACCATCGTCCGCTACTGGTACCGGACGAGCCCGCTCCCGCTCGTGCCGCGCAATTTCGTCGGCGGCATCAGTACCGTCGATCCGCCCGTTCAAATCAACGGGATGACGTACATCACGCTCGATACGCAGGGACAGATGGTGCGATTCGAGGCGGCGCCCGCGCAAGTCGAACCCGACGGACCGCCGCCGGCTCCAGTCGACTGGGATCGCGTGTTCGCCGCGGCGGGTCTCACCCGCTCGGCGTTTCGCGAGAGCGTACCGACGCGGACGCCGCCGACATTTGCCGACGAGCACCGCGGCTGGTCGGGAACGCTGCCGGGCACGAAGCTCGACGTGCACATCGAGGCCTCGGGCTATCGCGGCCGTCCCGTCTTCTTCGACATCGTCGGTCCGTGGACGATCGCGTCGCGCGAGTTGTCTGGACAAGACGACGGCGGAGGCAACGGCAATCCGTTCTTCATCCTGGCGCTGCTCATCGGCGCCGCGGTGGCGGCGCGGGGAAATCTGAAGAGCGGCCGCGCGGATCGACGCGGCGCGTTCCGGCTCGCGGCGTTCACGTTCTTCGTGATCCTCGCGCAGTGGCTCGTAGGCACGCATGTCGCCTCGTACCGGGACGAGCAGCAGCGCGCCTTCTTGAACATCGGCCTCGCGCTCTTCGTCGCAGCGGCGATGTATCTCGTGTATCTCGGCCTCGAGCCGCTGGTGCGACGCACGTGGCCGACGATGCTCGTCGGATGGTCACGGCTGCTCGCCGGCCGCCTTCGCGATCCGATCGTCGGGCGGGATCTCCTGATCGGCACGGCCTGCGGCGCGGGCCTCGTGCTGTTGAAGGTCGCGTCTGAAGTGCTGCCGCCGCACTTCGGCTTGGCGGAGACCATTCCGCGGCAGCCGGACGCCGGATTACTGCTCGGCAATCGCCATTTTGCGGCCGACCTCGTCACGGCGTTGAACAACGGTCTGCAGAACGCGTTGATTACGGTCTTCACCTTCGCAGGATTCCGCGCGATCTACGAGTGGCTCACGCGCGCCGGCGGTCGCGCGCTGGCGAAGATGCGAAAGGGCGCGCCCGAGCGCTTCACGCTCAGCCGATCGAAGTCGGATGCGCTGTTTCTAGGGCTCGCCTGTATGGCCATGGCGCTCAACGCCGTCGACAATCGCGGCGCGAATCAGCAGTTCGTCAACGCGCTCTACACGTCGATCGAAACGACCATCACACTCTTCGTTCTGCTTTATGCCGGCATGTTCGCCGCGATGGTGATGATCGTGGTGCAGTTCCTGCTGAGCGCCGCGCCGCTGACGTTCGACTCGTCGCGGATCTATTCGACCTACTCCTGGATGACGCTGATGCTGGTGGTCGCCGTCGCCGGCTTCGGATTGTCGATGGCGCGAGGACGCTACGTGTCAAAAAGAGGATCAACTTAGAACTTGGAACTCTGAACTGAGAACAGTGGTGGGCGCTTCGCGCCGACATTTCTTTGGAGTGAAGTAGACAATCGCCAGCGCGTCCCTCCGTTCTGAGTTCCCAATTCTAAGTTCTAAGAGCACGTTGCGAAATTAACTAGCTGCCTCTTGTACTGCAAGAACTGACTTGGTACGGTCGCGCTGACCGAGAGCGAGGCGGTCAGCGATGCCCCGAGTCCTGATTGACGAC
>Ga0070731_10002565_pt1 | contig 17159 bp, 14 predicted proteins | sample Coa_R1_2_FD_66448 | JGI IMG/M metagenome (GOLD analysis project Ga0070731, IMG submission 66448) | Surface soil microbial communities from Centralia Pennsylvania, which are recovering from an underground coalmine fire - Coalmine... | ecosystem: Environmental > Terrestrial > Soil > Unclassified ...
GCGCGTCGTTGCCAAAACCGTGGAATGTGACGCCGGCATCGGTCGATCGAATCGTCGGATCGCCGAAGGTCGGCGATTCGACGCCGCCGACGATGACGGTGTCGGGCTCGCCCTCCGGTACCGCGACGACGATGTCGTAGAAGCATTGCGCGGCGCAGATTTGACTGCTCACCGAACCGATTTTCGTCGTGTCCGTCGACGACAAGCCGATCCAGGCGGAGGTGTTGGTCGCCGACGCGCCCGATCCCGTCACCAATTGCGCTGCCGGAACATCCGCATTGTCCAGCCGGTAAAAACCCTGCGTCGCCGTCGCGAGCGTGCCGTTGTAAGCGTAGATGCGCGTGTGGCCGTTTTTCGTCGTCAGATCGAAGTTCGCGAGATCCTGGAACCGCTGCAATCCGACCACGGCGAACACCGGCTTGAATGAGGCATCACCGCCCTCGAGCGACGGCGCCGATCGATGAATCGCGTTGTTGAACGCGGTCGCATAGATGATTTGTGAATTGCGCGGATCGAGCTTGACGTGTTTCACACCCGCCATCGTGTCGCCGACGCCGACGCCGAGATTGGGATTCACCGGCAAGACTGGATCGAGCGGCGGCAGCCACAACAGCGTCCACGTCGCGCCGCTGTTCGTCGTCTTGTACAGACCGACGCGAGGCTGCGGATAGCCGGTCGTCTGCGTCTGTCCGCCGCGCACCGCCGTCATCCCCAGCATCGCGGTCGTCGTCGCGACGTACAGCGTCTGCGTGTTCGAGGGATCGATGACGACGTCGCTGATGCCGCGCGTCGAGGTGAAGTCGATCGTGCCTGGCGCGACGGCCGTGTCGACGATGTTGGTCGGAATCCGCGTCCAGTGATCGCCGCCGTCGACGGAGCGGTAGAGACCGGTGCCCGCGCCGGAATTGTTCGGCTGGTTCGTTTCGCCGGTGCCGACGTAAATCGTGTTGCCGGTCTTGTCGGAGGGATCGACGGTGAGGCAGCCGATCGAGTTCGTGCCGAGGCCGTTGCCGATCCAGCGCCAGTTGGCCGCGTCGTTGCTCATCGCCGCGTCGGTGCGCCACACGCCGCCGCCGGCCGTGCCGACCCAGACGCGGCAATTGCCGCCGGTCGTGCATGTGGGAGAAATCGCGATCGCCGACACGCGGCCCGACACCGTATGCGTGGTCGTGTCGGTGACGATGTTCGACTCGGGCCCAAGCGTCGTCCAGACGTTGCCGCCGATCGTCGTGCCATGAAGCGCGACGCCTTGAAAGGCCCAGTACTTCGTCGCGCTCGCCTGCGCGACTTCAGGACTGCCGACGTCGCCCGGATACGCCTCCTCGTAGGCGAGGAGATCGTAAAACCCAAGCGGCGAAAACTTGTCAGGCTTCGCGCGGGACGCGGCGGTCTGCTGCGCGGCCGAGGGCGCCTGGCGCGCCTGCGGCGGCTGTTGCGGATCCTGCCGCGCATCGACAAGCGCAGCGGCGACGGAGAGTACTGCGGCAATCGTAAATGTCCGGGCGGAAGGCATACGGCACCTCCCATTCTGCACCCATCCACGCATCCACCCATCGCTCTTCATCCGCCTCGCGTCCGGCTCACTTGACCCCCCGCAGGACCGTCGCGTACAGTCATCTCGCCATCCGACAGGAGTGCCGCGGTGCTCAAGACCGAATTGTTGCAGGGCACGCTCGACGTGCTCATCCTGAAGATCCTCGCCCTCGGCCCCAACCACGGATGGGGCATTTCCAACCGGATGCGCCAGCTCACCCGCGAAGGACTCCGCACGAGCCAGGGCTCACTGTATCCAGCGCTGCACCGTCTCGAGATCGCCGGCCACGTCCAATCCGAGATGAAGACGACGGAGAACAATCGACGCGCGCGGGTCTACACGCTGACGCCGGCGGGACGGCGCCGTCTTCAGACCGAAACCGCGAGTTGGGAGCAGTTCGCCGCGTCGATGCAGCGCGTGCTCAAAGCGACGTAACCGGCACTCGGCAGTCGGATGATGATCTGCGCGGACCTGCCGCAGGATTCAGGTATGAAGGTTTCGAAACGTCCGCTCCAGAAAAATCGTAATAAAATTGCAACTCACCCCACGCAAACGCTTCGGATCGTTCGTTTCTGATTGGGCTCGCCCACTCGGCCGCACACCGACAGCTTGCAGGTAGGACGACATGCGGATTGGTTTGATCGGTCTTGCGCTAGCTGCAGGTTTGGTCTGGATCTCGTCGCGGCATCCGATCGACGCCCGGCAGGATCCGAATCCGGGCACGCCGCCGGGACAATCGCTCGTCGTGCCGAAATTTCAGGACGATGCCCTGCGCGGTCTGGTCACGACGCTCGACCAGACGCTGGACCGCAGAGTCGCGGCGCAGGAATGGGCCGCCGATGCGGCGCCGGCGCTCGCGGCCTTCACCCGCAGCATCCAGGAAGGACAACTGTCGCCGGTCCAGGAGGATTCGGTCGTCCGCCATCTCGAGAATGTTGCGAACGTGCATCAATCCGATCGCGCGCCGATCGACGGAGCCGTGCGCACGATCGAGACGCTCACGGTCGGCAAGGTCGCGCCCGACATTGTCGGCCGGGATCTGGACGGCGCCCCGATGACGCTGAGCGCCTATCGCTCAAAAGTCATCGTCCTCACATTTTCAGGCGAGTGGTGCGGCATCTGCCGCAGCCAATATCCCTACGAACGCCTGCTGCTCGAGTTGTATGCAAAGTGGCCGTTCGCGATCCTCGGCGTCAACAGCGACCGCGACGCAATCGAAGCCAAAGCCGCATACCTCAGCCATGGACTCACATTTCCATCCTGGTTCGACGGCGATCCGAGCGGTGATCCCAGAGGCCCCATCGCCACCGCGTGGAATGTCAACGGCTGGCCTTCGACGTACGTGATCGACGGGCGCGGCGTGATTCGCTTCGTGAATCTGCAGCAGGAAGATTTATTGAAGGGCGTCCGGCAATTGCTGACGGAGGAAGTAGAGCGCGCCAGCCACAAGGCTTCAGGCGACAGGCATCAGTAGGGCTGCTGGATCGTGCTGGCCGCTCTACTGATGCCCGAAGCCTGTGGCCAATCGCCTATCTGTTGAAGATCGTCGTGCACGTATCCGCGACGAAATTCAGCGCCTTCGCCGTGAACTTCGGCAAGTCTTCTTCCCTCGTCCTCTGACCTGGAATCGGCAGCGGCACAGGCTTGTCTTCGGCCATGCCTGACAATTGCACTTCCTGATTCACGTGCCGAATCAGATCCAGATCCTCGGTGGCTGCGACGACGACGTAGGTCTTGTTCATCTCCGTCTTCTTCTGCGGATCGAGCCGCGCGTTGTCGAGGATGAACACCGTCGGCGCTGAGCCCTGAATCAAACAGCCCGTCATCGTCACCTCCGGGCGCTTGTCCGGACTTGCGGGATCTTGCGGCGCAATCGCCGCCCCCTGTGCGACCACGATCGCCGCCGTTGCGGTGAATGCGCTGAGTAGCCCAATAAGTTGTCGTCGCATGCTGCGCTCCTTTCGGACGATTGCTGGAGCGCAAGTACCCAAACCGTGTGCCACGACGCTTGGTGACAATCAGAAATTGCGCGGGTGCGCACGTGCACAACCTGCGGCAGATCCTGCCGAGGTTCGGCAGCGGCTGTACGCAAGTGTGTAAGCGGCCGCGTGCTCAGCAGCCGCCGTTGCCGGCGGACACCAGGCGGCGCACGGCTGAGGATGTGATCTCGAAGATGGCAAATCCGCCGGACTCGACGGCGTTCTCTGACATCAAGACAAACTCCCGTCCGGCATGCTGGATCATCGCGATCGGCGACGAGACCGGGTTCGACTCCGGCGTGATGACGTCGTCTGAGAGTGTGAGAGCGGTCCAGCCCGATGCGTCACGACGCAGCCAACCCGAAACACGGCGGCCCAGGTCGCGGTCCGGCGCCTTTTTGGTCGCCGCGAAGAAAATGACCGGCGAGTCGCTGCTGCTGAGAGGATCTCGAAAGACGTGTTCAATCGTCATGGATTGCTGCGTGAGGTCGAGATGCGCCTCCGCCAGTTTGTCGTCCACCGACTTGTTGCCGGATCCGCCGTTGGTTTTCGCTTCTGCATCCGCGAAGCGTTGCAGCACCGCCGCCTGAATCTCCGCCCAACCGTCGTCGCCTGATTCCATCGGGATCGGGCGCGCAATTGGCTCGCCGGTGTCGACGGCGACCGGCCAGAAGTCATCGGCCGGCGGCCGCAGCGCGCTTCGCAATTCAAGCACCGCGGGCGACAAGCAGCCTGCATGCTTGTCACGCTCCCCGCGGCGCGCGCCGGAGACCTCGACGATGCTGCTCGAGCCGTCCTGCCAGAGACGCCAGTGGCGTGGCGCCGGACCACCCAGCCACGCAACGGGGAGATCCGCGAGCGCAGGCACGGCGACGGTCGCTTCCTCGGGCGCAGGCCATGTGTTGACCCAGTCGCCATTGGTAAATCGCGCGATTGGGATCAACGCGTCTCCCCAACCGGCCATCGCGATTTGGAAGTCGTCAGGCGCCGAGTTGAGCCGGGCGGTTTCCTGATCGGTCAATACGGGCGCGGGATCAGATCGGGCTGGTGCTGCAGGGACGGATGGCGTCGTCGAGGCGGGCGGCGATGCGCCGTGAGACGCCGCGCTCGTGTCTTGAGACGATCCCGAACAGGCGGCGCTTGACGTCGCCATCACGACGAGCGCCAGAATTAGATTCCGCCGGAGTTGACTCAGAAGAAGCTCCGCCGCCGAGTCTATCGTCTCCGCGTCGTGCGGGGTCCGATGGCCCGATTGCCGTTCGCCGATTCTTCGTTCATCGATTGCCGATCGCCGATCATCGATGTCCGCGCTCTTCAATTCACGCGGCAACTACCCGGGCCGCGCGGATCGCCACACGCGCCACACGCGCCGGCCGGATCGGACATCGACATCGACGATCCACCGGATTTCGCCGACACGGCAAACACCGAAACCTGTTTGTCGAGTGTGCGGCCGTGGCAGTTGGGACATGAAGGCTGGCGACCCGCCGAGACGAGCGTCTCGAATCGGTGATCGCAGTCGCGGCACTGATATTCGAAGATGGGCACGCCTTCAATGATGCACAATCGTGCGGAGGTTTCAACCGTCTCAGTTGGCGGGGGAGGAGTCGCCGTGACGTCACGCCGCGCGTTCCTGCAGCAGACGGGCTCGCTCGCCGCGGGATTTGCTGCCGTCGGCTCGGGCACGTTCGCGGCCGAGTCCGAGCCCGTGGCGCGCCGCCAGCGGGCAGCAACCAGCTTCGCCGATCTGCATCGCCCGCCCGACATCGTCGTCGTGCAGACGGCCACGGCCGAGCGCAGCCTTCGCAACAGCGGATCCGGGCGATGGCAGGATGACGACATCACGGTGGCGACGACGCCGGCTGCGGGCGCGCTGCGGGTCGAGTTGTCGTCGCCAACCACGGCCGTCCGCCGAATTCGTCTCCGATGGCGCGCACGGCTCGACGACGTGCAGCAGGTTCTCGGCGACGCGTGGGAGCGCGGATACGGCGATTTGGAATGGCGCGGCTTCGTCCCCGATCGCGTGATGCCGTGGTACGCCGCGACGTGTGATGGCCGCGTCACACACGTGTACGGCGTCAAGACCGGCGCGAAGGCGATGTGCTTCTGGCAGATCGATCCGCAAGGTGTCACGCTCGTGTCCGATGTTCGCAGCGGTGGGATCGGCGTCGAGCTTGGCGCGCGAACGCTCGATGTCTGTGACGTTGTCTCGCGCGAAGGCCGCGAGAACGAACCCGCGTTTGCCGCGATCCACGCCTTCTGCCGCCAGATGTGCGCGACGCCGCGGCTCCCGGCCCATCCTGTCTACGGCAGCAACGATTGGTACTGGGCGTACGGCAAGAACAGCGCGGCCACCGCGCTCGCCGATGCCCGGCACATCGTCGATCTCTCACCCACCGGCGCGAACCGCCCGTTCGCGGTGATCGACGACGGCTGGCAGCCGGAACGCGGGCAGGCGAAGACTGGCGTCGGCACGTGGGATCGCGGTAACGAGAAATTTCCAGACATGGCGGATCTCGCGGGCAAAATCCGCGGCGCCGGCGCACGGCCCGGTCTGTGGGTCCGTCCGCTGCTCGCGCCTGCCGACGCGCCCGACTCGTGGCGCCTTCCACGCGATCGCTCGATTCTCGATCCCACCATCAGCGCCGTGCGCGACAAGATCGCCGCCGACATCTCGCGCGTGCACGGCTGGGGCTACGAGCTGATCAAGCACGACTACTCGTCATTCGACATCTTCGGCCGCTGGGGATCGACGATGGGCGACGCCCTGACGAGAGACGGCTGGACATTCGCGGCCGGTCCGGCGCGCACGACGGCGGAAGTGATCGACGATCTCTATCGCACGATCCGCACGGCGGCCGGCGACGCGCTCGTCATCGGCTGCAACACCGTCAGCCATCTCTCGGCCGGCATTTTCGACATCTGCCGCGCCGGCGACGACACGAGCGGACGCGACTGGCCGCGCACGCGCAAGATGGGCGTCAACACGCTCGCGTTTCGCGGCGCGCAGCACGGCGCGTTCTATACCGTGGACGCCGATTGCGTCGGCGTCACCAATTCGATCCCGTGGGCGCTCAATCGTCAGTGGCTGGATCTGCTGTCGCGCAGCGGCACGATGCTCTTCGTTTCGATCGCGCCCGACGCGCTCGGCGACAACCAGCGGCGCGATTTGCGCGCGGCGCTCGCGCGCGCCGCCGTGCCGCAGCCGCTTGGCGAGCCGCTCGACTGGCGGCAGATGGCGTGGCCGCGCCGATGGCGGCTGATGAATCAGGATGTCACGTACGACTGGATGGATGCCTGATCGCAGCCCTCGACACCACGCCCACCAGACGACCGCGCGTGCCGGCGCCGGGACGATTCGTGGATGGTCTTCACGTCCGCGAGATCGGCAGGAGCGGGCCAATCGCGGTTCTCGAGGCCGGCCTCGGCGCATCGTGTCTTGGCTGGACCGCGGTGCAAGCCGCGCTCGCGGATCGCGCGCGAACCTGCAGTTACGACCGGCGCGGATTCGGATGGAGCCGCGACGCGAGCCTGGATGGATCGCTCGACGCACTGACCGATGACCTGCGCCGCGTCGCCGTCTCGGTCGAGATCGGCGCGCCGTACGTCCTCGCGGCGCATTCGCTGGGCGCCTACATCGTCCGCATGTACGCGCATCGCTTCCCGCGTGAAGTCGCCGGACTCGTGCTCGTCGATCCGGCGATGCCGGACGAGTGGCGCCGTCCCGATGACGCGTCGCGGCGCCGGCTGAGGCGCGCGGTGTTCTACGCGCGCGCAGCAGAATGGGCCGCGGCCGCGGGACTGGCTCGCGTGGGACTGTGGGGATTGCTTCGGCGGGGGACACGGCAATCCCGGACCGCTGCTCGGACTGAGCCGCAACCTGCGCCGCATCGCGATGGAAGTCGCGAAGCTGCCGCCGCAATTCGTCCCCGCCTTGCGGGAATTCTGGAGCGAGCCGCGCTACTTCAAGACACTGGCGCGTGACATACGAAGTTTGCCGGCCCTGGCGGAGTCCGCGGCCGCTTGCACCATCCCGCGAGAAATGCCGGTCACCGTGCTGTCGGGCTCGCATCAATCGCCCGCGCAGCTGGCTGCCCACCGTTCAATCGCGACGCGGCACATCGTCGTCGACGGCAGCGCGCACTGGATTCACCTCGACCGGCCGGATCTCGTCGCTGACGCAATCCTCGAGATCGCTGCGCCGTCAAAATAAGCGCGGCTGCTTGCGCGCTTTGCGGTCGTCAAAAACCGTCCGGCCGCCGATCGATGGCGAGATCGCACGCTCGTGCGCGAGCACGGCTTCGAAATCGGCTTCGGGTTGGCGGCGATGTTCCACGGCGCGGACGAAGCGATCCAGCCGACGCATCCCGTCGAGCCGATCGGCGTCGCCGACCTTCGCGGCATCGACGGCGCGCCGGAGCACGCGCATCGATTCGTCGTACGTCGTGAGCGGCACCGGAAACGGATGGCCGTCCTTGCCCCCGTGCGCGAACGAAAACCGCGCGGGATCGTCGAAGCGCGTCGGCGTGCCGTGAATCACTTCGGCAACCAGCGCCAGCGACTGCAGGGTCCGCGGACCGAGATTCTCGACGAGCAGCAGCGACGCGAAGTCGCGCAGATCGCGCTCGTAGGCGACCGCGAGCACGGCGCCGAGACGCTTGAGATCGACGTCCGCGGCCCGCACGTCGTGATGCGAGGGCGCGACATAGTGCCGGATCTCGCGCAGCATCGCCTCCGGATTCTCGTGCACGATCGACAGCATCGCCGCCTGCGCCGGCGCGGCGCCGCGGTCGACGAGATTCTGAATCTGTCCAGCGTACTCGCCGACGATCGCCGTGTGCGGCTCGGAGGTGAAATCGCGTACCGCCGCCGAGTGCCAGTGATAGCGCCGCGCCAGCCGCGCGCCGGCGTTCATCCCCTGCTGAATCACGGCCCACTCGCCAGACGATGACAGCACGAAGGTGTGAAGATAGATCTGAAATCCGTCGGCGATGGCGTTGTTGTCGACACGCGCGGTCAGGCGGCTCGTGCGAACGAGGTCATCGCCGTCGAGGCCCGTCCGATCGGCGAGCGCTCGCAGCTCGTCCGGCGTCTTGCGTGAGTGACGGCCGCGTCCGCCGCAGATGTACACGCCGAGCTCGTGAGCGCGTGGATTGAGTCCGCGCTTGAGCGCGCCCATCACCGACGTCGTGATGCCCGACGAGTGCCAGTCCATGCCCATCACCGCACCCAGCGCCTGGAACCAGTACGGATCGCTCAGCCGCGTGAGCAGCTCGGAGGCGCCATAGTGGTGCACGACGGCTTCGGTGATCGCAGTGCCGAGGGTCGTCATGCGCTCGGCGAGCCACGCGGGCACGCGTCCGCCGTGGAGCGGAAGATCGGCGATGCCCGAGCGTTTCATCTCAATAGTGTCTCGCCAATCCGTCGTCGATGCCACCGTGCCAGTCGTCGACGCTTCGACGACACGCATGCTTGCGCGCGATGCCGGAACGTCGCAGACTCTGGCTGATGGCTCACGTCATCGAACGCGCCAGGACGGGACGCGCGAAGTGCCGTGGCTGCGGCAAGGCCATCGGCGCAGGCCAGCTGCGATTTGGCCATCGTCTGCCGAATCCGTTCGCGGACGACGGCGGCGAGATGACGCACTGGTTTCACGTGCCCTGCGCGGCGTACATGCGGCCAGAAGCCTTTCTCGAGACGCTGCCCGGCGCGACAGAGTCGATCGACCATCGCGACGACCTCGAGCGGGCCGCGCGTCTCGGCGTCGAGCATCGGCGGCTGCCGCGCGCGACGTCGGTCGAACGCGCATCGTCCGGGCGCGCCGCCTGCCGATCGTGCCGCGAGCCGATCGAGAAAAGCACGTGGCGCATCGCGCTGATGTACGACGAGGACGGCCGGTTCATGCCGTCGGGATTCATTCATCTCGGATGCGCGGCCGAATATCTCGAGACGACGGACGTCCTCGATCGCCTGCGCCACTTCTCGGCCGAACTGACGCCAGACGAGTGGGGCGAGATTGGGACTGCGCTGCAGGAATCCGCGCGTGCGGTGGCGGCGCCGCCGCGGGCTGATTCGTGATCTCGCAAGCCGAATTGCATGCGGCATACGGCCGGACGATCCGCGACGTGATCGCGCCGAACCTGGACGTGCTCTTCTGCGGCATCAATCCGGGACTGTATTCAGGCGCAACCGGCCATCATTTCGCGCGGCCGGGCAATCGCTTCTGGCCGGCTCTCCACGCCGCGGGTTTCACGGCGCGGCGGCTCGATCCCTCCGAAAAGTGGCTGCTGCTCGAAGCTCGCTGCGGGATCACGAATCTGGTCGAGCGAGCCACTGCGACGGCGGCCGAGGTCTCGCACGCCGAGCTTCGCGCCGGCCTTCAACGTCTCGAGCGGAAAGTCCGCCGCTTTCATCCGCGCATCGTGGCCGTCGTCGGCATCGGCGCCTATCGCGCCGCGTTTGATCGTCCGCGCGCGGCGATCGGCCTTCAGAAAGAGAAGCTGGCCGGCGCGCTCGTGTGGGTGCTGCCGAATACGAGCGGTCTCAACGCGAATCACCGGCCGGCAGATTTCGCGAGAGCGTTCGCGCAGCTGCGGCTGGCCGCTCGCACACAGCGCCAGGCCGCCGGTCGCGATCGGGCGCCGCAGCCGGCCAAGCCGGCGTCATGACATTCGTGTTGCGCTGTTGAGCCAGTAGGGATTCCGGCGGTTTCATGGCAGGATTTCGGTCACCAGGAGTGTTGCCGCGATGTCTCGAACCGTCCTCGGAATAGGTCTCTTGCTCTCGCTCGCCGCAACGCCGCTCGTCCCGGTGACGATTTCAGCCGGCGCCCCACAGGCGCGATCGGGATCGCAGCCTGCCGCCGCAACATGGCCGCCGGTCAATCCAGCCGAGTTGGCGATGACCGAATCCAAAGTCGAGCGCGGCGCCGATGCCGAAGTGTTGTTGCGCGACGTTCGCATTCTCGACTCGACGGATCAGAACGGACAGCCGTTCACCGCGCATCGGTACTATCTGCGCGAGAAGATCTTCACGGACCGCGGTCGCGAAGAGCGCTCGACCATCAGAATTCCATACGGAGCCGGCCTCGTGATTTCGGGCATCGGCGGCCGGACGATTCGATCCGATGGCACCATCGCCGTACTCAAGCCGGCCGACGTGTTCGATCGGACGCTGGCCCAGGTTGGCGGGTTCAGCGTCAGACAGAAGACCTTCGTCCTTCCCGGCGTCGAGCGCGGCTCGATCATCGAGTACCAGTACACCGAAGCTCATCGCGGCGTCGAAACCAATCTGCCGCTGCTGTTTCAGCAGGAGATTCCGGTGGAGCGAGCCGTGTTTCACATCAGGCCGCTCGCCGTCCCCGGCGTCGTGAGCGGGATGAAAGCGCAGTGGTACCACGCGACGCCGGCCGCCTTCACGCGCGACGCCGACGGCTACATGACGACGTCGCAGACGAATCTGCCGGCGTTTCATGCCGAGCCCTATATGCCGCCGGCGTTTGAACTGCAGCCGTGGCTGCTGATTTTTTACGTCACGGCGCGCGAGGCCAACGTCCCGCGCGATCCGTCGGAGTACTGGCCGAAAATGGCGGCCGCGATCTATGCGCCGTTCAAGGTGGCCATGGCGAAGATCAGCGGCGACGTGGCCAAGGCCGCGGCGCCGATCAAGGCCGCCAAGGATCTCGATGCCCAGATCGCAGCCGCTTTCGACATCGTGCGAACCGTTCAGCCCGTGGCCACCGCGCCGCCGGCGCTGCAGGCCAAATACAAGCCGACGCAGACCTATGAGGACGCACTCAAACGAGGCGTCGGCGATCCGTCCGACATCCGAATGCTCTTTGCCGCGCTCATGACCTCCGCGGGCCTCGACGTACGCCCGGCCTATGCCGCCGATCGAACGGTCATGTTCTTGAAACCCGAAAGCGCCAACGTCGCGTTTGTGTCATCTCCGGTTCTCGTCGTCCGCTCTCAGGACAAATCGCGTTTCGTCGATCCCGGCAACCGCTTCGCGCCGGCCGGCGAGCTGCATTGGAACCAGGAGGACGAACCAATTCTCGTCGGTGGCGAGTCCGATGGCGGACTGGTTCATGTCCCGCTGCTTGGCGCGGCAGAGTCGGGCAAGACCCGAAAGGCGCAGCTGCGCCTCTCGGCCGACGGCGCGATCGACGGCGATTTGAGCGGCGCGTTCATCGGTCATCTCTCGATGATGAGCAAGCAGGAGCAGGACAGCTTGACGCCGGCCGATCGTGAGAAGGGCCTCAAAGAGTCGTTCACCGCTCAAATGCCGGGTGTCGAAGTCACCGGTCTGACGATCAGTGGCCTCGATGGGCCCAAAGAGCCGTACGCGTACGCGCTGCATCTGCACATGGCGGCCTACGCGCAGCGCACCGGCTCGCGGATTTTCGTGAAACCCGCTGTGTTTCAATACGGCGATCCGGCCCAATTCACCGCGGCCACGCGGACGCACCCTATCTACTTTCCATTCCCGTACAGCGAACACGACACCGTGACCGTAGCGGCGCCCGAGGGTTACGAGTTTGATGACGCGTCGGTACCGGCGCCGAGCAAGCTGGCGGATCATTTCTCGTACGAGACGACGGTGACCCTCTCGTCGAATCGCCGCGAGGCGACGTTCACACGCGCCCTTGTGATCTGCGGCGACAAGCAAATTGTCTATGCGCCCGACGAATATGCCGGCATCAAGAAATTCTTCGATGCAGTCACGGCGGGCGACGGGTTCGCACTGACGCTGAGAAAGCCGGCCGGGCAATGACCAGCCGGACCCGGCCGTGGCTGTTGGCGTTCGCCTGTGCCGCCCTCGTCGTGGGCAGCACACCGCGAGCGGCCTCCGCGCCAGGCTGGCTGAAAGACGCCGTCGCCGCTGGTGATCCCTCGTTCGGCCACAGCGCCGCGGCGATTGTGCTGCTCGACGACGTCTCGGTCGAGTTTGGCGCCGATGGACAACAACACACCGTCGAACGGTACGCGGTGCGTGTCCGGGCCGCGGACGGCCAGCAAGCCACGCACGTCCAGGAGGTCTATCAGTCGGGCGCTGGAAAGATTCGCGACATCAAAGCCTGGACGATCGAGGCCGATGGACGCGTGATCGAATACGGCCGCGATCGCATTCTCGATCGAGCCCTTGTCAACGACGATGTGCACAACGATCTGCGAGTGCAGAGCGTGAGCGCCGGCGCCGATGCGCAGCCCGGCAGCGTCTTCGGAGCGGAAATCACCAGCGACGAACACGGCGTTGCGACCAACCTCGAGTGGCAGCTCCAAAGCCGCTGGCCCGTCGTCGACGTGCGCCGCAGCCTGAAGACGCCGGACCAGTGGTCGGTGAAGAGCGTGACGTTCAATCACTCGCCGGTGGCGCCCGCGATCACGGGCCGCGTGACGCAGTGGGAAGTGCGCGACCTTCCGGAAATTCCGATCGAGCCTGCCATGCCGCCGATGGCCGAGCTGGTGCCTCGCCTGGCGGTGACCGTGCTGCCGTCGAGCGACGCCAGGCTGCCGCTTTTCGATTCGTGGCCCGCGGTGTCAAAGTGGCTCGCCGAAATCCAGGACCCGCCGGCGTCGGTCACTGATGCGATTCGGGCCAAATCGACGGCGCTGATTGGAGCTGAGACGAGCGCGCTGGGGAAAATCCGCGCGCTGGGACGCTTTGTCCAAGACGTGCGCTATGTCTCGGTTCAAATGGGCGAAGCGGGCGGCGGTGGCTATCGTCCTCGTCCCGCTGCCGATTCGCTGGTCAAGAACTACGGCGACTGCAAGGACAAGGCGACGCTGCTGCGCAGTCTGGCCGCCGCGGCCGGCTTTCGGGCGTTCATGGTCGGCGTGTACCTCGGCGATCCGGGATTCGTTCGCGACGAGTGGCCTTCGCCAACGCAGTTCAACCACGCGATACTCGCTGTTTCCGTCGACGCGTCAGTCGACGCTCCCGCGGTGATCAAGGATCCTCAACTGGGATCGCTGCTGATCGTCGACGCGACCGACGAACAGACTCCGATCGGCGACTTGTCGCTCGGTTTGCAGGGCAGCCTCGGCCTGATCGTATCGGCGTCGAACGGCACCTTGGTGCGGCTGCCGGTGCTGTCGCCGGACAGAAATCTCATCGAGCGCCGGTGGAGCACTCAGATCGACGCGGCCGGCACGCTGACAGGGTCGTTCAACGAAATCAGCCACGGCGACGCGGCGGCCGAGGTGCGGCGGGAAGTCGCCGACGCCGGCGCCGCGCGGTTCGCGGAACTGGTGCAGCGCGGCATCGCCGCCGCCGTGCGCGGCGCGCGCATCGATCGATTCGTCCCGACGAGCGCGCCCGATCAGTTCGACGTGAGTCTGTCGTTCACCGCGCCTGCGTATGCCCAGGCGCTCCAGTCGACGCTGCTGATGGTGTCGCCGCCGTCGCTCGGATACTCAGGCCCGGATCTGTCGAGTCCCGCGCGCCATGCGCCGATTCGTCTCGCGCCGCGATCGATCAAAGAGATCATCGACCTGCAGCTGCCGGCCGCGCTGACCGTTGATGAAATGCCGGAGAAAGCGACGATCGAGACGACGTTCGGCCGATTTACGGCGACGTCGCGCAATGCCGGCGGCCGGGTGACGCTGGAACGCTCGCTGGTGCTTCCGGGCAGCGTGGTGCCGGCCGATCGCGTGGGCGAGGTCCGTCAGTTCTTCGACCAGATCCGCGCCGCGGCCACCTCGCCGATCGTTCTCAAGAAGTCATTTTGAGTCCGACAACCGGCTGAGCGGTTTCTAGAACTTGCTCCACAGGTACTGGTTCGTCACCTCGTGATGGAACTGCACCTCTGACGCTTTGATCTGCGCGCCGAGCGCCTTCGGGCAACGATCGGCCGATGCGAGCTTGACGTCGACATAGCGCTGATGCACGTCGGGACCGAGCAGATCCATCATGAACTTGCTGCTCTTGAACAGACGGATCGCGTCGTAGATGTTGTCGGGCAGGAACTTCGTCCGTGCACGCCGCGCTTCGGCGTCTTCATCGCCGATCGGCCCTTCGAGGCCGGTGCGCAGCAACGTGTAGAGCGCGAGGTACGGGTTGGCGTCGGGCGCGATCGATCGCACCTCGATGCGCGCCGACTTCTCGTTGCCGATCGGAATGCGCACCATCGCGCCGCGGTTGACCGCCGAGGCCTTGATCTGATTCGGCGCCTCGAAGTGCGGATCGAGCCGGCGATAGGCATTGACGCTCGGATTGAGGACGAGACAAATCTCCTGCCCGCTGCCGAGAATGCGATCGATGAACGACCAGCCCGGCTTCGACAGCTGATCCTGGCCCTTCGCGTCGAAGAACTGATTCTTGCCATTGCTCGCGATCGAAATATTGGTGTGCATGCCGTTGCCGTTGACGCCGGTCACCGGCTTCGGCAAAAAGCACGCGGTCATGTCGAGCCGGGCGGCCACCTGCCGGCAGACGAGCTTGTAGAGCAGCACCTGATCGGCGGCGATGTTCACCTCGGTGTACGAGTAGTTCATCTCGAACTGCGACGGCGCGACTTCGGGATGATCCTTCTCGTTCTCGAAGCCCAGCGCGCGCTGCACTTCAGCGGCGGTGTCGATGAACGTCCGCAGCGGATCGCCGGGCAGGGAGTGATAGTAGCCGCCGGTACTGATGAACTCGAAGTGTCCCGTGTCGTGGTACCGCCGCTCGGCGTCGCGGCCCTTGAAGAGAAATCCTTCGATTTCATTCGCCGCGTGAAACACCGTGCCGTCTTTCTTGTGCTGATCGGCCGTATAGGTCTTGAGCCGCGCGCGAATGTCAGCGACGTACGGCGAGCCGTCCTTCTCGAGCACGTCGGCAAACACCAGCACTTTGCCCGGTCCGAAAATGTCGGACGGCAGTTGATAAAACGCCGGCCAGTCGATCGCGAGCCGCAGATCGGATTCGGACTGCTGCGAGAATCCGCGAATCGACGATCCGTCGAACGTCAGATTGTCAGAGGACTTCAGCAGAAATTTCTTGTCGTAGTCGAGCATGTGCAGGCGGCCTTCGAGGTCTGAGAAACAGACCGTCACGGCCTTGATGCGCTTCTCGTCGGTCAGGAACTTCGACTGCTGCTCGCGCGCCGCATGCGCCGGCCCCTTGAGCCGAGCTGCCTTGGCAGCAAGATTCATGTCCTCCAACTTGTCGTACGGAATCTCCAGAAAGTCACGTAGCGGCGTCGTCGTCATTTATGCTCTCCGACGCCAATACTATTATAAAAACGTCGAGAATAGCAATAAAACTGACGTGATTAAACGTAAAATATAGTCATATAGCCGCTTGTGGACGCCATCCGTTGGTCGTGTGACCAAAGGATCCAGCGCTTTCGGACGCGAATTGCCCTGCCCGTTCAATCCAGCTGTACCGGTCGATGCCGACGGTTCCGCCGTCGATCCGAATGACGTTGAACGAACTGGCCTCGCCTCGCTCGCGGCGAGACAGCGTTCCCGCCTGAATGACCAAGGCCGAATGGCCGGCAATCTGATATCGCTCCGCCGTTTGTCCGATGTGCGCGACGTGCAGATGTCCGGCCAAGAACAAATCGGCCCCGGCCGCCGCCAGCCAGCCCATTGCCATGTGCGCGCGGCCGATAAGATGACGCGCGTGCTTGCCGGCCGGCAAGTCGAACGGATGATGTGTCACGACGATCTTGATCGCGCCGGGATTGGCCGACTGGAGCCGCGCGGCCGCCTGGACAACCTGCCTGCGATTGAGACGTCCGGGTCCGTGCCGCCATGACAGCGAGCGGGTGCTGTTGAGGCCGACGACCACGATCTCGCGGTCGGAGAATTCGGGTGCGAGGTCAGCCGTAATGTAGCGACGATAGCGCGCCAGCGGCGAAACAAACCGTCGCGCCAGATCATAGAGCGGGATGTCGTGATTGCCGGGCACGACGAGCAGCGGCCGGTTCAGTGCGTCGAGAAAGGCCCGCGCTTCGCGAAACTGCGACACCCGTGCGCGCTGCGTGAGATCGCCCGACACCGCCACGAGATCGGGATTCACCACGGCGATGGTCGCGATGAGCGGCGAGATCAGCCTGCGATCGATGGCGCCGAAATGCAGGTCCGACAAATGGACGATCGTCCGCATGTCAGTTCCGCGGCACGATCACCGACAGCGCGCCCGGCCTCGTCCGCACATGCAGCGGCATCGTCATCTCCACCACTTCCCCATCGATGCCGACCGACACGGTGCGACGATGCCTGGATTCAATCCAGAGTTCGCGGCCGGAGACTGTCTGAAACGCGCCTGTCGCCGGAACGCCGGGGACCGTACGGCCGATCAGCTCGCGCAGCGCCATCAGCGGCAGATCGCGCGACCGCAGGTGTGGCGCAAGATACGCGAAGAGCGTGCCTGACGATAACGAGGCGCGGCTTGTGAAATCGAGGCCGGAGAGTTTGTACTCGTTGTTCGCCACGAACACGAAGACCGTGCGAGAAGCTGACTGGCGGCCGTCGATCTCGAGCCGCACGACGAACCGGCGGTGGTGTCGCAGCGTGCGAATGGATGCCAGAACGAACGCGGGCCACTTGCGAAGGCCGTGGGTCCGGAGCTCGTCGCGCGCTCGAATCACGCGCGGATAAAGGCCCAGCGAGCAGTTGTTGACGAAGACGCGCCCGTTCACGTCTCCCACGTCGATTGGC
>Ga0070731_10002567_pt1 | contig 17147 bp, 13 predicted proteins | sample Coa_R1_2_FD_66448 | JGI IMG/M metagenome (GOLD analysis project Ga0070731, IMG submission 66448) | Surface soil microbial communities from Centralia Pennsylvania, which are recovering from an underground coalmine fire - Coalmine... | ecosystem: Environmental > Terrestrial > Soil > Unclassified ...
GATTAGGGTGGAATTTCAAACGAATCAACTGTGCGCCTTCGCGGCCAATGCTGGCAGTGCCGGCCACGGTGCCAGCGTATTGATAGAGAAACGCATCCGGTAGGGCCTTTACGATGCGAAGAGTGCGGTCCGCGTCTTCTTTCTGCTCGCGTTGTTTGCGCTTCAGTAACTCAGGGTTGTTCATCAATCCGAAGAGCCGTCCCTGTTCGTCTTGCAATTGCTTGGCGTTGAGCGGCTTGTCGTCGTAGGCAACTGTCATGCCGGCCATCGCCTCCCGCGTCTCGACGTAAATCCTGGTCATCGAGCCTTTGGGAGTTTTCTTGCGGTCCCGGAACATGTGTTTGATGCCATTCGAATTCGAAGCCGCCATCTCGTTCGCGACGGTAGCTCGGACCAACTGGGCGGGGGAAAGCTGTCGCTCATCTGAGGCAGGAGAACTGCTGACGAGCCCGGGCAGCATAACTGCGAGCGACAGATTGGCCACAATTCGCGAAATATTTTTCATGCGCACCACGTTGAGCACACTTAAGTTTAGCAATTGAGCTCGAAATGTTGCCCTACAGCAGTGTTGGTAGTATAGAAACAATTATCGGTGCTTGCCCGGCGCTCCTTGCCTTGCGTATAGTCGTTGCAGTGGATTGCCCTCCCGGTTGTCTCCCAGCATCCGGCCTCGGAGGTCGGTTCACGGATTTTCTGACGTGAGGAGTCTCCCCATGAGTGCACCTGCCAGCGGTCTGGCGCAAATCGGCAAGTCGGTCGTCATCAAGGGCGAACTATCGGGAAGCGAAGATCTTTATCTGGACGGTCTGGTGGAAGGCAGTATCGCATTGAAGGGCAATAGTTTAACGGTCGGGCCCAACGGTCAGGTCAAAGCCAGTGTCGACGCCAAAGGTGTAGTCGTGCAAGGAAAACTTGAGGGCAACATACAGGCCAGTGATCGCGTCGAATTACGCAAGTCCGCAAGCGTTACCGGGGATATCGCCACACAACGCATCTCGATCGAAGAGGGTGCTTACTTAAAGGGGAAGGTTGATATCCACCGTAGCGATACGAAGTGACGAGCCTGGCGTTTGCGACTGCCGCTTCGGAATCAGCGTAGGCGCCCCGCCCGCAGCGGTCAGGTTCTTGGGAAGGTACTCCAGATTTCGTACTTTCATGCATATAGAATGTCGACAGTCTCACATAATTTCATGAAATTTTTTCGCGGTTCGTCCGCACCGGAAAGGCCCCCGGCACAAGCAGCAGAGAAGCTTACCCGCCGCTCCAGTGGTCTGGGCGAACTGTCGCGCAGTTGGGAATCCGCCGAGGGATTGTGTGTCCTTGACCTGGGTGCGACCTCCCCGACGAACATTCGTCATTTCACCGAACGCGGTCACAAAATCTATAGCGAGGACCTGCTAACTGCTTCTGCCGATCCCGAACTTATCACAAAAGATGAGAACGGACTTCCGATTCTCGATAGCCGTAAATTTCTCGCCGAAAACCTGGCTTACCCCGCGGCTCAGTTCGATGTGATTCTCTGCTGGAATTTGCCGGACTACCTTGAGGAAAGTCTGGTGAAACCGGTCGTGGGAAGGCTATGGTCTGTGCTCAAGCCGGGAGGCATGTTGCTGGCATTTTTTCATACCCGCGACGCAGGTCCGGATTCGCCCTATCATCGATTTCACATCGTCGGAACCGACACTCTGCAGATGCAGAAAATCGAGGCGAAGCGTGACGCTCGCCGGGGTTCCGGATCTATGCGAAGCGCCATTCCAGACAGTTTCCCGTTGCAGCGCGTCTTCAACAACCGCCACATCGAAACCTTGTTCCGCGATTTCGCCTCGATCAAATTCTTTCTCGCCCGCGACAATATCCGCGAAGTATTAGTCGTTCGCTGACGCGCCGCCACTTCGGCCGCATTTTCAAGGGATACCTGGGCCGCCCGTGGCTACTGCGGTTTCTTCCACACAATGACTCCCATGCGAAAAAGATAATGGCGTGAGATTTCGAGCTGCCGCTGGTTGGAGGCAAGGGTGGAAGTAATCATGGAGCGAATCTCCCGCGGGATGTACGCGCGCCGGACGGAGGTCAATCCATCCAGCCAGGCCACCCGGTTACGCATCAGGGGTAAGCTGGCATACACCAGCGCGAGGTGCAGCGGATGCCGAACAAGATCATTGATCAAGAGCGCCATACGGCTGACGCGAATACCTTCTCTCACAAATGCGGCCAGATCGTGCGGCTGAAGGTGATGGGCGAAAAGATTGCAGCTGACCAGGTCGAATGAGTTGTTTGAAAATGGTAACGAGAGCGCCTCCGCAACTACGCTCCGGTTCCCGGCCGTGCTGCCGTTCGTGGAAACAAGATGAGAATGGGCCCGGTCGAGCAGCGTGACCTCCAACGAGATTCTCTGCGCCACATTCTGCCGAACTATTTCCGGAACTTCTCCCGAACCGGCCCCCACTTCGAGTAGCGATAGCTGCCGCACTTTCGCGACGCGTGCGACGCGCTCGACCATTCTCTGGGTTGTCGATACTCCCCCAAACCGGCGGTTGATGCTAGTAATAACTTTAAGAACTGCTTGTACTTCCTCCCGCGAGCAGGCGTCCGAATCGAGAATCTCAGGGGTGTCGATGCGCCGCATGAGAAGGCTAGTCGTGGAAGATATAACTGCGCTGCAAAGATTACTACATCCGGCTCTCGAATTGGTTTCGTGGCTTCCTCACTACACCTCAGCCAGCTCTTCTTCCAACAGTTGCTTGTTATAGAGGTCGGCGTAATAGCCATTTAAGGCGAGCAGTTCGTCGTGGGATCCGGTTTCGACGATGCGCCCCTCGTGCAATACGGCGATGCGGTCTGCATTGCGAACCGTCGAGACGCGATGCGAAATGAAGATGGTAGTGCGGCCTTGCATGACTTCGCGCAGATGGTTGAGAATTTTGTCCTCCGTATGCGTATCAACGCTGGAGAGTGCGTCGTCCAGAATAAGAATGCGCGGGTTACGGATCAAAGCCCGGGCAATCGCCGTGCGTTGCTTCTGTCCGCCGGAGAGAGTGATACCGCGCTCGCCAACCATCGTCTGGTAGCCTTCGGGGAAGCTTTCAATATCGGCGGCAATATTGGCGGCTGCGGCAGCGTTATGAATTTCCTGATCACTGGCAGATGCCACGCCCAGGGCAATGTTTTCGCGGATGCGGTCGCTGAAAAGAAATGTTTCCTGGGGCACGAAGCCAATATTGCTTCGTAGCGAGGCGACAGAGAAGTCGCGAAGTGGATGGCCATCGATCAAAATTGATCCCGGCGCGGTGTCGTAAATGCGCGGAATCAGGCTAACCAGAGTGGTTTTCCCCGACCCGGTCGGGCCGACAATCGCCATGCTCGTCCCCCGGGGAATATGAAGATTGACATCGTGCAGAACCGGTTTGCCGTCGTATGCGAAGTTCACCCCGCGAAACTCGATTTCGCCTTGCAGCGGAAGTTCGCTCGCTCCCCGCGCGTCCTGAATCTCCGGTTGCTCCAGCATGATCTCATTCAGGCGAACCAGAGAAGCCGTTCCGCGCTGGAAGATGTTGACCACCCAGCCGAGCGCAATCACCGGAAATGTGAGCTGCATCATGTAAATGGTGAATGCGGTGAAGCCGCCAATCTCCATTCGTCCGGCAAGCACTTCCCGACCGCCGACCCAGAGCACCAGTACCATGGCGAGGCCAAGCATGAATTCCAGCGTCGGCCAAAGCATACCCATGAGCCGCACCAGTTTCAGGCTGCGTGAGACGTACTCCTGGTTTGCGGCTTCGAAGGATTTGATCTCCGCTTCTTCCTGCACGTAAGCGCGAATGACGCGCGCCCCCGAGAAATTTTCCTGAGCGCGCGCGGAGATATCGGAGAACATCGCCTGAATTCTTTCGAAGCGTTCGTGGATACGGCGGCCGAAATACTGAATCACCACGCTGACCACCGGCAAGGGAAGGAAAGCATAGAACGTCAACTTGGGGCTGATTCGCATCATGAACGACAGAGCTGCGGCAGTAAACACCAGCGTGTTCGCCGAATACATGATCGCCGGACCGAGCAGCATGCGTACCGCGTTCAGATCGTTCGTCATGCGGGCCATAATGTCGCCGGTGCGGACGCGCTGATAATACGAGTAAGAAAGCGTTTCGAGATGTTGAAAGAGGTCGTTGCGCAGGTCAAATTCGATGTCGCGCGAAATGCCGATCACCACCCAGCGCGTCAGAAACAGAAAGATCGCGCGCACCGCTGCCAGCCCCAGCATCTCCCATGCGAAGCGAAGCAACTTCGCCGAGGTCACGCCCGTTTTCAGGTCATCGACCGCATGGCCGATCACCTTGGGCATCAAGACATACGCGCCATTGCTGAATACCACGCAGAACGCGCCAAGGACTAATCCCCAGCGGTAACGTTTGAGGTAGGGCAGCAGTAGTCGCAGGCGCTTCGGGAACATGCAGGTTGTGTAGATGAAATTCTAGCAGGCGGCGACGCAGGTTGATATGTGGTGAAAGCTCGAATGACTCACCTGGGCCGAGAGTGGGCTGGTTTAGGTGCGCTTCGCTTTGCCGGTCTGATCCTGTGAAAATCGAACGATGTCGCGGCCAAAGGCCTTAATCGTCGCGATGGCGAGCACCGTGCTCCACGCAAGAAAGAAAACCCATCCAAGATCAAAGATAATTAACTGCGAATCCATGGCATCGCTCCTGGGGGGCGGAAGATGCGCCGTCAAAAGGTGGAGCGGGGTTAAGCCGATTCGTATGGGCTCAACCCCGCGCACATAGTTACTGTTGCGAGTCGCTGGGCGCAGCGTTCTCCTGCATGCGTTGTTGCATGCGGGCCTGCCGGTTCGCCTCGAATTCTTTCAGCTTGGCCTGCTGATCAGGCGTGAGCATCTGGTAGAGCTCGCTGTGAATGCGAGTCTCCTCGACCTTCAATTGCACCAGAGTTTGCGCCTGCTGGGAGACGAGGGCCTGCACCTTAGCCGGATCGTACGTGCCTTCTACATACTGTTTCAGCTGCGTATCCAGTTGGTGCATCTGTTGCATCAGCGGATGCATGGTGGCGTGCTCTTTTTGCAGCGTCGCTTTCATCTGCGCTTTCTGCGTATCGCTGATGTCGAGCATCTTGGAATAGAACTCGATCATGTGATGATCGATCCCCATCATCCCTGGTCCATGCATGGGCGGGGGAGGCGGAGCCGAATCCGCGGTTTGCGATTTGGCGATAGCGGCGCCTAGTGTTACTGCCAGCGCTGCCGCGAGGAACCGAAAACGAATCGATTTCATAAGCTTTGTTAACTCCTGGTTTCGCTCTAAGACCGGTTCCTTTCCGGAACCTTGGCTGTTTCCGTACACCTATAGAAACACCGTTTCCTGGGAAAAGTGGTAAAAAGAGCGTCAATCCGAGTAAAGTTTTGTCAAAGTGGAAACATTCGGCACACCTGCAGAGTTCAAGTGTTTGACAATTCTTTACCCCGTGCAGCGCGCGGCATGAGGCACAATGAAAACTAAGATGGAACGCATTCTCATTATCGATGACGATGTCGAACTCTGCACCCTGGTTGGCGAGTATCTGCAGGCCGAAGGCTTCACCGTGGAGTGTGTGCACGATGGCGAAGGCGGCTTACAGCGCGCCAGCGGCGGCAGCTATTTACTGGTGGTGCTCGATGTGATGCTGCCGGGCATCAACGGCTTCGAAGTTCTACGCAGGATTCGAGCCACTTCGCGCTTGCCGGTGCTCTTGCTCACCGCTCGCGGAGAAGATGTGGATCGAATCGTCGGCCTCGAGATTGGCGCTGACGATTACTTGCCCAAACCCTTCAACCCACGAGAATTGGTGGCCCGGATTCGGGCGATCTTGCGTCGTACGCGTGGCGATAAATCCGCTTCCGCCGCGCCGGAGATTGTCCGGGTGGGAGAGATTGAACTTGATCCGGCGACGCGAACGGTTCGCCGCGATGGCCAGCCGGTCGATCTCACCTCGGTCGAATTCAATCTGCTGGAAGTGCTCCTGCGCGAGGCTGGCCGCGTGGTTCCACGCGAACGCCTGGTCAATGCCGTGCTCAGTCGCAAGTTCTCCCCCTTCGATCGGAGCATCGACATGCACGTCAGCAAGGTGCGCAAAAAGCTTGGCGACACCGATGCCGATGAACACATCAAGACAATCCGCGGCGTGGGATATATCTTTGCCCGCCCGCGCGAGAAAGCTCCTGAAAAAATTGTCGAAAAGGTGAAGGCGACATCGTAAAGTATGTAGATGCTGCCGGAGCAGCGGCACCGTACCACCTGCATCCATGAAGAGTCTTTTTCTCAAGATCTTTCTTTCGTTCTGGGTCGCGCAGGCGCTGTTTATTGTGCTCGCGATGGCGGTTACCTTAGCCCTCCGTCCTCGCAGCGCCACATGGGAAGCCTTGCGTACCACGGCGCTGAATGACGCGGTGAGCGCCTATGAAGAAGGCGGCAGCCATCAACTGCGGCAGTATCTGGAAAATCTTGAGGCCACACAGCACGTCCGCGCGTACCTCTTTAATGAGCAGGGTGAGGAAATGTCGCATCGCGGCGCTCCCGATTGGGCAGTGCGCGTGGCCTCGGGTGGTCCGCGCTTGCCGCGTGACGGAGTGGTTTTTCCGCCGCCTCCGGTGCAGCGCGATTCCCGCGCGTCCTCCGATGGAAAGCATCGCTACACGCTGGTGATGGGGATGCCGCCGGGTCCGCGTGTATTTTTCGGGCCACGCGGATTGCCGCTCCCCGGTTTAATCATCGCTGTGCTTTCTTCGGGATTAGTTTGCTATTTCCTCGCATGGTACATGACTAAGCCGGTCACGCGATTGCGGGCCGCGACCCAGCAACTGGCCGGCGGCGATCTGACTGCACGCGCCGGCGTTCCCGACAACAAGCGGCACGATGAGATCGGGGGATTGGTTCGCGATTTCGATACCATGGCTACGCGGCTTGAGAATCTGGTTAAGGCGCAGTCGCGCCTGCTCAACGATATCTCCCACGAACTGCGATCGCCGCTGGCTCGATTGAATGTTGCATTGGGACTGGCGCGACAGCGTTCTGGTCCGGAAAGCGCTGCGATGCTGGAGCGCATCGAGCTTGAGGCCGCCCGCTTAAACGAACTCATCGGCCGGCTTCTGACCTTGGCGCGCATGGAAGACGGAGAGCAACACCTGCCTTCTACTCCGGTTCTCCTGGACGAAGTGATTTTGACGGTCACCGAAGATGCCGAGTTCGAGGCCCAGGCGCGGCATTGCCACGTGCATAGCGAAATACCCGAAGGTAGTTGGGCTGTCCGCGGAGATGCATCGCTGCTGCATAGCGCGATCGAGAACGTTGTGCGCAACGCGATCCGCTATACTCGCGAAGGCTCGACGGTAGAGGTCCGTCTGGAGAGGCGGGGGAATGCCGGGTCGCCCGAAGCGGTCGTTCAGGTCGCGGATTGCGGCGACGGAGTTCCCCCGGACGCGCTGGAAAGGCTGTTCCAACCTTTTTATCGCCTGGATGATGCTCGCGGCCGGCACACCGGCGGAGTCGGCCTAGGTCTTGCGATCACCGAGCGCGCCGTGCGCTTCCACGGCGGACGCGTCGCTGCGATGAACCGCCCTGAAGGCGGACTGCTGGTTGAGATTCAACTTCCGCTCATGCCCGGCAGCTTCGCCAAGGAAAAGCTTCTCCAAGTTGTTCCGGTGGGACGCGACGCCTGAATCCAACTGCGCTCAGCAGGCAGGAATTATAGGTTCCGCCTCCGGCGCTTGAGGCAACTCCTGACCCCCTTCCACGGTTCCAATCACTGCTGTGGGAGTTTGCTCTTCCTGCGCATTCCTGATACACAATTGGATGGCAATTCTCGCCTAAAATTTAATGTCACTGTCCGTTCCGTGGTCGCATGCGGATGCAGCAGCACGTTTATAGGAGAAAAAAGGAAGAATGCGGAAAAGCTTTACCTGGATGTTCGGAACTCTGGCTGTGGTTGCATTGGGCCTCCTAATGGCCTGCAGCGCCAAGTACTCTTCTAACAATAACGGCCTGGTGGTAGTTCCAACCCAGGGCTTGGCTGTGATGCAGAGCTTCAGTCTCGATCTGGGCAACGGGCATATTGCGGTGATCAACGATGCCAACGGACCGTCGACGCCCGGCATTCCGACCAGCGTAGTCCTTGATCCCACGGGTAATTATGCTTATGTCATCGTGCAACAGAATTCGGTTTTGAACCCCAGCACCACCGGTGTGGCCGCTTACAGCATTGCGTCGGATGGGAAGTTGTCGAATATTAGCGTGACCCCGGTCGCCAATCCAGTGGCGATGGTTATGGATTCAAAGGGTAAATTTTTGTTCGTAGCAAATGGCAGTAATGGGACTGTCACGGTTTTCTCCGTGGGCAGCAATGGTGGGCTTACGCAGGTCGGTAAACCCACAGCCCTTCCCGCCGAACCGGGTGGACAAACTCCGAGTGCGGCTGCCTTGGGCATTACTGCAACCGTCTACCCGACTCAATTCGCCTACTGTTCCGGAGGTGCGCCGCCCGCTACCGAGAACCTTTATGTCGCAGACAATGTCAATTATTTCCTGCTGAACTATTCGATTTCGTCAACCGGCAATCTCACGCTCGTGCCCTACAACTCGGTCGCCAACGGGATTCCCACCGGCACCAACCCTGCCGGCGTAGCGGTCGATCCTTGCAACCGTTTTGTCTATGTTTCGAACGCGCAGCCAAATACTGTCAGCGCTTATACCGTCTGCCACACCGTCTCCATCCCGAACAATTGCCCGGTTGCCGACTTCCACCTCCAGTCCGTGACCGGTTCGCCATTTCCGACCGGCGACGTTCCCGGGCCGCTTATCGTGGATCCGTATGGGAAATTTTTGTACGTTCTGGATACGGGATCGAATCAGATTTCCGGCTTTCAGATCAGCAGTGCGACCGGAACTCTAACCGCATTCAGCGGAGCGCCGGCTTCTACCAACTTGAACCCCACGGCCATCGCCATTCGCAGCGACGATACCTGGATGTTCGTCTCGAATCTCAATTCCGCCAATATTTCTCAATATGCTATCTCGCCGGGAACCGGGATGTTAAATCCGCAGACTCCAACTTCTACCTTCAACTATCCATCTGGAGTAGCGGTGAAATAAGTCGAGGGCTGCTACAAAGCAGGATTGAAAGAGGATGAGACCGGAAGCCGCGTTACGTTGGAATTTTCAAGATCAGGTAAGAGCCGAGCAGGGCGAATATTAAATCCGGAGACCAGGCGGCGAGCGCCGGAGGCAGCTGGCTGATGTCTCCCATGGCTTCAAACAATCGGGAAACAACTGTATAAACCACTGCGATTCCCACCGCGACCGCGACTCCGGTGATCGCACCTTTCTTCGAAGCCGACATGGAAAATGGCACTGCGAGTACAGCCATAATCAGCGTGATCAAGGGATAAGAGAGTTTCTTGTTCAGCTGCACGCGCAGCCGAACCACGTCGAAGCCACTTTGCTGAAGATCGCGAATGTAGCGCCGTAGCTCCTCGTAATTCATCTCGGAATACTGCTTTACCTCTTTCTTGAAATATGTAGGCGCTTCGGTGAGTTGCGGAAAGGTGGAAACATCGAATGTGTGATAACTGGCGATTGCAGCCCCGTTCAGCGAGCGCTCCCATCCTTCCTCGTAGATCCATCGGTTCATGCTGTCGGCCCAATGGGCGCGATCGGCATGAATGCGCTGCGTAATCGTGAATGCCGCCGGATTAATTTGAAAGACCGTGAGATTGGCGAACTGATTCCGGTCCGCGTCAAAAAACTGGTAGTAGTAAATATCGTTGTGCTGGCCGAAAATCCAGCGACGATCCGGACGCAGATAAGTCTGCGGAGGCTTGCCCTTAATCTGGTTGTGCAGCGCCTCCTGGCGTTTATTGGTATGGGGCAGATAAAACTGGTCGGCGAGAAAGAGTCCACCGGCCAGGATCGCAGCCGCAGTGAGCACTGGTATAAAGATGCGGTAGATGCTGGTTCCAGTCGCTTTGATTGCGGTAATCTCGTTCGCGCGGTTCATCAGGCCGAACGTAATCAGAACCGCCAGCAACATCATCAGCGGAGCCACGTTGTAAAGCAGGTAGGGTGCGACGTTCAGTAGATACTCGGCGACAACAAATGCCGGAGTCTGATTGCGCAGAATGTCGCCCAGCAACTCGAACAAAGTAAAAACCAAGAGAAGCACGAGGAATGTGGCAACGATCATTCCCAAGTAAACAAAAAAATCCCTCAGCACATAATCATCGATCAGAGTAGGAAAGCTGGCGCTGAAGACCCGCTTCCGCCGCGAAGCGCGCTCGAAGGCATCGGAACTGCTGCGTTGCCTGAGTCTGCGCTCACGAAAAGGGACATTGGCTACCGCTTTCTCGCGCCTCCACGGCAGCTTGATAGCCGAGAGCGCGAATGGCCGCCGCTCCGCCTGCCATAAAAGAAACAGAGCGGCCGCAAAGAAAACAAGATTGGCAAGCCACGCTCCCAGTGCGGGTGAGAGCTTGCCCTGCTTCGCCAGCGAAACTCCAATCAGAGAAACGAAATAGTAAACAAAGACCAGCAGAATCGTGAGCACGAAGCCGCCGGATTTCCCGCTTTTCTTCGAAGATAATCCCAAGGGAATCCCGACCATTGCCAGCACCAGACACGCCGTTGGCAGCGCGAAGCGATTGTAAAACTCGATCAGATACCAGCGCGCCGCGACCGGATCGACACTGGCAGCTCGCGCGCGAAGTTCCCCTGTGCGCATGGCTTTGACAGGAATTTGTTCTTCTGCCTTGCTTTCATTGGAAGGCAATTCGATGGGAATGTCGGTCTGCTGGAAAGTTGAGATCTGATATTTCGCGGTTTCCTCCGGATCGGTTTCGTGCGTGGAGCCTTCTTTCAAATGCAAATGCAGCCGATCCTGTCCTTCCGGTACGAGAATGCCTTCGCGTGCTAGCGTGATACGCGGATTGGCAGGGTCCGAGATATCGGCGAGAAAGACGCCATTCCACACCGCTCCGCCCTGCGCGCTGTGAACGTCTTGCACGTAAAGAACGAGCTTGGGAAACCCTTCATAGAAAACTCGCGGCTGCACTTCGAAAGAAACCTGCGAGCCTTTGAGCTGATCCTCAAGATGTCCCAGGGAAGCCAGCGACCATGGCGCAACATAGATGCCATTGAGCAGAGCCAGCGCCCATGCACCTGCCACAAAGATGGCGATGACGCGGCCAAAATCCCACACCCCCATTCCGCTGGCACGCATCGCTGTGATTTCGCTGTCAGCCGCAAGACGGCTCAATCCGATCAAAATTCCGACCAGCACCGCCATTGGAATTGTGTAGGTGAGTGCAACCGGAACTGTGTAGAAAAAGATTTCGGCTACGCTCGGCAGCGGAGCGCTGGCGCGCACCACCAGCTCGAGAATGCGTCCCAGGTCGCGCGTAAAAAGGACAAAAGTAAAGATAGCCGCCCCGACCAGGGCGTGCGAAGTGATTTCACGCAGAATGTAGCGGGTAAGAATCCGCATGGGAGCGCGTTAAACCGAGCATACCATGAGGCCGGCGAGCTGACTCATTGCTTCAGTTCGCCTCTTCGTCCTGGTCTTTCCGGCGCCTTGCGTCGCGCCTGGCACTGCCGATCGCCGGCATGCCCGAAAAGGATTAAGCCGGTGAGAGGAAGTGTTCTGAGGTCCTCGACAAGCCTCAATTCGGCTCTGCAGGCTGCGGCGAGCTTTATTCTGGTCCTAGGCGTGTTACAACTCGACGCTTCACACTGATTTATCGCAATTACTGCGCCACTTTCAAATACAGAGCCGCCAGCGGCGGCAGAGTAAGCTTCAACGAAAACGGCCGGCCATGCTCCGGCACTTCTTCGGCATTCACTCCCCCGAGATTTCCTAGGCCTGTTCCGCCGTATTCGACCGCGTCGCTGTTGAGCAGTTCGCGCCAATAGCCTCCGGCCGGCACGCCGACGCGATATCCAATCCGCGGCACCGGCGTAAAGTTGCACACTACGAGAACCGCATCCTTGGCATTATTGCTTTTGCGTAACAACGAGATCGTGCTCGTCAGCGCGTCATTGCAGTCGACCCATTCAAAGCCTTCTAAATTGGTGTCTAGGTCGTGCAGGCCCGGCTCGCTCCGATAAAGCCGGTTCAGTTCTCCCACCCAGTTCTGCAAACCGCTGTGATGCGGGTACTGCAGAACGTGCCACTCGAGACTGGCATCGTGGGCCCACTCGCGCACTTGGCCGAACTCGTCGCCCATAAAGAGAAGCTTCTTCCCGGGTTGCGCGTACATATATCCGAATAGAAGCCGCAGGTTTGCAAAGCGCTCCTTCTCGCTGCCAGGCATCTTGCCGATCAGCGATCCCTTGCCGTGCACAACTTCATCGTGCGAAAGCGGCAGCACAAAATTTTCCTGGAAGGAATACAGCATACGGAACGTGAGCTTGCTATGGTGATACTTGCGATGAATCGGATCTTGCTTGAAATACTCGAGCGTATCGTGCATCCATCCCATGTCCCACTTCATGCCGAAGCCGAGGCCGCCGAGATAAACCGGCCGTGAAACCATGGGCCATGCGGTCGATTCTTCCGCCGTCGTCTGAATATCGGGATGTTCCTTATACACTTCCTGATTGAAACGCCTCAGAAAATCGATGGCGTCAAGATTTTCGCGGCCACCGAATTTGTTCGGAATCCACTCGCCCTGTTTGCGCGAGTAATCGAGATACAACATTGAAGCTACTGCGTCGACGCGCAAACCATCGACGTGATACTTGTCGAGCCAGAACATCGCGCTCGACATGAGAAAGCTGCGGACTTCGGTGCGGCCGTAGTTGAAGATATGGGTCTTCCAGTCGGGATGAAAGCCCTGGCGCGAATCGGCGTGCTCGTAGAGATGGGTGCCGTCGAAATACGCCAGACCGTGGGCATCAGAAGGGAAGTGCGAAGGCACCCAGTCGAGAATTACTCCAATACCGTGCTGGTGCAGGTAATCCACCAGGTACATGAAGTCCTGCGGGGTCCCATAGCGCGAAGTCGGCGCAAAATACCCGGTGGTTTGATATCCCCACGAACCGTAAAACGGATGCTCCATGATCGGCAGGAATTCGACATGAGTGAAGCCCATTCGGCCTACGTATTCTGCCAGCCGAGGCGCGGTCTCACGATACGATAATGGTCGGTTGTGCTCTTCCGGTACGCGCATCCACGAGCCCAGATGAACTTCGTAAATCGCCTGCGCCGCACCCAGGGAATTGCGCCGGGCGCGCTTCGCCATCCAATCCTGATCGGCCCACTGATAGTCAAGATCCCAAACCACCGACGCGGTACGAGGAGGCTTTTCATGCCAGATGCCGATCGGGTCAGCTTTATCGACGCGGTATCCGTGGCGCCGGGACTCGATGTGAAATTTGTAGAGCGAGCCTCTGGTTACGCCCGGAATAAAACCCTCCCAAATGCCGGAGTTTCCGCGCGGCTCAAGCGGATTCGATTGGAATTGCCAGTTATTGAAGTTGCCGATGACGGACACTTGGCGGGCATTCGGAGCCCACACACTGAAAACCGCCCCAGCTTTGCCCTCGCGCGAGACGAGATGCGCACCCATGGTCTCGTAAAGACGATAGTTGCTGCCTTCGTTGAACAGGTAGAGATCCTGATCGGAGAGCAGGGTAGTGCGATCAGAAGCGAGGCTGGACTTGTCGGTCATGTCGAACTCTTAGTTTACCGGAAGAGCCCGCCCGCGACCTCAGTGCGGTCCGGTTATGGAAACGGCGTGCTATCCTGAGTTTTCCCGCCATGCCTGCCCTGCGTCTGATCTTTCTTTGGCATCAGCACCAGCCTTTTTACAAAGACCTGGTCACCGGAGAATACCGCCTGCCATGGGTGCGGCTCCACGCCCTGAAAGATTATTACGGCATGGTGAAACTGCTCGACGAGTTCCCCGATGTTCACCAAAACTTCAATCTGGTGCCTTCGTTGGTCACCCAGATTCAGGATTATGTTGCCGGCACCGCGATTGATCCTTTTTTTACGGTCGCCGCCAAGCCGGCCAAAGAATTGACACAGAAAGAGCGGGTATTCGCTCTGCAATACCTCTTTCAAGCGAATCCAACCAATGTGATCGGACGCTATCCGCGCTATTGGGAATTGCGCGAAAAATTCCGCGAGCATGGTTGGGATGCGGAAAAGGCCGAAAAATATTTTGAGCCGCAGCAATTCACGGACTTGCAGATTTTGTCGCAAATCGCCTGGTTCGATGAGTTTTTCCTGGAAGGCAAAGATATTGCCGCGCTCACTCAGAAAGGTCGAAACTATTCTCTCGAAGATCAGCAATTTGTGATCGCACGCGAGCGGGAGTTATTGGGGAAGGTCTTGCCCGCCTACGCCGATGCGGCGAAGAACGGTTCGATCGAAATTTCCGCGACTCCTTTTTACCATCCCATCCTTCCCTTGGTCTGCGATACTAACGTGGGTGCGGTGTCGTCTCCAGGCTTGCCCTTGCCACAGAATCGTTTTCGCCATCCGGAAGATGCGCGCGAGCAATTGCAGCGTGCGCTCGACTTCCATGAGCAAATCTTCGGAATGAGGCCGCAGGGAATTTGGCCGTCCGAAGGCAGCGTTTCCGAGGAAGTGCTGGCCATCGCGCATGGCCTCGGCGTCAAGTGGATGGCCACCGATGAAGGCGTGCTCGGCCGCAGCACCGGAGTCTTCTTCGCGCGCGACGGCAACGGACGTTTGCCGGCCCATTTAGCGGAGCGACTCTACAACATTCACCGTTATGAAAATGGCAACGCGTCTATGTACATGGTTTTCCGCGACCACACGATTTCTGATTTGATCGGATTTGTTTATTCCGGTATGGATCCGGCGGATGCCGCCCGACACTTGCTGCAAAATATCAAAGACGCCGCGCAACCCGTGCTGGCTCAGGGAAGGGACGCGGTGGTGTCGGTAATCCTCGATGGCGAGAATGCCTGGGAATATTACTCGAAATCGGGGCGGGAGTTTCTGCGGCGCTTCTACGATGCACTCCAGCATGAGAGTGGACTTGAGGCCGTAACGGTTGCCGAAGCGATTGCGCGCCATTCTAATCCCTCCCCTCTGCCATCCCTCGTACCGGGATCGTGGATTAATGCCAATTTCAACGTCTGGATCGGCGCTCCCGAGGACAATCGCGCCTGGGACTACCTTTACCATGCCCGCGAGTTTTATTCCCAAAACGTGGGGCAAGCCAGCGAAGCGCAGCGCAAGTTGGCGCACGAAGAACTTCTGATCGCCGAAGGCAGCGATTGGAACTGGTGGTACGGACCGGAGCATCACTCGGCCAACGATCGCGATTTCGACGAACTCTACCGCAAGCATCTTTCAAATGTTTATCAGGCGCTCGGAGCCACGCCGCCTGATTATCTAGCTCAGCCCATCACAGCTGTGGAGGCTCGGCCGGCGTTCACCCCGCAAACCGCTTATATCCATCCGCACATAACTGGCAATAAGATTCGCTACTTCGAATGGATGGGCGCTGCCGTCTTTACCGCTGATCAGCGTCCCGGTGCGATGCACGGAAAGCAGTTTCTGATCGACTCAGTTTATGCCGGCATCGACGGCACCTTCGTTTACGGCCGCCTGGATTTTGCCGGAGACGTGCCCGAGATGGAATTTGATCTGATTGTCAACCTGGAATCTTGGGCCAACGCGGAGCCACGTCCCCGGCGCTCGTTGCGACTGCATGCGAAAGCGGCCGAACGGAAATTGACGGATTGGAAGGTGGAAGGCTGCGACGAATCTCCGGAAAAGAACGGTTTCAGCCCGAAGGTTGCGTTGGGCAGAAATTTCGAATTCCGATTGCCATTGGGCTGGCTTTTGGCCACGCCTCACTCCAACGCAAGCCCGGCAAAAGACGCTGCAGCGATTCCTTCAACCAGCAAACTGCGATTGCGTTTCAGCTTGTGGCTCAACCGTCTTCCAGCGGACGCGTTGCCCGTGGAAGGATGGATCGAACTCGAGTTGGTGAGCGAAGCGGAGCTGGTCTCAGGAATGTAGGTGGTGCGGTGCCGCAAAGAGCAAAAACGCCGGAGAATTGCTCTCCGGCGTTTTTGCTTATAAGAAGCTCTATTGTCCCGCGTTAGCGACGGCGGGCGCCGTTCCCAACGGGCGATTGAGTTCAATCGTGAGTTCAGTTCCCGCAGGCAAAACCGCAGAGTGATGCCGGCTCAGCCAATGTGCTCCGGCAGCTCCTGCTCCAATCGCTCCGCCAACCACCACGCCAACCGGGCCGCCTGCAAGGCCGCCAATCAACATGCCGCCAGCCGCGCCTCCCCCCGCTTCCAATTGGTCGCGCCGCTCGTGGCCCGATCCCTTGAATTCCCCTTCATTATTCACATCGGTTCCGGGAATATTGGTGTCGACGAGTGTTGCATCCAGATAAAGCCGTTCGCCGCTGGGCAGAATTAAAGTCTCAGGCATGATCCCAATCGTTGGCTTTCCCGAGATGCGCCGAGGCTCCGCAACCTTCGTCACGCGACCCTCAATGGTCGCCCCTGCAGGAACGACCGTCCTGCCGTTGAGGACGACATCCTTTGTCAACTCTCCCCGGAAAGGATCGCCGGCCTTATTGCTGAAAGTTGCCAGCGTCGTTTCGAGCTTCACCATCAGCGCCGTTCCGGCCGGTACAGGCGACGTTGTCTGAGCTACCGCAGCAGCACCCAACAGAAGAATGGCAGGCAGAATCGTCCACTTCTTCATCACTCCTCCTGAATCTGCAGCACCATTGTGCAAACCCTTAAGCGCTGCAATTGTTGCTTTGACTTTAGAACAGCCGCATCCGGTGGACAATACAAGCCTTACACAATGAACCAACTCAGTGAACTTGGAAAACATAAGCAAATTTTATGCAGGAGTGGAAAATGGCCTCGATCCCGTGAAAATCTTCAAGTGCCATCTACGAAACTTCCACCGCGACGGGCTCAAACTATCCCGAAGTCTTTCTACCTCCTCGTATCCTTTGCGATACTCCGTGCCCTTCGGGTTGGAATAATCTCATCAGCATCATGTCGTCTGCCACTACAGCCCTTCCGCTATAATCGGGGGTTTCATAAAGCCTACTGTTTGATTCGAGTCTGGAGATCCTCATGACTAATATCTCAGCAATCACTGCG
>Ga0070731_10002568_pt1 | contig 17142 bp, 19 predicted proteins | sample Coa_R1_2_FD_66448 | JGI IMG/M metagenome (GOLD analysis project Ga0070731, IMG submission 66448) | Surface soil microbial communities from Centralia Pennsylvania, which are recovering from an underground coalmine fire - Coalmine... | ecosystem: Environmental > Terrestrial > Soil > Unclassified ...
ACGGCTACTCGTTCGCACCGACCGCCGCCACGAAATCCACCAAGCCTTCATCGACCTCGCCTGCGCACTGATCTGCCTCCGCCACCTCGAGGCGTCATTGTGAATCAGCCTCTAAGGACGGTAGAGCGCTTCGACCTCGCCGGCGAAGTGCTCGAGGATCACCTTGCGGCGGAGCTTGAGCGTCGGCGTCACCTCGTCGTGCTCGATGTTGAAGTCGCGCGGCAGGACCGCGAAGCGGCGGATCTGCTCGAACGGTGACCGTTCGCTGTTGACGTCGTCGACGGCCGCCTGAACCGCTGCGCGCACGTCGCCCTCGCCGAGACCGTCCACCGCGTCGGGGTCGACCGTCACCAGCGCGGCGATGTACGGGCGCCGGTCGCCGACGACGAGCACCTGCGAGACGAGCGGATGCAGCTTCAGGTCGTTCTCGAGGTTCTGGGGCGCGACGTTCTTGCCGCCCGCCGTGACGATGATGTCCTTCTTGCGGTCGGTGATCACCAGGAAGCCGTCGTCGTCGAGGTGGCCGATGTCGCCGGTGTGGACGAACCCCTCGTCGTCGAGCGCCTCGCGCGTGGCCTCGTCGTCGTGGTAGTAGCCGGCGAAGACGGTGTCCGAGCGGATCAGGATCTCGCCGTCCTCGGCGATCCGGATCTCGACGCCCGGCAGCGCCTTGCCGACCGTCCCGAAACGGTAGTCCGACGGACGGTTGACGGTCGCGGCGGTCGTCACCTCGGAGAGGCCGTAGCCCTCGAGCACGAGGATGTCGAGAGCGTGAAAGAACTCCGCCACGTCGCGTGAGAGTGGGGCGCCACCCGAGTTCGCGACGCGCAGGCGCCCGCCGAGCCGTGCCTTGACCTGCGAGTAGACGAGGCGGTCCGCGAGCCGATGCTGCGCGCGCAGCAACGGCGGCACGGGTTTCCGCGCCTGTTCGAGGGCCGAGCGTCGGCGCCCGACGTCGAGCGCCCAGCGTGCAAGCGCGCCGCGCGCGCCGCTCTGCTCTTGGAGCCTCGTGCGCAACGCAGCGTGGATCTTCTCGTAGACCCGCGGAACACTCGGAAACAGCGTCGGCCGCACGCGCGGCAGTTCTTCCGCCGCGCGCAGCGGGTCGGGGAGAAACGCGAGCGTGTAGCCCACGTACGCCGCGGACAGATGCAGCAGGCGGCCGTAGTTGTGGGCCAGGGGCAGGTAGAGCAGCATCACGTCTCCCGGCCGGCTCAAGCGCTCCTCGAGCTCGTCGCCCTTCGCAACCATGGCGTAGTAGTTCCGGTGGCGGATCATGCAGGCCTTCGGCGGCCCGGTCGTTCCCGACGTGAAGATGAAGGTGAACAGGTCGTCGTCGTCGATCGAGTCGGCGCGCTCGGCGAGAGCGTCCGGATGCTCGGCGGCGAACATCCGTCCGCGCTCCCGCAGCGCATCGAGGTCGGCGAACGAGAGCGCGTGCTGTACCGGTGCGCCCTGGATCTTCGCGAGCTGCGCGTCGTCCTCGACCAGCACGCCGACCGCCTCGGAGTGCTCGAGAACGTAACGCGCGTCCCGCGCCGAGCTCGACGCGTAGATCGGCGCCCCGACGCCGCCCGTGAGCCCGAGCGCGAAATCGAAGAGGGCCCACTCGAGGGTGGTCCGGGCGAGGATCCCGAAGGCGTCGCCCTTGCGGATGCCGAGGGCGAGCAGGCCGTTCGCGAGCTCCTCCACGGCTCGCCCCGCCTCGGCACGCGAGACCTCGACCCACTCGCCGTCCACCTCGTGCAGGTACGCCGGATCGGGGTGTGTCGCCGCGACCGCGTCCAGCCACAGCCTCGCGATCGTCCTCGCCACGTGCGTCACTGTAGATCGAAGGAACGGAAGGCCGCGCCGCGAATTCGAGCCGTCCCGTACCATTTGACCTGGATATGCGGACAACCTGGAACGGATCGATCAGCTTCGGGCTCGTGACCATCCCGGTGGGGCTGGCACCGGCGACGAAGCCGTCTGCGCGTCAGTCGGACGTGTCGTTCCGGCAGCTCCACCGTGAGTGCGGCACTCCGATCCGGCAGAAGCGCTGGTGCCCGGTGCACGACCGCGAGGTCGGCGCAGACGAGATCGTGCGCGGCTGGGAGATCGCGAAGGGCCAGTTCGTGGTGGTCGAGGACTCAGAGCTCGAGGCGATCGAGCAGCACGATACGTCGAGGTCGATCGACATCGGTCGCTTCGTGCAGCTCGAGGATGTCGACCCGATCTACTACGACCGCACGTACTTCCTCGTCCCGGCGTCTGCCGAGGCGCAGCGCCGGCCGTACGTCCTGCTGCTCGAGGCGATGAAGCAGAGCGGCGTCGCGGCGCTCGGCCGCTTCGTCCTGGCGGGCAACGAGAAGCTGTGCCTGATCAGGCCGATGGGCGATGCGCTCGCGCTCGAGACGCTGTTCGTCCATGAGGACGTGAAGGACCACGCGGAGATCGACGAGGCGGTCGGCGGCGCGGCTGTGAAGAAGCCGGAGCTCGATCTGGCCAAGCAGATCATCTCGTCGCTCGAGGGCCCGTTCGAGCCGGAGGAGCTGAGGAGCGAGTACCGCGCGTCGCTGCGGGAGCTGCTCGAGGCGAAGGCGGAAGGACAGGAGATCTCGGTGCCCGAGCCGGCCGAGCCTGCGCCGGTCCTCGACCTCATGGAGGCGCTGAAGGCCTCCGTCGCGGCATCCAAGGCCGCGGGCAAGCCCGCCGTCTCGGGGCGCAAGACGGCCGCACGCAAGCGTGCGGCCGCCAGGAAGTAGCGACCTCGAGCGCTCAGTGGGGCAGGAGCCGTACCGGCCGGGTCCGGGCGGGTACGTGCTGCCTCTGCGGACGTTCGGGGCGGGTGCCGACGTGACGGGCCGTCGAGGGGCCCCAGTCGCGCCTCAGCGTCTCCGTGTGCATTCGAGCGAGCAGCTTCGTCGACTCATCGTCTGTCGGCCGCATCCACATGTGCCACGCCTCCTTTCCCGTGACCAAGCATCCAGCTCGGGCTCACGCCGAGGTCACCGGCACCTCACATGCCGCTGATGCGGGCTTCCCCGGATGTAGGCGAACGAGCCGCGTTGAGAGGATGGCGGCTCGAGAAGGACTGACTGCGTGCGCTTTCAGCTGCTCGGCGGCGGGCTTGGGCTGACCGGCGAGGCGGGCGTCGCGGAGGTTCGCGGCCGTCGCCTCCGGCTGTTCCTGGCATTCCTGCTCGTTCATCGCAACGAGTTCGTCTCCCGTCCTCGCTTGATCGACGCCGTCTGGGGCGAGAGCCCGCCGCCCGGCTCGAGTCACGGCCTCGACGCCCTTGCGTCACGGCTCAGGCGCCGGCTTGGAGACGAGTCGAGGCTCGAGACGGGGCCGGGCGGCTACCGCCTACGGGTCGAGCCGGGCGAGCTCGACGTCGATCGTTTCGAGCACTCGCTCGCGGCCGGTCGCCGGCTGCTCGCGAGCGGCAACTACGAGCTTGCACGTGCGCGTCTGCGCAGCGGGCTCGACGAGTGGGACGGGTCCGCGTTCGCGGACCTCGTCTACGAGCCGTTCGCGGCCGAAGACGCAGCGCGGCTCGAGGAGCTGCGACTCGATGCGCTGGAGGCTCTGCTGGAGGCCGAGCTCGGCTGCGGCGATCACCGCGCGGTGACCGCGGAGCTGGAGGGCCTGGTCGCCGGCCGTCCGCTCCGGGAGCACGCGCGCGCGCTCTTGATGCGCGCGCTGTACCGCAGCGGACGGCAGGCGGATGCTCTCGATGTCTATCGCGACGGCTACCGCCTCCTGGCCGAGCAGGGACTGGAGCCCGGTGCCGAGCTTCGGAATGTCCAAACGTCGATCCTCCGCCACGAGCCTCAGCTGGTCGTCGCCGATCGGGGCGAGCCGGACCGGCCCTCGACCAAGTACGTCCGCAACGGTGATGTGGCAATCGCCTACCAGATCTCGAGCGATGGTCCGTACGACGTCTTGTATGCCCCGCCGTTCGTGACCAACGTCGAGCTCACCTGGCAGATACCGGCGTGGGCGGCGCTGCTGCGGCGTCTCGGCTCGTTCTGCCGCTTGATCCGGTTCGACAAGCGGGGCACCGGGATGTCCGACCGCGTCGCAGTCGGCGACCTCGAGACAACCGTCGAGGACGTCCGCGCGGTGATGGACGCCTCGCTCTCGCGGGAGGCCGCGATCATCGGGGCATCGGACGCGGGACCACTTGCGCTGCTCTTCACTGCGGCTCACCCCGATCGCGTCTGGGCGCTCGTGCTCTGGGGGGCGACCGCGCGGACGGCGTGGTCCGAGGATTACCCGATCGGCATACGCGAGCTCGAGTTCGAGCAGAGCATCGCCGAGGACGAACGGATCTGGACGGACCCGGGTTATGCGGAGTCGCTTGCGCGCGCGCTCGGCGCCGCCGACGTGACCGAGCTCGCAGCGATGTGGCGCCAAAGCGCGAGCCCTGGAGCGATCCGGGCGATCGAGCGGCAAGCGCTCGAAGTGGACGTTCGCGACGTTCTCCCGCAGATCAGCGTCCCGACGCTCGTCCTGAACCGCGACGGGGACGATGCCGTGTCAACCGGCTCGCGCTACCTCGCCGAGCACCTCCCGAACGCCAGGCACATCGAGTTCCCAGGGTCCGAGCACGTCATGTTCGCGGGCGGGGACGGCGATTCCGAGCCGATCCTCCGCGAGCTCGAGACGTTCCTCGGTGGAGCCTGGGCGGCTCGAGCCTAGTTGTGTCTCGGCAGTGCGCCGAGTGCCTGGAGCTGAGCCTGGAAGAGCGTCTTGTCGATCTTGCCCTGGTAGATCGGAACGTGCTCCTCGAGGCAGATCCGGATCACCTCGTCGCGGTCGATTCCGACTTCCTTCGACAGCTCTTCCGGTGTCAGGTGGTTCGCCATCTCGCTCCTCTCTGGCCTTCCCGCAGCATGAAAAAACCCGCCGCGCACATTGCGCAGGCGGGCTAGGTCTTCGGCTCCTCTCGGCTCGCGTAAGGGATTTTCACGCGCCCTGCCTCGTCCTCGTGGAGCTCACGACACGAACCATAATCGATCGCTGTGACGGATGCGATTCCCCTTCTGGAGGGATTCCAGGAGCGGCTCCACGTCCACCGTGGCGTGCGGATTCGCTACTTCGTCGGCGGTGACGGCCCGCCGCTCCTGCTCGTGCACGGTTACGGCGGTGCCGCGTGGAACTTCAGCGAGCTCGCGCCGCTCCTGCCCGGGCGCCGGCTCGTGCTGCCGGACCTGCCCGGTCACGGCGCATCGGCGCCGTTGCCGGCCGTGCGGACGCTGAGCGGCTTCTCCGACGTGCTCGCCGCTCTCTGTGAGGCGGAAGGTCTCGCGCGGGTCGACGTCGTCGGTCATTCCCTCGGCGGCGTCGTGGCGCTCCGGCTCGCGGAGCGGCATCAAGAGCTCGTCGGCAGCCTCGTGCTCGCGGCCGCCGCGGGAATCTCGTCTTCGACACGCTTCGGTGAGGCGCTGATCACGCTTGCGGGGATCGTGAAGCCGGCGCGGATCGCCGGCCGCCGGGTGGACCGGATCGCCGCGTCGCCGCGGCTCCGACGGCTCGTCTTCCAGCCGTTCGAGGTCTCGAACGCCGACACGCTGAGCGAGCGGGCCGTGCACGGTTTCCTTCGCGCCGCGACGATGCACTCCGACGCGCTCAGCGCCGGCCTCGCGTTGAGCGCGGACGACCCTCGCGTCGGCCTGGAAAGCGTCCGCTGCCCCGTGCTGGTGCTCTGGGGCGCCCGCGACCGGCAGGTGCCGCTCGAGGACGGCTTCGAGTACGCGCGCCGGCTCCGCGCGCCGATCCGCGTGATCGCCGACTGCGGCCATCTGCTGATCGGCGAGCGGCCCGACGCGTGCGCGCGGGCGATCGAGCAGTTCCTCGAGACTCGCTACCCTTAGCCGGCTCGGGGTGTGGCGCAGCCTGGTAGCGCGCTCCGTTCGGGTCGGAGAGGCCCCCAGTTCAAATCTGGGCACCCCGATTAGGCAGCGCGCAGGTGTTCCCGCTCGGGCTCCTGCGCCTGTGCCTCCGCCGGCGACTTTCGCAGCACGGTCATCACGAACGCGGAGGCGACGAGCGCGATCCCGGCGACGCCGACGCCCCACCAGAGACCACTGAGCGAGCCGTCCCAGCCGATTGCGTGGTCGATCGAGAACCGCCCCGGGCCGGTCGCGGCCACCGACACGGCCGCGGCGGCCAGCGCGAGCGGAAACTCGAATCCTCCGTTCGTGTTGAAGAACCCGTTCGGCCGATGCACGGCCCAGATCGCGACGAGCATCACCGCGGCCATCCCGAGCGCCGCAAGCGGCGTCAGCAGGCCGAGCGCGAACAGCAGGCCGGACGCCTCGCCGAGCCCGGCGAGGACGGCCATGGCGAGCGGGGCACGGAAGCGTAGGCCGCCGAAGAAACCGCCCGTCCCGGCCGGGCCGCTGCCGCCCCACCAGCCGAAGAGCTTCTGGGCTCCGTGCGCGAACAGCGTTCCCCCGACGACCACCCGCAGCAAGAGGATTCCGTACGACATGCGTCCTCCAAAGGTTGACGACGCAATCGCTCCTTCCCCCGGTTTGCGAGGCTAACCATCTATCGTGGCCGCGTGGCTCTGCGGGCGGTCGTGCTGGACGTGGACTTCACGATCGCGGTGCCGGGGCCGGAGCTCGGCCCGGACGGATACCGCATGGTCGGCGAGCGGCACGGCCTCGAGCTCGACCCGGCGCGCTACGAGGAAGCGCGGCGCGGCGCGCTCGAGACCCTCGAGCGCCATCCGGCGCTCGACCACGACGAGGAGATCTGGGTGCTCTTCACCCAGCGGATCGTCGAGGGAATGGGCGGGGCGGGTGACACGTACGCCGCCGCGCTCGAGCTGACGCGGGCCTGGGAGGAGGCGCAGCACTTCGAGCTCTACGAAGACGCGCTCCCCACCATCGCCGTGCTGCGCGACCACGGCCTGAAGATCGGCCTGCTCTCGAACACCGCCCGCGACCTGGAGCTTTTCGTCGCGCACCACGGCATCGACGCCGACGCGCTGCTCACGTCGCGGGTGCACGGCAAGACGAAGCCGCACGAGGCGATCTTCCGCCGTATGCTCGAGCTCCTGGACGTCGCGCCGGACGAGGCGGTGATGGTGGGCGACGCGCTCGAGGACGACGTCGAAGGGGCGCGCTCGATCGGGATGCGCGGCCTGCTGCTCGACCGTGCCGGCCGTTACCCGGACGTCCGTGACCGGCTCGACGACCTGCGCGAGCTCCCGGCGGCCCTGTTACTGATCTAGATTCCGACATATGGGCTGGGTCGTCTGGCTCGTGATCGCGGTCGCGCTCGCAGTCGGCGAGGTCTTCACGCCCGGTCTCTTCTTCCTCGGCCCCGTCGCGCTGGCCGCCGCCGCGGCGGCCGCAGCCGCGGCGCTCGGCGGGGGCGTCGTGGCCCTGGTGGTCTTCCTCATCTGCGCAGTGCTCTCGCTCGCGTTCCTGCGGCCGCTCGCGCGCGCGCACGTGCGCATGCCCGTGCTCGCGAGAACAGGGACCGCGGCGCTCGTCGGCCGCAAGGCGGTCGTCCTGCGGCGCATCGACGCCGACGGCGGTCGCGTGCGGATCGGCGGCGAGGAGTGGTCCGCGAGGTCGTATCTGGATGGAACGGTCATCGAGCCGGGCACGCCCGTCGAGGTCGTCGAGATCGACGGCGCGACCGCGCTCGTCATCGAATAGGAGGCAGTTCACGTGATCGCGCTGATCGTCCTTGCAGTCGTCGCGCTCTTCGTCGTCGTCACCCTTGCGCGGACGATTCGCGTCATCCCGCAGGCGCGGGCCGGCGTCGTCGAGCGGTTCGGCCGCTACAGCCGAACGCTGAATCCCGGTCTCGCGCTCGTGGTGCCCTTCGTGGATCGCGTGAGGCGGCTCATCGACCTGCGTGAGCAAGTCGTCTCGTTCGCACCGCAACCGGTTATCACGGAGGACAACGTCGTCGTCAACGTCGAGACGGTCATCTACTTCCAGGTGACCGACGCGAAAGCCGCGACCTACGAGATCGCCAATTCGCTGGAGGCGATCGACCTGCTGTCGGTGACCACGCTGCGGAACGTGATCGGCGCGATGACGCTCGACCAGACGCTCACGTCGCGCGACCAGGTCAACGACCAGCTCCGCGGCATCCTCGACGAGGCCACGGGGAAGTGGGGGATCCGCGTCCACCGCGTCGAGCTGAAGGCCATCGACCCGCCCGCCACGATCAAGGACACGATGGAGAAGCAGATCCGCGCCGAGCGGGAGAAGCGGGCGGCGATCCTCCAGGCGGAGGGCGTCAAGCAGGCGGCGATCCTCACGGCGGAGGGCGAGAAGCAGGCGGCGATCCTCAAGGCGGAAGGCGAGAAGCAGTCGGCGATCCTGGCCGCGGAAGGCCAGTCGCAGGCGATCACCACGGTCTTCCAGGCGATCCACGACGGGAGACCCGACGCGGAGCTGCTCGCCTACCAGTACCTCCAGACGCTGCCCCAGATCGCGCAGGGCGCGGCGAACAAGGTCTGGGTCATCCCGAGCGAGCTGACCCGGGCGCTCGGCGGCATCACGGACCGCATGCTGCCGCCGTCCGGCGAGGACTCAGATACAAAGTGAGGGATACAGGTCGGGGCGCCCGGTGCCGACCTGTTCCCTCACGTGACGCGACTGCGGCTTCTCAACGCGTTCTTCGTTCTGGCTGCGCTTGCAGTGGCTGCGCTCGTCGCGCTTCACTTCGCGCAGTCCGGCTGGCCGATCCACCGCGCCAACGCGTGGCTCGTCTCGCTCGCGGCGCTGATCTTTCTCGCGTCGTACGCCGCGAAGGCCTGGGGTTGGCAGAAGCTGTTCAACCGCGAGGCGCGGCCCGCGATGCTCACGCTCGCCGCGGCCGGCGGCGCCGCGTCCGTCGGCGGGATCGCGCTGCCCGGGCGGTGCGACGAGGTCCTTCGGGTGGCGGTCGTCCGCCGCTGCCGTCGCAGCCGTGCGAGCTTCAAGGCGGTCGCGCTCTCGCTCTTCATCCTCGGCCTGCTCGACAGTGCGGCTCTCACGCCGCTCGCGTCTCTAGCTGCGGCGATCGGGCACGTCGGCGGCTGGCTGGAGGCGGGGCTGATCGTCGTCGCCGTCGCCGGAGTCGGCGCGGCCGGAGTCGTGCTCGGACTGCCGTGGCTGTCGCGGCTGTCGTTCCTCTCGCGGTTCCGGCTCGTCCGCTGGCTCGGCGAGCACGCGACGCCGCCGCGCGAAGCTGCGAGTGCCTGGATCGGCGTCGTCCTCTCGTGGGTTCTTCGTGCGGTTGCGTTGTTCGTCCTCCTGGCGGCGCTCGGGCTGGGGACGGACTTCGCGCTGGCGCTCGCCTTCCTCTGCGGCTCGGCGGCCTCCGCCGTCCTTCCCGTCGCGCCGGCCGGCGCGGCAACGCAGGTCGGAGCGGGGGCGGGCGTCCTGATGGCGTCGGGTGTTCACGCCGACCAGGCGATCGCGTTCGGCATCGCCGCGCAGGCGCTCGTGATCGCGGTCGGCGCGGGTTTCGTGCTCGCGCTCGCGGCGTGGCATGCGCAGGGGCGGTTCGCTCCGCGTATGCTCGCTGCTCGGTGACGGCCCGGCCAACGAGCGACCGCCGCAGGGAGCTGGTACGTGCGGCGATCCGCGTCTTCGCGCGCAAGGGTTTTCACGCGGCCCGGGTCGGCGACATCGCCGAGGAGGCCGGGGTCGCCCACGGTCTGCTGTACCACTACTTCCGTTCGAAGGAGGACGTGCTCGAGACGATCTTCCGCGAGACGTGGACCCGCCTCGTCGAGCAGACCCACGCGATCGAGGCGTCCGATGCTCCGCTTCGCGAGCAGATCCGCCGCTTCGCGTCGATCTTCCTCGGCTCGTGGCTGCTGACCCCCTCGCTCGCGCGCGTGATCATCCGCGAGATCGCCCGGAGCCCCGAGGTGAACAAGCGCGTCGAGGAGATTCGGGAGGTGTTCGTCAGCCTGACGCGGATGATCGAGAAGGCGCAGGCGCGGGGAGAGCTCCGGCGCGAGCTCGATCCGTTGCTTGCGACATGGATCCTGTACGGCGCGCTCGAGGAGATCCTCACCGGCTGGGTGCTCGGGCAGCTGCCGGGCGATGACGAGGATGTCGATCGCGCGGTCGCGTCGGTCGTCGACGTGTTCTCGGCGGGAATGGCCGCGTGATCGTTAACCTCCGCGCGCTGGAGCTGGTGCCGACGGACGAGCCGGCGCCGGAGGGCCACACGTTCACGCTCTGGTCGCTGTCCCAGCAGTTTGGGTCGACGCTCACGGGCCTCGGTGTCTACGAGGTCGAGCCCGGCCAGTCGACGTGGCCGTACCACTTCGAGCTCGCCGAGGAGGAGTGGGTGATCGTCATCTCGGGCGAGCTGACGTTGCGGACGCCCGACGGCGAGAGGAGGTTGCGAGCGGGCGACGTCGCGTGCTTCCCCGCCGGGCCGTCCGGAGCGCATGCGGTGCGGAACGACGGATCGGAGCCGGCGCGGTTCGCGATGCCGTCGAGCATGGCCCGCTTCGCCGACGGCGCCGTGTATCCGGACAGCGGGACCTTCGTCGTCAGGTCGCCGGGTTTCACGCACCGCGGCCGCCTCGGCGACGAGGTTCCGTACTGGGAGGGCGAGGCGTGACCGTCAACCTCTTCGACGTCGAGCTGAAGCGCGACGAAGGTGACCCGCCGGGTTACTCGCCGACCTATGTTCGTGTGGGGCCGCTGATCGCCGCGGAGCAACTCGGGCTGTCGGTCTACGAGCTGCCGCCCGGGCACAGCGTCTGTCCGTACCACTACGAGGTCGGCTTCGAGGAGTGGCTCATCGTGCTCACGGGGCGGCCGACGCTGCGCACACCGGCCGGAGAGCAGCAGCTCGCGCCGTGGGACTGCGCGTTCTTCCCGGACGGCGAGGCGGGCGCGCACAAGGTGACCAACGACGGCGACGAGCCTTCGCGGGTCGCGATCCTCAGCAACAAGGGTGACCCCGGCGTCGCCGTGTACCCGGATTCGCAGAAGGTCGGCGTCTGGCCGCCGAACAAGCTCTTCCGCCTCGCCGACGCCGTCGACTATTGGGACGGCGAATAATCGGAAACAGTTTCATCTGCACCACGGCAGCGGTGCGACGAAGGGAAACGACGCGTCGTAGCTGCTCCATCGCCAGGGACGGACCGGCGGATTCTCGGCGATGTACACCGGGATCCGATCTCCGTGCTCAGTGTTCACGATCGGCAACGCTCGATAACGAGCACCGAAAACGTGCCCGTGCCGGTCGTATCGCTCGTTGAAGAATGATGCGTAACGGCGGTTGAGCCGTTGTACTGCCGGTCGCAGGCCGTTCTCCGGAAACGACGCGAGCAGGTGGTAGTGCGTCGGCATCAGGCAGAAGCCGTGACAGGAGAAGAATCCCTGCCGTACGAGCTTCGCGAGGATACGGACGCCGGTGCGGTAGTCATCGTCGTCGCGGAAGATGTGCTCTTCGGCGTTCGAGCGCGTCGTGACGTGGAAGACGCCGGCGTGATTGTCGCGCACACTCCCCACGATGCAGGAGCGGGGCGCGCTCTTCGAAACGGTCAGGTGACAAGTGAGGAAACTGTTTGGTGACAGAGTCACCAAACAGTTTCCGGGTCAGGCGCGCGCGTGGACGGGCGAGAGCGCCGGCGCCCAGGAGCAGAGCGGCGACACTTCGCCGCCCGAGCCGTTGAGCTTGCGATAACCGAGCGCATGCTCGGCCTGCATCATCTTGTGAATCTGCGTGGTGCCCTCGTAGATGATCGGCGCGCGCGCATTGCGGAAATACCGCTCGATCCCGAACTCGCCGGAGTAGCCGTACGAGCCGAACACCTGGATCGCGAGGTGCGCCGCCTCGAACGCCGACTCCGTCGCGTGCCACTTCGCGAGTGACGTCTCGCGCGTGTTCCGCAGGCCCTGGTTCTTCATCCACGCCGCCTGCATGACGAGCAGCTTCGACGTCTCGTAGCCGAGCACCATCTTCGCGATCATGTCTTGCACGAACTGATAGCGGCCGATCGCCTGCCCGAACGTCTCGCGCTCGCGCGCATACTCGACGGAACGCTCGAGGCACGCCCGGACGACGCCGCACCCGCCGGCCGCGACCGTAAAGCGCCCCTGGTCGAGCGAGTACATCGCGATCTCGAAGCCCTGCCCCTCCTCGCCGATCAGATTCTCGGCGGGAACCTCGACGTTCTCGAAGAAGAGCTCGCCCGTCGAACCGGCCCAGATGCCGAGCTTGTTCTCCGTGTCGGCGCTCGTGAACCCGGGCATGCCCTTCTCGAGCACGAACGCGCTGATGCCCTTGTGCCCCGCCTCGGGATCGGTCTTCGCGAACACCAGCGCGTGATCCGCGACGGTGGCGTACGAGATCCAGTTCTTCTGGCCGTTGAGGATGTACACGTCGCCTTCGCGCCGCGCCGTCGACCGCATCGACGCGACGTCCGACCCGGCGCCGGGCTCCGTGAGCCCGAAGCACGCGAGCTTCTCGCCGCGCGCCTGCGGGACGAGCCATCGCTGTCTCTGCTCTTCACTGCCGTACCGCAGAACGGAGAGTGAGTTCAGCCCCACGTGGACGGAGATCAGCGTCCGGAACGCAGCCTCGCCGCGCTCGATCTCCTCGCACGCGAGCGCCTCGGCGACGAAGTCGAGCCCCGCGCCGCCGTACTCCTCCGGAATGACGATCCCGAGCACACCGAGCTCGGCGAGCCCCGCGATGAGCTCGAGGTCGAGCTTGTGATCGATGTCGTTCTGGACGGCGACGGGAAGGACACGCTCCTCCACGAAGGCCCGCACAGTGTCCTGGATCAACCGCTGCTCGTCGCTCAGCTCGAAATCCACGAGGGGCAGCGTACAGCCTGGTACAGTGGCCTGATTGACTAGTCAGTCAACACTCCAGGCGACCGGGGTGTCCTTCGCCCTGAGCGACGAGCAGCGCGAGCTACGCGCCCTCGCCCGCGAGTTCGCCGAGAAGGAGATCCGGCCCGCGGCCGCAGAGCACGACGAGCGCTCGCGGCACCCGGCAGAGCTGATCGCGAAGGCGCATTCGCTCGGCCTGATGAACGTCCACGTCCCGGAGGAGTACGGCGGGGCCGGGGTGCCGGCATTCGACGGGATGCTCGTGGGGGAGGAGCTCTGCTTCGGCTGCTCCGGGATCGGCACCGCGATCACGGCGAACGGCCTCGGAGCGGGCCCCGTCATCCTTGCCGGTACCGCCGAGCAGAAGGCACGGTGGCTGCCGCCGCTTCTCGACGAGCCGATCCTCTGCTCCTTCGCCCTCTCCGAGCCGGGCGCCGGCTCCGACGTCGCGCGTCTCGAGACGACCGCCGTGCGCCGCGGCGACGAGTACGTCCTCAACGGCTCGAAGACCTTCATCACGAACGCCGGCCATGCCGCCTGGACCGTCGTCTTCGCGAAGACCGACGCGGCGAAGGGGCACCGCGGCATCTCCGCGTTCGTCGTGCCGATGGACACGCCCGGGGTGACGATCGAGCAGCACCTCGACAAGATGGGCCAGCGCGCGACCGATACCTCCGCCTTCGCGCTGCAGGACGTCGTCGTACCCGTCCACCACCGGCTGGGGGACGAAGGCGACGGGTTCAAGATCGCCATGCGCACGCTCGACTTCACGCGGCCCGGCACGGCCGCCGGCGCCGTCGGCGTGGCACAGGCCGCGTACGAGCTCGCCCGCGACTACGCGAAGGAACGCGTGACTTTCGACGTGCCGATCGCGATGCACCAGGGCGTCAACTTCCTGATCGCCGACATGGCGACCGAGATCGAGGCTGCGCGGCTTCTGACCTGGCAGGCCGCGTGGATGCTCGACCAGGGCAAGCGCGCGACCCTGCACTCTTCGTTCGCCAAGCGCTTCGCGGCCGACACGGCCATGAAGGTCACCACGGACGCCGTGCAGATCTTCGGCGGCTACGGCTACATGAAGGAGTACCCCGTCGAGAAGCTGATGAGGGACGCGAAACTCTTCCAGATCTACGAGGGCACGTCGCAGATCCAGCGGCTGGTCATCGCCAAGGAGATCTTCCTGCCCCGCGGGTAGGCTCGACCGGTGGCGATCGAGATCGACCTGAGTGGGCGCGTCGCGCTCGTCACGGGCGGCTCGCGCGGTCTCGGCCGTGCGGACGCGCTGACACTCGCGCGCGCCGGCGCCGACGTCGTGATCGCCGACCTGCTCGTCGAGTCGGAGCTCTCCGAGGAGACGGACTCGTACGGTCCGCTCGCAACGGTCGCGCGCACCCAGGGTCTCGTGCATACGGAGGCCACGGTCGAGGAGATCCGCACGCTCGGCCGGCGCTCTCTCGCCGTCCGCTGCGACGTCACCGACCGCGGGCAGGTCGGGTCCGCCGTCGCGCGCGTGGTGGAGGAGCTCGGCTCCGTCGACATCCTCGTCAACAACGCAGGGACCCTCGATCATGTCGGCCAGTTCGCGGACCAGCAGCCCGAGCTCTGGGAGCGCGACCTGCGCGTCAACCTGACCGGTGCCTTCAACTGCGCGCAGGCCGTGTGGCCGCACATGAAGGAGCGGATGTGGGGCCGGATCGTGAACATGGCCTCGGTCGCCGGCACGCTCGGCGGCTTCGGCCAGGCGTCCTACTCGACGACGAAGGCCGGCCTGCTGGGCCTGACGAAGACGCTTGCGATGGAGGGCGGCAGGCACGGGATCACGTGCAACGCGATCGTGCCGGGCATCATCGGCACCGAGGCGTTCCACATGGCGAATCCGGCGATGAACGAGCGCATCGCGAACCGCACCGTCTTCAAGCGGCCCGGCGAGCCGCAGGACATCGCGAATGCAATCGCCTGGCTCTGCTCCGACCTCGCCGCATACGTCACGGGCATCGAGCTGAACGTGTCGGGCGGCGTCGAGCTGTTCGTCTTCTAGGCGCTCCGGGTACCATCGAGTCCCTTGGCTGCGTCCTCGGCGGCACTCCGCGCGCGCCGCCGCGCGCAAGCGCGGAGTCGCTTCCGCGCCCGCATCGCGTGGGCGTGCGCCCTCCTGCTCGCGGCGGCCGTCGTCTTCGGGCTGCTCTACGGCGGCTCGTCCGACACGCTCGCGGGCGGGACGCGGATCGCCGGTGTCGACGTCGGCGGCCTGACTCCGAAGGCGGCTCGCCGTCTGCTCGAGCAGCGCGCCGCGAGGCTCGCGAACGTGCCGGTGACGTTCACGGCAGGAGGCCGGAGCTTCCATGTCCGCCCCTCGAAGCTGGGAGTGCACGCGGACTGGGCCGGCGCAGTGGCGGCCGCGCGGCGTAACGGCGACGGGCTCGCGGTCGTGCGCGGCTACCGGCGCCTCGAGCTTCAGCTGTTCCCGCAGGAGGTGACGCCGAGGGTGACTGCGTACGACACGGCCGTCGACTACGAGCTGACGCGGATCGCGCGCGCCGTCGACCGGACGCAGCGGAGTGCCTCGCTCGTCAGGCACGGCCTCCACATCTCCGTCGTCCCCGGCACGACCGGGCGCGTCCTCGAATGGGCCGAGGCGCGCAGGATGCTCGTCCGGTCGCTCGCGTCGTTCGACCGCACTCCCGTCGCGCTGCCGCTCGAGACCGCCGAGCCGTCCGTGACGACGGCCTCGCTGCTGCCCGTCCAACGGCTCGCATCGCGCGTCGTCGCGGCGCCCGTGACGCTCGAGCTCGGCCCGACGTCGTGGCGCGTGCCGCGGTGGCGGCTTGCGACGCTTCTCCAGCTGCCGCGCGGGGGCTCCACGACGCTCGGCATCGGTGGAGCCGCCGCGGAGGCGTACTTCGCGAAGCTCCACACGAGCGTCGATCACCCCGCCCGCGACGCGACGTGGGAGCTCCTCGCCGGCGGGTCGGTACGCCTCGTTCCGGCGCAGGCGGGCGCGACGCTCGTACCGGAAGCGACGGCCGCGCACCTGCTCTCGGCCGCGGAGCGAACCCAGGGGCGGGTTGCCCAGGTCGTCGTCGACAGCGTGAAACCCGCACGCTCGACGGCGGATGCCGCCGCGCTCGGCATCACCGGCACCGTCGGCGGCTACGAGACGATCTACGGAGGCGACCCGAATCGCATCCACAACGTGCAGCTGGTCGCACGCCTCATCGACGGCAAGCTGATCGCCCCCGGCGCGACCTTCTCCTTCAACGGCGCCACGGGCGCCCGCACCGCGGCGAAGGGATTCCTCACGGCGCCGGTGATCATCAACGGTGAGCTCCAGACCGGACTCGGCGGCGGTGTCTGCCAGGTGTCGACGACCGTCTTCAACGCGGCGTACGAGGGCGGCCTGCCGATCACCGCGCGCACGAACCACGCGCTGTACATCTCGCACTATCCACTCGGCCGCGACGCGACCGTCGACTATCCGGACGTCGATCTGAAGTTCGTGAACGACACGCACCACTGGCTCTTGCTGCGGACCTTCGTCGGGCCGTCGTCGCTGTCGGTGGTTCTGTACGGCACCCCGCAGCACCGCCGAGTCGTGTCGATCGCGGCGCCGCTGCGCGTCGTCGCGCCGCCGCCGGTGCAGAAGACGGTCGACCCGACGCTCAAGCCCGGCCAGACGGTCGTGGACGACCCGGGCGTACCCGCACAGGCGACCTCGGTCGAGCGGAAGGTCTACTCACAGTCGGGCAAGCTGCTCTCGGACCAGACCTGGTACTCGAGCTATCGCGCCGAGCCGAAGATCGTCCGCGTCGGGCCGAAGAAGCCGAAGAACAAGCCCCTGCCGCCTACGGTTGCGCAGGGTCCCCACTGAGACCTTCGACGAGCCAGGTCGGCACGCGCGTCGGCCGGAACGTGTCCCTGTCGACAGTCGCATGCGCGGTCCAGCCGTCCGCGAGCACCTCGCCTTCGCGCTCGACGGCGTAGTCGTAACGGAAGCGCGCACCCTTGATGCCGTGGCAGCGTGCGTGGATCCGCAACCGGTCGTCGAAGCGCGCCGGAGTCAGGTAGCGCACGTGCGTCTCGAGGACGAGCGCCTCGATCCCGAGATCCCGCAGGCGCTGGTAGCCGCCGGCGTAGCGCTCGAGGTGCTCGACGCGGGCCACCTCGAACCAGACGAAGTAGTTCGCGTTGTGCGCGATGCCCTGCGCGTCCGTTTCGGCGAACCGCACGCGCACGTCGGTTGAGAAACTGAATCCATGCACCAAGGGAAGATGCTCGCAGAACTGATCGCATCGGAGCAGCCGTGCGTCGCGCTCACCGGCGCCGGGGTGTCGAC
>Ga0070731_10002569_pt1 | contig 17135 bp, 12 predicted proteins | sample Coa_R1_2_FD_66448 | JGI IMG/M metagenome (GOLD analysis project Ga0070731, IMG submission 66448) | Surface soil microbial communities from Centralia Pennsylvania, which are recovering from an underground coalmine fire - Coalmine... | ecosystem: Environmental > Terrestrial > Soil > Unclassified ...
CCGAACCTCCAGGCAGCCATCGTCGCCAACCGTCAGGTTCACATTGCGCATCGGCGCGCCCGCGCAGGAACCGTCCAGGCGCGCCCCCGAGCCGGCGTCGTAGGCAATGCCGCCGCATTCGCTGCTGCCGTAAAAGTTATGAATCTTCAACCCGCGCGCCGCGAAAACGCTTTGCTCCAGCGCGACCGGCAACGGCGCGCCCGCGGAGATCGCCAGCCGCACGTTGCGCGGAATGGCATCGGCATCGAACCACGTGCGCCAGAGCGCGGGCACGGCAGCCAGAGTGACGAATTTCTCGGTGCCCGCCGCGCGCAACACAATTTCCGGCAGCGGCGCGCCGGCCAGCACCAGCGGAATGCCGTGCAACAGCAGCGGCAGCACCAAATTCGAAAACCCATACGAATGCGCCAGCGAGATGACCCCAAGATTCGGCCAATCCTGCCGCAGCCCCATCGTCGCCACGATGTTTTCCGCGTCCGCCGCCAGTTGCTCGGCTGTGAAGGCGACGAATCGCGGCGCAGCGGTTGTGCCCGAAGTCATCTTCAAATGCGCAATTTCCGGTGAAAGCCCCGGCGCAATCTCCGGCGCGCGCTGGTCTGTCTCAAGCGGGCAAACAATCCTCCCCGCTTTCCAGGTGCGCAGCACATTCAGGACAAAATCCGCCGAGAGTCCCGTAGGAAACGCGATGGGTCCATCCGGCGCAGCCGCATTTTCCGCAGCCATTTCCAATTCGCGAAACGTCCATTGACGAGCCGGGTCGCGCAAAGCAATTTCTCCCGCGTAGCTGCGCGCAATCTGGCGCCATCGTTCGTAAAGCATTGCCAGTTAGGTAGCGCACGAATAGCTTTTGGAGCAAGCCAGAATGAAGCACGAAGTAATTGGAAGTGAAAAGCGGACACGCCCGGACGTCAGCCCCGTAGCGCAGAGTTGCACTCTGCCGTATCGCAGAGTTGCACTCTGCCGCGCGTCAGTTCTTCTCCTGCTCGTAACCTTGCTCCTAGGCCTCTGCGGCTGCGCCAGTACTCCCCTCGTCAGCCCTCGGCCATTTAATTTCCAAACCGACACCTTCTCTTTCCCGAACGATCTCATTTGGGAATATCACTACGACGCCAATGGCAAATGGGTTCACAATCGCCGTGAACCTCAACCCGATTATACGCATCACTGTTTTGTCGTCGCGCGGTCCGCCCGCCAGTTTTTTGAAAACGCCCGGTTCGACACCAATCAACCCATCGCCACCGAAGCGGAATACCGCCATTTAATTCGTCACGTCGTCTCCATCGATCCGCGCCATGCCCTCGCGGAGTCGAACAAGATTGTGATCCCCGGCTACGCGAATCTGCGCGAGTTCAGCACGGCGCAGGAAAGGCTGTTGAAATCTGAGTGTGGCGGCCCATGGCAAAGCTACACTCAGCGCGGGCATTGGCGGATGATTTTCTTCTTCAGCCGCGCCAGCCAGGAACGCACCGTCAAGCGCCTGCTTGCTGACTTGAAAGACAACCGCCCTCCAGTAGTGCACCTGACAACCTTTCCGAGTCTCTCAATAAACCACGCCATCCTGCTGTTTGGAGCGAAGGAAACCGAAAACGAAATCCTCTTCTCGGTCTATGACCCGAACAAACCGGACAGCCCCAAAGTGCTCACGTACAATCGAGCGACCCGCACCTTTTCATTTGCGTCAAACGATTATTGGCCCGGCGGAAAGCTGAATGTCTACGAGGTTTACCGCAGTTGGGATTATTGAGAATTCAAAGCCTCTCCCGCCCCGCATAGCCCGTGTCCAGCTCGTGCCAGAACTCAATGTCCTCCTCATCCTTTTCCCAGCACAGGAAAACCTCTCTGCCACCGATGATGGCCGGGAAATCCAGCAGCCCGCGGTCGATATCCTTGATTAAAATCTCGCGCGTTTGAAATTCGTGGAGCACGCCGCGAAAATCCGCCATCGCCCGCGCCCAGCTGTTCACCACCTCACCACCGCCATCGCGACCTGGCTCCATCAATGCGCTCAGCCGCTTGTCGTATTTCAACAAACGCTCGCGCGAATGCTCCAGTTGCTCCAGCCACTTGCGCACCTGCGGCAACATCGCCTGCGCTTCCTCGCGTGTGTAGTGTTTGGAGAACTGGTAGGCCATAGCGCTGACTTTATTTAGCCTCAGACTGAAGTTTCTTTTGCACCTCGTCCGATTTTTCGAGCTTCAACGATTTCGTCCAGGCCTCGCGTGCCTTGTCCTTCTCCCCAAGCGCGGCATAGATATCGCCCAGATGATCGTACACCGTGGCGTCTTCTTCGTCCTCAAGCTGGATGGATTTGAGCTCGTAATCCAGTGCAGGTTTCGGCTGGTGCAGCTTATAGAGCACCCACGCCATGCTGTCGAGATACGCGGAATTCTTCGGCTCGGCCTTGACCGCCTTGGAAATCATCTCGCGCGCTTCGTCGAGCTTTCGATCATGTTCCGCCCACATGTAACCGAGATAATTCAACGTCTCCGGCGAATCCGGCGCAAGCTGCAGCGATTTCTCGAAATACTTTTCCGCCTGCGTATAATCGCCCATCCGCTCGGACGTCGCACCCACTTGAAAATAAAATTCATCCGTCAGCCGGTCGCTTAGCCGTTTTGGGTCACCGCCTTCGGCCACCACTTCCGCCGCGGTGAAGTGATGAAGCGCATTCGTATAATCCTTCTGCTCGTTATAGGCCACCGCGGTGAGATATTCGCCCGTGAAGTTCTGTGGAAATCTCCGGTTGCTGTTTTCCAACGTGCCCAGCGCGTCGGCGGGCTTATTCAACCCCAACTGCGCCCTCGCCAGGTCGAAATAGGCCGACTCAAGGTCCGGATTCACGGAAATTGCCTCGCGGAAATAATCCGATGCCTTCGCGTAATTCGTTTGGTCGTAAGCGATGCCTCCCAGAATGTAATAGGTTTGGGCGTCAGTCGGATTGTCGCGGAGTATCACCTCCAGTTGTTCCGCGGCGCGTTTGGAATCGTGATTGTGCAGATAAATGTCCGCCAGCTTCGCGCGCACGGTATCGGCTTGCGGCGATTCCTCGGGAAGCTGCTTGGTGAGTTTCTCATAAATCCGCGCCGCCTCATCCGTTTTCCCGAGCAGATTGAATCCATCCGCCAGATGCATCTCCAGAGACACCTCCGAAGGATTTTGCTTCGCCGCCCGTTGCAGGGCCGACAACGCATGTTCGTCGGAACTTTTCTTCTGCGCAGGAGCCTGCACTCCCAACCGGATGTAAAGCTCGGCAAGGCCGATTAGAAACTCGGGATCAGTCCCCTTGACTTTGGATGCCTCCTCGAGCAACGGCACGATTTGAGCGATTTGGTTGTTCTGCAGGTAATCAATGAACAGGCTCTGATATCCCGCCAGCGAACGCGGGTCCTTCTGGATGGCCTTCCGGTCCGCCGCGGTCGCTTCGTTGGTCCGGCCAAGTTTCGAATAAACAAAACCCAGCTGCGCAAAAATCATGCTCGGCGCCGAGGCATTCGTGCTGGCCAGTTTGAGCAGGTCCAGCGCCTTGTCCGGTTCTTTGGCCTCCAAAAACTGTTGCGACACCTCAAGCACCAGGGACGCATTGGTCGGATCAAGCGTGGCGGCCTTGTAATAATCGTCCAGCGCCGACTCAGGCTCGAGGTTCATCTCGTGCACAACTCCCGCCCCGTAGTGCGCGTGTGCATCAATGATGCTCTCCAGATCCTCATTCGACCCGGAAAGATCATTGGAATCCGTCAATGAAAGTCCGGGGACCTCCGCGTCACCCATGGACCGGTGGTGAACCTCCGCCGCCAGACTGGTGGACGCCCTTGGCGGGTCCGAACGGGAGCCACCGGGTGCATGACAGCCTGCCACCAACATACTGCCTGCGGCCAGAACAAGAACTCTGTAACGAAACAGCATGCCGGTATAATAACTCAAAGCAGCGCAACCCGCATTCGCGAGTTGCGCCACAACTTTGGAAGCGGGCAGCTTACTTCTGCCAGGTGCGCTTCTTGTGACGATGCTGACGCAGCTTCTTGCGCCGTTTATGTTTATTGATCTTTGCCTTGCGGCGTTTTTTCAGTGAACCCATAGGTTTTTATTACACTTCCGATTCCACTCAGTAAACCACTTTGTTAAGTGGATATTCAATAATGCCCTCCGCGCCCGCCGCTTTCAATTGCGGAATCAACTCGCGGACAACATGTTCGTCGATGATCGTTTCCACCGCCACCCAACCTTTGGTGCTCAGGCTGGAGATGGTCGGATTCCGGAGCGCGGGAAGATTTTTCAAAAGGCTGGGAAGATTCTTCTCGGCGATATTCATCTTCAGGCCGACTTTCGCTTCGGCCTCCAATGCGCCCTTGAGCAACATGGCCATCGTCTCGATCTTTTTGCGCTTCCACTCGTCGTTCCAGGACGCATGATTCGCAATCAATCGTGGCGTCGAGCTGAGCAACTCATCCACAATGCGCAATTTATTTGCCTTCAACGAAGAGCCCGTTTCCGTCACCTCGACGATCGCGTCCACTAACTCGTGCGCCTTCACTTCCGTTGCACCCCATGAAAACTCCACTTCGGCCTGCACGCCGTGTTTCTTCAGATATTTTTTGGTCAGGTTAACCACCTCGGTCGCAATGCGCTTTCCCTGCAGGTCCTTCACCGATTTCACCGGCGAATCCTCGGGCACGCACAGGACCCAACGCGCCGGCCGGCGTGACACTTTGCTGAACAGAAATTCTCCGACCTCATGGACCTTCGAGCCGTTCTCCTGAATCCAATCGTAGCCGGTAATGCCGCAATCGAGATAGCCGTGCTCCACGTAACGGCTGATTTCCTGCGCGCGAATCAACCGGATCTCCAATTCCTCATCATCCACGTAGGGAATATAGGAGCGGCTGCTGATGGAAATATTGAAACCCGCCTTGGCCATCTTCTCGATGGTGGCGTCCTGCAAACTGCCTTTGGGCAGACCGAAACGTAACTTCTTATTGCTCATCCAGCTTCCGCCAATCGTGTCCGGCGCGCGGGCGGGTGTATTGTTTTGACGATTCTTTCACGCGCGTCACCGGATTCATTGCCAAGTTCGACGCGGCAAAGCGAACTTTTTCTTGCGGGAACTTTTCATCGCACCTCCAGCCGCTTCAATGTTTCTTCCAAATCACGCGCCGTCCCACGACCGAAATTTCCCCTGCCGCCAGCGCCTGCACGCACCTGGGATACAACTCATGTTCCGCCGCATGAATCCGCTGGTGGAGGCTTTCCGCCGTATCGTCGTCCATCACCGGCACCGTCTGCTGGCCGATGATTGGTCCGGAATCAACCCCGGCATCGACAAAATGCACCGTGCAACCCGTCACCTTCACTCCGGCATCCAGCGCCTGCTTCCACGCTTCCAGCCCCGGAAATGACGGTAGCAGCGACGGATGGATATTGACGATTCGGCCCTCGAACGCACGCAAGAAATCCCCCTTGAGCACCCGCATGAATCCCGCCAGTACCACCAAATCCACGCCCGCCCCCCGCAGCGCCTGGATATAAGCCCGTTCGGCGTCTTCATCGAGCTTGGTGCGAAATTTCCCCGGCGCGATAAACTGCCCCGCCAGCTTCCGCTCACGCGCATGGCCGAGAATACCCGCTGCCTCGACATCGCTCAAAACAATCGCGATCTCGGCAGGGATTCCGCCACTCGTGCAGGCATCAGCAATCGCCACAAAATTCGAGCCTTTGCCCGAACCAAGCACGCCGATGCGAAATTTTCGCCCGTCAGTCACGGGCTTTAGTTACAGGAACGGCGCTGGAAACCGCAAGCTTTAGGTGGAATTTCCTTGGTGAAATACAAAACGGACTGCTGCCCAGAGCTCGCGGGGCAGCAGCCCCGAAGACTCTGATTCCTCTTCCCATTTTGCCCGACCCTTATCAGGTCTCACCAAGTAATTCGGAGGAAAATGCCAAATCTTTCAAAAATCTTTCAGAAAAATAAAAAAGCTGCCGCCTGATCTCAAGAAGGCGGCAGCTGCACGTCTGGAAGAACCGTCTCAGCCCAACCCTTTCCCTTATTCCCTTTGCCCTGTTTTCGAGACATTTACAGCGCGTGCATTTGTAGTTCGTAAGAAATTGAAAAATCTTTCAGAAAAAGTTTAACTTTTTTCTATGGTGGCCGAAAACGTGGCTTCCAGCTGCTGCAAAGCCTGTTTCAACTCCCCCGCGGTCTGGTAACGCTTCGCTCGATCCGGGTCGCACGCCTTCAGAATGACTCCATTCAATGGCAGAAACTCCGCCGGTTCCGGGTCCTGAACCAGCGTCGTGGCTATCTCTGGAAAGAATACCGGCGCATGGCCCGTGCTTACCACATACAACACCATCCCCAGCGCATAGATATCCGCCTGCACGGTTCCAGGCCGTTCAGGCGGCGGCGGCATGTATCCCGGCGTTCCCACAAACGTATGCGCCGCCTCAGCCGGCCGGATCTCCGCCGTCAAACCCACATCCGCCAGCTTTGGCTGTCCGTTCACGAAAATAATGTTCTGCGGCTTGATGTCCCGATGCGTCAGCCCCTGCTGATGCAAAAAATCCAGCGCATCGCTCAACGCAATCCCCAGCCGAAGGCACTCCCGCACCGGCAAGCGTTTGTTCGCCGACTGTCCAGCCACAGACACCAAATCCCGCGGACGGTAACTCGACGGATTCTTTTCCCATCCCGGCGTCCGCGCGTCTCCCAGTTCCATCACGTAATAAAAATATCCCGCCCGCTTCCGGCTCACAAAATCCACCCGCAACAACCCCGGATGCCGGTCGGAAATCGGCTTGTAACGGCTGATGCCATTGAATTCGCGGTCGAACGGATCCGTGTTATTGTCGAATTTCGCCAGGTAAACCACCTTCAACGCCTGCCACTGCTCGATGGCATTCCTGACCACCCACACCTTGCCATACGCTCCTTCTCCAATGGGCGGATCGAACACTTCATAGTCCGGCGTCTCCGGCAATTCAGTCGGCTCACCCCGGCGCGATTTCACCTTCCGGCCTCCCTTCGTCAACGATGCCACCGTGATCGTCTCCTGCACTCGATGAAACGCCGGCATGAAAATCGCCCAACCCAATGCGAATGGCACCTGCCCGCCCGCAATCACCAGCCACGGAAACCATCGATTGCCATAATAACTCCACGAAACCGAACCAAGCGTCACGGCCAGTGCCGCAATGCCCGCTGTCCACATCGCCGGCAACGGCCGCAACAGGCACAATCCGCCGCCCAACAAAATTCCCGTGAGCACCAGTGCAAGCGCCTCCTCCCATCCCGGCGGACGCTCCAGCCAATCGCCGTTCATCAGGTTCAGGAACGCCGTGATATTGATATCCACGCCGCCATACGCCTCTCCGGTCCAGCGCGTGAACGACGTCCGGAACTTGTCGGTCTCAGGATCATCCGGGTCAGTGGTGTGGGGCTGCGAACCGATGAATACTATCTTATCGCGAAAGCTGCTCACCGGCTCCTCCAGCGCGTGGCGATAACTGATGCGCTTCCAGGTGCCTTCGTGATAATAACGCAACCAGCGCTCCCGCTCCTGGTCTTCATCCAGACGCGCCCCGGCCAGCAAAGCCGCCGCCCACGGCAGGCTGTGGTAAGGCCCCGGCGACGGAAACGGCCATTGTTTCCTGACAACCACACTCAGGTCCTTGTCAGCCCATGCCACGCCCCAATTGGTTTTTGCCGCGTTCAGGAAAAATGGATCTGGAAAAGTCGGGCCTGCTCCCGCCAGTCGGGGGTTCACGACTTCCGCTTGTTCTGCCATCAGCACTACATTCCGCTGCTGCCGCAATGCCGCGGCCAGTGCTTCATCATTTGTCGCGGGATCACGCCGCTGGCGGAAAAACGTGTCCATCACCACCAACGCAGCGCCGCCATCCGCCAGCCGATTCAGCAACTTGGCGTGCAACCCCCGGTCCCACGGCTGCCACTTCTCCGGGTGCTGCGGATCAAGCCTTTGTTGGTGCTCGTCCCGGTAAGATTCGTTATCCATTTGAACGAGCAGCACGTTATTCGTGACCGCTCGCGAGCCGAACCAGAACTGATAATCGAAGCTCGCATCCTCCCACGGATTGCCCAGAGGCGTGCCCCAGAGGACCAGGCCCAACAACACCGCCAGCGCCGCACCCATCACGGGCCTGAAATATTTCCACTCCGCCATAACCCTCATGGCCGTCTTCAATTTCACGCGGCCTTAATTCTCACGGGCTTTGGCCAATAAAACGAGCAAAAACAGCCTGCCGGGCAAAGGGGCAAGTTACGAAAGTTACGATAGTTACCGTAGTCTCATTAATTCCCACAAAGGATAAGATGAGATTGGTATTTTCTAACCACCCGCCAGCGTCAATTCACCCTGCATCACCGTCTGGCCATTCACTTTAGCGCTGACCTGGGCCTGGATCAGATTGCCCAGGCGGTTGAGGATTCGGGCTTCCAATTGGATGATTTCACCGGGGCGGGCGGTGCCGAGGATTTTGATGCCACGCATGGCGGTCAGTTTCAATCCAGGCAGCGGCGGGATTTGTGGGTCGCTTTGGGCGATGGTGCCAGCGAGCTGGGCGGCGGCTTCGATGAGCAGAACGCCCGGAAAGAGTGGTTGGCCCGGGAAGTGGCCGCGCAAAAAGGGTTCATTACCGCGCACGGCGTATTGGCCCGTGCCGCTTTTTCCTGGGGCCAGTTCCATCAGGCTATCCACGAAACGGAATTCCGCGCCATGCGGGAGATGTTTGAGGGCTTCGGCCAAAGCAGGGTCCATTTTGTGGATGTCAGGGTAGAAAGGTTTGGGTGCTGCAACAATCTTGAATTCAGAGGGGAACCGAGTTTTGGACAATCCGAGCATATATTGGCGATAATTGGACAGCCGCAAAAGGTGCTGGCGGCGCTTGAGGCTTCAACTTTCGGCTCTTTAACCCTTTAACCCCGGCAATTTATCGAATTCACACTTTTGTAGGGGATTTCCCGCCTTTTAACCAAAACTTGCACAATTGCTGCTAAAAGGAACGCGAGAGACAGCAACGGATTGTGTAGTTACTCTCCGTTCATACACGCTGTTGTGTGCTTGCGTTGACCGCGTATGAAAAACTTAATATCGTTCCGACGCTCAACCGATTCATTTATGCGAGATGAGATGACGGTGGGCGCAAGAGGTGGGCTTTTAATGCTATTGGCCGCAACCAGCCTGCTGCTGAATGGGTGCGCCACCCAGTCACCGAGAGTCTCGGGCATCGTCAAGATTTCGACGGAGGTTTGTCCCTATCAAATTCACCCCCTGGACAGAGCGGAGCTGACGTTTGCAGACGGGCCGAATAAAGAGCTGATCGTCACCCACGAGGGAACGGTGGAGGCGACTTCCGGCACACAAAAGGTAGAGGGAATGCCCGTGGCGGAATTCAAGGCGTTGCTCAAGCGGGAATTTCCGGCGGCGACCGGCACCGAAATAAAGGAATTCAAGGATAACCGGATCAGCGTATTGGGGGAGGTATTTCATCAGATTCATACGGAACTGGGCAACGGTCCGATGCGTTTGATGGACGCGATCGCCGCGGCGAACGGTTTCACGCCGTTGGCGAACAAACAACATGTGCGGCTGGTGCGTGAGAACGCCGGCGTGGTCGAAACCTATGAGATTGATTTCAGACAATTGCTGCGAGGTGAAAACATGAGCCAGAACATCCTGATTGAACCCGGCGACATCATCACCGTGCCGCGGAATTTCCTCTGAGCCTTGATAGCTGAGAACCCAAAATGGGAAGTGGAGAGGCCGCTCTCGACCACGCCAGAAGCCGCAACGCTCCGGCAGGTTTGGAAGTTCGTCTTCCGGAATCTGATCTGGCTTGGCGGCGGCGTCGCGGCGGGAATTGCGCTCGGGTATGGCGCGCAGAAATTTTTGCCCCCGAACTATGAGGCCGAAGGACGGTTCGTGGTGGACGAACTGCCGTTTCTCCAGAACTCCTCCCAGCATAACAGTGCCGCGGACAGCGGCACGCAAGGCGACCTCGTATCCAGCTTAATCACGGGTGTGCCCAGCATGAACCTGGGCCGGGAAGTTGCGGCTCGGCTCACAGCGTCAGGATCCTGGGGAACCGTGGACGAAAAGCAGCTTTGCTTTGAAGACCTGGGCAGCCGGCCGATATCGCTCCGAAACAAAAAGCCGGTCGGAAACATCCGCATAACGCCGGTGCGCAACAGCCGGAGCGCGCTCATTGATGTGACGTCGCAATCGGCTGAATTTTCGGCCGCCGTGGTCAATGCGTTGCTGGACGAGTTGCACAATTACAACCTGGCACAGGGGCGGTTGAACGCGTTGGACATGGAAAAACAGATCGCAACGGCGCGGGTGGAAAACATTCGCACGCAACTGGCCGGGGTGAAGCAGGCGCTGGATTGGCAGGAGCAGCAGGTGGCGCAACTGGACGAATACATCAAGAAGGGTTTGCCCGTGGACTCATTTCCGGATTTTGTGTCGGACACCACGTTGAACAATCTGAAGACGGAGCGGTTGCTCAACCAGGCTGAATACGCCGGGCTGGCTTCGAGCAGTTCCGGCGGCCTGCAATTGGAAAAGAAAAAAGCGCAGGTTGAAGACATCAACAAAGAAGTGGAGGCGGAGGCGCAGCAGCTTGCGCAGGGCCTGCGTTCGCAGCTGGTGGGCACCTGCGCGCAGGAAACCAATCTCGAAACCGAGCTGGCTCAAAGACTGGACGAAATTCAGCAGTGCAGCCATGAAAGGGAAGAATGGGTGCAAAGCTTCGGCGACGTCTCGTTGATGAAGAAGATGATTACCGACACCGCAAAGAGCGCAATGCAGGGCGGAAGTGTGATTGTGGTGGTGAGCCGCGCGGTTTCTCCCGAGCACCCCAAATCGCCCAAATTGTGGCTGAATCTATTCGCAGGCGTTTTTGTTTGCAGCCTCGGCGGATTACTGTTGTCGGTGACGCGGACGCTGCTGGACGACCGGTTACATTCACCACAAAGCGTAGCCACGCTGACGAACCTGCCGTGTGTGGCCACCACACGGCCCCACAGAATGTTCTCACGAAAGATACAGAACGCATCGCCGCAGTCTCCGGGGTACAATCCGCTACGCAGCCGTTTCCTGCTGGATGGCTCGGATGCGAAACTCCAGATCATCGGGTTTACGCCCGCGCGAAAAAAGGAGTACTCTTCCAGGGCGGTCGCGGATCTCGCACTCATGTTGAGCCGGGCGGGACGGCGGGTCCTGGTCGTGGACTTGAATTTTTCCAAACCGCGCCAATTTGAGTTGCTGGGAATCAAGCCGCAGCCGAGCCTGGCGGATTGGATGGTCTCGGAGCGGCCGCTTGAGGAATACGTCTGGTACCCGGAAGAGCCGGAGAACTCTTCACTGGCGTTGCTGTCGTGGTCCCCCAAGCTGCCGCCGCCGACGCCTGACCTGCTGTTGCGCCGTCCGCTGGCGAAAATCCTGCCGCGATTTGGCGAGATGTGGGATTTCATATTCATTGACGCTCCGGCGATCACATCTTCGTGGGAGTTGATGCTGTCGCTTCCTCCGGGGCACCCGGTGGTTATCACGGCTGATAGGCGTCGAACCCGCGCGAGCCAGGTCTCGGACACCGCGATGATTGCACAAAACCAGGCGTGGAACGTGGCCGGAGTGGCACTGCAAGGTTGCTGAAGACTATGAAACGATTTTTTCCGTGCATAAACAACGGGCCCATAAACAACGCCGCTCAAGCGGCTTCAGTCGTCGTTGGGGGCATTAACCAAGAATCTGTGGAGCGAAATGCACCCTGAAAGCCTCAACTTCGTGTTTCCCGCAGAATATTTGCGGGCGGCAAAACTCCTCTCACTCCTGAGCGTGTGGATGCTCGTGGCGTTTTTCTATTACCTCAATCGCCACACCAAACGGGAGTATTTTACGGTATGGACGGGAGGATGGTTGTTTTATGCGTTGTGGCTGACGCTGAATCTCCAGGTGCCGTCGGCGCAACCCGGCGAGGGCGTCTATTTATGCGAGCAATGGTGCCTGGCGTTCTCCGCGGTATTTTTGCTTTGGGGAAGCCTGCGATTCCTGAATCTTTCGGGCCGGCGGATGTTGTTCGGATTAATCATGCTGTTCCTGTTGGCCTGGGCGTGGGTCAGCCCGTATGTCCTGTCAAAAAACTGGCTGGCCATCGAATTGCCGGAATTCATTCTCATCGGACTTTGCAGTGCGTTTGCAGGCCTGTGCTTTTTCCGCTTGCGAATCAGGAAGCCGTTCATTGGAGCCGGAATGCTGTCTCTGGGTTTTCAATTATGGGCGCTTTATCTGGCAACCTATCCGATAGCGCACCATTTAGGCACTTTGGATGATGTCGTGGACAAGGAATTATCCGCCGCTGACTTCTACCTGGGCGCCCTGCTGCAGATGTTTATTGCTGCGACCATGATCGTGCTCATGCTGGAAGAATTCAGGCTCAACGCCGACCAAATGCGCACGGAAATCGCCGAAGCGCGTTCGGAGAAGGAAGCATTGCTGGCCAAAGTGCTCAGCAGCGAGGAGCAGTGCCGCAATCTTTACAATCAGGTCCGCCTCTCGGAAGGCGTGCAAAAAGCGTATGACGAGTTGCGCCGCACGCAGGATGGCCTGGCGCAGAAGGAACGGCTGGCGGCATTGGGACAGATGGCCAGCGGTATTGCGCACGATATCAACAACGCTTTGTCCCCAATCCTTGGCTACTCTGACCTGTTGTTGAACGAGATGCCGGGCATCCCGGATCAGGCGAAAAAATACCTGGAGATTATCAATCAATCATCCGATGACATCGCTCGGATCCTTGCCCGCATGCGGGAGTTCTATCGCCGCCGTTCGGACCCGGCCGGATTGAGAGAGGTGAACGTCAATAAGACGATTCAAGACGTGGTGGAAATGACGCGCCCGCGATGGCGTGACATTCCGTTGCGAGAGGGAATTGAAATCAACGTGGAATGCAAGCTGGAACCCGACCTGCCGGTATTGTATGGCGATCCGGAGGAAATACGGGAAGCCCTCTTCAACCTGATTTTTAATGCGGTCGACGCACTCTCCGCCGGCGGAAAGATCAATATAACAACAAAATTTGTCGAGGTGCCCGAGGCGCCCTCAGCTGCGAAATACGGCAAACAGCAGGTGGCCATTGAAGTGGGTGACAACGGAGCCGGAATGGATGAAGCCACGCAGAAACGCTGCCTTGAACCATTCTTTTCAACCAAGAGTGCAAAAGGCGGGACCGGCCTTGGTTTGCCGATGGTCTATGGCATGATGCAGCGTCACGAGGGGACCATTCAGATCGAAAGCGCGCGAGGCGCGGGGACAACCGTTCGGCTGACTTTTCCAGTGCGCATCCCGACTGTGCCAACGCCGGTGAAAATCAGCCCAAGATCGCTGGATAAACGGTCCGTCAAGGTGCTTTGCATCGATGATGAATCGCCCGTGCGACAACTGTTGGACGATTGCCTGACACATTTGGGCCATCGAGTCGCGGTTGCAGCGAGCGGGAAGGAAGGATTGGAACTGTTTCGAACCGCGAAAGTGAACAAGCAGCCGTATGAAGTGGTGATTACAGACATGGGAATGCCGGACCTCGACGGATTTGGGGTGGTGGAAGCCATCAACGCCGAATCGCGCAACACTCCGATCATCATGATGACGGGGTGGGGGACCATGATGAGAGAAGAGAAGACGACTCCGGCGGCAGTGAACGCGCTGATTGATAAACCGCCGCACATGCAAGAGTTGAACGATTTGCTGCTCAAGCTGACTGAGAAGAAGAATGGTGCCGAAGTGTTGGCGTAGGTGTCTCCTCGTCCCTCGCAATCGAAGAGATCGAAAAGAAGACTCGAGGACGGGTAGTGGGGTCAATGACCCCACTACCCGAGGACGAGAACGATTGCAATAAATTGGAGTGGCGCAATCCTTACCGATGAAGCCGCCGCCACTGCGAAAGGGTGATTACACCGGCGAACGCGAAGGAGGCAAATCTTACAATAATGGAGTTCGTGAAAATCGCCGCGGCTTGAGTGATAACGATCAGGGCTATCGCGAGGCTGAGGCCGCTGAGAGGACGGACAAATGCTCCAAAGAATTTTTCACCGCAAAGAGCCGCAATTTTGCCTGCGGGCAGCAACATGATCAGCGCCCCGATGCAGCCGCCGATTAAGACTCCCGGGAGTCCGGCCAATTTATAACCAATAATGGCGCAGACTATATTCGTAGTCGCTTCTCCGAGATTAGAGATCGCGGCGGTTTTCACCAGTTGGAGCCCCATGGATGCATTGACGATTACCCGGCTGAACGCTCCAGCCAGGCCAAAAATGGCCATGCCTACGCCTACCACCCAAAGGAAATCCTGATGACGAAACCACAAATGCAACATCCAGTTTCCCTGAAACGCAAAAATGACAGCCCCTGGCAAACAGAACAGGGCGACATACAACCAGCAGTGATGGAACTTTTCGCCACGCTCAGCGGGCTCTTTCGTTGAAGCCAGCGACGCCAGAGAGGTTTCGCTTGCGGTCGAGCCAAGGTTCCCGATCGTTTCCGTCATTCGCAGCATGAAATAGAAGACTCCGGCTTCTGCCGGTCCAGCCAGATGGGAAACGATAAAAGTCAAACCGTGCGTTTTGACGGTGCCCGCGATAGTCGTGGCGTAATACCAGATGCCTGAAAACAAGGTGTGAAAAATCACGGACGGTTTGCAATTCAATCCCTTCAGCGAAGGCAATTGCGAGTGTATGCCTGCATTGATCATCAAAACCACATTAGGAACGATCAAACACAGGGAGTTGAGAATGACGACGGTGAGAATGGAAGCGTGAAACCACACCGCGACACCACACACCGGTAAGGCTGCGATTGCGCCCCACGTATTGGCGGCTTTGGTCTCCGAAAGTCTGCCGCGAGCTGCCAGAGGCTCCAGTGCAAGCGTAGTCGTCATTGAAATGCCAGTCAGAATCACGGTAGTGACCAGAACTAGCTGCCCTCCGGCGGGTAATTTCAAAAGGATTCCCATCCATCCTGTCGCCGCGAAACCTGCAGCCAATATGGTAGCGAGCCCCAATACTGCCACGAACGTAAGAAGACCTTCGCTCAATGCACGGCGAAACTCAGCCTCGTCGTTGTTTCGGAGCGCTTCAGTGAGACGTATTCGTGTGAGGCTGCGCACGCCCCCATCAGTCAACGCCATCGAAACGAGCAGCGAAGAGGATAAGCCAAAGAGGCCATAACCATCCGCTCCCCAACGTTTCAGCATGAGTGGAGTCAGGAGCAAAAACAAAAGCCCCTTGGAGATAAAATTGGCGCTCTGCCAGATTTGGTTCGACAGCAATTCCTTCAGGTATGTCCGCCGCTCGTTTGCGACGGCTTTGGGTGCTGCGATTTCAGGTTGTTCGAGGGCAATCATTTTCAGGCCGGTTGCAGCCGGATGTGTGCCAGCCGTTCGTAGACGCGGAAGACCTTGCTGAATTGGATGGGAGTGTTGAAATTGCGGAGTGCAAACTCGTGCTGATCCCGCGAAATGGCCGTAGGCCGACCGCCCCAGACCCGCAGGGCTTTGAGCACTTCATCCTCAAAATTATCGCAACGATTTGGGTCCGGCATCCAGGTAATGTTCCACTTGAAAGCGCGCATGCGGGAAAATCCCGGCGCGTCGGGCAGCAAGAGAGGAAGTCCGCAACTGAAACCTTCCAGCATCGACAGCGACGGCGCCTCGTAAAGACTGGTCAGGATGAAACCGTCCGCCGCCCACAAAAGCTCGCGGACCTCCGCCATATGGTCGAAGCAGAAGCAGCGGTCGCGCACTGCGGGGTCCATGGCCTCGCGTCGTTTGACTGAACCGGCGCCCGCGTGTGAGAAAAGCGCGGTGGGCTCTTCGGCAAGAAACTTGTTCATCGCCGCGTACAACGGAGTGTAGTTTTTTTGATCCATGTCGCGCCCCGTGGTGACCAGCAGTTTGCCTTCGCGCGGGATGCCGAGTTTTTCCCGCATAGCGGCTTTCCTGGTTTCGTCCGCTGGCGTGAATTGGTCGGCGATGATTCCGGTGTTGATCAAGACCAGTGAGCTGGACGGCATGTGCAAAGTATCCAGGGCGAAGCGCCGTTCGTCGCCGACGACGACTTGCGTCAACGCCAGCCGTCCGAGAACGGATTCCAAGACATTGTAGAATTTTTCCTTTGCGCCACCTTTGCGCGCCAGGCCGAAGTAAGCGTGCGGAGTGTAAAGAACGGGTGGAAAGCCGGGCACCAACGAGAGCAAACGGCAGAGCCCGCCGGCTTTTGAACTGTGCGCGTGGACAACCTGTGGTTTGCGCCGCCGGGCCAGACCCAGCAATTTGACCATGGCCGAGGCGTCGCGAGGTTCAGGGCTGTTGCTGACGCCCAGGTCGACGGCCTCGCCTCCATGCGAGCGGATTTCTTCTGCCAGCTTGAGAGCATCCGGCCAGCTGCGCCGGCTGGAGTATGCCCAGTCAACGCACACTTCCGGATGATGCTTGTGCAGGAAGCGAATCAACTGGCGCACAATCAGGAAAACGCCGTACATGCACGGCTCGCTGACGACAAGGACTCGTTGAATTTTCATGAGAGAAGTTCGGAATAGATTTTCAAGTATTCTTGCGCTGACCGTTGCCACGAGAATTGCCGCACCCAATCCCGGCCCGCCGCCACCATTTGCTCGCGTCTGGATTGCTCCAACGTGAGTGCCTGGCGCAAACCGCCCGCGATCGATTCCACTGAAAATGGATCCACAAGAATGGCCCGATCACCGGCGACTTCCGGCAGGCATGAGGCATTTGAGGTGACGACGATAGTACCGACCGACATGGCTTCGAGGATCGGCAGGCCAAAACCTTCTTCCAGGGATGGATAACAGAAAACCGCGCTGGTGGCGTAGGCATCCGCAAGCGCCTGTTCTGACAAGTATCCGAGCACTTTTACGCCGGGCGATTCCAACAGGCGAGGCAAATCCGGATCTTTGGCGAAACGCGGCTGGGGCCGGCCGACAACGTGCAACTCAAGGTCGGGAAATTCCGATTGCAATTGCTGGAAGGCGCGAATGAGCCGGGGCAGGTTTTTGTGCGGCTGCAGCGAGCCAACGCACAGCAGGCGGCGCGCGGCACGTGATTCGGCT
>Ga0070731_10002570_pt1 | contig 17133 bp, 12 predicted proteins | sample Coa_R1_2_FD_66448 | JGI IMG/M metagenome (GOLD analysis project Ga0070731, IMG submission 66448) | Surface soil microbial communities from Centralia Pennsylvania, which are recovering from an underground coalmine fire - Coalmine... | ecosystem: Environmental > Terrestrial > Soil > Unclassified ...
TCGGCGCCGGTCAGATGGGTCCACGCGCAATGGGTGTGGCCGTTCAGATCCCCTTCCCCTCGGCCGGTGTTCGACAGGCCCGAGACGACGAGCAGCTGATCCTGGACGAACTCCAGGGGCCGCAGGATGCGGGGCAGCTGGGTGAGCGGCCCGGCCTCCTTCGGTTTCCACGACTCGATGACCGTCCCGGCGCCGAAGGTGACGATGCCCATCCGGAGGGGCGGCCGCGCCGCAGCCCTGCTGGCGAGCGCCCGGGGCATCAGGGATTCGAGAAACGGAAGCGCCAGGGTCGCGCCCGCGCCCCGGAGGACCTGCCTGCGCGTGATGGTCATGCCGTCTGTCCTTTCCAAGAAGAGACTCTCATTTGGAATCGCTGCCGCTTTCGTCTCCGCGGCGCCACCGGAACGGGAGACTCTCGGCCACCCCGATCGCCAGCGCCGAGAACCGATACTCGTTTTTCTCGAGGAAGGCCTTTGCCTCCCGGACCGCCGCGTCGTCGTCGTCGCCGAGGTCCCTCCCCAGCGCGTACGAAAACATCTGGTCGACCAGGTTCCGGACGAACGCGTCCTGCTTCTTCCGGAGCACCCCTTTGAGCTCCGCCGCCCCCCGGAACTGCTCGCCGGTCGGGAGCGTGCCCGAGCAATCGACGGCCGCGTCGCCGACCGTCTCCCGCCACGCGCCGATCGCGTCGTACTGTTCCAGTCCGAACCCCAGCGGGTCAATCCGCGAGTGACAGGCCGCGCACGAGGGATCCTTGGCGTGGAGGGTGATCCTCTCGCGAAAGGTGTTCGGCACCTTCTCCTTCTTCCCGTCCTCCTTCAGCCGGCCGGCATTGGCGGGCGGCGGCGGAGGCGGGGTGCCGAACAGCACGTCGAGCACCCATTTGCCCCGGAGCGTGGGGCTCGTCCGCGACGACTCGGCGCCCATCGCCAGCACGGCGGCCATTCCCAGGACCCCGCCCCGATGGTCTTCCGGTTTGAGGGTGACGCGTCGGAACTGATCCCCCTTCACCCCCTCCAGGCCGTAGTGCTTGGCGAGCTCCTCGTTCACGTAGGTGTAGTCGGAGTCCAGCAGGTCGAGGATGGGGCGGTCGTCTTCCCGGAGCTTGTCAAAGAAGGTCGTCGCTTCCTGGAGCATGGCGTCGCGGAGCTTGCGCGTGAAGGTGGGGAAGTGATCCGTGCTCGGACGGGCCCGGTTGAAGGATTTCAGGTGGGTCCACGGGACGGCGAAGGACTGCGTCAGCGCGCGCGCCTTGGGGTCGGCCAGCATCCGGCGGATCTGGGCCTCGAAGACCCGGGGTTCCGAGAGCGTCCCCCGGTCGGCGGCCGAGAGGAGTTCCTCGTCCGGCATGCGCGACCAGAGGAAATAGGACAGCCGCGTCGCCAGCTCGTGCTCCGACAACGGATGCGGTCCCCGAGCGCCGCCGGCGGGTCGCGAATCCTCCAGGCGGTAGAGGAAGTTCGGAGAGACGAGCGCGACCCGGAGGGGGACCCGGACGGCCTCCTCGAACAGCTGCCGGCGGTCGCGGGCCGCGCGGAAGACGGCCAGCATCCGATCCAGGTCCTCCCGACGGACCGGGCGGCGGTACGCGAGGCGGAGGAAGCGGGCCAGGATCTCCCGGGCCGCGTCCTCCTCCGAGAGGTCGGGTCCGGGAACGGCACAAAAGACGCGGGCGTAGGCCTCGGTCGCGGCCTTCTTCGGCGCGGGCTTGGACCCGGGCCGCCCCGCAAAGAGCCGATCCAAGACCTGGTCCGCCGCCAAGAAATACTTCTCCAGGTGGACGAGCGAGACGGTCAGTCCCTCGCTTCGGGATTCGAAGGCCTGGGCTCCCGGCTCCTCCTCCGGCATCCCGACGGCCTGCGAGGCGTCAACATCCAGCCCCGTCAGGTCCCGGATGGTTAAGGCGTATTCCGTCCGGCTGAGGCGCCGGAGGGGCGCCGGCCCGGGATCGCGCCGCCCGGCGCGCGCGGGGTCGACCCATACCGTCGCCGCATGGGTCCAGGCCAGGAGGCGCTCCCGCTGCGCGGCCTCGAGCGCGGACTCCTTCTCGGGAGGCATGGCGAGCACGTCGACCTGGTCGTAGGTCTTCTTCCAAAGCTTCCGCTGTCCCAGGACCTCGGCGCCATCGCCGACAGCCGAAAAATCGATGCCGCCCTTCTTCTTCCCGGCGCCGTGGCACTTGGCGCAGCGCGCCTGAAGGATGGGCCGGATGTCGTCCCGGAACTGAGCGGACAGCCCGTCAGAGTCCCCTGCGGCGGACTTCTCCTGGGCCGATGAGACGGCGGCCGAGAGAATTCCCACCAGCACCACCACGACCCGACGGACCGTTCGCCCCACGATGGCCCTCCATAGAACAGTTCGACGCCTCCGCCGGGGCCTGTAGAGGAATCGACAGGAAGGTCGCCGACAAGGGGTGTCCGGCCCCCCGGGGACCCCCGCCGGGCCGGCTGGCCGCCGATCGCCTTCGGTCCGGGTGGGCTACAGGAGCGTGCGGGCCTCGGCGGCCGCACGGGTGCCGTCGTACGTTTTGATCAGGTCTTGAAGGCTCCGCTTGCGGTCCGGGACGCTCGACATCTGCTTGATCCGGTCCAGGAGGATCGACGCCTGCTCTTCTCTCAGGTCCTGGAGTTTTTCCTGAGCCTTCCGGGCGGAGGGCGTTCCCTCAAACTCTTTGGCACATTTCTCCAGAAGGTGCTGAAGAGCGGGGTTCTTGGGCTTGGACAAGGCCCCCTCCAGCTCCCGCGTGGCCAGCTCCTCCAGGGACGCCACGGCCGCCTCGCGGACGGCGAACCCCTCCCACTCCTCCATGAACTTGCGAAGCGCTTTGGGTCGGGAGGTTTCCGGCTGGCTGGCGACCTCTTTCAGGTCGTCCTCCCCCTGCCGCTCCACGGCGGCCCGGACTTTTTCGACGGCCGGACAGGGCGACCAGTCGCGAACGAATTTCCTCCACACCGCGCCGGTCGCCTTGGTCGGCTCGGGGCCCGGCAGCTTCCCCGCGGCCTCCTCGGCCGCGAGGGAGATCTTTCGAAACGCCTCCTTCGTGGGTCCCACCTCCTCGCGCGAGTCGTCCAACAGGACTCCGGACACCCGGTTGTACTCCCTCACCGCCTCCGCCCAGCGGGACCGTTTGACGGCGTCGGTCATGGCGCGAAAGGCCTCCGGAAGGTCCTTGAAGAGGACCTTCCGTTCGATCCAATCCCGGACTTTGGGATTGAACGAGGCAGGCGCGTCATGGCCCACGCCCTTCATCTCGAAGAACTCGGCGTCGGCGCCGGCCTTCGAGGCCGAGAGGGCGATGGGAGCCCCGTATTTGCCCAGGCTTTTCTCTCCGTAAAGCACGAAGAGGGAATGGGCGGGGAGCACCTTGAAATTGTCGAGCATGTTTCCCCCTTCCCAAAGGAGGAACCCTTTGAACCCGTCGGCGAACTCCTTCACCTTGTTGAGGAGGACGGCCTGGCAATTGGCGCCATTGGAGAACCCTCCGACCACTCGAATCTCCGGATTCAGGTTGGGAACGATCCGCTCCAGTTCCGCGAGCATCGGCTTCCAGCAGGACCAGATGTACCGGGCGTCCTCGTTCTTGAGCAGCAGGCCTTCGGCCGGATTGACCTTATACAGCGGCAAGGAGGCGACCACGAAGTGGTCCTCGCCCACGGGCCCGGTATTGATCCCCGGCGGCCCGTCGTTCCCGTTGAGCCAGAGAAACAGCGGATGCTTTTTGGCAGGGTCGTATTTTCGGGGGATGAAGACGTGGAGCTCGGACGGTTTCTTCGCGAGCGTCTGAGGGAGACCCGGGAACGACACGACGAAGCTCTGACCCGGTTTCACCCGAGGATCCGGGGTGCCCCCCTGCATTTGCTCCGGACTGGTCCCGAGCAACCAGAGGACGAGGACGCCGCTTCCGATGGTCATGGGTCTCGCTCCTGTCCGTTCGAATGCCGAGCGCCTCCGGACGTTCTCGCGGAACCGCGAGAGCCGCACCGGAAGGACTATGCAGGAGAGGACCGTTTCTTACGAGTTTTCGTTCCGATGGGGGTCGCGAGCAATGAATTTCGGGATCCCAGCGTCCTGAATCTGGGGATGAGCGTCGAAGAACAGTCCACCTCCGTCCAGCCCGAGGACCACGCCCCGGACCCGCGCCGGGACGAGGACCTGATGGCGCTCCTCCGGTCGGGAGGGGACGAGCCGCTGGGCGTTCTCATGACGCGGCATGGAGCCGACCTGCTCCGTTTCTTTTTGATCCGCTCCCGGGATCCTCACACGGCGCAGGAGCTCGCCAACGAGACGTTCTATCGCATCTTCTCGAAGGCCCGGACCTTCGAGCCCACCAAACCCTTCCGGCCCTGGTTCTTCACGGTGGCGACAAACGTCTGGAGAGCCTGGATGCGCCGCCGGCGGCCGCCGGAGGTCCCCCTGCACCTGCTGGCGGAAACCGCCGCCCCGCCGCCGAGCGCTCAGGCCTCCGGCACGGATCGGGCCGCCCGACTTCTCGACCAGCTGTCCGACATCGACCGCGACATCCTGGTGCTCCGGCACTACGAAGGCCTGAAACTGAAGGAGATCGCCCAGCGGCTGGGGCTCAGCCCGGGCGCGGTCTACACGCGACTGTTCAGGGCCCTGGAAAAGCTCCGGGGACCGGGGTCGAAATCCGACCCCGTGTGAGAAAATCGGCCTAGGGAGCATAATAGAGTCAGATGGATCTGCGCTGCGATGAGGTTCGGGGCCTCCTGGGTCCCGGCGGGGAGCCGCTCTCGGACGAGCGCGCCGACCAGGTGGCCAGCCACCTGGATCAGTGCGCGGATTGCCATCAGCGGCTGAACCGGCAGGTGGCCGAGGTCGTGGACGCGATTCCGGTCGGCGAAGGACCGTCGCTTCCCGCCGTGCGGCGGCTCCTGCGGGAGGAGCAGCGGCGGTCGGTGGTTCTCCGGATCGCTGCGGCGGCCGCGGCCGTGCTGGCCCTCCTCGCCACCGGCTGGGGGCTTCTGCGTCAGCCCCCCCCCGCGCCGTCGGGTCCCCGCGTGGCGGCGGACCGGGGTCCCGCGCCCGCCCCGGTCGACCACCCCCTCCCCGATCCTCCCCCGCTTGCCGATCTCAAGGACGTCGATCGCCAATTCGTCCAGTGCGACGGCGTGCTCGCCCTCTACCTCCAGTTCTGCCTGTCCTGCCTGAATTCTCCGACCGAGGAGGACAAGCGGGAGTACCTGACCCGGTCGCTCCTGATCTACCGAGAGGTCCGCTCCCGGAGCCGGAGCCAGTTCGAGCGCGGCGGCCTCAGCGTGGACGCGGTCACCCGCGATGCCCTCAACGACGCCCTCGCCATGATCTCGGCGTCCAAGCTCGCCTCCGTCAACTTCTTCCCCACGAAGGTGACGGCGTTCATCCTGGAGACCCCGGATCGATGGCACTCCGACCATCAGCTGGGAGGGAGGGGATTCCGGCTCACGCTCCCGGCGGCGCCGGCGTACCTGAACTTCGCCTATCTCAAGATCGCCCTGGGAGCGGATGACGCCCTCATGGGCCGTATCGAGGAAGCCCTGTGGTTTGATCTCTACGTGAATCTGCCGAAGCGGCTGGAAGACCGAGACCCGACGGTAGCGCCGAAGGCTCTCGAAGCCGTCCTGCCCCTGCTCTCTCCCCGCCAGCAGAGGATCTACCGGAAAATCGTTCACCCCCTGTAAGATCCGCGCCCCTGGTCGCATATGGAAGGGCGGACCGGAGTCCAGAACCGAGGTTCGCTTGAACATGCTGGGATCAGCCCTCCTTGCCGTCGCCTTAGCGGGTCCCCTTCAGGTGCGCCCCGCGCCGGACCGGGACTCCCTCGACGGCTGGTTCGAGGATCAGTGGAACCGCCGGGACCTGAAACCCGCCCCTCCCTGCGACGACGCCGTGTTCCTCCGCCGCGTCAGCCTTGATCTCACCGGAACCCTGCCGGAGCCCGACGAAGTCCGGGCCTTCCTCCGGTCCGCAAGTCGGGAGAAGCGCGCGAAGAAGATCGAGGAGCTGCTGGCCTGCTCCCGGGCGGCCGAGTATTTCGCCTACCAGTGGGTCGAGTTCCTGATGGGGCACGAGATCGATTTCCGGGACCTCCGGCGCCTCCAACTGGGGGCCCTCTGCGAGTGGCTCAAGAAGGCCTGGGCCGAAGACATGCCGTACGACACCTTCGTGTGGGCATTCCTCTCGGCCTCGGGCAGCCTCGAGGACGTCCCGGCCGGGAACTTCGCGGCGAAGCACCTCGTCGCCGGCGAGCCGCCGGCCAACCTGGCGCGCGCCGCCGCCCGCCTCTTTCTGGGACAGGACATCCGCTGCGCCCAGTGCCACGACCATCCGTTCGAGGCGACGACGCAGGAGGACTTCTGGAGATTCGCGGCCTTCTTCCGCCCGCTCGAACTCCGATCCGGCACCCTGTCCGAGGTCGCCGTGTCGAAACCCTCGGCGCTCCGCGGGGATCTGGGAGAGCTCTACCTCGAGCCGCGCTTCCTGGACGGCCGCGCCGCGGAACCGGAGGAGCCGCGCGGGCCGGCTCTCGCCCGGCTCGTCCTGACGATGGAGAAGGATGTCGCGGCGAAGGCGATCGTCGACCGCTACTGGAAGCAGTACTTCGGTCGCCCGCTCCTGCCGGGTCGGAACGCGAAAGGCCAGCCGGAGCTGCTGACTCTTCTGGTCCGGGAGTTCCGGGCGAAGAAGGGGAGCCTGCGCAGCCTGGCCCGCACGATCGTCAGCTCGCGGGCCTACCAGCTTTCGAGCGAAGGGCCGGAGGCGAACCGGGAACCCTACGCCGTGGGCCCGCTCAAGATGATGAACATTGTCCAGTTCATGCGGGTCTGGAACCACGCCTTCCAGTGGGAAGGCTACTTCCGCCAGCAGTACGAGAAACATCCGGAGCGGCTTCCCTACATGAAGAATCCCGACGTCTTCTGGCTCTCGCGCACCATGCAGGCGAAGGAACTCCTCTTCCCGAAGGGCCGGGACCCCGAGGAGGTGCTGGCCGACGGCACCGACCGGCTGGCGCTCAAGCTCATGAACAACCGCGACATCCAGCTCCTGATGGTCGCCCAGTTCGGCCTCGTCCAGAAAGTCATGAAGGAGACCGCGGATCCCGGCGGCCGCATCGAGGAACTGTTTCTCCTCATGCTGAGCCGACTGCCGACGAAAGCCGAGAAGGCGAAGATGATCGACCACTCGCGCAGCGCGGGGAAACCCGAGCACGCCTACATCGACGGCTACGCGGACATCTTCTGGATGCTCTTCAATTCCTCCGAGTTCGTCTTTATCGGGTGAGGGATGAGCACCGTGGCACGGAGACAGGGAGCGGAGGTTCGATGACCCATTGCCCGACGTGTTCCCGGCGGGATTTTGTCCGGCTGACCCTCGGGGCCTCCGCGGCGGCGGGGATGGCGTCGAAGTTCGGCATCCCTTTCGCGGCGGGTCAGGGCACCGCGGCGACCAAGGCCAAATCCTGCATTCTCCTGTGGATGCAGGGCGCCCAGAGCCAGATCGACACGTGGGATCCCAAACCCGGCACGGACACGGGCGGGCCGTTCCACGCGATCCCCACCACGTCGGGCGGCGTGCAGATCTCAGAGCATCTCCCGCGCACCGCCAGGCAGATGGACAAGGTCGCCCTCGTCCGCACGCTCAACTCGAAGGATCCCAACCACGACACCGCGACCTACTTCCTGCATACCGGATACCGCCAGAATCCGGACCTTCAGTATCCGCACCTGGGGAGCGTGATCCTGGAGGAGCTGGGCCCGGGCAAGACCGACCTCCCCGGCTGCATCGTGCTGGGAGGAGAGCCCCCGGCGGGCGCCGCCTATCTTCCGGCCGATCGGGGACCGGCGATCATCGACCGGTTGGAGAACCCCACCGCCGACCTGGTGGCGTCCAACGAATACTTCATCAAGGGAACGCTCGACCGCCGCTGGAAGCTCCTGCGCGGCTTCGAGGAGGACTGGAACAAGAAGCACGCGGACTCCCGCATCCAAGCCCGCGAGCGGACGTACGAGCGGGCGTGGAAAATTCTTTCCTCGAGCGACCTCAAGGCCTTCGAGGTGGCGAAAGAACCCGAGTCCGTCCGCAAGGCGTACGGCGACTCCCCCTTCGGCAAGTCGGTGCTCCTGGCCCGGCGGCTGGTCCAGACGGGCGTCCGTTTCGTCGAGATCCAGTACGGCAGCTGGGACAGCCATTCGGACAACTTCGGGGCCCACAAGCGCCTGATGGGGGACATCGACGGGCCCTACGCGGCGCTCCTGGAGGATCTGTCGAGATCCGGGATGCTTTCGGACACGATGGTCATCCTGATGGGAGAGTTCGGGCGGACCCCGACGATCAACATCGGGCAGGGCCGGGACCATTGGACGCGCTGCTGGTCCGCCTGTCTGGCGGGAGGCGGGATCGGCGGCGGCCGGCTCGTCGGGAAAACCAACGAGACGGGGACGGACATCGCGGAACGTCCCGTGAGCGTCGCGGATTTCTACGCGACGATCTACCGCTGCTTTGGAGTGAATCCGGAGAAGAAATACATGGGGCCGGGCGCCAGGCCGTCCAAGATCCTCGACGGCGGCGAGGTGGTGAAGGAACTCTTGTAAGGAATCTCCCATGACGACCTGCCTGCTCGCGCTGTCGCTGTTCGCCCTGCAGAACGATCCCGTTCCCAAGGACCTGACCGCCACCGAAGCGCTCGAGAAGTTCAAAACCGCCTACAAAGCGAAGAACCCCTCGGACCGGGCCCTGGCGGTGTCGGAACTCGCGAAAACTCCGAACGAGAAGATCTACGCGAAGCTCGGCGCCCTTCTGCTGGTGGACGACCTGACGGTGAGGATCGCGGCGGCGAAAGGCCTGAGCACGGCGGCCGGCGAGAACCAGAGGAAGGCGGTGAACTTCCTGAGCCGCGCGTTCCCCGCCAATGCGGGCGCGCCGATCGTGTCGGCGGCGCTCGTGGAGGCCCTGGAATCGATGCAGGACGGCCTGGGCTACGCGATCCTCAAGGTCAACCTGAGATCCCCGGATCCCCTGACGGCCCGGGCCGCGATCGAGGCCGCCGGCCAGATCCGGGATAAGACCTTCGTCGTCCCGCTGATCGACCTCGCGCGCTTCCTGGAGGCGGCGAGCCGCGAGGCGCTCAACACCGGTCCGGCAGGACGGACCGTGACCGGGGGCGGCCTGCCCGGAATCGGCGGCCCCGTGGGCGACCCCGACGCCCCCAAGCGGTCCCGTCTGCTCGTCCCGCTCATCCACCAGTCGCTCGGATCCATCACCAAGCAGTCCTTCAAGACCGTCGCCGAGTGGGCCGAGTGGTGGCGGCACAACGAAGCGGAGTTCAAGGTCCAAAAGTAAAGTCCAGGACGACGGGATCCTCGGCACGGCCCGGTCGGCCGTCGGCGCCCCCCTCCTCCTCCGGACCGGCCGGGAGGGACCCCCGGAGCCCGCAGGGCGCGGAGCCGGCCTCGGCGGAGGGCGAGCTCGGCTCCCTACCCGCACCCGCGGCAAGGCACCCCACGCCGGAGGGAACGCCAAGGCCGAGGCAGTCCTTGCCGACTCTCGGTGGGCCTTTCCCGCGCCCTAGTCGCCGCCGGTCAGCGTCTTCAGGATCGTGCCGGAGTTTCCCACCGCCCACCCCGTCGACGCATTCAGAAAGTGGATGCCCCGGAGGAGCTGAATCGTCCGGCAGACCTGGGGATTCCACGTCGCCCCGCCGTCGGACGTGTGGAAGATCCCGTTGGTCCCCCCGATCCATCCGTTCATCCCGTCACTGAACGAAATGCAGCGCATGTCGGTTCCCGAAAGGACGGTCGGGGTCCAGGTCGCCCCGCCGTTCGCGGTCGACAGGATCGTGTCGCCACCGACCGCCCACCCGTGTTGAACGTCCAGGAAGGTCACATTCCAGATGAAGCCGGTGGTCCCGCTGGTTTGTGCCGTCCAGGTCGTCCCTCCGTTGGCGGTGGCCACGATGGTCCCGCTCGCCCCCACGGCCCATCCGTGCATCGCATCGCGGAAGACCACGGCGTAGAGCGTATTGCTGGTTCCGCTGGTCTGACCGTTCCAGGTCGTCCCTCCATTGGCGGTGGCCACGATGGTCCCGCTCGTTCCCACGGCCCATCCGTGGAGGGCATCCACGAAGCAGACGCTCTCCAGAAAACTGCTCGTGCCGCTGGTCTGGGGCGTCCAGGACGTTCCGCCGTCCGAGGACACCGCGAGGGCTCCGCTCGTGCCGACAATCCAGGCGTGCTGGGAATCGATGGCCGAGATGCCGTAAAGAATGGCTCCCAAGCCGCTCGTTCGGCGGGTCCACGTCGTTCCCCCGTCCGCGGTGACCATGATGCTGTCGCCTTCTCCGACCGCCCAGGCGTGATCGGCGTCGACCGCGGTGACCGAGCTCAGATTCCAGGTGACCCCGTTCGTCAGGAACGTCCAGTCGGCTCCCGAATCGACACTTTGGGTGATCGCGCCGTAGTCGCCGACGCTGATGGCCGTCGCGCCGCTGGCGGAGATGGCCTTCAAGGGATAAATGGAATGGCTGGTCTGCGGATTCCAGGTCCCTCCGCCGTCGGTCGTCGCACGGATGCCGCCAGAATCGTCGCAGACCCAGCCGTTCAGGAGATCGGTGAAGTGGATGCCGTACAGGAATCCAGGCAGGACGCTGGACGACCAGGTCGTTCCCCCATTGGTCGTGAGGATCACCTCCCCCGACGTGCCGGGGACGCCGCCCGCCGCCCATCCGTGCTGTCCGTCGACGAAGCAGACGCTCTGGAGCGGATTCGCGGTGCCGCTGGTTTGGGTCGCCCAGTGCGCTCCGCCGTCGACCGTCGACAGGATCACGCCCGCGGATCCCGAAATCCAGCCATGGGTGACGTCGACAAAGGAGACGGACAGCAGGATCGTTCCGACGGGGCTTCCTTGCGGAGCCCAGGTGGTCCCCCCGTCTGACGTCGCGACAATGAGCCCGCCCTCCGCGACGGCCCATCCGTGCAGGGGGTCCGCGAACGAAACCCCGTTGAAAATGGCGCTGGTCGAGCCGCTGTCCTGGGCGGTCCAGGTCGTTCCCCCGTCCGACGTGGCCAGGATGGTCCCTTTTTCGCCGACCGCCCAGCCGTGCTGGTCGTCGACGAAGCTCACGCCCGTCAAATAGGCCGTCGTCCCGGACTCCTGGACGCTCCACGTGGCGCCCTTGTCGAGACTGTGGAGGATGCTCCCGGCGGTGCCGACGCACCAGGCCGTCGTCGCGTTGACGACGTCCACCCCCATGAAGAAGTTTCCCTGAGGCGTGGGGTTTTGCCAGAACCAGTGGGAGGGGGGCGACGCGGTGCCGCCGCCGCTGCCGTGTCCATGGCCGTGGCCGCCGCACGCCGGAAGGCACGCCGCGAACGCCAGAGCCAGGATTCTCCAAGGCTGGTGTTTCATCGTCCTCGACCCTTTCCGGTTCCACCCCGACACAACCGTTAGAACAAGCCTGCTATCCAATCAGGAAGAGGATCGGCGTCTTTCGAGTCTTCGCCTTTTCGGAGCCCCCCCGGGGAACGCCCGGTCTGGGCCTTCCGGAGCTCCTCGAGAAGCGCTCGGCCTGGAGAGGGCGGGTTCGGGCTGAACGCGAGGACCCGGAGGGAGAAGGTCAGGATCTTCGGGCCCGCCGGCGTAAGTCCACGACCGGAGATCGCCGGAGGCGGTGAAGAGCGTCTCTCTTTTTCTCCGACCCTTCGCCCGAAGAAGACTCCGCCCTCGGGAGATGGTTCGGGGATGGCCCGAAGGTCAGCGGGGAGGATGCTGGCGTTCGACGCCGGCACCTCCGCCTGGAGACGGCGGGCAGGGATCCAGGGCGGGAGACGGGGATCCCTCCCGCGACACCACCCCGCGCCGGGCTCGGGTCCGCGTCCCTCCCCCCGTCGCGACGTCCCCTCCCGCGATGCTTAGAGACCGAGCAGGCGCAGGGCCTCCGCGTACCCGGGGGTCGGGTCGCCGTACATGCTGGCGGCGTAGCGGGCCATGCCGATCAGCTGCCTCCAGCGGAACGGAGCGCGCGTCGCCTGGAACTCCTCCGTCACGGTCCGGAAGTACTTTTCACCGTGGAGCGAGCCGTTCTCGCTGACCACGTACCCTCGGAAGAGCGCGAACACCGGAGCCGCCGGCGCTCCCTGCTCGCCGAGACGCTGGACCACGGCCGACGCGAGCGCCTGGTCCTTGTTGCGGATCGCCCCGTCCAGGTCGGAGAGCAGCTCTTCCGGGGTTCGGGATTTCACCTGCTCCTTGGCCTCCGCGCGGGGATAGGCCGTCCAGTCGAGGAACCTGGATTTCTGGTTCGCGTCGCGGTCGTGGGCCAGGTTGTAGGCCGCGACGATGACGGCCGCCACCGCGTTCTTCGGGTCGCTCGCCTGGCCGATGTGCCGCCAGGCGTTCACCGCGTCGGAGCAGTGGACGCCGACCGTCGCACCGTGCGCCACCTTGCTGTCATCGCGCAAGACCAGCTGGTTGGCGGCGAGCGACATGGCCTCGTGCACGCCGTCGTGACTCCACCCTTCGGCGAGCGCCGCGGCCGCGATCTCCGCGGCACGATCGGGCGGCGCCTGGAAGAGCTCGTCGCTCAGCTTCTCCACCCCGGCATCGTCGGGTCGTTTCGTGCCCGGTGGATGGTCGAAGAGATGGTATCGGTCGACCAGCTTCGGAAGAAGATCCCGGATGCCAATGGCGTCGAACGCGCCTTTTCTCGACTTCTCCGCATTGACGAAGTAGTGAAGGGACTCGCGGAGCAGCGTGTGCGCGTGCTCGAGACCCACGATGTCGAGCAGCCCCCAGGCGCGGTAGACCATATTCACGCGATGAACCTCGGTGCTGTCATGGAGGGCCGTCTGCACCTGGTTGAAAGCCTCGGCGGCGGACGACCGGCTGAGCGTCGCCAGCCTGGCCTCGGCGGTCTTCAGATCCAGATGACGGACCGCGTCCCGGATCGCCTCGCCGCCCGGCATCCCCTCGGGAAGGTCCGCCGGCGACACCGGACGGAGGACCTCCTTGGCGCGGCCTCCGACTTCATGGATCCGGTTCGTGTTCCGGTAGAGCATCTTGAGGATGGGGAGCAGCTGGCGCTCCTGGGGCAGTTCCTTGGACAGCGCGTACGAGGGCATCAGGGAGAACATCGTGTGGAACCCGACGTAGTCGTCGCCGCCGAACGTCCTCGCGTTGGCCAGGGCGGCCGCGGCGATGAGGTCCTTGGGGCTTGCCTTCCCGTCCTTGACCGTGTTGACGAGCAACGGCTGAAGGGTCGCGATCGGAGTCTCCTGGAGCAGGGAGACGAGAGGTTCCATCGCCCCGAACGTCAGCCGGGCCTCTTCCTGGGCGGCGTCGGCGCGGGTGAGCCCCAGGGTCCCTGCGAGCGCGGATCCGAGACCGGCGGTGAGGGCTCCAGCTCCGACCTGTTTGAGGAAGTCGCGGCGAGTCGGTGCGGTCATGGGTCGTTCTCCCTTCAACTACCTCTCTAACGGCCGGAACTCGGATCGTTACACGGAATCCCTCAGGGCCGCGCCGTCCCCACCCGGTCGACGGGGAGGCTGACTTCGTAGACGCCGACGACGTCCCCCTCCTTCCAGTCCCGCTTGGGGCTTTCCTTCATGCTGTTGTGGCAATCCACGCACCTCTTCTCCATCCGGCTGGCGGTGGCGTACCGCAGCGACCGGCGTCCTTTGAGATCCTCCAGGCGGTAGTAGGCATGGTCCGGATCTCCCCGCAGCCGGCTCAGGGCCTCCCGCTGGAAGTCGTCCTTCGGACCGCCCTCGCGCCGCCACGGAAACGGGCTGTCGCTGTAGAGCCGGATCTGCATCCCCGAGCTCTTCTGCGAGATCCGCTCCGCCAGCTCCACGCTCATCGTCGCCGGAAGTGGGATCGCGTTCTTCTTGCCGGCATAGTCGTGGGTCACCTGGATCCCGCGGTCCGTCAGCCGGGCGACCACCTCCGAGGTGTAGTACTCGTTGAATTCCTTGAGCGCATCCGACGTGAGCCGCGCGTTCTGGATCAGCGCCTTGAACAGGTCCTCCTTCGTCCGGGTCTCGCTCTCCAGAGCCTCCTGGGTCTGGCTCCGCTCCCGCGCGATGCGGACGTAGCTCACCGAGAACAGCGCCGCCAGCAGGGCAGAGCCGATCAGGAGGACCGCGATCAGGGCGGCCGCCGCGGGCCGGCGCCGGACCCAGCCGAGGATCCGCTCCCAGGTGCCCTGCGGCCTGGCCCGGATGGGCTCGCCCGCGAGATGGCGCCGAAGGTCGTCCGCCAGGTCCCGGGCCGACGCATAGCGCCGCGCGGGACCCTTGGCCATCGCCTTCAGGCAGATCGTCTCCAGGTCCCGGGGAATGACTTCGTTCAAGTGCCGAGGCGGGCGCGGCTCGTCCTCCAGGACCTGTAGGAGGAGCATGCGCCGGTTGCCCTGAAACGGCCGCTCGCGGGTGAGCAGCTCGTAGAGGATGACCCCCAGGCTGTAGATGTCGCTGCGGGCGTCGACGTGGAGGGCCTGGCCCCGGGCCTGCTCGGGCGACATGTAGGCGGGAGTTCCCAGGATATCGCCGGAGTGCGTCACCGGTTTCTCATCGCCTTCCACCTTGGCAAGGCCGAAATCCGTCAGATGGGGCCGCCCGTCCGCGTCGAGGAGGATGTTGGCCGGCTTGAGATCCCGGTGGATCACGCCCTGTCCGTGCGCGACCTCGAGCGCATCGCAGACCTGGGCCAGGATCTCGGCGGACTCGCGAACCGGGACCGCCGCCGCGGCCATGCGGGCGGCCAGCGTGGTTCCCTGCACGAACTCCTCGACCAGGTAGTACTGCCCTTCCTCCTGCCCGATCTCGTAGAGGGTCACGATCCCGGGATGCTTCAGCTGCGCGTAACTGCGGGCCTCGCGCAAGAAGCGCTCCAGATCCTCCGCATCGCCCAGGCGGCCCGTCCGGAGGATCTTGATCGCCACCGTCCTGCCTAGATCGGCATCGAGGGCCTTGAAGACCGTGCCGTAGGACCCGGACCCGATCTCTCCCTGGAATTCGAAGCGACCCAGTTTCGTGGGCCGCGCGGCCCCCGTCCTCGCCGCGCGCGCCATCTCAATCAGTCGCGCCGGCACGGGATCGGGCATCCGCCGGTCGGCGACGGTGGATCCGGACAACGCCGCGAGCAGGGGATCGGCGGGGGAATCGAGGGACTGGAGGGAGGCCTCGCAGCGGGAGCAGATCCGAAGGTGATCGGCGATCCCCTGCGTCCGGGGTCGCGGCAGCTTCCCGGCCAAGAAGGCCGCAAGCTCGGTCGAGGCGGGGCAGCCGGCGGGGTCCATGCGGGGCTCCTTCGTCAAATCACGCTCTGCGTCTATTATAGGGTTGCCCGGTGCCGGGATTCGGGATGCGGGAATCCCCACTCGACCTTAGACATCCGGCCGCGAAGAGGAAAGACTAAGGAAGCATGATCGATCCATCGCCCACCGGAACCTCCTCGAGCCTGATCGACCGCGTCCGGGCCGATGAGGCGGGCGCCTGGGACCGGCTCGTCGCGCTCTACGCGCCTCTCCTGTATCACTGGTGCCGGCGCTGGAAGCTCCAGGACGAGGATCTGGCCGACGTGTTCCAGGAAGTCTTCAAGACGCTGGTCCTCCACATCGGAGGATTCCGCCGCGACAAGGAGGGGGACACCTTCCGGGGCTGGCTGCGCACGATCACCCGGAACAAGGTTCTCGATCATTTTCGGAAACACCGGTTCGAACAGGTCGCCGGAAGCGACGCGGACGGACGCCTGTCCCAGATCCCCGCTCCGGAGGCGGACCCGCAGGCCGATCCTGAGGAGGCGGAAGAGCTGCGCCGTCTCTTCCTCCGGGGGCTGGACCTGATCCGGAACGAGTTCGAAGATCGCACCTGGCAGGCCTTCTGGCGGACGGCCGTGGACGGGCGCGCGCCCAAGGACGTGGCCCTGGAGCTGTCGATGAGCTCCGGGGCCGTCCGGGTCGCCAAATCGCGCGTCCTCCAGCGGCTGCGGGAGGAGCTCGGGGACGCTCCCGTCGGCTAAGCGGGACCGGGCGACCCCATCCCCGCCGCGAGGATCACCGGAATTCGGTCGCGATCGCTCGGATGAGAGTGCCGCTGGTGGAGGGGACGGAAGACCTCGCTTGGGCAGGCAACTTTCGAGGACGCACGAACCGAACGCCGTCTCCGGAGATGTCCTGGGCGAGTCGGTTTCGGGCAACGGATCCCGGGCACCGCTCGTGACCGTCGAAGCGGTCGCGGGACCTTCCCGCCCTCAACCCAGCCGGACCGCGATGTACTCCTGGAGCGGGCGGGTCGGATCGTAGAGGAGGGCATGCCGGTAGACGAACCGGTATCCCGCCCGATCGAACGTCTTTCCCTGCTTGACCAAGACCCCGACCGTCGGATCCTTTTCCACCGCGAGCGCGAGATCCCGATTCTCGCAGAGCACCAGCCGCTGGGTGTCCGACAGCGTCACGATCATCACCGGGAGCATCTGGCCGACGCCGGTCAACGGCAAGCCGGGCACCTGGAGGGCCTCGGCGACCCCCGCCTGCGCCTGGCGGGCCTCGAGATGGATCATCCGGGCCCGCACCTGGGAGGCTCCGGACTCGAGGGCGCCCGACACCCACCCGAGCAGCTGGTCCCGGACGGCGGGAACGTCTTCGGCCTTCGCGATCGATTGGATGTCTCCCACCTTTTTCACGGCCTGCGCCAGGCCGGAAATCTCCTTGAGATAGGCGGTCTTCTGGATGTCGGGAATGAAGTACATCGCGACCAGATGGACTTTCTTCCCATCGACCGAGGTATAGTCGATCCCCGCCGGGCTCCAGCCCACCGAGCAGAGGAGTTCGCCGTTTCCGGGAACCCGGACGTGCGGGCAGGCGACCCCGAGGCCGATCCCCGAGTTCGTCTGGCGCTCGCGTTTCAGCACTTCTTCGACCAGGTCGATTCCGCGGCCCATTTCGGGGACGGCTTCGATCAGGTGCGCGAGATACTTGAGCGCCTCCTCTTTCTGGTTCGAAGGGAGCTCCACCAATCGTCCGTCCTGGAGCGCGCCGAGGAGGCTCTTCATGGATTAGTCGGCTCCGTATTTCTTGATGAACCAGGTCTTCATCAGATGGGCCAGCATCACGTACGCCACGAGCGTCACGACCATGAAGCC
>Ga0070731_10002571_pt1 | contig 17128 bp, 20 predicted proteins | sample Coa_R1_2_FD_66448 | JGI IMG/M metagenome (GOLD analysis project Ga0070731, IMG submission 66448) | Surface soil microbial communities from Centralia Pennsylvania, which are recovering from an underground coalmine fire - Coalmine... | ecosystem: Environmental > Terrestrial > Soil > Unclassified ...
TACCAGCTGGTCAAGGATGCGCGAACCGGATACGAGACAGGGAACACGCAGGCGGTGCTCGACGGCGACCTCGACCCGTTCATCCGCGAGTACCTTCTCGCCAGAGCGGCCGGAAAGGTCGTCTAGACAGTGAGCTACACTTGGGCGCACCGTTGCACCGGGGCGTCCATGCGTCAGGGCGCTCGAGGAACCCGTGCTGGAGCCTGACCTCACCACGACACCATCGGCAGCCGTCGTCGATGCGCCCGCGGAAGCATCGCGGCCGAGTGCCGCGTCGATGATCGTCTTCGACGCGGTGACCAAGGTGTACGAGCCGGACGTCAGCGCGCTTCAGGACGTCACCTTCCACATCGACAAGGGCGAGTTCGTCTTCGTCGTCGGCGCATCGGGCTCGGGGAAGTCGACGCTCGTTCGCCTGCTGCTGAAGGAGCTCGAACCGACGAACGGGAAGATCGTCGTCGGCGGCCGCGAGCTGTCGCGCCTGAAGCATTCGAAAGTCCCGATGCTGCGCCGCAACATCGGCTGCGTCTTCCAGGACTTCAAGCTGCTCCCGAACCGCACGGCCGCGGAGAACGTCGCGTATGCCCTCAAGGTGCAGGGTCAGAGCAACTCGTCGATCCGGCGCAAGGTGCCGGAGGTGCTCGCGATGGTCGGGCTCTCGCACAAGATGAGCTCGCTGCCCGACGAGCTCTCAGGCGGGGAGCAGCAGCGCGTCTCCATCGCGCGCGCGTTCGTCAACCACCCGCCGCTGCTCGTCTGCGACGAGCCGACCGGGAATCTCGATCCCGACACCTCCGTCGGGATCATGCAGCTCCTCTATCGCATCAACCGCGCCGGCACGACGATCCTGATGGTCACGCACGACCGCGAGATGGTCGACAAGATGCGCAAGCGCGTGATCCAGCTCGAGGACGGGCGGCTTGCCCGCGACGAAAGGCGCGGAGGATACGAGTGAGCGGCCGCTTCAGGCTGCTCGTATCCGAAGCGTGGCGCTCGCTCGGCGCCAACATCTCGACCACGGTCGCGGCGACTCTGACCGTTCTGATCGGGATGTTCCTGCTCGGACTCTTCATCGCGCTCGGCACGTGGACGCTCTCGTGGTCGAATCACGTGAAGAACGAGCTCATCGTGAAGGTGAACTTCAAGCAGCACGCGACGCCCGCTCAGGAGAGCTCGGTGGCCCGCATGCTGAACCAGAGCCCGCTCGTGAAGCCCGGCGGCGTCACCTTCGTCTCGAAGGCAGAGGGCTTCGCGTACATGAAGAAGCACTTCCCGCAGCTCGCCGAGAACGTGCCCTCGAACCCACTCGGAGATCGTCTGGACGTGACGCCGGTGAAGGCGGAGGACGTCGACAAGCTCTTCCAGAGCATCGTCACGCCGACGAAGCCGCCGGGTGTCGACACCGTGACCGACGGCAAGCAGATCTCGCATCGGATCCTGCAGGTGGCGCACGCGATCGAAATCGTGTTCACGGTCGCGACGCTGATCCTGATCGTCGCGTCGGTGCTGCTCATCTCGAACACGATCCGGCTCTCGATCTTCTCGCGGCGGCGTGAGATCGAGGTGATGAAGCTCGTCGGTGCGACCAACTGGTTCGTGCGCGGCCCCTTCATGCTCGAGGGCCTGTTCACGGGGCTCCTCGGGGCGCTGATGGCGATCTTCCTGCTGGTGATCGGCAAGTCGGTCGCGCTGCCTGCGATCCTCGGCCACGTCCTGTCGAGCGACCCGGACGTGCACGCGCTCGCATTTCCGTTGACGGCCGTGATCCTCGTGGGGATGGGGCTGGTGCTCGGGGCGCTCGGGTCGGGCGTCACGATCCGCCGCTTCCTGCAGATCTGAGCCTAGGGCACCCGTCCCTGATCGTCGAGATCGGCCGCCGCGGACGGCTGCTGACCGGCGAGCAGTACTTCACCCCCGGCGTACCCCTCGTGCTCGAGACGAAGGGCGCCGGCGGCCTCGCACCGGGCGATCTCGCCGTCGTGCGGCCCGGCCGGGGCCGGGCGCGGGTCGAACGGTCGCTCGGCCCGGCGTCGCAGATCGAGAACGTCCTCGAGGCGCTGCTCGTCGAGCGCGGTGCGCGCCAGGCGTTCGAGCCGCATGATCCTCCGGAGCCCGATCCGGCGGACCGCGTCGACCTGCGGGATCTCGTCACCTACACCGTCGACCCGGAGACCGCGAAGGACTTCGACGATGCGCTCTCGTTCCGGCGCGAGGGCGACGGGATCCGTGCCTGGGTGCACATCGCAGACGTCTCGTACTTCGTCGGCGCCGGCACGCCCCTGGACCACGGCGCAGCCCATCGCGCGTTCTCGACCTACGTCCCCGGTGCGGTCGCGCCGATGCTGCCTCACGAGCTCGCCGACGATCTCTGCTCGCTCCGGCCGTACCAGGACCGTCTCTGTGTGACGGTCGAGATCCCCCCGGCGGGTGAGCCGCGCTTCTTCCGCTCTGTGATCCGCTCCGATGCGAGGCTGACCTACGGGGAGGCCGAGCGGCGTCAGGCACCGCCGGCGGTGCTCGAGTCGCTCGCGCTGAACGATCTCCTGGCGCAAGACCTGCGTCGGCAGCGCTTCGCCCGCGGTGCGCTGCAGGTCGATACACCGGAGGCCGGCTTCCGGTTCGACGGGGAGGGGGGCGTCGCCGACGCGTGGCTCGAGGGCGAGCCGCACGCGCACATGCTCGTCGAGGAGCTGATGGTGCTCGCGAACGAGCAGGTCGGCCGGTTCCTCTCGTCGCGGCGGCGAGACGCGTTGTACCGGGTGCACGAGCGGCCGGATCCGCAAGCGATCCTCCACCTGGTGGAGAAGCTCGCCGATCTCTCGGTGCCGACGCCGCCGGTGCCGGAGCGGCTGTCGCCGGAGGCTGCCGCGACGCTGGCGGGCGCGATCTCGACGCGCGTCGCCGAGTACACGGCGCAGTCGGGGCGCGGGCGCGAGGCATTCCCGGCGCTCGTCCTGCGCGCACTCAAGCAGGCGCGCTACGACCCCAGAAACCTCGGCCACTCGGGGCTGGCGAGCCCGGCCTACTGTCACTTCACGTCGCCGATCCGCCGGTACCCGGACCTCGTGGTGCACCGGGCGCTGCTTCTGGAGCTCGGGCTCGCGGACGACCCCGTCCCGGCGGACCTGCAGGAGCTCGCCGACCGCGTCTCCGAGCGCGAGCGTGAGGCGGCGCAGATCGAGTACCTCGCCGACGCACTCTGTCTCGCATGGCTGCTCGAGCGCCGCTTGTTCGAGCTCGGCTGGGAGCACGTGTGGACCGGTGAGATCATCGGGCTGATCGGCTCGGGCCTCTTCGCCCGCTTCGGTGAGGTGTTCGAAGGGTTTCTGCCCGCGCGTCGGCTGCACGGCGAGTTCTTCGAGCTGAACGGCCTCGGCACCGCCCTCGTCGGACGGACGACGGGCCGCACGTACCGGCTCGGCGACGCGATCGATGTGCGTGTCGAGTCGATCGCGAAGAACGAGGGAAAGGTCGAGCTCGCGTTGCCGATCCGCTAGACGAGCCGGCGCTGCTGCGCCCAGCGCGACAACTCGTGCCGCGACGACAGCTGCAGCTTCCGCAGCACGCTGGAGACGTGAGCCTCGACGGTCTTCACGGAGAGGTGTAGCCGTGCGGCGATCTCCTTGTATCGGTAGCCGCGAGCGATCAGTTGCAGAACCTCGCGCTCCCGGGCCGTCAGCTCGTCGAGCTCGACATCGCCGCCGACCTGCTCGCCCGCCCGGAATGCGTCGAGCACGAAGCCCGCGAGACGCGGGGAGAAGACGGCATCGCCTTCGGCGACGCGCTCGATCGCGTCGGCAAGCTCGGCGCTGGAGATCGTCTTCGTGACGTACCCACGCGCGCCCGCGCGAATGACGCCGATGACGTCCTCTGCAGCGTCCGACACGGACAGCGCCAGGAATTTCACCGCGGGACGCTCCGGCGCGACGCCCGCGATCACACCCTCGCCGCCGCCGTCAGGGAGGTGGACGTCGAGCAGGACGACGTCCGGGTCGAGCTCGCGGATCAACGGCACGGCGTCGGCGACCGAGCCGGCCTCGCCGACCACGTCGACGGCGGCGGCAAGCTCCCCGCGTACGCCCGCGCGGAACAGCTCGTGGTCGTCGACGAGTACGACGCGGCGCTTCACGGCTTGCTCCTCGGCAGCACGAGCTCGACCTCGGTTCCCCGGCCCGGGGCGGTGGCGATCGTCGCGGTGCCGCCTGCGCGCCGAAGCCGTCCCTCGATCGAATCCGCGATGCCACGCCGATCTGCGCCGACGGCGCTGCGGTCGAAACCGCTGCCGCGGTCGCGTACGAAGACGGCGACGGAGTCCGGCCCGGCTTCTGCATAGACGGCGATCTCGGCGGCGCCCGAGAACTTCGCGGCGTTCGTCATCGCCTCGCGCGCGGCGAGCACGAGTTGGCGGGTGCGGTCGTCGAGCGGCGCGTCGCCCGAGCTTGCGAGCTCGATCCGGATGCCGTGCAGCTCCTCGATGTCTGCGGCGGCATCCGCGAGCGCGGCGACGAGGCTGGCGGCATCGGCGACGCCGCTGCCGTATAACCACCGGCGCAGCTCCCGCTCCTGGCGGCGGGCGAGTGACGCAACACGTGTCGGCTCGGCAGCGTGCCGCTGCACGAGCGCAAGCGTCTGGAGGACGGAATCGTGGATCTGCGCGGCGACGTCTGCCCGCTCCTGCAGGCGGATGCGCTCGGCTCGCTCGGCAGTGAGTCGGAAGAGCCACGGGCCGATGACGAGTACGAGCGCCCCAAGCACCGCACCCGGCGCGACGAACGAGCCGCGCGCGCCGCTGTGCCCGAGGAAGATGACCGCTCCGGCGATCAACAGCGCGACTCCGAGTACCGGCAGCGAGCCGCCGGGGCGCAGCGAGCCGCCGCGCAGGAGCACGACGGCGAGTCCCGCGACCAGCAGGCTGGCGCCGAGTGCGTACGCGCCGGAGAGCCCGAGGGCGATGAACAGGGCCGCCCCGGCGCAGGAGAGCAGAAAGGCCGATACCCAGACCCGGCGACCGCCGGAGTAGACCCAGAGCGCGAGATAGACCCCGATGCCGGCCCCGCCGGCGAGCGCGAGGATCGCGAAGACGAGGCGGACGAGCGTCGCGTCGACCGCGAGGCGGGCGGCGATCCCGCCGCACACGCCCGCGACGACGCGATCACGCCCGCTTCGCTCGAAGTACAGCGCCGACATGTGCCCTAGGACGCGCGGTAGATCTCGACATGTCCGAGGCCGACCCGCGCGTCAATGGTCACGCCTCCGGCCGAGCCCGTGTCGAGGGAGGCGTTGCGGCCCGAGTCACGGTTGCCCAGGACCGACACGTCGCCGACCTTCGCATGTGCATCCACCTGGACAGGGACGCCGTGAGGGACGACGACACGCAGCTCGCCGACGCCCACTCGTGCCTTCACGTGCAGCGACTTCAGACCGGAGGTGATCCCCGAGAGGTCGAGGTTGAGGCGACCGACGCCGAGCTTGTACGACGGCGCCACCGAGGCGGCGGTTACCGGCGTGTAGCTCCGGTCGCCGACCCCGTCACCGAGGCTGACGTTGAACCACGCGAACGCCAGCACGATCGCGGCGACGACGGCCGCGACGGCTGTGACGACCAGGACGATCAGCGCCTTGACGATGCGACCGACCCGGCGCTCGCTGCGGCTGATCCAGAGGATCGCCAGCCCGATGACGAGCAGGAGAATCCAGCCGGCATTTGCCGTCGGCCAGAGCGCGGCCCGGGCGAGCAGGATCGCGAGGGCGATCGCAGCCACCGCCAGGCCGACGAGCGGCCACGGCCGCTCGCGCCGTTCTGCGAGCACCTGCTCGGCCAGGGACCGCTCCTTCCCCTCCGCCGGCATTACGAGCAGGGCGGCGAGGTAGACGAGGATTCCGGCTCCGCCGAGCAGCGTGAGCACGACGAAGCCGATGCGGAAGAAGTTCGGGTTCAGCTCGAAGTACCTGCCGAGCCCGCCGGCAACGCCGGCGAGGATCCGGTCGGAGCTGCGCTCGAGCCGCCGAACCGTGGGTGTATGGGTGATGTGTTCGCTCATGCCTCGAGGATGCCGACGACCGACCCGCGCCACCATCCGGAATGTCCCTGGTCCGACCCTCCCCCGCAACCCCGGTACCCTCGTCGCGTGGCCAGGGAGGGTGGAGAGAAGACGATTGCCGAGAACCGGCGAGCCCGGTTCGACTACCAGCTGCTCGAGCGGGTCGAGGCCGGCCTGGTGCTGAGCGGCACCGAGGTGAAGTCGCTCCGCCAGGGGCGGGCGACGCTCGCGCAGGCGTGGGCGGAGGTCCGTGACGGCGAGGTGTGGCTCCACGGCGCCGAGATCGCCGTCTACGACCAGGGGAATCGCACGAATCACGAGCCCACCCGGCCGCGGAAGCTTCTCCTCCACCGGCGCGAGATCGACTCTCTGTACGGGATGGTGCGGGAGAAGGGCCTCACGCTCGTGCCGACCCGGCTGTACTTCAAGGACGGCCGCGTGAAGGTCGAGCTCGCCGTCGCCCGCGGGAAGGAGCAACGCGACAAGCGGCGCGATCTCGCGGAGCGCGATGCACAGCGCCAGATCGAGCGCGCCCTCAAGTCGCGCCGGTAGCGGCCTCCTCGAACCGCGTCTACGATGGCCGCAGGTGGGGGTCGAGGAGAGGGGAAGCGTGATGGCAGGTAGAGGTTTGGCGGCCGCGGTCGCGGCTGTCGTCGTGATGCTGGGGGCTGCTTCGGCGACGGCGGCGCCGCCCGTGGGGACGCCGGACGTCTCGACGATGACGCTGCAGGCGGCCGACTTCCCGGGTGCGAAGGCGACCGGCCAGTTGATCGAGAACACTGCGCTCTACCAGGCGTACGAGCGCGTGATTCAGCTCAAGTCGCCCTACGGCTCTTCGCATTACGTCGAGCTGGAAAGCATCGCGATCCTCGCGCCGGACACGGCCAGCGCCGCCCAGGGCTACGCCCAGCTCGGCCATACGTTTTCCTCGAAGGCCGGGCGCCTCAAGCTGGTCAAGCAGTTCGAGAAGGGCACGAACGTCAGCTTCAAGTCGACTCAGCTCGTGAAGCCGCGGGCCCTCGGCGTGAGCGACTCGTCGATGGAGATCGGCTTCGTCGCAAAGGTCGACGGTCGCAGCCTCGACGTGTCCGTCAGCCTGCTCCGGCTCGACCGTGTCGTCGTCGAGGACGCCGCGCTCGGTACCGGGAAGGCGGTCGCGAAGGCGGACGGCATCGCGCTGACGAGGCTCGCGGCGTCGCACACCGCGGCGGCGCTCGTGCCGATCGACGTCTCCGCGCCGGCGATCATCGGGACTGCGGCGCAGGGGCAGACGCTCACCGCGTCGACAGGCGGGTGGGGCGACGCCCCGACCGGCTACGCGTATCAGTGGCAGCGCTGCGATGCCACCGGCACCACGTGCAGCGACGTCGTCGGCGCCACCACGTCGTCGTACCCGGTCACCGCCGCCGACGCAGGCGCGACGTTGCGCGTCAACGTGACGGCGAGCAACAGATTCGGCTCGGTGGCGGCGTCGAGCGTCGCTACAGGCATCGTTTCGTAGCCAAGCTACAATGCGGGCCAACGACATACGGGGGCGCCATGGCTTCGACGTGGTCGGTTCTCCGGATGAGCTGCAAGCCGAGGTCTCCGGTCGGCCTCGTAAAACAACCGGAAACCAATGCAAGTGCGGAAGACAATCTCGCACTCGCCGCCTAGTCCAGAGGACTAGACAGCGTGTCGCCTCGGGCGCGCCCGCCACCCGGGGACGGCATCAACGAGCGGGCTCGGCGCCGAGGGAAAGCCACTCGCCGGAGGCGCGACATTCAAGGAGGGCTAGCTCGTCGGTAGGTCGGTCGCGTACCGGCCGCCGAGCGAAATCCAATCGCGACCTAAGCTTGTAGACGCTCTCCCCGGTGCGATCGCGGACGCGGGTTCGATTCCCGCCGCCTCCATAACTGACATTGCGCACACCGACGCGGGCGAGTTGACCGTGTCCATTTCGGGCATCTGGCCGAGTCGGAAGCCGGTCGGTACGCTCGAAAACGGGTATTCGTGCCAACGATCAGCGCCTTCTATGGCATCGTGATCAGGATGTTCGTCAAGGACCACCCGCCTCCGCACTTCCACGCCCTGTACGGAGAGCACCGTGCACGCGTCGCAATCGCATCCGGCGAAGTGCTGGACGGCGAACTTCCGCCACGAGCAGCCCGACTCGTGCGGGAATGGGCGGTGCTGCACCGGGACGAACTGGAGGCCAACTGGGCTCTTGCCGAGCGCATGGAGCCGGTGCGACCGATCGATCCGCTCCCGTGATCGCTCCGACGGTCAAGACCGCCGTTCCTCTCGATCCGTACGTGGTCCGTGTCCTCTTCGCCGACGGCGAGGTGCGCGACGTCGACATCGAGCCGCTCCTGGGCGGGCCGGTCTTCGCCGCGCTTCGTGACCCGGCCATGTTCGCGCAGGTCCAGGTAGACGAGTTCGAAGAGACGGTGGTGTGGCCGAACGGCGCAGACCTCGACCCCGACGTCCTCTACGGAACGGCCGAGCCTGCCACCGGGCCAGCCCCGCGCGTCAGCATCCCGAACCGCGCCTGACATCGCGAGTTTGGTGGGGGTCGATCGCCGGCGCGGCCATCGAGAGTTGGTTTGCGCAATGTCTGGTTCCACCCACTGAACTTGGATCAAGTGGAACCGTCCGCACCATCCGCTGTCCTTACTTACCACGAGATGTAAGGAGGACAGAGTGGACGTGACGGCACAGCTGTCATCGAAAGGGCAATTGACGGTGCCGAAGGCGGTCCGTGACGCCCTCGGTCTCAGCGAAGGCGATCAGGTCGTCTTCCGCGTCGAAGGGAAGCGGGCCGTTCTCGCCCGGACGCCGAGCCTGCTCGACCTCGCCGGCAGCGTGCCCGTACCCGCGCAGAAGCGCGGCACCCCCTGGCCGGAAATCAGACGCCAGACACGGGCGGCCCGCGCGACGCGCGCTTGAGCGCATTTCTCGACACGAACGTTCTGATCCGGCACCTGACGGGAGACCCGCCGGCTCGGGCACGTCGGGCGACCGCCTTTCTCGAACGAGCGGATGAGCTGCTCGTACCCGACCTGATCGTCGCCGAAGTCGTCTACGTCCTCGAATCCTTCTACGAAGTCAAGCCGAAGCGTGTCGCGGAGCTCGTTCGCGCGGTGATCGCGTTCCCCGCAATCGTCGTGGTCGACGAACCGATGCTTCTACGCGCGCTCGAGGTCTGCGAAGTCGAGCGGCTCGACTTCGCAGAGGCATACCTCGTCGCAAGCGCGGAGGCCAGTGGCGTCGAGTTGATCGCGTCGTTCGACCGCTCGATCAACCGGGTCACGACGATTCAGCCCATCGAACCGTCCTGCGAGGTTCAGCCGACGCCGAAGGGCTCGGCTTCAACAAGCAGACGGCTTGCGTACCGACGAGTTCCGTCCATAGCGCAAACCGCGATTGGTCTTCCCGGATCAGCTATTCGCGCCAGTAAACCGCCGGCTCGTCGTGGATGAACTCCAACCGACGTCCGTCCGGGTCGCTGAGATAGAACCCTCTGGAGGAGGGGCTATGTGCGATCGGGCCGCGAATCTCGCAGCCGAGTCGCCGAGCTCGCCCGAGCACGTCCTCGAAGCCCGACGAGTCGACGTCGAAGGCGATCTCGTCTGGATCGGCAGCAACCGTGGGCGTGGACGGGGCCCCCGTCAGTTCGAGGTAGAAGCGGCGTAGCCCATCGGGGTCGGTCGTTCGAAAGGCGAGATGGTTGACACCGAGCACGCCCATAGCCGGGACTCTACGTGCCGGTCGACGCTCAGCGTCTCACCACGGACGATCGGCGGGCTTGCGCACTGTCTGGTTCCAACCATTCAAGCCTTTGCAGCGCAGCTGCGACATCCGATTCAAGCGTCGCCCAAGTAGGCGGCGCTTGCGCGACTTCGACCCTGAAGACGCACTCGTCGAGTCCCGGCTGGAGCTCGCGGAAGCGCGTCGAGGGCATCGGGCGCAAGCGGAACCGGTTGCCAGTTCGCTCCCTTGCGGAATCGCGGGCGAGACGGCTGGGAGGACTCCGACCGGTCAGCGTCCAATCAACGCTCGACAGGCTCTCCAGGCAAGGGGGCACGAGGATGTTGGTTCGTAGGTGGTGGTATCTGACGGTGCTTGCCGCTGCGGTCGTCGTTGCGGTGTCGTTCTTGCTTGGGTCGGCATCTGCGTCGGCGCACAAGCCGGCGCCGCCGGTGCAGGCCCCGACGAAAGGGAAAGCACCGGCGAGGGTGCGCGGGGCGAGCACGTTTGCGTGCGGTATGACCGTCACGGGCAACTTCACCCTGACCTCGGATGAGAGTTGTCCTGGGAGCACAGCCATCTTCATCGAGGCGAACGGCGTCACGGTCAACCTCAACGGTCACACCCTTACCGGCGACCAGTCGCCAAGCAACTATGGAGTCGAAGCCGACTTCAACAACGATGTGGTTACGAACGGCTCGATCCTCAACTTCGACTATGGCGTGACTATGTTCGGCAACGGCGACAAAGCGACCAGCCTTCAGGTCTACGACGACGCGTCGGGCGGGATCTACGCCGACGGAGCCGGCGCCGTGGTCTCAAGCAACTACGTTCTTGTCAATCCGCTCGGCGTGTGGCTTGACGGAGGGGCCAACGATCAGTTGACCAACAATTGGGTCGAAGGGAGCACCAACAACGGAATCTGGGTGGATAACCAGACGAACATGGTGATCTCGGGCAATAGGGCCCTCAGTACGACCGGCGTCGGCCAAGGCATCGTCACCGAGAACAACACCGGCCAGATCACCGGGAACGTCGCGAACGGCAACGCGTCCGAGGGCATCTACCTCGACAACCTCGGAACAGGCGTCAAGCCCGCGGTCACATTCACCGGCAACCGCGCCGCCTTCAACACCGACTACGGAGTGCAAAGCGTCCCCGGCGGCGCAGTGGACGGCGGCAACAACGTCGTCCAGGACAACGGCAACGCCGCCCAATGCCTGAACATCGTCTGCCACGAAGTAGACAACTGACGAAGCGAGGACACACCTGTAGGGCGCGGCGCCCGTACCGCGCCCAGACTGCTCGATCAGAGCACGACGCCGGGAGAAGTCGCCGCCTGGTGCCCTCCGCCTGGCCGTCTCCGCGAGCGCGACCACCGCGCGTTTGAAGAGGGCTTGACTGTCTGCTCGGTCTCGCCCTAAATGTGATTTGGGAGTGATGGGTCGGTCGGTTCTGGTCGCAATGTTCCTTGCCGCCGCCTGCGTTGTCGGCGGAGCCGCGGCTGGCGGCAATGCGAGGCCGGTGATCGGGCCGCCCTCCGCGTCTCCGTCGCAGCCACGGCCCGGCTCCCGCTTCAGTGTCTCGTTCCGCGTCAGGCACGCCCGGTCGGTCGTGTTCTCGGACACCGTCGGTGGCGCTCGCCTGCATCACGTCGACTCGTTCCGCGCCGGGATCGCGCGGACGACTGTTGTCGTGCCGGCCGCGGCGACGGGCTCTGTTGCGGTCAAGGTGACGGCCCGTTGGGGTGCCGCGACCAGTATCCGGCGGGCGTCGTTTGCGGTGCGGGTTGCGGAGCTGCCTTCACTTTCGGTCGAGGACGGTTCCGCGACCCAAGGGACCGGCGGGACGACGCCGATGGTGTTCCAAGTCATGTTGTCTGCGGCCTCGAGCAGGGTCGTGTCTGTCGGTTACGAGACGAGCGATGGGACGGCGACCGCGCCCGCTGACTACGTCGCTACCAGTGGGACGCTCACGTTCAGCCCGGGCGAGACGGCGAAGACGATCACCGTGCCGATCGTAGGTAGTCAGTCGATCGAGCCGAACAAGCAGTTCTCGCTCAACCTTCTGAACCCCGTCAACGCCACGCTTCTGAGCGACACCGCCACCGGGAACATCGAAACTTATACGGCGCCGAACGCAGGCTCCTGGCAGGGTGCGACGCAGGAAGGGAACTACGTGTACTTCACCGTCACCCCGACGGCCACGATCACCCAGTTCAGAACGAACAGCCTGACCGAGACTTGCAACGGCGATCTGGACTTGTCGGGGGGCGTGAGCTGGGGCGCACAAGAGTGGTCGATTGCCGGCGACGGCTCGGTCACCGCCGGGTACAGCGGGGCCGGGCCGCCCTCCTCGAACGGTATCGACTACACCGCCGAGACCTGGAAACTCACCGCCACGTTCACCACGACCACTATCAGCGGGACACTTTCGCTCGCCGACGACATCACCTACCAGGGGAGCAGCTACAGCTGCTCCGGGACGGTGACGTTCACCGCCAACTTCCAAGGCTAGTCCGCCTTCAATCGAGGTCGAGTGGACGCTGCGCACCAGGCGAGCCGGCGGTCGTCCCGACTCGAGTAACTCGGCACCGCTCGCGACCGCCACCGCGTGCAGCAGCGTCTGGTTCCGCCCAGTTGCTCAGCTGGGAGGTGAAGGCGGGAGCGACGAAAACAGCTGATCGACGCCTGCCCTCGTGCCGGAAACGTGGGAGGACTCGTCCCCCGACAAGGGGATCTGTTCCCCGGGCCGTAAATCATCGGATGGTGAGGCCGATAAGAACTGCCGTGGTCGCCACCCCGATCGAGGTCGTCTCCCAAGATTCGGGGATATCGAAGGCCGGCAAGCTGCCGGCCTGGATCGATCTGCACATGTGGACCACCGGGTGAGAGCCGCACGTTCCGGCGCGTGGTGGGTCGCCTACGGCGTCGTCGGCCTCGCGATCGGTACGACGTCTGCAGTCTCGGGCGCGACGTTCACGGGGTCGCGGGCGGCCTTCGGTGTCCTCGGCGCGTCGGGTGTGCTCGCCGTGCTCACCGTCCCCCGCGGATCGAGGACGCGAGCTGCCTGGGCGTTCGTGGCGGCCGGCCAATTGGGAGTCGTCGCGGCGGACGCGCTCACGCACGACGCCCGGGAGCTGTTCGGCGGGCCGCTACCCCACCCGTGGCTCGGCCACCTGCCGGCGTTCCCCGGGTCATTGCTCCCGGCCCCTGCGCGTCCTCGATCACGGCCAGGAGGTCGTCGACGTCGTCCTCCAGAGACGCCGCCTGTGGTGTCCCGCTCGAGCAGCCGAACCCGCGCCGGTCGATGACGATCAGCCGCGAGAACGACGCGAGCCGGCGCAGGAAGTGCGCGTACGGCGGCCACTCCCAGTTCCAGACGACGTTGCCCCACGGCGGCAGATACACGAGGTCGACCGGGCCGTTCCCGAGCACCTGGTAGGCGATCTGTGCGCCGCCGCTGCGCGTGTAGCAGACGTCGGGCCGGGAGTCCATGCGCGGAGTCTGCTACAGCGACGCGAGCCAGCGGAAGTCCGGCTCCGGATCACGGAAAAGGACGTCCTGGTGGCCGCTGTCGTCGAACTCGGCCTCCACGTTCGGGAGACGCGCGGCGAGCAATTCGCCGTTCTCGATCGGCACCGCCCGATCCTCACGCCCGTGACGCAGGCGCACCGGGAGCTGAACCTCTTCGAGCTCGAACCCCCAGTCGCCGGCCAGCGCCACCTCGTCCTCGCGCCAGCCCTCGGCGCTCGTCGCCAGGCCGATCCGGAGTGTCTCGACCGCGAACTCCGCGAACACTGCGTGCTCGGGCTTCACGCGCTCGCGCCAGTCCTCGACGCCCAGCGCGAGCAGGTCGCGGCGCGACGCTTCGTAATCGTCTTCTGAACTCCCCCAGATGCCCGGAGCCGGCGAGGCGAGCGCGACGGCTCCGATGACAAGGTTCGGGAGGCGTGCCGCCGCGGCCAGCCCAAACGGCGGGCCTCCGGAGAAGCCCCAGACTCCGAGGCGCCGGATCCCGAGTGCGTCGGCCACCGCGGCCACGTCGTCCGCGGAGTTCGCAACCGTCCGGCCGGGCCGAGGCGTCGATTCGCCGTAGCCGGGGCGGTCGTACGAGACGAGCCGGATTCCGCACGCCTCTGCGATCGGGACGTGAGGCCCGAAGAGGAGCCCTGAGGTCGGGGTGCCCATGTGGACGAGCACGGGGAAGCCGCGCGGATCGCCGCCCTCGACGACTCGGAGCTGCCGGCCCGCCGTCTCGATCAACCGGCCGTCCACGAGGCGAGCCTACTCGGGCGAGCGGTAGGGTCGTTGCGTGAGCGACCGTCGCATCGTCGCGGTGATGTTCACCGACATGGTCGGGTACACCGCGCTGATGCAGGCGGACGAGCGCTTGGCGGTCGACAAGCGGGACCGGTACTGGAGGGTGCTCGAAAGCCGGCACGACGAATTCGACGGGACGATCGTCCAGCGTCTCGGGGACGGCAGCATGAGCATGTTCCCGAGCGCGCTCGACGCGGTCCGCGCCGGCACGGCGATCCAGCGATCGCTCTCTGCGCAGGACATTCACGTCCGCATCGGCGTGCACGTCGGCGAGGTGATCGTGGAGACGGAGCGGCTCACCGGCGAAGCCGTGAACATCGCGGCGCGGATCGAGTCGTTCGCCGTACCCGGCGGCGTGATGCTGTCCGACTCGGCATACGACCAGGTCAAGAACCGGAGCGACGTCGGTGTCGTTCGCCTCGGGCGGTTCAAGTTGAAGAACGTTGGCCGGCCGTTCGAGCTGTATGCCCTGTCGGCGGACGGGGTGGTGGTACCGGATCCGACGACGCTCGTGGGTAAGGGAGAACGGTTCGCGAGCCTCCCGAGCAACCTCCCGAGCCCGTCGGGTCCTCTCGTTGGCCGAGAAGCCGACTGCGCATATCTCGTCGACCTCGTCCGGCAACATCGCGTCGTCACCGTCACTGGTCCCGGCGGTGTTGGGAAGACGCGGATCCTCGTCGAGCTCGGCCGGATGCTCGCACCCGAGTTCCTGGACGGCCTCGCCTACATCGCGCTGGCGGACGTCGCCGATCCGACCGACTTTCTCCGTGCCCTTGCGAATGCCCTCGACGTCAAGGAGGCGGAGGAACGAACGCTCGGCGACGGCGTCGCCGCCCTCGTCGCAGACAGGAACGCTCTCCTGCTGCTCGACAACATGGAGCAGATCGTGTCGGCTGGCCCCGATGTCGCGACCCTGATCGAGCGCTGCCCGGCGCTGCGCATCGTCGTGACCAGCAGGGCTCCGCTCAGGATCGGCGTGGAGCGGGAGTACGCACTCTCCCCGCTTGCGCTCGACCCGGCCGTTGCACTGTTCGTCGAGAGAGCGCGCGGTACGAGACCCTCGTTTGAGCTGACAGCCGAGAACAGCGACACGATCGCAGCGCTCTGCTCGCGGCTCGACGGTCTGCCACTCGCACTCGAGCTGGCGGCCGCGCGGCTGCGAATCCTCTCCCCGGAGGTGCTGCTCGACCGGCTCGACCATGCGCTCGATGTGCTTACTTCGGGATCGCGTGACAGTCCCGGCCGCCAGCAGACGCTGCGCGCGACGATCGACTGGAGCCACTCGCTCTTGACCGACTCGGAGCAGCGTCTCTTCCGGCGGATGGCGGTGTTCGCGAGCGGGTTCGCCTACGAAGACGTCGACTCCATCTGTGGTGACGTAGGCGCATCGACGCTCGACGAGCTGGAATCGCTTGCCGACAAGGCCCTCGTGCAGGTCGACGGTCAAGGCGACGGACTGCGGATGCTCGAGACCATCCGCGAGTACGCGCGGGAGCGCCTTGAAGCGGCCGGCGAAGCGGCGGAGGTTGCGCTGCTGCACGCGCGCCGATACGCCGACGTTGCTCGGGAGATCCGCGACGGCATCGAGGGCACGAAACAGCGCGACTCGATCGAGCGCGGGATCGCGGCCGAGGCAAATCTCGACGCGGCGATCGTCACTCTCGCCGCGGCGGCGAGGGCCGGAGACGGAGCGGCATGCGAGCTGGGTCTGCAGCTGTCCGGCGACCTGTGGATGTACTGGCACATCCGCGGCAAGCACCTCACGGCTCGCGAACACACCGCTGCGTTGCTCGACGCGGCCGTCAGCGGCCCGCGCACCATTGGCCGCGCAGGCGCACTGTTGACCGCCGGCCTCGCATCCTGGACGCTGGGGCAGTTCGAGCGCGCGAACACCGCGTGGGAAGAGGCGCATTCGATCGCCGCAGATCTCGGCGCAGATCGCGAGCTGTGCATCGCCGGGTTCTGCATGGGGATCGGGTTGCTCGGGTTCGACGTCGAAGCCGCACGCGAGTGGTCGGCCAGAAGCGCAAAGGAGAGCGGTCGCGCCGGGTTCATCTGGGCGGAGGCGCTGGCCTTTGCCCTCGAAGGGATCGTCGACACCGTCGCCGGCGACGCCCCGGCCGCCCGCGCGCGCTTCGAGCGCGCGCTGGTGACCCAGAAGCGCATCGGCGACCACGAAGGGGCGGGCCTGTCCCTCGGCGGACTGGCGCAACTCGCGTCCGTACGAGGTGAACTTGCGGTCGCGCTCGATCTCTACCGCCAATCGCTCGCCGAGTTCGAGGCGATCGGCGACCGGGCCGAGGAGGCCCGGATCCTGTCCGAGACCGCCTGGACGTACCTGCAGGCGGGTGACTCCCTGCTTGCGCGGGAGTACTTCCTCGAGTCCGTGCAGGCGTACACCGACCTGGCAAGCGTCCGCGGCATCGGGCTGTCGCTGATCGGGCTCTCGGCGGCGGAGGTGGTCGACGGGCGACCCGAAACCGCCGTCCAGGTCGCCGCGGCCGCGGAGGTCTACGCCGCTCAGGAGGGCATCGTCAACGTCTACTCGGACGAGACGCCGGGACAGGAGTTCGTCGACCGTGCCCGCGCGGCCCTGACGGCGGGCGAGCTCGCGCGTGCGACGGAGACCGGTCGCAGGCTGACGATCACGGAAGTGCTCGACCTGGTCCGGGCTGCCGCCGCTGTCGCCGTCTGAGACCACCTCGTCAGAAAGGAGCGAAAATGAACCGGGCCTCGGCCGTCATCTGCTCGACTGATCTCGAGCGCAGCCGGGCGTTCTACGAGCAGCGGGTCGGGCTCACGCTCTCCGACGAGAAGGAGCGCGGTGTCGTCTTCGAGGAGTACGACTTCCCGAGCTTGAACACGGTGGATTCGGTCGCGACTACACCCGGCATCGGGACGTCGGCGTGGTTCAAGGATCCCGACGGCAATACGATCGCGCTCCTCCAGCCGGAATAGGACGAGGATGGACGCCGTGGTGGCGCTCGATCCCTACGACGTCGAGGCGTACCGGAAGATGTTGAGCGAGCGCATCAT
>Ga0070731_10002572_pt1 | contig 17122 bp, 8 predicted proteins | sample Coa_R1_2_FD_66448 | JGI IMG/M metagenome (GOLD analysis project Ga0070731, IMG submission 66448) | Surface soil microbial communities from Centralia Pennsylvania, which are recovering from an underground coalmine fire - Coalmine... | ecosystem: Environmental > Terrestrial > Soil > Unclassified ...
GACGGCGAGTATCAGCAGAACACGAGTCTGCGACACGCGATGAATGTCGAGGCGCTCCTCAAGCGCGGAGCTCACAACCTGACCTTTGGCGGCGACCTGCGACATTTGTCCTTTGATGTGGAGTCGCAGCCCGATCCGCGCGGCACGATTTCGTTCACCGGAGCCGCGACCGGCGACGCGTTTGCGGATTTCCTGCTCGGGCTTCCGACGACGAGCGCGATCTCATTCGGCAACGAGGCCACGCGACTGCGCGCGCTGACGACCGACCTGTATTTTCAGGATGACTGGCGGCTTCGTCCCGGCCTCACGCTCAATCTCGGCGGGCGATGGGAGTACGAGGAGCCGTTCACAGAAGCGTCGGGACGTCTCGTCAATCTCGACATTGCGCCCGGCTTCACCGCCATCAGTCCCGTGCTCGCGACCGATCCCGCCGGCGCACTCACAGGGCAGTCGTATCCAACTTCTCTGATTCGCCCGGACAAACTCGGACTCGAGCCGCGCCTCGCTACTTCCTGGCGCCCGTGGCTCGCGTCGTCATTCATTCTCAAAGCCAGCTACGGCCTGTACAGGAATCTCGGCATCTACCAGTCACTCGCGCTGCTGATGTCACAGCAGCCGCCGTTGTCGAAGACATTCAACGTTCAGACCAGTCCAGCCGCACCGTTGACGCTCGCGAATCCGTTTCCGGCGGCACAGCCGTCAGCGACGACGAACACGTTCGCGATCGACCCGAACCTTCGGGATGGCTACGTGCACTCGTGGCAAGCGTCGGCGCAGCGGGATTTGCCCGCATCGTTGACTGTGATCGTCGCGTATCTCGGCGCGAGAGGCAGCGATCTGATGCAGGCATTTCTGCCGAACACATATCCGGCCGGCGCGGTCAATCCGTGTCCGACGTGTCCTTCCGGTTTCGTCTATGTGACGTCGCACGGCACATCGCTTCGAAACGCAGGGCAGTTTACGCTCCGCCGCCGGCTCTCCGGCGGATTCACGGCGAGCGTGCAGTACACGCTTGCGAAGTCAACCGATGACGCGGCGACGTTCAGCAATGGCGGCATCACGGCCTCGTCGCTGGCGATTGCGCAGAACTGGCTCGACCTCGGCGCCGAGCGCGGGCCGTCGTCATTCGACCAGCGACATCTCGTGGCGGTGCAAATCCAGTACTCGACAGGGCAGGGAATTTCTGGCGGGACGCGGCTCGACGGGTTTTGGCCATCGCTCTTCAAGGATTGGACACTCGCGAGCCAGCTCTCCGCCGGCAGCGGGTTGCCGCTCACGCCGATTTCGTTCGTCGCCGTCGCCGGCACGGGCGTCGTTGGCGTGCGGCCGGATCTCACGGGCGTGCCGCTGCTGCCTGCGCCGGCCGGGTACTACGTCAATCCTGCGGCGTTTGCGGCGCCGGCCGCCGGAATGTGGGGCAATGCGGGCCGGAACTCGATCCGCGGTCCCGCGCAGTTCTCGCTCGACATGAGCGTCGCCCGGACGTTCCGACTCGGCGGCCGGCTCAACCTCGATTGGCGCATCACCGCGACGAACGTGCTCAATCGCGTCACGTTCGCCAATATCGGCACCGTGATCACGAGTCCGCAATTCGGATTGCCGACCGTCGCCAATCCCATGCGCACGCTGCTGATGACGATTCGGGTGAGATTCTGAGATGCGAAAGGTCGCAACCGCGCTGATCGGTGTCGCCGCCGTCGTCGCGCTTGTGCGAGGTCAGGGTGCCGGCCAGTCGAGCGCGCCGCAGCAGCCGAAGTCTGTCTTTCGCGCGTCGGCGCATCTCATCGTCCAGACCGCCACCGCGAAGGACAAGAGCGGCAAGCCGATCCTCGGACTCGGCGTGAAGGATTTCATCGTCACCGAGAACGGTATCCCGCAAGAAATTGCGTTCGTCGAATACGAGGCGCTCGACGCCGCGCCTCCGGCGTCAGCGAGCGTGACGTCCGGTGGTGCAATGCCGCCGCCGCTGCCGGCCGTGTCGTCGGTGCCGTCGACGACGCCGGATGTGATTGCCGTGCCAGGCGACGCTGCCTATCGCGGCCGTCGATTGATCGTTCTGTACTTCGACATGTACCGGATGCCGTTCTTCGATCAGATGCGCGTCTTTGAAAACGCGGACACCTACGTCAGCAAGCGTATGACGGCGACGGATATGGTCGCGATCATGGTGTTCGACGGCTCCGGCGTGCGGCTGAAGCAGAACTTCACCGACGATCGCGCGTCACTGCGCGAAACTCTGCAGGGGCTGATGCGTGCGGCCGACGACGCCAACAGCGGCCTCTCGATCAATTTCGACCCTGGCGGCGCGTTTGGCGAGGACGACGACACGTTCAATATCTTTGCGACGGACCGGCAGCTCGCGGCGCTGCAGACGGCGGTGACCGACCTCGGGCCGATGCCTGAGGTCAAGACGCTGGTGTATTTCGGCAGCGGGCTGCAGCTCCACGGCATCGACAATCAGGCGCAGCTTCGAGCGACCGTCAATGCTGCCGTGAGGGCCAACGTCACGCTCAATCCCATCGATGCGCGCGGCCTCGAGGCGATTCCGCCGATGGGCGATGCGACACGAGCCTCGCCCAGCGGCATCGGCATGTTTTCGGGAGCGACCGCCGGCGCCCTGACGCTCCGTGGGCAGCAGGCGCAAGACACACTCTATGCGCTCGCGAAAGACACCGGCGGCAAGGCGATGTTCGACAACAACGATCTGTCTTCGGGCATCGCGCAGGCCGCGCAGGCCGTGATCGGCTACTACATGATCGGGTACTACACGAACAACACGGCGAAAGACGGACGCCTACGCAAGGTGAAGATCAGTCTCGCCGACAATGTGTCAGCGGACCTCGCGTACCGCGCCGGTTACTACGGCGACAAGGAATTCGCCAAGTTCACCAAGGCCGACAAAGAGCGGCAGCTGTTCGACGCGCTCAGGCTCGAGGATCCCGTCACTGAGATTCCGATGGCGATGGAAGTGAACTACTTCCAAATCAGCAGCGCGGAGTACTACGTGCCGGTGTCGGTGCGAATGCCGGGCAGCGAGCTGGCCCGTCCGAAGGCCGGCCTGTCGACGCACGCGGAAATCGACATGATCGGCGAAGTCAAAGACGACTACGGCGTGACGATTCAGAACGCGCGCGATACGCTGCAGTTCACCGTCGATGCCGCCCGGGCGGCGGAAGTGGCGCGGCGTCCTATTCAGTATGAGACCGGCTTCACGCTGCTGCCGGGATCGTATGTGATCAAGATGCTGGCCCGCGACAGCACGACCGGTCGCATCGGCACGTATCAGCGATCGTTCGTCGTGCCGAATCTCGAACGAGTCGCACCGCAGCTGCCGATCAGCACGGTGGTCTTGACCGCTCAGCGCGTGCCTGCCGCCGACGCGTTGTACACGGTGAAACAGAAATTGGCGACCGACGCCGTCAATCCCCTGATCCATCTCGGCCAGCGTCTCGTGCCGAGCGTCACGCGCAGTTTCAGCGTGAGCCGGCCGCTGTTCGTGTTTCTAGAGGCGTACGAGCGCGACACGACGACGATGCGGCCGCTGGCGGCGTTCGTTGCGCTCTATCGCGACGGCGTGAAGACATTCGAAACCGATCCGCTCGCCGTGACGGACGGGTGGGATCCGAAGTCCAGAGCTGTGCCGATTCGGTTCAGCCTCGCGCTCGATGCGCTCACCCCGGGATCGTACGACTGTCAGGTCACCGTGCTCGATCCCGCGACCGGCAAAGCCGCCTTCTGGCGAGCGCCGATCGTGCTGACGCGTTGACGAGCGCTTCTCACGCAAGGTCGCAACGTCGCCAAGGGAAACGCCCTCGCCTCTACGAGGCGACATCTCTCTGCAGCGGAACTGACGTGCTTCACGCGGCAGCCCTGTGGTGTCTAATACTCGCATCATGACGCTCAGTATCCGCGGCGCCTCGAGTGTGCTTGGCGTGACGATGGCGTTGGCCACGACTCACGCAGTCGGCCAAGCGCCCGCGCCGGCAGTCGGAACTGGCGCGATCAGCGGTACCGTCTTCGCGGGCGATTCCGGCAGTCCCCTCAGCCGCGCGCAGGTCACGCTCACCGACACGACGAGCCGAAACGCGCTCGTCGGCACGACCGTCACAGATGCTCAAGGACGCTTTGCCTTCAATAAACTGCCGGCGGATTCCTTCACGCTGAAAGCGGTACACACCGCTTTTCTCGATGTGATCTACGGTCAGAAGCAGCCGGGATCGGGTCGTGCCGGATCGGTCATTCAACTGGCCGCGGGCCAGCAGCTCGAGAACATCAAGCTCGTGATGCCGCGCGGCGGCGTCATCAGCGGAACCGTCACCGACGAGACGGGCAGTCCCGCGTACGGAATCACCGTGAGAGTGTTCAAGTGGGATTCGCGAGAGGGCGATCGCGCGGTGTTGGGCGGCGCCACCGCGAGAACGGACGACAGAGGCGCCTATCGGATTGCGATGTTGCCGCCGGGTGATTACATCGTCGGAGCCATGCCGGTCGATGAATTGGTCGCCGCAGAGGGAGCCGCCCAGAGTCTGCGAGCGAGGCAGGATCAAATTCGCGCTCTTGGAGGAGATCGCGCCGCGCTGGTCGGACCGCCGGGACCTTTGCCGCCCAGGCCGAAAGAAGCGTACGCGCCGGTATACTTCCCCGCCACGCTGCAGATGACCGCGGCCACCACAATCTCTCTTGCGCTCAGTCAGGAACGATCGGCAACCGACATCCAACTGCAGATTGTCCCGATCGCGACCGTCGCCGGCACCGTCTCGTGGAGCGGCGGCGTTCTGCCCGTTGGCGATTCCGTCAGTGACACGACCGTCATCCTCACCGACAAGACGTCGGTCGTCGGCGGCAACGGCGGTTCGAGGATTCTTCATGCGACGGCGGGCGGACGGTTTTCTTTTCCCGCTGTGCCGGTTGGCGAGTACTCGATCGTGGCCTCCGCGATGGCCGGGAACAACGATCTGTGGGCCAACGCCGACATCACCGTGACAAGCGCATCGTTGCCCGACGTCGCGTTATCGCTCGAACGCGGGTTTTCCGTGTCAGGCACCGTCGTCGCCATGGGCACGACTATCGATGTCTCTCGCATAACCGTCTACGCGCAACCCACAGCGTCGGGCGTGGCCGAGCGCAATCCGATCACCGCAAAGCCGAATGGCTCCGGGCGATTCACGTTCGCGAATGTCGTGCCCGGCCACTATCGAGTAATTGTCCAGTCCGGCCTTCCCGCGGGGGCCGCGCTGAAGTCATCGGTGTTTGGCGGACGAGACACTCTCGATTTTCCGCTCGAGGTGAAAGCCGGGGATCCAGTGCCGGATGGCGTTCTCACCATCGTGCCGCGACTGGGCGAGATCGCCGGTGATGTGCGCGACTCATCTGGTCAGATCGTTGCCGGGTCGACGGTGATCCTGTTTGCGACCGACGAACGCTTCTGGACGCCGCACTCACGGCGGATTCTTGCCGTGCGGCCCGCATTGGACGGCAAGTTCAGTTTGAAGAATCTGCCAGCCGGCGACTATCGCATGGTCGCTGTGTCTGACGTCGCGTCCGATGAATGGTACGACGCGAGATTTCTGAGATCGTTGGTGACGCTGGCGACACCGGTCAGTCTGGCTGAGGGCGAGCGACGCGATCAGGCGCTGCGCGCCGTCCGATGAATCGCGGAGCCGTCGGCGTTGACCAGCGCAAGGTGCGTCCCCAAGGCCAGAGGACATAATCACCGTAGAATGGCCGAATGAGCCCGCAAGTGCCAGAGATTGGCCCAGTGCTGGACGCCGATCCAAGGATCGCCTACGGCCTGGTTTTTGGGTCGACCGCTCGAGGCCAGCCGCGGATCGACAGCGACTTGGACGTCGCTGTTGGGTTCCACGCTGGCGCCGTGATTGACGCACTCGCGGTTGGCCGTCTCGTCAGCGACCTCGAACGGGCATCGGGCCGCACGGTCGATCTCGTGCTGCTGCACGAGGCTCCGCCTGCGCTCGCCTATCGAGTGTTCCGAGATGGGGTGGTCGTGTTCGTCCGTGATCGGCCGGCTCTGGTCGAGCGCCGTGTTCGCGCTGTCTTGGATTACCTCGACTATCGTCCGTTCGAGGCAGCGTTCGTGAGGGGAGTCCTGCAGCCTCGTGGTTGACGCGGCCGTCTTCACGCGGAAAGTCGCGGCAATTCGCGACGCCGTCGCGCGGATCCGCGACGTCGTGCCAGAGACGCCGGCGGACTTCGCGCGCGTGCACCAGGTGGCACGCGCCGACTTGACGACTTGCTGACGTTCTGCGAGGAACTGGCAGCCCGCGTGCGTTTCTGACCGTAAGCCTCTTACCAGAGCACTTTGATCCCGAGCTGAATTTGTCTCGACGTCGTCGAGGTGCTCGTGATCTGTCCGGCCGTTGGCGACGTCTCGGGCAGCGTCGTGTTCGGCGGCGCCTGCAGGACGGCGACGATTAGATTCGGCGTGTTGAAGTTGGCGCGGTTGAGTAGATTGAAGATTTCGAGTCGCAGTTGCAGCGTCGCCTTTCCGCTGATGTGAGAGTCTTTCGCGATCGACAAATCGACCGTCGCCAGTCCAGGGCCGGTATACGTGTCGCGGCCGACGTTGCCGTAGAAGCCACTTGTGCTCGGCGGCGCAATGAACGCGGCGGGATTGAACCACTGACTCGGATTGCCGGTGACGACGGAGCCGGTGAACGCCGGATTGAGAAACGGCCGCACCGGATTGCGCGTGTCGCCGTTGTTGGCCGGGTTGTACGACAACTGCGGCGTGAACGGAAATCCTGATTGCATGCTCACGATGGAATTCACCGTCCAGCCGCTGACGAGTGCATTGCCGATATTGCCAAGATTCGACAGGAACCGCGAGCCGCGGCCGAACGGCAGCGCGTAGATGACGTTGATCGATCCGGCATGGCGGACGTCGTACGTCGCGCGGCCCCAATCGACCATCGGATTGTACGGATCCGAGAGCAGCGCCACGGCATTGCTGGCCGCGGTGGCATTGAGCGAATCGCCGTCGTCCATCGCGCTGGCCAGCGTATACACGCCGCGAATCGTCAGGCCATGACTGAATCGCCGATTCACGTCGATTTGCAGCGCGTTGTACGTGCTTCGTCCCTCGGACGCCCACGTCCACGTATTCGCGAGCGCGGTATTCGGCTTGGTGCTGCTCGGAGTGAACAGCGTGCCGGCCGGCACCGGCGTTCCCGCGAGTGCGCCGAACACCGGCAGGCCGCTCGTGGGATCCACCGTCGTCGGAAACGTCGCGGGGCAGGGCGACGCCGGACACACGACGGGTGCTGGCGCGTTCTCATCGACGCCGACGATCTCGTTGTAGCCGCGGCTGCCGACGTAGCCGATGCTGATCGTGGTCTTCGAAAGAATCTCTCGCTCGACCCGCACCGAGTACGAGATGAGCGTCGGCGTCTTCATGTCTGGCTGGACGCCTCCCGGCAGCAGCAGCGCGAGCGGCGATGTCGGCGGCGGCGCCTTCGGATTGAGCGGCGTGCCGTTGGCTCCGAAAATGTTGGTGAGCGCCGTGGATGCAATCGTGTACGTCGGATTGGCCGGCGCGTTCTGATCGGCGCGATAGCCCAGTGCGTCCTGCAGGTCGCTGTAGATGCCGGCGCCCGCGCGAATGACGGTCTTCTCGCCGAACGGCTTCCAGGCCGCGCCCAGCCGCGGCTCGGGAAGGAACTTGGCGTTGTTCACCGTGAACAGTGATGTGCCGACCGCCGGCAGGCAGATGTTCGATGCAGGCTGAGAGGCGCAGACCGGGCCGTTCGGTCCGAGCGCGTAGTTGCCGGCGTTGCCGTTTGCTTCGTTCCAGCCCGTGCTGAACTCATCGCGGAAGCCGAGCGAAAGCGTGAGATTCGGACGCGCCCGGACGACATCCTCGAGGTAGAGCGCGCCAAACATCGATCGCCACTGCATCGGCGTCGGCGCCGGATCGTAGAGAAAGCTCGCGGTGCCGGCAAGAAAATTCGGCAGCCCCGTGAACGTGAGCTGACCGTACTGACTGAGCGCGATGACTTCATTCGACTGAAACGGCTGCAACCACACGCCGAAGCGCACTTGATGATTGCCCTTCATCCACGATACATCGTCGGTGATCGTGAACAGATTGCGGTCGATGTGCAGGTTGCTGCCGTTGTTGCTGCCCGCGAGACCCAGCTGCGCCTGCGGATTCGACGCCTGGCTGCCGCCGACGACGACGGCGCCGACCGGCAGTCCGGCGAGAAAACCTGACACGGCCGCCGCGGGCGTCCCGGGCGTCGGCTCGCCGGTGAAGAAATATCCCGCGCGCGAATAGCCGAAACGCGCGGTGTTGACCAGCGCCGGCGAAAACACGCGCGTGTCCTGCACGCTGAACACCTGCTCACGCAGCGTCAGCAAGTCAGTGCTGTACGGATCGAACGGCGTCGCCGTCACCGACGAGCTGTCGTCGATCGTATACGTCGCGCTGATCGAATCGCTGATCGACAGCACGCGATCGAACCGCGCGGTGCCGAAATGCTCGCGAATCGTCTGCAGCGGACTGCTGGTCACCTGCGCCACGCCGTCGCCGTTCGGCGTGACTTTGAAATCGGGCGAGCCGGCCGGCGCCTCGGGCCACAGATTCAGCAGGCCCATCGTCTTCACGATCGCCGACGCGTCGGCCCGAGCCTGTGCGTCCGGCACAAATGCGACCGACGTCTGATGCAGGTTTTGGACGAATCCCTCGTAATTGACGAAGAAAAATGACTTGTCTTTCTGCAGCGGACCGCCGGCCGATCCGCCGAATTGATTGCGCGTGAACGGCGGCGCCGATCCGGCATCGAAGAAATTCGGCGCGTCGAACTTGTTGTCGCGCAGGAACTCGAACGCCGATCCGTGCATCTGATTCGAGCCCGACTGCGTGACGATGCTGATTTGGCCGCCGGGTTTCTTGCCGTACTCGGCGCCGTAGGTGTCGCGTTGGATGTCGAATTCGCGGACCGCATCGATGCCGAGCAACTGGCCGCTCGCGCCGCCGGGCGTCATGTTGTTCTCAGCCGCGCCCGTGAATTCGACGCCGTTGAGCAGAAACAGGTTCTGCTGCGGCCGATTGCCTGACACCGAAAACATGTTGGCGGTCGTCGAATTCGAGATGCCGATTCCGCCCGTCTTTTCCCAGGTGAAGTTGACCACCCCCGGATTGAGGGTCATGAGCAGGTCGTAACTGCGTCCGTTGAGCGGCAGGTTCTTGACCTGCTCTTCGCCGACCAGACCCGACGTGTCCGTCGTCGTCGCGCTGACGGGCGAGACGTCGGCGGTGACCACGACTTCGGTCTGCACGGCGCCGGCTTGAAGCGTGACATCGAGATGCGCCTGCAAGCCGACGGACAGATGAACGCCATCGCGGACGATCGTCTGAAAACCGGTCTTCGCGATCGTGACTTTGTAGGCGCCGACCGGCAAGTCGGGCAGCCTGTACCGGCCGGATGTGTCCGTGGTCGTCGGGCGAACGGCAGACGTCTCGACGTTTCTGGCGGAGATCGCCGCGCCGGGCACGCCGGCGCCGGAGGCGTCGGTCACGATGCCGGAGATGGACGCGGTGACTTGGGCCGTGGCGGAACGGGGAATGGAGACGGAGAGCACCAGAGCGGACGCAAGCACGAAACGCATCCGACGTTTATACCCAGCCAGCCGATTTCAATCAAATCGAATCGAATCGTATAACGATTTTGTCCTTATCATTAGTTGCTATTGCTCCTCGAGCACTCGTCCCAATGTGTGCTCGAGGTCGATCCGGATCGGCTTGGCCTCGCCCGGGGTCTGCCGGGTGAGGTGGTAGAGCTGAAGATTGCGTGCCTCGCCGGCGATCTCGGCCTCGGTGTCGCCATCCAGCTGCTCGAACGGGGGGGATCCGCCGGCCGTGATCTGCCGCACCTGAGAAAAATACGGCAGCGCCGCCGAGGCCGGCGAGAAATCGAGGACGACGTACTCGATGTGCAGGTCCTCGAGATCCCGCAGCAGCAGTTCCGGCGTCGGATGAGTGAGCGCGCCGATCGTGCCCCAATCGCCCCGCGCCAGCAGTTTCGAGCCGCGCACGATCGTCGGCGCCGGATCGAGGCCCAGCAGCGCCGCTTCGGTGACGGCGGCGCCCTCGCCGACTTCATCGCTCACGACCAGCACTCTGCGGCCGGCGAGACCCGCGGAGTCGTGCAGTTGAGCGATCAAATCTCGATAGCCCAGCGGCGACAAGGGAGCGATCGCGGATCGTTGCGCGACCGCGAGCATCGCGACCGCAGCCACGACCAGCGGGGCGATCGAGAGACGCCCGATCCGGACGTTCTTCCCGGGAATCACGGCCGCCAGCCCCGTCAACGCCAATCCGACAATCGGCGCCACGGCCATCGTCATGTACCGGCTGACCGACACGATGTGCGGACTGAACACGTGGAACCCGATGCCCGCCGCCGCAAGGGCGAGGAGCGCCTCGGCGAGCGGCGCGTCGGTTGCCGGCCGCCGCCGGCGTCGTGCGATCGCGGCGATGGCGCCGATTACTGCCAGCGCGCACAGGATCGTGCCGAGATTTCTGTCGAGCTGATGGCCGTAGAACTGAAGCCGCTGAAGGATTCTCCAGAGAGGGAGCGGACCGAAATCGCCGATGCCGGCATCTAATGACGCGCTCACGGCCAGCACCGGCACGGCGCCAATGAGCACGATGGCGGCAGCGACGTACAGTCCCGGCCGCCGGAGCAGATCGTACTGGCCCGTCACCGCGATCAAAAAGACGGGGATCAGCACGGTCGCCACGCCGTTGCCTTTGGTCAAACACGCGAGAGCCGTGAAGACGCCGAAGACCGCAGCGTCCCGGGTGGACGAAGACCGCGCGAAGCGCGCGAGCCACCAGGCCGCCTCAATCGACAGCGCAGCAATCACGACGTCGAGCATCACGACGCTCGTCATCGACATCACGAGCGGTGTGGTGAAGAAGAGCGCGACCGCGGCCACCGCCGAAGGGCGGCCGGCCAGCGGTGTGACCATCAAGAACAGCCGGAACGCGACCCACGCCGAGCTCGCGGCAATGAGCAGGAGCGCCGTGACACCGGCAGGCGCGCCGAGCAAGAGCGCGACGCCGAACACGACGTGAAAGAGCGGCGGCCACATCAGCGGCGCAATTTTTGGATAATGCAGATAGTACGTTTCGGCAAAGCGCAGCGGATTCGCGCCGAGCGCGTGCGACAGATAGCCGCGCACCAGCAGTCCGTTCATGAAGTGCGAGGCATCGTCCGAGTAGAGCCCGTGTTCGACGCTGAAGGCACCCATCCACAGTTGCACGGCCACGGCGAGTAACAAGAGCAGGACGAATGTACCCGCGACCGGCAAAGCTGCTCGGCCACGAAAACCGCACCGCGGAGCAATCGAGGCTGTGACGGCTGTGCGACGGACGTGCGGCAAGCCAGCGGCGGCCGGGGCTGCGCGTCGACACAACGGTAAAGGGTTGCTCAGGAACGACTGCCAGTGGGGATCCATGTCCGTCCCCGACTCGGTGCAGTAACCGTACCGCGCCTGCGTGTTCCTATCGCACCGGATCGGGCGGCGGAATTGTCACCGAACCGGTGATCGTGGTCTTCGCTGGGGGATCGCTTGCCGGAAATGATTCCTCGGATGCCTCGTCGACGGCGTCCGGCGTCGGGCCTTCCGCGTCGAAGGGCGCCTCGAACGTTCCGGTGCGGCGGCGCGATTCCGAGTCTCGCAGGGTGCTCGCCGGCTGGTCAGGCACGCGGCTATCCTCCGTGTTTGAAGAACTGCACCGCGCGCTCGTGCTTCATCGCGGCGGCTCGTGAAGAAAATGTACCAAGATTTCGGCGCTTTCCGGTACGGGGATTTGCCTTCCGTGAATAGAGCCGGTACTTGCCGGACGATAGCTTGCGAATCATGGGAGCCTCAGAATCCGTACGGTGCAATCCCGGTACCGGGTCGCTCAATCAGGGGTGCTGCGCCGCGGGTGTTCTCACGGCTGCCATCCGCCGCCTAGCGCGCGGTACAGCTCGACGAGGTCGTCCAGCTCGCCAACCTGCGCCTCGGCCAGCCCCAACTGCGCGTCGAACAGACGCGTATCGGCGTCGAGAACCTCGAGGTAGCTCGTCGCGCCGCCCTCGTACCGGATTTGAGCCAGTCGACGCAGGTCCTGCGCCGATGTGAGCAGCAACGCTTCCTGCTCGCGGAACTCGCGCTGCTTGCGATAGCCCACGAGCGCGTTCGAGACTTCGAGAAATCCCTGGCGGATGGATTGCTGATACACGACGATGAGCTCGTCGCGCTGCGCTTGGGTCAGGGCGACGCGCGATCGCGTGCGGCCCGCATTGAAGATCGACTGCGTGGCGCCGGCCGTCGCGGTCCAGATGAAGTTGACGCCGCGAAAGAGCGCCGAGAGCGCCGTGCTCTCGAAGCCGCCCGATCCGGTCAGCGCAACGTCCGGAAAATATGCGGCGCGAGCCACGCCGATCTGCGCGTTCGCGGCGATCAGCTGCTGCTCAGCTTGCTGAATGTCAGGCCGCCGATCGATGAGCGCCGACGGCAGACCCGCGGGGACATCGGGCGGCTGGGTCTGCTCGGCAAGGGCACGCCCCCGCGTCACCGGTCCTGGATTGCCGCCCACGAGCACGCTGATGAAATTCTCCTGCTGCTCGATCTCGCGCTCGAGCGTCGCGATTTCGCCGGTGGCGGCGTAGACGAGCTGCTCGGCCTGACGGACGTCGACCATCGACGTCGCGCCGCCTTGCTCACGCACCTGAGTCAACCGCAGCGACTCTTGCCGCGACGCGAGCGTGCGCTGCGAGATGTCGAGTTCGAGATCGAGCGCGCGCAGTCCGAAATACGCGTTCGCGACCTGGCTGATCAGCGTGGTGACCACGGCGCGCTGCGCCCACTCGGCGGCGACCAGCGTCGCGCGGGCGGCTTCGTTCGCGCGCCGATAGCGGCCCCAGAAATCCAGCTCCCACGACATCGACGTCTGCACCTCGAACGCCACGACATTCGTCGACGGAAATCCCAGCGCCACCGACGGCCGTTCGCCGAGCACGTTGACGCCGGCGGTGACGTTCGGAAATTGATCCGCGCGCGTGATGCCGAGCTGCGCCTGCGCTTCGAGAATTCTCGCAGCGGCGCGCTGCACGTCCGCGTTCTGCGCCAGCGCCGTCCGAATCAACGCCTGCAGCGCGTCGTCTTGAAAGATCGCGGTCCATTTCTGATCCGCCAGCGAGGTGGCCGTCGGGGACGCTGTCGCGGCGTCACCGCGAAAGGCCGCCGGCACCGGCTGAGTGGGACGTTTGTAGTTGGGGCCGACGAGGCAGCCGGTGGTGACAACCGCGATCAGCGCCAGCGTCGCATCTCTCATCGGGCTACGCATGATTCGATCCCGGCGCCGGAGCGGGAGGTTGAGCTTGAGGCGGAGCCGCCGCGTGTCCCGGCTTGCCCCCCGCGACTCGCTCGACGAGCACGAACAGCAGCGGAATGATGAAGATCGCGAGCAGCGTCGCCGCCAACATGCCGGTGACCACGACGGTGCCGAGGATGCGGCGCGAGACGGCGCCCGAGCCGGACGCAAACCACAGCGGCACCGTGCCGAGAATGAACGCGAACGACGTCATCAGGATCGGCCGCAGCCGCAGCCGCGCGCCTTCGAGCGCCGCGTCGACGAGCGGCATGCCTTCGTCGAGGCGCGCCTTCGCAAACTCGACGATCAGGATCGCGTTCTTCGCCGCCAATCCAATCAGCATGATCACGCCGATTTGCGCGTAGATATCGAAGTCGTATTTGCGCAGCGCCAGGCCGAGGAATGCGCCGAACACGGCGATCGGCACCGAGAGCAACACTGAAAACGGCAGCGACCAACTCTCGTACAGGGCCGCGAGAATCAGAAACACGAATGCGATCGACAGGGCGAAGATGCCGGCCGAGCCCGTGGCCTTTCGCTCCTGATACGACAAGTCGGACCAGTCGTAGCCGATCTCGCGGGGCAGCGCCGACTTCGCGACGTCCTCGAGCGCGTCGAGCGCCTGCCCGGAGCTGTATCCGGGCGCCGCGGCGCCGGTGATTTGCACAGCGCGGTACACGTTGAATCGATTCGTATATTGCGGACCCGAGGCGGTCTTCGTGAACTCGAGCGTCGAGAGCGGCACCATGGCGCCAGACGAGTTGCGCACGTAGAACCGCGCGATGTCGGTCGGACTCGTCCGCTCTTCGCCTTCGGCTTGCAGAAACACGCGCCATTGGCGTCCAAAGCGATTGAATTGATTCACGAACAACCCGCCGAGAAACGCCTGCATCGTCTGATAGACGTCGCCGAGCGCGATGCCCTGCTTCAGCACCTTGTCTCGATCGACGTCGGCAAACAGTTGGGGCACGTTCGCGTTGAATTGCGACGTGACGCCGGTGAGCTCCGGACGCTTGCGGGCCGCGTCGAGAAACTTCTGCAGGTTCTGATTCAGGAACTCGAGTGATCCGCCGCTGCGATCCTGAAGCCAGAACGAGAATCCGCCCTGCGTGCCCAGACCGGGAATCGAGGGCGGCATCACGGCGATCCCGACGCCCTCGGGCACGACGCGGCGCAACTCGCTGTTCAGGTGATCGACGATGGCCCGTGCGGTCAGTCCGGAACCGCCGCGCTCGTCCCACGGCTTGAGGCCCACGAAGTAGAACCCGTAGTTGCTCGCTGTCACCCGCGAGAGCAGCGAAAATCCGACGATCGTGTTGAAGTTCGCGACGCCGTCGGTGTGGAGCAGCAATTGATCGACTTTCTCGCAGACGGCATCCGTTCGCTGAATCGACGCGGCGGTCGGCAGCTGCACGTTGAGCAGGAAGTAGCCGTAATCCTCTTCAGGCACGAAGCTCGTCGGCAATTTGCGCCCCAGGAGCAGCGCCGCCGCCGTGAATGCCAACAGAAAGCCGACGCCGAGCACGGCCTTCCTGATGAGTCCGCGGCTCACGTCGATGTAGCCGTGGGTCGCGCTCGTGAACCAGCGATTGAAACCGCCGAAGAATCGGCCCAGCACGCCGGTCGTGTGCTTGCGGCTGCGTAACAGCATCGCGGCGAGCGCCGGCGACAGCGTCAACGCGTTGAACGCCGAGATCAGCACCGAGATCGCGATCGTGATCGCGAACTGCTTGTTGAGCCGGCCCTGGATGCCGCTCATGAATCCGACGGGGATGAACACCGACGCGAGGATGAGTGCGATGCTGACGACCGGCCCTGATACTTCGTGCATCGCCTGCAGCGCGGCATCGCGCGGCGACATGCCTTCTTCGATGTGATGCTCCACCGCCTCGACGACGACAATCGCGTCGTCGACGACGAGGCCGATCGCGAGGACGAGACCGAAGAGCGACAGCGTGTTGATCGAAAAGCCGAGTGCGGGAAACACCGCGAACGTGCCGATCAATGACACCGGCACGGCGACCATCGGGATAAACGTCGCCCGCCAGTTTTGCAGGAACAGATACACGACGAGGATCACGAGCACGAGCGCTTCGCCGAGCGTGATGAGGATCTCCCGGATGCCCTCGGAGACGGGCAGCGTTGTATCGATCGAATAGCGGTATTCGAGATCCTGCGGAAATCGCTGGCTGATGTCCGACATGATCTTCTTCACGCCGTCGGCGACTTCGAGCGCGTTCGAGCCGGGAGACTGAAACACGGCGACGCCGCATCCGGGTTCCCCGTTGACCCGGCCGATCTGCTGATAGTTGAGCGCGCCGAGCTCGATGCGCGCGACATCTCCCAGACGCACGAACGATCCGTCGGGATTGGCGCGGACGGCAATCGCGCCGAATTCCTCGGCCGTCGTCAGTCGTCCCTGTGCGCGCACGGTGTAGGTCATTTCCTGGCCCGGCGGCGCCGGCTGCGCGCCGATCTGGCCGGACGGATTGACCGTGCTCTGCTGCTGAACCGCGCGGACCAGCTCCGGCACCGTGAGACCGAGTTTCGCCAGCACATCCGGCTTGACCCAGATGCGCATCGCGTAGTCGCCCGCGCCGAAGATGCGCACCTCGCCGACGCCGGGCACGCGATACAGCGCGTCGATGATGTTGATGTTCGCGTAGTTGGCGAGAAACAGCGCGTCGTACGTCTTCTTCGGCGACGACAGCGCGACGACGAGCATCGGAAATCCCACCGACTTGCGCATCGTCAGGCCGAACGTGTTGACGTCGGGCGGCAGGTTCGGCTGCGCCTGCGCCATGCGATTCTGCACGTTGACCTGATCGATGTTCGGGTTGGTCGCGATGTCGAACGTGACGGTCAGGTTCATCGTGCCGTCGTTCGCGTTCGTCGACTGCATGTACAGCATGTCGTCGACGCCGTTCATCTGCTGCTCGAGCGGCGTCGCGACCGACTGCTCGATCGTCACCGCATCGGCGCCCGTATACGTGGCCCCGACGCTGATCTGCGGCGGAATGATCTCGGGAAACTGCGCAATGGGCAGCGCCTGCATCGCCACCAGGCCCACGAGCACCGTGACGATCGCGATGACGATCGCGACAATCGGCCGGCCGATGAAGAACCGCGACACGTCAGTGCGGCTCCGGCGGCGCGACGTAGGGTTTCGCCGTCACCTTCGCGCCGTCGTGCGTCGCGGGCCCCTCGACGATGATCCGATCGCCGTCCTTGACGCCCCGATCGATGATCCAGCGGCTGCCGATCCGCGCGCCCGGCGTCACCGATCGCGTGCTGACCGTGCTGTCGGGATTGACGACGCGGACCTGAAACAGCCCCTGCATCTCCGTCACCGCCCGCTGCGGCACGAGCAGCGCGTCAGTGCGGACGCTCGTCTCGGCGCGGACGCGGGCGTACTGGCCGGGACGCAGCGTGTGATTGGGATTCGGAAAGATCGCGCTGATGCGGATCGTGCCGGTGCCGGGGTCGATCTGGCGGTCGGCCGCCAGGAACGATCCCTGTCTCGGATACACGCTGTCGTCGGCGAGCACGAGCGTCAATCCGCCGCCGGCTTGCCACGGCGTCGTGCTGCCGCGGTTGATGCGAGCCGCCATCTGCAGGTACTCGCGCTCGCTGAGCGGGAAGTACACCTTGATTGGATCGATCTGCGACACGGTCGTGAGCAGCGTCGTGGGGCCGACCAGGTCGCCAATCTGCGCGGTCGCAATCGCCGCGACG
>Ga0070731_10002573_pt1 | contig 17118 bp, 15 predicted proteins | sample Coa_R1_2_FD_66448 | JGI IMG/M metagenome (GOLD analysis project Ga0070731, IMG submission 66448) | Surface soil microbial communities from Centralia Pennsylvania, which are recovering from an underground coalmine fire - Coalmine... | ecosystem: Environmental > Terrestrial > Soil > Unclassified ...
AACTAGGCCTGCCGTACGAGCGCAAGGATTACGGCCGGCAATTCCAGAACACGACTACGCCCGAATACGCGGCGATGAATCCGATGCAGAAGGTGCCGACGCTCGTCGATGGCAACGAGGTCGTGTGGCAGTCGAACACGATCCTGCGTTATCTCGCGAACAAGACGAAGAGCCCGCTCTATCCGACCGATCCCGCGCCACGATCGCAAGTCGAGCGCTGGATGGACTGGCTTCTTGCCGAGCTCAATCCCGCGTATCTCGCCGGTTTTCGCGACGCGAAGAAGGCCGAAGGCGAACGCGCGCCCGACACTGCGACCAATCTCGCGAACGAGCTTTCGCTGCTCGAAGGCGCATTTCAGAAGACACCATGGGTCGCGGGAGCCCAGTTCTCGCTCGCCGACGTCGCACTCGGCCCGATCGTCAAGCGCTGCATCGGCTTTCCGCTCAGCCTTCCTGCGTTGCCGAAGACGCAGGCCTGGGTGAGCGAATTGCAGAAGCGGCCAGCCTTCCGGAAGGCGACGGCGACGGGCTGATCGAGCCACGTTCGCTGCAATGAGCGCCGTGCCGAACGCCGCCGCGCTTCGCCGATTGTCTGCGGACACCGGTGCGCCGAGCACGGCCGCGCTTGCCCCGGCGCACATCAGCGCGCGTGGTGTCTGCGTCGACTTCACGGTCGCGGGTCGCGTCACGCGCGTGCTGGACGACGTCAGCCTTTCGGTGCCGAAGGGCGGGTTCGTGTCGCTGATCGGTCCATCGGGATGCGGCAAGAGCACGCTGCTCAAGGTGCTCGCCGGATTGCTGCCGCCGACGCTGGGCGACGTGTCGGTCGCCGGCGTCGCGCCGATCGAAGCGGTGCGGCAGCGGCGAATCGGCATCGTGTTCCAGGAAGCGACGCTTCTGCCATGGAAAAACGCGCTCGACAACGTCGCGCTGTTGATGGAAGTCGCGCACAGCGGGCGTACCAACGACGAGATTCGCGATCGCGCCATCGACATGCTGCGGCTGGTCGGGCTCGACGGTGCGGAAGCGAAGCGTCCGGCACAGCTTTCGGGTGGCATGCGCCAGCGCGTGTCGATCGCGCGTGCGCTTGCGCTTGATCCTGAAGTGCTGATGATGGACGAGCCGTTCGGCGCGCTCGACGCGATCACGCGCGAGGAGATGAGCGAATTCCTGCTCGAGATCTGGGAGCGGACGAAGAAGACGATCGTGCTCGTCACGCACTCGATCGACGAGGCAGCCTTCCTGTCGCGTGAAGTGAACGTGATGGCGTCGAACCCGGCGCGGATCATCGAGGCGTTGCCGATCGACCTGCCGTATCCGCGCAACGAGGACAGCTACTCGGCGCCGGAGTTTGCACGCGCGACGGCGCGCCTTCGCCGGCTTCTCAAGGAAGGTCATCGACAGGCGATGGCGGCATGACGGTGATGGTCGATGACAATCCTGCTCCGACCGCCTCGCCAGTGGAGGTGCCGGGAAGCATGCGCATGCGCGAGGCGATGTCGCGTTTCGCCCCCGCGGGCGCCTTGTTCGTCGGCGTCGTCGTGTTGTGGGAGGTCGTCGGGCGCATCTTTCACGTTCCCGAATTCGTGCTGCCCGCGCCATCGAGCATCCTGCGCGTGCTGGTCACGCGCCAGGTCAATCTCGGCTACGCCGCCTGGGTGACGGCGCAGGAGGTGGTTTGGGGATTCCTCTTGTCGGGCGCGATCGGCGCCGCCGTGGCGCTCGTCATCGCGCGCTTCGCGACGTTCGGGCGCGCGCTGTATCCGCTGGTCGTGCTGTTCCAGAACGTGCCGAAGGTCGCGCTCGCGCCGCTTTTCATCCTGTGGTTCGGCTTCGACCTCGCGCCGAAGGTCGTGCTGATCGTCGTCATCGCGTTCTTTCCAGTCGCCATCAACATGCTCGTGGGCTTACAGACCGTCGATTCCAATCTCGTCGCGCTGATGCGCTCGGTAGGTGCAAGCCGCAACGAGATTCTCTGGCGCATCCAGATTCCGAACTCGCTGCCGTACCTGATGGCGGGACTCAAGGTCGCGATCACGCTCGCGGTGATCGGCGCGATCGTCGGCGAGTTCGCCGGCGCGCAGGCCGGTCTGGGCTACATGATCCAATTCGCATCGACGCAGATGCAGACGTCGCTCGTATTCGCGGCGCTCGTCGAGGTGTCGGTGCTCGGGATGCTGTTCTACTATGCGATCGAGTGGATCGAGCGGCGCTACATCGACTGGATGCCGCACACGGCGTGAAGCCCGAACGATTCGGACATGCTCATAACGAAAGGGCGTTGATCATGATCAAGAGGCAATGGAGGACTGCGCTCGTCGCGGCCATCGCCGTGATGTCATCGTTCGTCACGATCGGCTTCGCCCAGGCAGCCGACGACGTTTCGATCCAGCTCGACTGGCTCGTGCGCGGCGATCACGCGATGTTCTTCGTCGCGCGCGACAACGGCTACTTCAAGGAGCAAGGCATCAACATCACCGTGATCCGCAAGGGGACGGGATCGACCGATGCATTGAAGCTCGTCGCAAACGGCAATGCCGACTTCGGCTTCGCCGATCTGCCGACGCTTCTCGTCGGACGATCGCAACACCTTCCGGTCGTCGCGCTCGTCGCAGTCAACCAGGAGAGCCCGCTCGCGATGATCTCGATCAAGTCGAAGCATCCGATGTCGAAACCCGCGGACATGAAAGGCATGAACATCGGCGTGCATCCGAGCGGATCGACGTACGTGTTCCTGAAATCGTTCTTCGCGAAGAACGGATTGAACCTGGCCGATTTCAAGCAGAGCACCGTCGCGCCTCCTTACGAGAACATGCTGCTGCTCGGGCGCGTCGACGTCGTTCCCGGCTACATCGACGCCGAGGTTCCGGAGCTCGAGGCGCACGCCGGCGGCCCGGGGTCGCTCTCGATCCTGCTCGGATCCGATTACGGCTACGACGCGTACGGCTCAGGCGTCTTCACCGCCGAGAAGACGATCGCCGAGAAGCCCGATCTCGTGCAGCGCTTCGTCAACGCGTACATGAAGGCATTCGCGTTCACCATCGAGAACCCGCAGCAGGCCGTCGACATCGTCGTGAAGGCGAATCCCGAGTACAAGGGGAAGGAGCACACGCTGATGGCGCAACTCCAGGCGGACGTCAAGTCGACATTCTTCAGCCCCTACACGAAGCAGCATGGCATCGGGGCGATTTCCGAGAAGCAGTGGAACGCCACCGTGCAGGTGCTGAAGGACCAGAGCGTGCTGCCGACCGATTTCAATCCGGTCGGGGGTTTCAACTCGACGTTCGTCGAGAAGGCCAAGCCGCTGAAACGCTGAACGCAGGCGATCATCGTCGGGAAGGGCGATTATCGGCGACGAGTTCGACTACGTCATCGTCGGCGCCGGCTCGGCCGGCTGCACACTCGCGTATCGCCTCGGCGAGGACCGCGACGTGCGCTTGCTCGTTCTCGAAGCGGGCGGCTGGGATCGCAGCCCGTGGATCCATGTGCCGCTCGGCTGGGGAAAAATCCTCACCGAGCGACGCTACGATTGGCAATACTTCACGAGCCCCGAGCCGAGCGTCGGCGGGCGTGCGGTGGAATGCGCACGCGGCAAGGTGGTCGGGGGCTCATCGTCGACCAATGCGATGGCCTTCGTTCGGGGCGATCCTGCCGACTTCGATCGTTGGGCATCGACGGGGCTGCCGCAATGGGACAGCGCGCACGTTCTGCCGTACTTCAGGCGCCTGGAGCGCTGGGAAGGCGGCGCGAATGCCTGGCGCGGCGGCAATGGTCCGCTCGCCGTGCAGTATTGCCGCTACGAGGATCCGCTCAACGACGCCTTCATGCAGGCTGCGCACGAGGCGGGTCATCCGGTCACCGATGACTACAACGCGAAGCATCGCGAAGGATTCGGGCGGCTGCAGGTAACGATCGCCGGCGGCAGGCGGATGAGCGCGGCGCGCGCGTACCTCCGTCCCGCCATCGCGCGCGGCAACGTCGAGGTTCGCGTGAACGCGCATGCGACGCGCATTGTTTTCGATGGCGATGTCGCGCGCGGCGTCGACTGCGTGCAGCACGGGACGGCGCATCGCTTCACCGCGATTCGCGAAGTGATCGTCGCCGCCGGCGTCATCAATACGCCGCAGTTGCTGATGCTTTCCGGCATCGGCGACCCCGTGCAGCTTGCGGAGCATCGCATTCCGGTGAAGTCGACGCTGCCTGGCGTCGGCCGCAACCTGCAGGATCATGTGTCGGTGATCGTGACGTACCGGCGTCGCGAGCGCAGCCCGTTCCTTCGCAACATGCGCGCCGATCGCATCGCGATGTCCCTTGTTCGTGCCTGTGCCTTGGGTCGCGGTTTTGCGTCCGACATACCGGGCGGCGTGATCGGCTTTCTCAAGAGCGAGCCGCACCTCGCGTGCCCCGACATGCAGCTCATCGTGACGAACGCGTCGCTTCCGGCGTGGCCATGGTTCCCGGTTTTTCGGAAGCCTTTCATTGACGGCTTCGCCTGCCGCACGGTGATGCTTCATCCGCGAAGCCGCGGCGAAGTGCGGCTTGCCTCGGCCGACCCGCTCGCCGCGCCGCGCATCGACCAACGGTTCCTCTCCGACCCGCACGACTGGCGCATCGTTCGAACGACGATTCGACGCGTACGCGAGATCGTGCGACAGCCGGCGCTCGCGCGTTTTGCCGAATGCGAAATGCTGCCCGGACCGGAGATCGAAAGCGATGCCGGGCTCGACGATTTCATTCGCAGGACCGCGATCACGGTCCATCATCCGGCGGGGACCTGCAGGATGGGTCCGCCGGGCGATCCATGGGCGGCGACTGACGACGAGGGGCGCGTGTTCGGCGTCGAGCGCCTGCGTCTGGTCGACGCATCGCTGATGCCCGATCTCACGTCGGGCAACATCAATGCGCCGGTGATCATGATGGCCGAGAAGATCGCGGATCGCGTGCGCGGGCTGCCGGCGCTCCATCCTGTCCCCCCACAGGTTACGGCGACCGTTCCTCCACGGACACGTTGAACGCCACCGAGATGCGTTCGCCCTTGCCGTAATACGGATGGACCATGTGCTTGAGCCAGCTCGGAAACAGCAGCGTCAGCCCCGGAACGGGTTCGATCACGTATCGGCCATCGAGAACATTCTTCTCGATGAAGACCATGTTGACGCCGTTACGGGGATCGAGCAATTCGATCTTGCCGTTTTCGCTCGGCGTGGGATCGGGGTCGCCGCGATCCACGTAATAGACGCCCGACCAGACGCTGTTCGGGTGATTGTGCACGCTGTTGTAGCCGCCGTTGCGCAACACGTTCGCCCAGGCCGAGCTTTTGAACTGGAACGTCCGCGCATGCGGTGTCGGGGCCGCGACCATGCGCGTGAGCTCGATCGCGAGCGACTCGACCCGCTTCTTCAGGACGCGCGCGCAGTCGACCTTGCTGTCGAAGAAATCGGTGGTGGAGTGCCACCCCCTGACGTTGCTGCGCAGCACTCCCGCGCTTTGCGCTTCGGCCTCGAGGATTCGCTTCCTGAGCTCTTGATTGAGCTCTTCGCTTTCAGGCCATCGGTACGCCACCACCGGCGTACCGAAGGCCATCGCGACGTGTTCCCTGAGAAGCAAATCAGCCGTCTTCTTTCGCGCGTCTTCGCCTCGAGGCCATGCCCGCGAGCGCCCCCATCGCGACCAGCGCGAGCGTGCCCGGCTCGGGCACCGGCGTGACGGCGGGCGTGTAGGTATAGAGGACGTTGAGGCCTTCGGGCGGCGGCGGATCCCAGGTGCCGCTGCCCGATCCTTTCGCGGCCGGTTCATCCATGAAGTTGTTGGAGACCGACACGGTCAAGTCGAGAGCGAGGCTCGCCGTCACGCTGCCGGTACCGATGTACGATGCGAAGTCCACGGGGGAAAGCGAAATCCCGGTCAATTCGTCAAACGACGGAGAGCTGCTGTTGCTGCACGAGCCGAAGTCACAACTCACCGTGAACGTGTGCGGGTCGGAAAAGTTCACGCCCGGCATCGTCAGCGTAACGGTCCCATCCCACGTCGACGTTGAATTGTCGCTTCGTTCGGCGACGCTTCCGCTGACCGACAGCGAAGCAGCGAGCGTCGAATCCAGCGAGATATCGATTCCGGTCAACGTGCCAAGCAGCGGATCGAACTGATCGAAAGTGACCGTCGTGCTCTCGTTGTCGGAGGACGATGGCTCGCCTGGATCGGTCACGTTCGTCACCGTCGAGGTCACCGTGAACGTGTGGTTTTGCGAGATGACCGCAGCATGGCCCGTTGCAGCAGGCAACAGCATTCCCACTCCCGCCGCGAGACCAACGGGTCCCAGGAGCGTCCGCTTCCGATTCATATCCGCCCTCCAGAATGGGCGCTCCCCCGGCGCCGAACGAATGACCGGCCCCCGGTGGCCGGACACTGAGCCGATGATGAAAACGCAGCACGCTCGCATATTCCGTGCCCCGTTCCACAACTGACGCTCGTTCAGCGATTTAGCGATCGACATCTGCGCGACCCCGTGACCGATCGTAAAGTTGCTCGACGCCGAAACCGTGCCGGCATCCTTCCGGGACGACCCGCGCAATCATTCCCGCGTCAATTCAACCTCATCGCGTAGACCGGGCCATCGACATGGCGCACCAATATGGCCACGTCGGTCCCGTCGAACGACGCAATCCGAAACCGGCCGAACGCGTGCGCGCGGTTGACCGCGAAGCGCGAGCGGCGCGCGGCGTCGGCAATCGGATTCATGCTTTTTGCCGCAAGGGCGCAAACCTGCCACGTCCACGGGCAGGTCAATGCACGCGGTCCATCCTCGTTCGGCGCGGCAATGAGATGCACGACGCCGCCATCCATCGGCGAGAAATAAACGATCCTGTCGATGCTCGGCGCGCATTCCATCGCCGCGAATGGTTGCAGCGGAGGCTTGTGTCCAACGGATTCGAGAGGCACGATGTCCCGCCCTGGATGCGCCGGATCGATCGCGAACAGCGCGTCGTGCGCGTGAACTGCAACGACGATGATGTCTCGCTTCGGATGCCACTGCATCGCGTTGCCGTTCGCCACGCCGGGGAGCTTGCTCGGAAACATTTCGCCCCAGTGCCCGAATGTGCCGGCACGCTCGTCGAAATCCGGACAAAAGGAGATGAACGCATTGCCTCCGCCGTCGTCGCCCGCGTGACCCCAGATCACGCGTCGCGAAGCGTCCCACGTCGTGAAGCCGCCTGAACTGAGGATCGCCTTGTCGTGCCGCGGTCCGCGACGCCACGTGAAGGTATCGAGATTGAAGAGATGCGGTATCGCAACCGCCTTCACGTTCGGCCCAAGCTCGGTCTGGCCCTTGAAAAGGATGTAGTCGTTGCCGATCGGGTCGTATTGCACGTAGCCGTAGGTGTGCGGCGGAAGCGGCGACCCATCCGGATACTCGGCGTTGGGGTAGCGCGCGCCCTCGCCGTATTCGCTGTCGTCGCCATCGATGTAGCCGTCGCTGATTCGGCGCCATTGCCGCGTGGCGAGATCGAACGCATGAACGTCGGAGCCGAAATAATCGTTATGCCCGCCGCCGAAGACGATCATCGAGCCACTCGCGCCGGAGCGCGATGCGTACACGGCGCCGTTCCAAGCCTCGGTGATCGCGCTGAACCCCACGACGCCGCTCCATGCTGCCTTGGGCTCGCGGCCCGATCGCCGGCGCAGCCATTCGCGCATCGTGCGCGCGGGATTCAACGTCGGATCACGCGCGGGATCGTTGTCGATCAGATAGCGCATGCCGCGAGATGTCGGCGATAGCCCCAGGTCGGGATGATCGCCGGAGATCGCGTACCAGCGATGGACGTTCATGCGGGCGAGCCACGCGGGAGCGGCCTGAGGCGCTGTACTCGTTTTCGCGGTTTTGTTCTTTGTCATGTGCGGCGGATTGCAAATGCTTCGCGGTGATTCTTGACGGCGCACGCGCGGCGGGCTAGTTTCGCCCGGCCATGCGCTGCGTGTCCTTCGCCTGCTGCCTTGTGCTTGCGGCCGCGCTCTCCGCGCCGGCGCTCGCCGTGCCGATCCCGTGGAAGAACTGTGGCAAACCCACGGATGTCCTGAGCATCACGCAGGCGATCGCGAGCGTTTGGCCGCCGCGCGTTGCTGCGCCGGCGCGTGCGACGGCGACGTTCGACCGCGCGGGGAACCTCATCGATCTGCGACTCTTCCTCGTGCACGGGATCGCATGGACCTTCGACAGCGGTCCGCTGCCCGCGACGACCAGCAGCGGCTTCGTCTCGTTGCCAGCGTCGTTCCCGATGTTCTTGACCAGCCCCGCGTTACCGATTGCCGCCGGGCCGTACGTGACGACGCGCACCTTCGACGTTGGCAGCCCGACGCCGGTGACGATCGTCGACCATGCAAATCTCGCGGCGCACGTCAACGCACCCGTCACGACGACCGTGAGCCTCTCGTTCGATGGAACGCCCGGATTCCCGCTGACGCCCATCGCGGGGAGCGCCTACGCGATTCACGTTCAGATGGCCGAGTCCGGAGGGGCCGAAGTCTTCTGCATGGACTTCGTCATGCCGCTCGAGACAGCCGCGCCGTTCGTAAGCATCGAAAAGCCGTCCAACATTCCGGCAATTTCGCGTTCAGGCTCGGTCGGGTTGACGACAATGCTCCTCGTAATCGCATTTTTCGTCATGCGCCGATGGCGCAACTGAACGCGGAATCGACATCATCGACGCCCATGGCCGGCATGCCGGCGAGCGCCGCTTACTCCTCGCGCATGCGCTCAACCAGCGCGCGAAGCCTTGTTGCCATCTCGTCCGCGGCCAGATGTATCGGCCACCCGTGGCCAGGCAGCAACCATTCGAAGCGATAGTCGGCAAGTTTGCGAAGCGATGCCGTGAGCGCCGTCCACGAATACCAGCATGCATCGCGGAAAGCGACGAGGTCGTGATCCTTCGTGCTCCACGCGAGCGAATCGCCCGCGAACAGCACGTTCTCGTCGAGCAGGTACACGACGCTGCCGCGCGTGTGGCCGGGCACGGGAATCGCAACGACGCCCGGCTCGATCGTGCGCGACGATTCGCCTTCGATGAGGTCCGTGGCATACGGCGCCGCTGTTCGATCCTCGCGATGTATCCATACGCGCGCGCCAAATCGCTCGGCGTACTTGTCCGCGTCCGCCACATCGTCGCGGTGTGAGAGCAGGACATGGTCGATGCCGCCGGCATCGGCGAACCACTTCACGAGCTCTGTCGCAAAGCGCGGCGAATCGACGAGCAGGTTGCCTGCCGCACGCTTGACGAAATACGAGTGCGCGCCGAAGGACGGGCGCGCATTGAACCCGCAACGCCACACGTTCTGAGTGATTGGTTGTGGAAAGATGGGACCACGCGGGCGTGGCTGCTTCGTTTCGCTCCGCACCGATGCAGTCGGACATACGAGCGCCGCACGCCACGCGGCAAGCTGCTCGTCGGGCGTCGACGGCTGGCGCGCGAAGACGCTCTTGTCGTTTTGCTCGATGACGAGACCCGGCGCCACATGACGCGAAGCGCCACAGTCGATGCACGCCGTGTCGACGTACCAGTCGCCAGGCGCCGAGTCGGGATTGCGCAACGGTTTCATCGGTTCGTCGAGGCACGGGCAGGTCGCCGCACCACGCTCACCTTCGCGGTCCCGCCGCCGCCGCAGAAGAGCCGATCCGCGCCGTCCGATGCGAGCCCCGATACGTCGACGCCATGCTGCATCTCGAGCGTTTCCAGCACCTCTCCGGTTCGCGCATCCACCCGTCGCAGGTCGCTTTCGTCGCCCTCCCACGTTGCGTGCCACAGCTCGCCATCGACCCATGTGACACCGGTGACGAAGCGATTGGGCTCGAGGGTGCGAAGGATGGCGCCGGTCTCCGGATCGATCTGATGGATCTTGCGCTCGCGGTAATGGCCGACCCACAGCGTTCCTTCGGCCCCCGCGAGCCCGAGTCGCCACCGCCCGCCGGCCCGGGGATCGTGGCGAGCACGCGTCCGCTTTCGGGATCGATCCTCTGGATGCGATCATCGGCGATCTGGTAGAGATGCCGCCCGTCGAAGGCAGTTCCCGCGTGGGCGGGGACGTCGATCGAGCGCAAGACCTTCCCATTCGACGGATCGAGCGCGTTCAGCTTGTCACCCGATGCAAACCACGCGTGCTCGCCGTCGTACGTGACGCCGTTCACGCGCTCCGCGCCCGGGAAGGGTCCGTACTCGCGCACGATTTCCGCTTTGGATCGTTTCATCCCTTCCATCCTAATCCGCCGCGACTTGCTCGGGGAGTAACAAGGCCGTCGCGAATCCGGCCATCGGCGGCGGATCCAGCGCCGAGCTCGCCCTTGACCGAACGACTGCGCCTTGCCTGACGACGCAAGCGCATCGAGTGCCCGCTGCACGCTGCACTGGCTCCCGCCGAGCGCAAGTGCCAGCGCAAAGCTCGACCACGACTCGCCGTCGGCAAGGAACGCGAGCACGTCGGCATGCGCGTCCTCGACCGGGCGCGTGGTCCTCTCTTTTTCCGGCTGGATTGTGAACGCGCGTTCGACTTCGATGATGCGAAGTGATGCGTTAAAGGTCGTTGTCGGTCCCCTAGGCGGCGCATGGTACGCGAAATCGGCGATTCGGGTGATGCGGTTTGCATTGGTTTAGCATGACGACGTGCGCGATGACCTCGCATGCGTGTGCCGTTTCCGCGAAAGAAGGAGATCGCCATGAGCGAAGGACACTCCCAACCCGCCGGTCCCGATCTCGCGCTCGGCGTGTCGATCGACTCGATCGCCGATGGTGCGATGCTCGCCGGTCACGTCGGCGACGATGCGGTGCTGATCGCGCGCCGCGGCCACGAATTCTTCGCAGTCGGCGCCACGTGCACGCACTACGGCGGGCCGCTGGCCGAGGGACTGCTGGTCGGCGACACCGTTCGCTGTCCGTGGCACCACGCCTGCTTCAGCCTGCGCACCGGCGAAGCGCTTCATGCGCCGGCGCTATCGAAGCTCGCGTGCTGGACGACCGAGTTGCGGGATGGAAACGTCTACGCACGTGCGAAGGAGGAACGCGCGCCTCGCGTTCGCGTTTCGCAAGGCACCGCGCGGCCGCAACGTATCGTGATCGTCGGCGGTGGTGGCGCGGGTTTCGCCGCGGCCGAAATGCTGCGCCGGCAGCAATACGACGGCGGCATCGTGATGCTGAGCGACGATTCCGCTCCGCCGGTCGACCGACCCAACCTGTCGAAGGATTACCTCGCGGGTACAGCGCCCGAGGAATGGGTGCCGCTTCGCGATGCGAGCTTCTATGCCGATCAGCGAATCGATCTGCGATTGAACTGCAAGGTCGTGGCCATCGATCCGGGCAGGCGTGAAGTCGAAATGGCCGACGGGAGCCGCATTCCCTACGACCGCCTGCTGCTCGCCACCGGCGCGGAACCCGTTCGCCTGCCGCTGCCGGGCATGGGTCTGCCGCACGTGCATACGCTGCGCACGCTGGCCGATTCGCGCGCGATCATTGCGCAATGCGCGATGGCGCGCGTCGCGTTCGTGATGGGCGCGAGCTTCATCGGCCTCGAAGTCGCGGCATCGCTTCGCACGCGCAATATCGACGTGCATGTCGTCGCGCCGGAGAAGATTCCGATGGAACGCGTGCTCGGTGCGCGCATGGGCGATTTCGTGCGCAGCCTTCACGAGGAGCATGGCGTCGTCTTTCATCTCGAGGACACGGCGACGGCCATCGACGCCCACGATGTCAAACTGAAGAGCGGAGCGAACCTTCCGGCCGATCTCGTCGTCGTCGGCGTCGGCGTGCGACCGAGGCTTCAGCTTGCGCAGGACGCGGGACTTGCGATCGATCGCGGCGTTGCGGTGAACGAGTATCTGGAGACAAGCGCACCCGATGTCTACGCGGCGGGCGACATCGCGCGCTGGCCCGATCCGCACAGCGGCGCCGCGATACGCGTCGAGCACTGGGTCGTCGCCGAGCGCCAGGGGCAGACGGCCGCGCTCAACATGCTCGGCGCCCGGCAACGGTTCGATGCCGTCCCGTTCTTCTGGAGCCAGCATTACGATGTTCCGATCAACTACGTCGGCCATGCCGAGACTTGGGACGACATGGCGATCGACGGCGATATCGCAAAGCGCGACTGCGTCGTCCGATACGAACGGAACGGTCGCACGCTCGCCGTCGCGTCGATCTATCGCGACCGCGCGAGCCTCGAAGCGGAGCTCGACATGGAGCGCGACACGGCATCCTGAACGCCGCTCGCTTCACGTCGTTGCCGACATGCTGAATCGCAACGGCCGGTTGCTGCTTTCGCCGACCGACCTCAACGACTACGTCGAGTGCGAGCACCGCACGGCGCTTGCGCGTCAGGTCGCGCTCGGCGAGCGGGAAAAACCGCACGTCGCCGACGAAGGCGCAAAGCTTCTGGCCGAAAAAGGCGGGTTGCACGAGCACGACTTTCTCGCCCGCGTGCGGGCCGAGGACCGCGAGGTCGTCGAGATCGCAATGGACGATCAGTGGGATTTCGACATGGCCGCGGCTCACACCGTCGATGCAATGCGTTCGGGTGCCGACGTCATCTCGCAAGCGACATTTGTCGACCGCCGATGGCGCGGCCGCGCCGACTTCCTGCTTCGAATGCCGGGCGCGACGAAGCTCGGGGCGTGGCGTTACGAAGCACTCGATGCGAAGCTCGCGCGCGCCGAGAAACCCACTTACGTCCTGCAGCTATGTTTCTACAGCGACGGCATCGCGGCGATCCAGGGCGAGCGGCCCGAGCACATGCACGTGTTCCTCGGCGTCGGCGAGACGCGCACGCTTCGCTACGATGATTTCGCGGCTTACTACCGGCGGGTGCGCACGCGTTTCGAGTCTGCGATCGCAGCGCCTGTCGCGACCGAGCCGTATCCGGTCGAGCACTGCGCGTTGTGCGACTTTCGCGGAATCTGCAATGCACGCTGGCGTGCCGAGGACAGCCTGGTGCTGGTCGCTGGCGCGCGGCGCGCACAGGTCGCTCGGCTGCGCGACGCAGGGCTTCCTACGCTCGCGGCGCTGGCACAGGCGCCGAAGGGAACGGCCGTGCCGCAGCTACCCGCGCACGCGTTCGAAGCGATGCGCGACCAGGCCGCGCTACAACTGAAGACGCGCGCATCCGGCCGCCTCGATTGGCACCCGCTCGACAGCGGGACCGGCCGCGGCTTCGCGCTGCTGCCGCGGCCTTCGCCAGGCGACATCATCTTCGACATCGAAGGCGATCCGTTCTGGGAGCCCGCGCGAGGATTGCATTTCCTGTTCGGCATTCTCTTGGGCGATGGTGACGATTGGCAATACCGCGCGATGTGGGCACACGATCGCGACGGCGAGCGACGAATGTTCGAAGATTTCGTCGATCTCGTGCACGCGCGGCTCACCGCCGATCCGGCGATGCACGTGTACCACTACGGCACGTACGAGAACGCGGCGCTCAAGCAGTTGATGGGCATCTACGCGACGCGCGAGGACGAGGTCGACGAGCTGCTGCGCCGTGGCGTGCTCGTCAATCTGCACACGGTCGTGCGCCAGGGCCTTCGCGCGGGCGTGGAAACCTATTCGCTCAAGGAAATCGAAGCACTGGTGCCGTTCGAGCGCCGCGCCGACGTGCGAAGCGGCATCGGCGCCGTCCTTGCGTACGAGCAATGGATGAGGCTTCGCGAGGACGGGTTGCTCGCCTCGATCGCGGAATACAACGAGGACGACTGCCGCGCGACGCTCGCGCTCCGCGACTGGCTCGCCGCGCAACATCGCGATGACGCGCCGTGGCGCGAGCCGCGCCCGGTCAAGCAGGAGGAGGACGTGCAGGAAGCGGGCGCGCGTGCCGAGCTGAGACATCGCCTCGTCGATGACGAGATGGCCGGTTCACCGCGATGGCTCGCAGGGGAACTTCTCGAATATCACCGGCGCGAAGCGCGGCCGGGCTGGTGGTGGTTCTTCGAGCGATCCGAGCAGATGACCGACGACGAGCTGCGCGAGGACAGCGAATCGATCGGTGGGCTCGTGGCAGCCGGCGCGCCGGTCGCGGACAGGAAGTCGTTGATCTACACGTTGACGTTCCCGGCGCAGCAGCACAAGCTCGCGCCCGGCGTCACGCCGATCGATCCGGCGACCGGCCAGGGCGCCGGCACGGTCGTCGCGCTCGACGACAACGGCGGGACGTTGCAGCTTCGTCGCAGCGTCAACCGCAAGGACCACGCGTTGCCGCGCGCGCTCGTTCCGCGCGGTCCCTACGACACGGACGCGCAGCGGGACGCGCTCTTCCGACTCGCATCGTCGATGCTCGCCGATGATGTCCGGTATTCCGCATTGCGCGACATCGTTGCCCGTGCGCCGCCACGCGTTCGCGGTCGCGCACCAGGCGGCAACATTCAGACGACCGACATCGCCGGGCAGCGTGCATTGACGCTCGACCTCGATTCGAGCTACCTCTTCGTTCAAGGGCCGCCCGGCACCGGCAAGACCTGGACCGGTGCGCGGCTCATCACCGAGCTTATGCGGCACGGTCGGCGCGTCGGCGTGACGGCGACGAGTCACAAGGCAATTCACAATCTGCTCGACGAAGTGGAGCGCGCCGCGGAGAAGGAAGGACTGCGATTTCGCGGATTGAAGAAATCGTCCGGCGACAACGCCGAATCGCACTACGAGAGCGCTTCGATCGCGAGTGCCGGAAAGACGGAAGCTTTCACCGGCGCGACCGCGGACACGCTGCTCTTTGCCGGAACGGCATGGCTCTTCGCCGACAAGCGGCTCGACGATGCCGTCGATACGCTCGTCATCGACGAAGCCGGGCAGGTCTCGCTTGCCGATGCGCTCGCGATGGGCACTTCCGCGCGCAACGTCGTGCTGCTCGGCGATCCGCTGCAGCTCGCCCAGGTGTCGCTGGGCGCGCATCCGCAGGGAACGGGCGCTTCGGTGCTCGAGCATCTGCTCGGCGACGACCTCACGGTGGCGCCGCGGATGGGCGTGTTCCTCGAACGTACGCGACGGATGCATCCCGACGTCTGCCGGTTCATCTCCGAGATCGTCTACGACGGCCGGCTGCATGGCATTCCGGAGGTCGAACGGCAGAGCACCGCGTTCGGAACCGGCCTGCGCTTCAAGGCGGTTTCGCACACGGGAAACGGTTCGTCGGCGCCGGAAGAAGCCGCGGCGGTCGCCGCCGAGATCGCGGCGATGGTTGGCGCGCCGTGGACGAATCGCGAAGGTGTAACGCGCGGGCTTCGTCCCGAGGACTTCATGATTGTTGCGCCCTACAACGCGCAGGTGCGGCGGTTGCGGGAGGCGCTGACGCGAGTCGGTCTTGCGGATGTGCCCGTCGGCACGGTCGACAAGTTCCAGGGTCGCGAAGCGGCCGTCGTGCTCTATTCGATGGCGACGTCGAGCATCGAGGACGTGCCGCGCAATCTCGAATTCCTCTTTTCGCGCAATCGCCTGAACGTCGCGATCTCGCGCGCGATGTGCCTCGCCATCATCGTCGCGAGCCCTCGGCTGCTCGAGTCGGATGCGCGTACCATCGAGCAGATGCGCCTGATCAATGCGCTTTGCAGGTTCGTCGAGATCGCCGAGGAGCAGGCGCGCGATGCTGAACGGCGCCCGCAATTGGCGGACTAACGCGACATGATCCGAAAGCTTCGTTCCGGCGAGTACCGCCTCTATTCGCGCAAGCTCGATCCGCGCACCGGCAAGCGCCGCAATCTCGGGACCTTCCCGACCAGAGAGGCGGCGCAAAAGCACGAGCGCGAAATCCAGTACTTCAAGCGGCACTGACGTTGCCGCCCCTGACGGTACTGCTTATGCGCCCCACGCGCGCCGTGAGGCAGTTGCGTCCTCGCGTCCGGGGAACTACGCTTTGGCTTGGGGAGTGCCGTTCACATTGGCGCAAGGAGGGACCCAAGCCATGCCGCACTACTCGATCGACGTGAACGGCCGTCGCGAGCGCATCGACGCCGAGGCCGATACGCCGCTCCTCTATGCGCTTCGCATTGCGCGGACCGGGCCGCATGCAGAACACCTATGTCAACGAGTGCTTCATCGACGAGATCGCAGCCGCCGTCGGCGCCGATCCCGTCGAATACCGGCTGCGACATCTGAAGGACGAGCGCGGCGCCGAATGCATTCGCGCGTGCGCGAAGCTCGCCGGCCGGCAGCCGCGACCCTCGCCATCCAGGTCGGCAAACGGTGGGGATCGTGCGACCGGTCGCGGCTTTTCGTACGTGTTCTATGACAACAGTCGCACGTACGTCGCGATGGCGTGCGAGGTCGATGTAAGTCGCAGTACCGGTCGCGTACGCGCGACGCGGTTCTGGGTGGCCCACGACTGCGGTCTCGTCGTCAATCCCGACGGCACCAAAGCGCAGATCGAGGGCAGCGTGATCCAGACGCTGAGCCGCACGCTGCTCGAGGAGCTTACGTGGGATCGCTCGCGCGTGACGAGCATCGACTGGAAAACGTATCCGAAATCCTCACGTTCCCCGTTGTCCCGAAGATCGAGATCATGCTGATCGATCGACCGGACAAGCCCGCGTGGGGCGTAGGCGAGCCGTCGTGCGCGCCGGTTCCGGCGGCACTCGCGAACGCGATCTTCGATGCGACCGGCGTGCGCCTTCGCCGCGCCCTTCACGCCCGAGCGCGTCAAGCCGCTGCTGAGTCCCGCGTAAACGGGCCCGTGCAACACCAAAGCCAGGTACCGGTTGACACGGCGGCGGCATGCGCGCACATTGGCGTCGCCTCAATCGCTAAAGGAGGTGATCCATGAAGAAAACCCTGATCGGAACGACGCTCGCGCTGTTTGCCTTCGCTCCCGCGATGGCAGTGGCCGACTGCGGCGGAATGCACGAGCAGGCGGCCGCAATGGCATCGTCCACGCCGGTTGACAAGGCCACGCAGGCGCAGGTCACGAGCAAGGCGACCACGCCGGTTGTTGCCAAGGCGACCACGGTGAAGCACGTGAAGCAAGCGAGCAAGACGACAACGTCGCCGTCGAAGACCGACGGATCGACTGTCGTCGCGAAGAACAACTGACCTCGTTCCGGTGTTCGCTTCAAGGGCCCGCCGAGCGCGGGCCTTTTCATGAGGTCAATCGTGCCCGTTGGCGAGGACGAAG
>Ga0070731_10002574_pt1 | contig 17108 bp, 12 predicted proteins | sample Coa_R1_2_FD_66448 | JGI IMG/M metagenome (GOLD analysis project Ga0070731, IMG submission 66448) | Surface soil microbial communities from Centralia Pennsylvania, which are recovering from an underground coalmine fire - Coalmine... | ecosystem: Environmental > Terrestrial > Soil > Unclassified ...
CTGCCACCTTCCATGGCATCGCCAGATGCTCAAAGGTCGAGACGGAGTAGACCGCGTCAAAACTTTCGGGCCTCAGATGCGCCGTTAGCAGGTGGGCGTCCCCGACGATGTCTACGTTCGGGCCATCCAACACATCGATTCCGGTGTATTCCTTGCCGTCGAACAGTTGCCGCCGAATGATGCCGGATCGTGCCCGGCTGCCGATCTCGAGTACACGATCATACCCGGGAGTCTTCAGCCGGTCGAAGAACTGCTTCTCCGCCCGATTCGAGGCCTGTTCATTGTGCAAATACAGATCCGCAATTTCCGACCCTGTGAGCTGGACTTTCTTTCCATTCTCAAACTCGAAGACCAGAACCAGCGTTTTGGCGTCGAAATTTTCAGAGAGAAAGGTGACCACGAAGCGCGTCTTGACGGCTTGCCCCGGGGTAGGCAGATTCACCTCGCCCGATCCGACTGGCTGGCCGGATTGAATGGCGACTACGCTCTTTACCACCTGCCCAGGCTCGGACAGAGTGCCGGTGATCCGGGTGTAGTCGTGGAACCTGATGAAATTGTCGACGTTAAAGTGGTGCGCCATTGGCCTTAGATCGTCCGGTCCGGCGTTTCACTTAAGAGTCGGCCGAAGAATAGTTCCTATGGGCTAAGGCATTTCCCTAACTTGCTGAAATAACATTAGATACGATTCATCGGCCGATACGGGATACACTAGAAGTTCGGTTGGAATCCGCTCACTTTCGTTCGCGGTTCGGTGGTGAAGGGCTGGTACTGCGAATGACAGCAAGTTGGTCCTGCCCAGTCTTCAACACTACCTGGAGAGATTTTGAGTAGCATTACCGCAGCTGAATCACCCAAGACTCAGGAGACGGTTGCATTCCGGATCCTGGCGGCGCTGAGCTTCTGCCATCTTCTGAACGACATGCTTCAGTCGGTGATTCCGGCGGTCTATCCGATTCTGAAGACCTCCTACCGCCTGGACTTCGGCCAGATCGGGCTGATCACGTTAACGTCGCAGATGACGGCTTCGCTTTTGCAGCCGGTGGTCGGGCTGTACACGGATCATAAGCCGCTGCCATATTCCCTGGCGACGGGGATGGGATTTACGTTGATGGGGCTCCTGCTGCTCTCGGTAGCGCCGACCTTTCCGATGGTTCTTCTTGCCGTGGCCTGCGTGGGAATCGGATCCTCCGTGTTTCATCCGGAATCGTCGCGAGTGGCGCGGATGGCTTCGGGCGGGCAGCACGGGCTGGCGCAATCGCTGTTTCAAGTGGGCGGAAACGCCGGATCGGCGCTGGGTCCGCTGCTGGCTGCCTTCATTGTGCTGCCGATGGGACAGCCGAGCATCGCCTGGTTTTCGGTGGGGGCGCTGGTTGCCATGGTTCTGCTCGCGCGCATCGGAAACTGGTACAAGGCGCACCGCACGCTGACCAAGAAATCGCAGACGCAGAGTATGGACGCGGCCGTTCGTCCTTCGTCGAAAAAGGTCGCGATGGCGATCACAGTGCTGATCGCGCTGATCTTTTCGAAATTCTTCTATCTGGCGAGCATCAGCAGCTACTACACGTTCTTTCTGATCAGCAAGTTTCATATCCCCGTGAAAAGCGCCCAGTTGTATCTTTTTGTGTTCCTGGGCGCGGTCGCGGCGGGAACGATTATCGGCGGGCCGATTGGCGATCGGATCGGACGGAAACGAGTGATCTGGTGGTCCATTTTGGGCCCGCTGCCGTTTACGCTGATGCTCCCCTACGCGAGTCTGCTGTGGACCTGCCTGATTACGGTGGTGGTCGGATTATTTCTGGCGTCGGCTTTCCCGGCGATCATCGTGTATGCGCAAGAACTGGTTCCGGGTAAGGTCGGCACGATCTCCGGGCTCTTCTTCGGTCTGGCCTTCGGTCTCGGAGGAATCGGCGCGGCGGTGCTGGGAAAGCTGGCGGACTCGACCAGTATCGAGTTCGTTTACCGGGTGTGCTCATTCCTGCCGGCGATCGGACTGCTGACCGCGTTTCTTCCGGACGTGCAGCGGCGCCGGGCGTAGGCGTTTAGGACGCCAGCGCCGTGGTCGCGGCCACGTGATCTCCTTCTTTGAAATAGATGACGTAGCCATAATGACCGGTGCCGTCCGTAATGCCGCTGGACGCGTAGATGCTGACGCCGGCATCCAGCAGCTTTTTCTGGATCTCAGCCAGAGCGCCCAAATGATCGTCGCCTTGAATCAGGCAGGCGTGTTGGGGGCCGGTCAGCGACCAGCGCAGTGTCTCGGCGACGCGCACCAGCCTCGCGCTCGAATCCGGGAACACGGTCAGCTCGACGTGACCGGAGCCGTACGGGACGGCGCTGAAGGCCAGCAAGTTAATTTCTTCGGCCGCCAGCTTGGCGAGAAGTTCATACGCCTTGCCGGGTTCGTCTGCCACCCTGATGTAGAAATACTCCAGAGTACGTACGCTTAAGGCCATGACGGCTCCTTTTGTTGCCACTATGATGTTGGCATAGAGTCGAGCACCGAGTCTGTGTCACACTGTTCTTTAAATTGCGGCCCCGTGAATCGCCGCCGTTCCGATTATCCAAACATTGACCATGGGAACCGCACCGATAAAAGCTCCTTATCTCAACCCGCAATATACCTGTTTCAAGCTGGTGATCCGGCGCTCGAAGATTCATCGCTATGGAGTTTATGCCGAAGCTCCGATCCCGGCGAACCGCAAGGTGATCGAATATACGGGCGAGCGCATTAACCGCCGCGAAGCCAAGCGCAGGGATGGCGGCGTGTGCACGTACATGTTCGGCATCGACGATTATTGGACCATCGATGGCGCGGTGGGCGGCAGCGGCGCGGAGATCATCAACCACAGTTGCGAGCCGAACCTGATCAGCCGGGTGATGAAGGGACACATCCTGTACATGAGCCTTCGCAAGATCAAGAAAGACGAAGAGCTCACGGTGGATTACAACTTCGGAAAAAATGTGGAGCGTACACCCTGCTGCTGCGGCGCGAAGGCGTGCCGCGGAAAGATTTGACGGCTCTCAGGCTTCTTTCGAGCGGCCGCTCAGATAATAGTGGACCATCGGCGTCACGATCAGAGAAATTACCATCGATGCAATGAGTCCGCCGATCACCGCGATTGCCAGCGGCTGGAGCATCTGCGAACCCGCTCCGATCGCGAGCGATAACGGAATCATTCCCGCGACCGTCGCCAGCGCCGTCATCAGAATGGGACGTAGGCGGCGCTCTCCGGCTTCGATCATGGCGTCGCGCGGAGCGTATCCTTCGGCGCGGAAACGCTGATCGGCGTCGAGCAGCAGGATGCCGTTCTTGGCCACGATGCCGATGACCATGATCACGCCCATGAACGACGAAATGTTGAACGTGGTGCCGGTGATCAAGAGAGCCAGAAAAACGCCTGACGTGGAAAGCAGGGCCGATGCGACAATCGCCGTCGGTGCGGCGAACGTGCGGAACTCGAACAGCAAGACCGTAAAGACGAGAATCACGGCCAGCGCCAGAACGACGAGAAGATCCTTGAAGGATTTCTGCTGTTCCTCGTATGTTCCGCCGTAAACCACGCGAATCTCGGGCGGCACACGCATATCGGCGACGGTCTGCTGGACCATCTCCATGCCCTTGCCGAGGCTGATTCCTTCGAAGCGACCCGTCACGGCAATGCGGCGCTGCAGATTCTCGCGGACGATTTCCGTTTGCCCGGCTTCATCCTGGAAGGCGGCCAGCGATCCTAGAGTCGCGGTCTTGCCGGTGGCGCTGCTGGTGAGCACGGTGTTGCGAATCTGATCGAGGGTCGATCGCGTGTTCTGGGGGAAGCGGACTCGGATCGTATAGGCGCGATCGTTCACGACGACAGGAGTGGTCGCCGGCTCTCCTTGCAGAATCGCGCTGGCGTCCAGTTCGATTTCCTGCGGCGAAAATCCGGCGCGCGCGGCAACCACGGGATCGACGTTCATCACGATCGCCGAGCCGCTGATGGTGTTTTCGATGCCATCCTTCACATCCGCGACGCCCTTGAGCTTTTTGATTTTGTCGCCGATTTTTGGGCCCCACTGTTTCAATAAAGCCGGATCGGAGGAAAACAATTTGATTTCGATCGGTTCGGGGGAATTGGTCAGATCGCCGATCATGTCCTGCAAGACCTGGATGAATTCGACATCGAGCTGCGGGTATTTCTTGTTTACCTTGCCGCGCACCTCGGAGATGACTTCCTCGATCGCGCGTCGTTTTCCGCGCTTGAGCCGTACGGAGAAGTCTCCGGTATTGGCTTCGGTGACGGCGGCCAAGCCAAGCTGAAGACCGGTGCGGCGCGAAGTGCTTTCGACTTCCGGAGTCGCGTCGAGAATCTTTTCCACGCCCAGAAGAACCTGGTTCGTGTCGTCGAGCGAGGACCCGGCGGGCATCAGGTAGTCGAGAATGAATCCGCCTTCGTCCATGGCGGGGAGGAGATCGCTGCCCAGCGCTTGATAGCAAAAGTAGGATGCCACGATCAGTCCTATCGAGCCAACAGCGAGGGCGATCGGATAGGCCAGCATGAATCGCAAAGCGCGATTGTAGAAGCGCGTCACCGTGCCCATGATTCCGCGGGCTTGAACGTGATCGCGCACATCCGAAGACTCTTCTGAGTGTTCCGAGGGCCGGCTGCGCAGCAGGTAGTGACTGAGCGTCGGCGTCCAGGTGAGCGCGAGCGCCAGCGACGTCAGCAGCGCCGTGGCTACGGTGATGGCGAGAGCGCGGAAGAATGTCCCTGTTACGCCGGTGATGGTGATGAGGGGAAGAAAGACTACGATCGGAGTGATGGTCGAGCCGACCAGCGGGACCCGGATTTCGTGGAGTGCGGAGCGAATCGCGTCGGAACGGGATTGGCCGGAGTCGCGATGCAGGACGATATTTTCCACCACCACGATGGCGTCGTCGATTACCAGACCGACGGCGGCGGCAAGCCCCCCCAGCGTCATCAGGTTGAAGCTTTCGCCGAGAATCCGCAGGGCGATCAGCGTGATGGCGATGGTCGCGGGGATCACAAGCGCGGCGACAATGGAACTGCCCCAGTCGCGCAGGAACAGCACCAGGATAATCGCGGCCAGAATCAAGCCGATCAGAATCGCGTCGCGAACGCTGGCGATGGAATCGTTTACCAACGTCGACTGATCGTAAAACGTAGTTACTTTCACGCCGCCCGGCAGAGTCTTGCGGATCTGATTGAGCTCCTCCGAAAGCGCCTGGGCCACGGCTACCGTGTTTCCATCCGGCTGGCGGAAGACGTTCAGCAGCACGGCGGGCTTTCCATCGGCGGTGACCAATGTGTACATCGGCATCACGGACGGGTGGACGCTCGCGATATCGGCGATTCTGATGGGAACGCCCGACGGCGTGGTACGGACGACAATATTCCCGATCTCCGCGGGATCGCGCGCCTGGCCGGTGACCAGAGTCAACGAGAGCTCGTGATTGTTCTCGATCAGGCCGGGAGAATCGATCATGTTGCTCTTCGCAACCGCATCCAGAATCGCGGGCACGGTGACTTGCGCCTGAAGCAGCTTGGCGGGGTCGGGTTCGATTTGAAACTCGGGAACGTTGCCGCCCTGTAGAACCACCATCGATACGCCGTTGACGCGGGTGATGCGCGGCTTGATCGTGTAATTGGCAAGCTCCCAGAGCTGGGACTGGGTCATCGTGTCGGATGTCAGGCTGTAGCCGAGAATCGGCATCAGCGCGGCGAAGGTCATGCGATTCGCCGTCAATTTCGCGGTCGTCGGCAAGGTCGACTGAACGCGCGCCAGCGCCGCGTTCACGAACTGGAGCGTCTGGATCATGTCGACGTTCCAGTTGAAGAACAGGCTTACTTCGGCCGAGCCCCGGCTGGTGGTGGAACGGACCCGTTCCAGGCCGGGGACGCTGTTCATGGCTTCTTCAATCGGACGCGTGACGGTAACCTGCATCTGATTGATGGGCGCGACGCCGTTATCCACGCCGACGACGATGCGCGGGAAATCGGTGGACGGGAACACGGCTACGGGAATGGTGAAGGCGAGATAGACGCCGATTGCGATCAGAGTCAGGATGACGAAGATTACTGGCCGTGAGAATCGCGCGGTCCAGTGCTCGGACGCGGCGGTCACGGCGATGTCAACCGCGCTGTCGCTCATTCCTTCTTGTCCTTGTCATCCTTCCCCTTATCGTCCTTTTTGGTGTCGTCTTTTTTCTCGTCGTCTGAATCTTTGTCCTCGTCTTCGTCCTCGGCCTTGGGCGCTTGAATCGTGACCTTGGCCTTGTCCTCGAGGCCGAGGCCGCCGGAGGTAACCACCTGGTCGCCCGGCTGAACGCCGCCCAGGATCTGGACGCGGTCGCCCTGGCGGATGCCTACGGAAACCTTGCGCTCGTGCGCGACCGAATCTTTCGTCACGATCATGACCTTCTGGCCGCCTTCGTCCGAATTGAGCAGAGCCGCGGCGGGAAGCACCATGGTGTTCTGAATCGTCTCAGCGATGATCGCGACGCGAACCGTGCCGCCGGGCTTGAGTCGCTCTTCCGGATTCGCCGCCTGCACCCATACCTCGACCGTGGTCGTGTTGGGATCGACGGAGGGGCTAACCACCGTTACTTTGCCGGCGAGATCCCCATCCGGGCCGGTGATGCGGGCGGGACGTCCGACGCGGATAGAACCAGCTTCCTTCACCGGAACATTGGCGCGCGCGACGATTTGCGAAATGTCGATGATCGAAATAATCGGAGTGCCGCTCGGCGGCATCTCGCCGGGGTATACCGACCGGTCGGCGACGACGCCTGAAATCGGGCTGACGATCTTCGCGTACGAAAGCTGAACCGAGGCGTTGTCGAAATGCGCCTTGGCGGCGTTCACTTGAGCTTGCGCGCTCAGAATTGCCTGGCGCTGGCTGACTTGATTCAAAGCTTCAAGATGCCGCTGAGCGGTATCGAGCTGGCTCTGCGCCTGCACCATGGCGACCTTCGCGTCGTCGACCAGTTTCTGCGCCAAAGCGCCTTCGCGCTGGAGGCCGACGCGGTTCTCGTAGAGCTTCTTCGCTGCGTCCAGCGTCTGCTGCGCAGTCTGAACGTCCGCCTGCGCCTTGGTCTTGTCTTCGAGGACGGTCGCGCCGGTCAGAGTTTGATACGCGGCCTGCGTCTGCTCGTATTGATGATTGCTTTCATTCGCCGACGCAGCCAGATCGCCGCTTTCGAGCTCGGCGAGCAACTGGCCGGCGCGTACGTGATCGCCGCGATTGACCAGGACGCGCTTCACCGGCGCGCTGATTTTGGGCGTCACGTTGGCCTGATTGATGGGATAGAGGACGGCGTCGGCGGTCACCACATGGTCGATCGCGCCCAGGCCCGCGGTTTCCACGGTGACGGGCGCCGGGGCTTCGTGCTCTTCCTCCTTGGCTTTCTCCTTTCCGCATCCGGCAAGCAGCATCAAGCCGGCGAGAAGGCAGGGAAACGTCAGTGTTCGTTTGTCCGGCATGGCTACAGGGTTCCCATCAGGCTTTGGAGATTCGCAAGCGCGACGCGATAGCGCGCCAGGCCATCATCCTGGGCGTTGCGTGACAGATTCACGGTGTTTTGCGCATCGACGACTTCGAGCGCCGTGGCCTCGCCCGCCTGATAGCGGAGCAACGTCAGGCGAAGGCTCTCGGCCGCGAGATCGGCGGAGCTGCGCAGAGAATCGAGCTGACTCTGGGCCGCCTGTGCTTCGGTATAGGCGGCGGCGAGACTGGCTTGCAGATTCCGCTGTGTCAGGGACAAGTCCAGTTGCGCCTGATCGCGCTTCAATTCCGCCTGTTTGATCTTGCTGCGAGTCGCGCCCCAGTTCCAGACCGGGATATTGAGCGTCGCCTGGGCGACGTATCCGAGATTCTGACGGCCGGTTACCTCGAAATTCGGCAGAGTGCTTCGGCCGGTAGCCTGCGTGGGATAGTCGGTGTGCGCGGCGAACTGGTTGGCGTCGATGCCGTAGAAGAAATCCAGGCCGAAGGACGGCAGGTAGCCGTATTTGGCGACGTTGACTTCATATCCGGTTTCCTGCAAGCCCGCGGACGCGGCTTTGATATCGGGACTCGATGCGGTCGCCTGAGCCTGAGCTTCGGCTATCGCCGGAAGCATGGCCGGCTGCTGGAGATCGTCGACGACGGAGAAATCGGAGCTGAAGTTCGGAAATATCAACACCCCCAAGGCGATTTTGGACTTCTCGATCGCATATTGGGCGTCTTTAAGATCGCGCTGGCGCTGCTGCAAATCGATCTGCGCCTTAATGACGTCGGCGTGCGCGGTTTCGCCGCCTTTTTCCAGTTTCTGCGTGATGTCCAGAAAACGCTCGGCTTCCTGGACGCTCCGCTGCAGATTCGCGACTTTTCGCTGTGCGCTGACAATAGCAAAGTAGTTCTGGATCACGGTGGCGTTCAGACCGCGAGCAGCCACCTCCACTTTGGCGCGGGCGATGGCTTCCAGGGCGAGTGCGCGGTTCATTTCGCCGTGGCGGACGAATGCGAGCACTTCTTCGTGAACCACGGCCTGTTCGTTATAGATGTGCACGCCGTCATTCGCGACGAAGACTCCCGACGGGGTGCCATTGCCCTGCGTATAGATGAACTGGTTGAACGCGTTAACCGAAGGAAGGCGCGCGGCACGCGTTTGCGCGGTGTCCTCGCGGGCCTGGAGCACCGCGGAATTAGCGGTCTGAATCTGCCCGCCATACTGCCGGGCGCGAGCCAGCGCGTCCTCGAGTTTGACCGTGATCGCGCCCTGCGCGCGAATCAGGCCTGCCAGCGTCAGGGCGCAGCATGTCAGTTTACCGACGTTCATCAGCACCATTCAATGAATCACCATCAGTGGACCACTGTATCCTGAAAAATGGCTGAAAAGACGATCTTCGGCTCATTTCCAGCCCGTTTTAAGCCCTTCTTAAGCTTGGTTTGTTAGCATCGGGTTGGATGCGGATCCCGCTATGCAGATCTTAGTGGTAGAAGACGAGCGGCGCATGGCCGAACTGCTCGAGCGGACTCTGCATGAAGACGGGCACCAGGTGGTGGTCGCGCACGACGGGCGGGAGGGGCTGGAGATCGCGCGCGGTTCTCCGTTCGATGTCATCCTGCTCGACGTGATGCTGCCGGTTTTGGATGGCCTCGCCGTCGCCCGGCGGCTGCGGGAAGGCCGCAATCAGACGCCGGTGCTGATGCTGACCGCTCGCGATGCGCCCGCCGACATCGTGAATGGTCTCGATTCCGGCGCGGATGATTATCTCGTAAAACCTTTTTCCATCGACGTTCTGCTGGCGCGTCTGCGAGCCGTCAGCCGGCGCGGCGTGATCGCCCGGCCAACCTGCCTGGAGATTGCCGACATCAAGCTGGATCCGGCCAGCCGCCGCGTCACGCGCGGCGATCAGGCGCTGAGTCTGACGCCGCGCGAATACCGGCTGCTGGAGCTTCTGATGCGGAATTCCGGCCGGGCCGTCAGCCGGGATACGATTCTCGAATCCGTGTGGGGCTTCGATAGCGACGTAAACGAAAACACGCTGGAGGTCTTTATGCGGCTGCTGCGGGTGAAGGTGGACAATCGCGAGCCGAAACTGATCCAGACGGTGCGCGGCTTCGGTTACATGATGCGGGAACCGTAATCCATGCGCCACAAATCCATACGGTTTCGCCTGACGATGTGGTACGCGCTGATTCTGACGGCGGGGCTCGGATTGTTCGGGGCGCTGACCTGGCTGTCGCTGAGGCACCGGCTGATCAGCGAAGTAGATCGCGAACTGGATGCGGGCGCCAGCCGGTTCGAAAAATATTTCAAAACGGAGAGCGCCGAGGCGCCCGGTCAGCTTCGCGACGAATTGGACGAGTTCTGCCAGGCGTTGCCGCCATCCAGCTACATCTCTCTGTCGGGCAGCAACGGCTTCGTGTTCCGATATCCCGAAGGCGGAGGCGCGCCGCCGCAGGATTTGCGGACGCAGCGCCGCGAATTCACGTGGAATGGCGAGCGCTTTATGCTGGACGCGGGCGTGCCCATTGGCGACGTCATGCACACGCTGGACCTGCTGCGCTTGCTGCTGCTCAGCCTGATCCCGGTGGTGATCGCGATTGCCTGCGTCGGCGGAGCGTGGGTCAGCGGGCGGGCGCTGCGGCCGGTTCAGGATCTCACCGCGGCTGCGCTCCGGGTCAGCATCGATAACTTATCGAAGCGGCTGCCGGTTCCGGCAACGCAGGATGAGATCGCGCGGCTCACCGAGGTTCTGAATACGATGCTGGGTCGGCTGGAGGCATCGGTGGGCACATTGTCGCGGTTTGTGGCGGATGCGTCGCACGAATTGCGGACGCCGCTGGCGGTGATTCGCACCAGCGCTGAGCTGGCGTTGCGGCGCGCGCGGTCGCCCGAAGCGTACCGGCAATCGCTCCAGGAGATCGTGATCGAAGCGGAGCGGATGACCCGGCTGGTAGAGGATTTGCTGCTGCTCGCGCGCCGCGATACCGGCGCCGCCGAAATGCCCCTGACGACTTTGGATGTGCGCGACGTGCTGGGAGACGTTTGTTCGCAGATGGGCGGCCTGGCGGAAACGCGCGGGATTCGCGTGAGCGTTTGCTTGGGTGACGAAGCCGCGTGGATTTCGGGGAACCGCCCCGCTCTTCACCGGTTGTTCCTGGTGTTGCTGGATAACGCGATCAAGTATTCGGCCGATGGCGGCGAAGTGATTGTGTCCGTCCGGCAGGACGCCGCGAACGTCGCGGTCACGGTGGAGGACTTCGGGAGCGGAATCCGGGCCGGGGACTTGCCGCACATCTTCAAGCGTTTCTATCAGGCGGACCGGTCGCGAAGCGACGGAGGTCACGGCCTGGGGTTGTCGCTGGCGCAGAGCATCGCGCAGGCGCATCGGGCGGAAATCGACGTGCGAAGTTCGGAGGGGGTCGGGTCAACGTTCCGCGTGTTATTCGCCGTCAATCCTGCCGCGGAAATCCGCGACCTTCAGGCTGACATCTTCAGGCAATCTTCAGCTTAAACCGCTACGATGAAAGGTCCCCGAGAGGAGATGAAAGGTCCCCGAGAGGAAAAGACTGCCATGAAAACTCCCCTTCTGCTGATTCTGGCGTGCGCGACCGGCTTTGCCGCGCCACCCGTCTACAAGGTCATCACCAAGATCAAAATCGGCGGCGGAGTCCGGTGGGATTACGCCTATCTCGACAGCGCGAACCATCGCCTCTACGTGTCGCATGGAACCCAGACTGAGGTGATCGATACGGCCTCCGACAAGCTGGTCGGAACTATTCCGGATACCAATGGCGTGCACGGGATCGCGATCGCGGGCGACCTGGGAAAAGGGTTCACCAGCGACGGGGCCGATAACGACGTCACGGTCTTCGACCTGAAGACGCTGAAAGTTCTGAGCAAGATCAAGACGGGGCAGAATCCGGACTCCATCATCTATGAGCCGGTTTCGCATCGCATCTTTACGTTCAACGGGCGCAGCAAGGATTCGACCGCGATCGATGCCAAGACCGGCGACGTGATCACGTCGTCCATTCCGGTGGGCGGCAAGCCCGAATTTGCCCAGATCGACGGCAAGGGCCACGTGTTCGCCAACATCGAAGACAAGAACGAAATCATTGAAATGGACGCGAAGAACGCTTTGGTCTCGAAGCGCTATTCCATCGCCCCATGCGACAGTCCGAGCGGTCTGGTGATCGATCCCAAGGGACGGCTGTACTCGGTCTGCGAGAACAAAATGATGATCGTGAGCGATCCGGCTGCCGGCAAAGTGCTGGCTACGGCGGCCATTGGCGGAGGAACCGATGGGGTCGCGTTCGACGACGGATACGCGTTCAGCGCCAACGGGCAGGACGGGACGATCACGATGGTCGGCGAAACGTCGCCGGGGAAGTTCGAACCGGTCGCGACCATTCCGACCCAGCGCGGGGCACGCACGATCGCGGCGGATCAGAAGGCTCACAAGCTATATTTGCCGGCGGCGGAATATGCGGCAGCGGCGGAAAGCAAAGATGGGAAGAAAGGCCGTCCGCAGGCGGTGCCGGATAGTTTTCAGATTGTCGTGGTTGGCCGATAGCGGCGGGGGCCGGAAAACGTCGCAACCCGCTTACTGTCGGGCGAGCAGGCTTACTGAATTCCCGCCAGTTCGGATTTCTTGTACTTCGGGGAGCTGACATAGCCCTGGATGTGGTCTTTGGTGATCTTATTCACCACCAGCTCTAATTGCTCGCTCTCCAGGTTGATCCATACCGGCTCGTACAGATTCACCTTCTTCTTTTGAAGCTCGTTGTCGTCGACCATCATCGCCAGGTCGAACGACTTGTGCTTCGCGTCGGCTTTGCGCAGCGAAAGGCGAAGGGAACCGATGCGCTGGAAGGTTTTGGATTTGTCGAGCTGGAATTCGCTGTAACTCCGCTCGCCGCGCTTTTCCAGAATCACCAGCTCGTCGTGATTGCGGGCGATCGAATTTCCGAGATCTTCGCGCGTGCTCTCAATCTGCTTCTTCTGATCGGCAAGCTGGTTCTGAAGCTGGTTCCAACGGGGATCGTCTTTTTTCACGATCGAACCGCGAATCTGCGCCGTTCGTGGCTTAGCCTTTGGCCGCGCCGCAACCGGCGCCGGTGCAACCGGCTTGGGCGCGCTTTGGGCGGCGAGGACGTCGTTCAACTTGATGGTGACGGCTCGCAGATCGCTCTGCACCTGGGTCAGGGAGGCATTCAGGGTCTGGTTCGCGGCGGCCAGCTCCTTGGTTTGCTGCCGCTGGCGGATTAGCGTGGCAGAGGCGATTCCAGTAACGCAAACCAAGACAACGGCCAGCGCCACCGGCCATTTTGAACGTTCCTCGTCATGTATGGGCATAGCTCTCCTCCATGAAAAAAACTTCAAGTGCACGGGGGTTGCCAAGTCTAAGTGATTCGTTTTCAAAGCGCTCGCCGCCCGGCTTGTGTGGCGGAATTTCTACCCTTCGGAAAAACTTTCAGTTGTGACAGAATTGTCCAATGCGCCACCGGCTTCTGATTGCCTGGATGGTTCTGGCTTGCGCGGCGCAAGCCGATTCTCCGGGAGAACTGGTTACCCTAAACGTGGTTGCGCTGGACAGTCACGGCCAACCCATCGGCGATCTGCCCGCCGACGATTTCCAGATTCAGGATCAGGGCAAGCGCTACAAAATCGCAGCCTTCCACAAGAACCCCGCAAAGCCGGAAGGGGCCGCGCCGGCGCTGGGGCCGCACGAATTCTCCAATCGCTCCGGCGTGCCTACGTCTCCGGTTACGCTGATTCTCTTCGATCTGTTGAATGACACGCTTCACGCCCAGGGGTACGCGAAAACGCAGTTGGTGGCGACGCTGCAACGTCTTGAAGCGAGCGAATTCGTCTATCTTTATCTGTTGACCGCGAACGGTCCGTATGCCGTGCACGGGCTGCCCGACGCGGCGGCGACGGCGGCGCCGTGGACGCAGGGAATCCAGACCACGATGGATGACGCTCTGAACCGCGTGAGCCGCCTGCCTCCCGACATGTACGCCGAGGATCGGGTGAAACTGACCTACGTGACGCTGGAAGCGCTGGCGTCGCGCCTGGCGGCGTTCCCGGGGCGCAAGAGCATCGTATGGGTCTCGCACGGCGTGCCGCTGTCGATTCTGCCGCAGCGGACGGCATCGAGCAACACCACCATCGATTACACACCGGTTCTACGCCAGTTGAGCGCGACGCTCGAACGCGCCTCGATCGCGGTCTACCCGGTGGGCGAAGCTTCCGCAATTTCCGCGACTCCGGCAAAGTCGGACCTGGGCGCGTTCGCTCCACAGACGAACGCTCCGGTCGCGCGCGGCACCGGTCCGCAGCCGCAGCAGCAAGTGGACGTGGGCGCTTCGAGCGAGGGCACGCTCCTGGAAATCGCCGGTTTAACGGGTGGGCGGGCGCATCTGGATAATGACATCGGCGCGGCCATTCGACAGTCGATGGACGATGCGCGGGTCAACTACACCATCGCGTACGAGCCGGGCGGCGAGAACTGGGATGGAAAATATCACAAGATCCGGGTGACCTGCTCGCGGCGCGGCGTGCGCGTCTTGAGTCGCGAGGGTTACTTCGCGTATCCGCCGCAGAGCGGAAATGTCGATCAGGAAAAAGCCGCCGTGGATGCCGCCGCGTGGAGTCCTTTCGACGCCGGGGAAATCGGCATGCGCGCTACTGTCTCGCCGAGCCCCAAAACGCCGCAGGCCGTGCATCTGCAAATTAGAATCAATACCGAAGATCTGCATATCCAGCGCCAGCAGGATCGTTTCACGGGCCAGATCTCGGTTTCCTATGTGACTTACGATGCCGACGGCAAACACGCGGTTTCGCCGCCTACGGCGTTCCCGTTCCGCATGACGGAGGCGCAGCATAATGGAGCTTTGAAGGGCGGAGTGACGCTCTCTCCCGACCGTGCGATTCCCGATTCCGTCAAGAAGCTGCGCATCATCGTTTACGATCGCGGATCGAACGCCATCGGCGCCCTGACCGTTCCGATTACGGCGGCTGACCGAAGTCCGGGCCCATAGATTTATTCGCTGCGGAGAGTATTCGCGGGATTCAGGCGGACAATTCTCCGTCGGGGCGAATCCCGCCTATTCAGTCCGTGTACCCCCAAGATGAAGCTAGACAGACTCGTTCGCATCGAAGGCCGCAGAAGTATAGTGATGTTGAATCAATACGCCGTCAGCACAGCCTCTAGAGATAAGAATGCTTCGCCAGTGATACCGTCGTGGCCCGGTAAGGCTTTGATCTGGCCGAGCGGCACCGAACCGCGACCGATAGGAAGCGGATCGTCCCTTCCCCGCAGACTCGAAAGTACGCAGGTCCCGACGATGTCAACTAACCCCGAGGCGTACCGAAGGGTCTGCCTGAGCGCGACGATCCGCTCCCTATCGGTCGCGGTTCGGTGTCCGTACTCTACTGGCTGTGGAGCCCGAGATGAAGCTAGAAAGACTCGTCCGTGGCAATTGAAGGCCGCGCCAAAAACCCCGCGACCGATAGGAAGCGGATCGTCTCTTTCCCACAGACTCGAAAGTTCCGCGGGTCCCGACGATGTCAACTAACCCCGAGGCGGGCCGAAGGGTATGCCTGAACACGGCGATCGCTTCCTATCGGTCGGCCACAACCCTGAAGAGCGCGCCTCTCTGTTACCTGCCGCCTCAGTATGTCCTTACCGGCCATGTTACACTTGATTTTTTGCTTTCCCTTCGGTTAAACAAATCATCCCCTGGAGGACTATAGGCGTGGCAAATCGAATGCGGCATATTTTTACGTCTGAATCGGTGACCGAAGGCCACCCGGACAAGATGGCGGACCAGATTTCGGACGCGGTGCTCGATGCGGTGCTCTCGGAAGACCCCACCGGGCGCGTGGCGTGCGAGGTCCTGGTGACCACCGGAATCTGCGTGGTCTCCGGTGAGATTACGACTAAAACCTATGTCGACGTTCCTAAACTGGTGCGGTCGGTGATTCACGACATCGGCTATACCGATGCCGAGATGGGTTTCGACTCGAAGACCTGCGGCGTGCTGAACACGATTCAGAGCCAGTCGCCCGATATCGCCATGGGCGTCGACACCGGCGGCGCTGGAGATCAAGGGCTGATGTTCGGCTACGCGTGCGACGAGACGCCCGAACTGATGCCGATGCCGATCATGCTGGCCCACAAGCTGGTGCGGCAGCTGAGCGAAGTCCGGCGGGCGGGAAAATTGAAGTTCCTGCGGCCCGACGGCAAGAGCCAGGTGAGCGTTGAGTATGTCGACGGCAAGCCCCTCCGCATCGACGCCGTAGTGGTCTCGACGCAACATGACGACGACGTCTCCACCGAAACGCTGCGCTCGGAAGTGAAGAAGCACATCATCGATCCGGTAATGCCCAAGGACATGATCGATGCCGGCACCAAGTATCACATCAATCCGACCGGCCGCTTCGTGATCGGCGGGCCGCATGGAGATACCGGGCTGACGGGACGCAAAATCATCGTCGATACGTACGGCGGCATGGGGCGTCACGGCGGCGGGGCGTTTTCGGGCAAGGATCCGACGAAGGTGGACCGTTCGGCCTGTTATATGGCGCGCTATATCGCCAAGAACCTGGTGGCCGCGGGTCTGGCCAAGCGATGCGAAGTGCAGCTTGCTTACGCCATTGGCGTGGCCGAGCCGGTATCGGTGATGGTGAACACGTTCGGCACGGGCACCGTGGAAGAAGAACGGCTGGTCGAACTGGTCCGGTCCAACTTCACGCTGACGCCGAAGGGCATGATCGAGCATCTGCGCCTGCGCCGTCCGCTGTATCGCAAGACCTCGGCGTTCGGACACTTCGGCCGGACGGAAGATACGTTCACCTGGGAAGCGACCGACAAAGCCGCGGCGCTGAAGGAAGCCGCGCAGCCAGCCGCCGCCGCCCGAAGCTGATTTTTTTACTCGGAGAAAAACCATGAGCGCAACCGCGAGTGTCCAAGGCGATGTCAAAGATCTTTCACTGGCCGATGTGGGCAAACGCCGCATCGAATGGGCCGCACAGTCGATGCCGGTTCTGGCGTCGATTCGCAAGCAATTTATCAAGACCCAGCCGCTGGCTGGAATGCGTGTCGCCGCGTGCCTGCACGTCACCACGGAGACCGCCAATCTGATGATCACGCTGCGCGACGGCGGCGCGTCGATCGCGCTTTGCGCGTCGAATCCGCTGTCGACGCAGGACGACGTGGCTGCGGCGCTGGTGCGCGAATACGGCATCCCGACTTTCTCGATCAAGGGCGAATCGAACGACGTCTACTATTCGCACCTGAACTCGGCGCTGGATCACAAACCGCATATCACCATGGACGACGGGGCGGACGTGGTTTCCGCGCTGCACACCAAGCGCAAGGATCTGCTCGCCGGGATTGTCGGCGGAACCGAGGAAACCACCACGGGCGTCATCCGGCTGCGGGCGATGGCCAAGGACAAGGTGCTCGCCTATCCGATCATCGCGGTGAACGACGCGCTGACCAAGCATCTGTTTGATAATCGCTACGGCACAGGGCAGAGCACCATCGACGGCATCATCCGGGCGACGAATATGTTGCTGGCCGGGATGACGCTGGTGGTCGCGGGGTATGGCT
>Ga0070731_10002575_pt1 | contig 17101 bp, 23 predicted proteins | sample Coa_R1_2_FD_66448 | JGI IMG/M metagenome (GOLD analysis project Ga0070731, IMG submission 66448) | Surface soil microbial communities from Centralia Pennsylvania, which are recovering from an underground coalmine fire - Coalmine... | ecosystem: Environmental > Terrestrial > Soil > Unclassified ...
GCGAGGTACTGCTCGCGCGAGAAGAGCAGCGTCACGTTGATGGGCACGCCCGCGAGGATCGACTGCTCGATTGCCGCGATGCCCGCGCGCGTGCCCGGTATCTTGATGAAGAGGTTGGGGCGGTCCGCCTGGGCGTGCAGTTGCGTAGCCGATGCGACGGTTCCATCCGCGTCGTTCGCCAGCAGTGGCGAGACTTCCAGCGAGGCCCAGCCGAGCACGCCGCCGCTCCTGTCGTGGGCCGGCCGGAAGAGGTCCGCCGCCTCGGTGAGGTCTTCCAGCGCGAGCTCGAAGAAGAGCGCCTCGCCCGAAAGGCCGGCCCGCGCCTTGGCGCGGATCGCGTCGTCGTAGGCGTCGCTCTTCTCGATGGCCTCGTCGAAGATGGACGGGTTCGAAGTGAGCCCCGTCACCGAGAAGTCGCTCACGTAGCGGGCGAGCGTCCCATTGCGCAAGATCGTGCGGGTGATGTTGTCGAGCCAGATCTGCTGGCCCATCTCGTGAAGCTGCTTCGTCGGATTCATGTCGCCTCCTGGCATCTCGAGTCCCACTCGAGCAGGTCGCCGATCCGCTCCACGGCGATGTCGGCCGGTTCCTGGATGGATCGCGCGTCCTGCGCGTAATGTCCCTGTCGCACGAACACGCTCGTGAGGCGGCCGTGCCAGGCCTCCTTCATCGCCGCGAGGATTCGCGCCTTGTCGTCCACCATCACGTAGTGGCTGGCCGGATGGCGGCGCCCGACGTCGTCGAGCATCGCCTCCTTGTGGATGTAGATGAGGACGCGGCCCCCGACCGCGTCCCAGATTCCCGATCGCCGCACCTTGTGCGGCTGGAAAACGACGTCGCCATCGGAGAGGATCACCGTCGGGCCGCGGCGCGAAAGGTGCTCGATCACGTCGAGCGCGCCGGGGTAGAGCCGCTCCGCGAATGGGTAGTCCAGCAGGAACGCGGACATCTGCAGCAGGCGCGGATCTCCCTTCGAGGAGACGCGATAGCGTTGCAACGCGCCGAGGTAGTCGGCATAGCCCAGCTCGACCCGCAGCTCCTCGAAGATGTCCCAGTACCGGTCGCGCTCCGTGGCGCCGAATTCGCTCGCGAGGTGCTTGCTCAGGTCGAGCTGCACGCGATCGTTGTCGAGCAGCGTGTTGTCGCAGTCGAGCAGGAACACCACGTCCTCAACCGGCATCGGCATCGGCCGCTCCCGGGTTGCGCCAGCGGCCGTCGCCGCGGATGAGGGCATCGGCTTCGGGCGGCCCCCAGCTGCCGCGCTCGTACGGAATGCTGCGCGGATGGTCCACGAGGACGGGATCGACGACCGACCATGCGGCCTCGACTGCATCTTCGCGAGTGAAGAGCGCTTCGTTGCCCGCCATGGCGTCGCCCAGCAGGCGTTCGTACGGAGCTTCGCCGCGCGGCTGCTCGTCGGCGAGGTCGAGCTCGCGCTGGTCGCCGACGAAATCCTTGCCGGTGCGCTTCACGCGGGCGGCGAGCGCGATGGCCGAATTCGGCGAGAGGCGGAAGCGCAGGTAGTTGGCGTCGCTGTCCGATATGGGCGAATCGGCGAACATCCGCTGCGGAGGCGCCTTCAGCCGGACGATCACCTCGGCCGCGGTCGTGGCGAGGTATTTGCCGGAGCGCAGATACCACGGGACTCCGTCCCATCGCCATGAATCGATGAAGAGCCGCAGGGCGCAGAACGTCTCGACGTCGGAATCCTTCGCAACTCCCGCCTCGTTGCGGTAGCCGGCGTATTGGCCACGCACAACGTCTTCCCGGACGAGCGGACGCATCGCCCTCAGGATATCGGCGGTCTCGCCATGCGCGGCCTCGAACCCGCGGTAGGGCGGAGGCTCCATGGCGAGGAGGGCTACGATCTGGAAGAGATGGTTCTGGATCACGTCGCGCAGGCACCCGGCGGTCTCGTAGAACGCGCCGCGCCCCTCGACGCCGAAATCCTCCGCGAGCGTCACCTGCACGCTCGACACGTAGTTGCGATTCCAGATCGGCTCGAGGAACGAGTTGGCGAAGCGGAAATAGAGGAGGTTCATGATCGCTTCCTTCGCGAGGAAGTGATCGATGCGGAAGATCGAGTCCTCCGGAAACACGGTGCGCGCCACGCGGCCGAGCTCCCGCGCGGAAGCAAGGTCCCGCCCGAAGGGTTTTTCGACGATGACGCGGGCGCCGCTCGCGAGGCCCGCGGCGCCGAGGCTTTCGATCACCTTCGGAAAGAGCCCGGGCGGAATCGCGAGGTAGTGCGCCGGGTGCCGCGCATCGCCGAGCGCTTTCTTCAATGCGGTGAATGTCCCGGGATCGTTGTAGTCGCCGCCGACGTAACGAAGCGATGCCAGGACGCGATCCAGGGCCGGCACGTCGTCCACCGCTCCCGAAGCCTCGATGGCTGCCTTCGCGCGATCGCGCAACTGCGCAAGCGTGAGGTTCGAGGAGGCGACTCCGATCACCGGCACGTCCAGCGCATGGCGCTTCGCCATCGCGTAGAGGGCCGGGAAGATCATCTTGCGGGCGAGATCCCCCGTGACCCCGAACAGCACCAATGCGTCCGAACGGCCCGTCTCCCCTCCGAGTGTCGCCATCTGAATGGGATTCACGCCGGGGGTCGAAGTTCCCCCGCCCTGTAGTCACCGTCCGACAGGCGATCCCGAAACGGCCGATATCCCCGGTCCCGCGACCCCGATAGTCTCCCAAGAGGTACTTTTCGAGGATGCGTCATGAACAACACGACGACGATGAAGCACGTCCTGCCGCCGTTGCCGTACGACCCGGCGGCTCTCGAGCCGCACATCGACGCGAAGACGATGACGATTCACCACGACAAGCATCACGCGACCTACGTGGAGAAGCTGAACAAGGCGATCGAGCCCTATCCCGAGCTCGAAGAGCGCTCCGCATCGTGGCTGCTTCTCAACATCGACAAGATTCCGGAGGTCGTGCGCACCGCGGTCAGGAACAACGCGGGCGGGCACGTGAACCACAGCCTCTTCTGGAAGGCGATGTCGCCCAAGTCGAAAGGCAAGCCCTCCGGGCGCCTCGCGGACGCCATCGCCCGGGATTTCGGCAGCTTCGAGCGGTTCAAGACGCAGTTCGACCAGGCGGGAGCCGACCTCTTCGGATCGGGATGGACGTGGCTCGCGCGTTCGAGCCACGACGGCCGGCGCCTGGTGATCCTCTCGACCGCCGGCCACGCAAATCCGATGGTCACCGGCCATTTCCCGATCCTGCTGAACGACGTCTGGGAACACGCCTACTACCTCAAGTACCAGAACCGCCGGCCCGACTACCTGCATGGCTGGTGGTCGGTCGTCGACTGGGATGAAGCCGCCCGCCGCTTCGAACGTTCGGAAGATCCGAACGCCAACGCCGAATAGGAGAATGGACATGCGCCGCACAATCGCCGGACTCGCAATGCTGCTTGGCTCCGCCACATCGTCGTTCGCGCAGTTCAGCATGAACTTCGACATCCCGGGCGCGCAGATCGGAATCAACGTGCCCGTGTATCCGTCGCTGCAGCCGATCCCCGGCTACCCGGTGTATTACGCGCCGGGGATGAGCTCCAACTACTTCTTCTACGACGGGCTCTATTGGGTGTTCGACGGGCAGAACTGGTACGCGAGCTCCTGGTACAACGGCCCGTGGTCGCTCGTCGATCCGCTGGATGTGCCGGTGTTCGTGCTTCGCGTCCCGGTCCGCTACTACCGAGTGCCGCCGCCGTATTTCCACGGGTGGCGCACGAGCGACGCGCCGCATTGGGGCGACCACTGGGGCCAGTCGTGGACGTCGCGTCGCACGGGTTGGGATCAGTGGAATCATGGCTCCGCGCCTGCAGCCGCGCCGCTGCCGACGTACCAGAAGCAATATTCCGGCAGCCGCTATCCGCAACAGCCGTCGCAACAGGCCTCGCTCGAGTCGCGCAACTATCGCTACCAGCCGAGGGATCCGGTCGCGCAGCAGCACTTCCAGCAGGCGAGGACGCAAGCGGCCGCCGCGCCGGCACAGCAGCAGCCCGCGCCGCAACAGCGGACAGCGCAGGAACAGCGGCCCGTGCCGAATGCGCAATCTCCGCTCAACGGACGCCAGCCCGCTCCGGCGACGCGCGAGCAGCAAGCCACGAGGCAGGTGCAGGAGCGTCCGATCCCGCAACATCCGGCTCCGCAACAACAGGCGGAGCACAGGCCTCAACCGGCACCCGCGCCTGTGCGGGCGCAGCCGGCCCCGAAGCCGCAAGCGCAGCCGCAGGTCACCCAGGCAGAGCGCAAGCCGCCGCAGCCCCAGGTGGAACACAAGGCGCCGCCGCTGCAGGTATCGCAGGCTGAGCGCCAACCGCAGCGGCCGGCGCAAGCGCAGCAACCCCAGGCGCATCCGCAGGAGAAGGGCGAACAACGCAAGAACGAACCGGGCAGCGAGCAGAATCACGAAGGTCGATGATCCGCGCGTTGCTCACTGCGATGCTGCTGGCGTTCGCGGGCGCTTCGGGCGCGCAGGATGCGACGGGTTTGGGCGAGCTTCCGCAAGGCAAGTCCGCCATGTCGGGCGCGGGACGCGCGAAGTCGATCTCGTTGCCCGCGGCCTACGCCTTCGGCGCGCGCAGCGTCCAGGCGCCATTGCTCTCATCGGCCGATCCGGGTCCGGAAGCCTCGCATCACCAGGACCCGGTCCACGGCGGCGCGCGGGGGAGTTGCGAGAACTCGGGCGCGGCGTTGTGCTATGACGCGTCCGACAACCACATCATCTATAGGCCCGCGCGACAGTTCATGCCGACCGTGAACGGCCTCACGGCGGAGAACGTCTCGGTGCGGCGCCACGGGATCCACTTCAAGTACAGCTTTCCCTAGTCGCCGGACTTGCGGGGCGGGGCGAGGATGCGATCGTAGGTCGCCAGGTCGGCGCGGTAGCATCCGCACGCGGCGCCGATGAGGCGCTTCCTGTCGAGAATCGTGATGTCGCCGCGCGCATAGCGGATGAGCTTGCGCGAGCGCAATGCCGTCGCCGCGCGCGTGACGCCGACACGCCGGACGCCCAGCATGTAGGCGAGGAATTCGTGCGTGATGCGGAACCGGTCGGAATGGGAGCGATCCGCTGTCATCAGGAGGTAGCGCGCGAGGCGTTCCTCCACGACGTGGAACCTGTTGCACCCGGCGGTCTGTTCCAGTTGGCTCACCCTCACGAAGAGATACCTGTGGATGACCTGGAGCAGCGCGCGGCTGGAACCGAGCTCGCTCCTGAAGCGCGCGGCGCTCATCCGCCAGGCCCGGCCCGGGCCCTGCACGACCGCGTGCACCTGCTTGGTATTCACGCCGAGGGCGAGCGGCGCGCCGAGCATGCCCTCGTTGCCGACCAACGCCACCTCGAGGCTCGCTTCGTTGTTCACCTTGAGCACGAGCGAGACGAAGCTGCCGGTCGGGAAGTAGACGTCGCGAAGGATTTCGCCGGGCTCCGCGAGAATCTCGCCGAATTCGAGCTCCACCGGCTCGCAGCCGCCGAGAAGGCGCTCGCGGTCTCTCGCCGGAAGCTCGTCGAGCAGGCGATTCGTGACGGATTCGCGTTTCATGGGCGCAATGTAGGTCGGTCCCCGGCTTGCGTCTGCGCGATAGCGAACATAGCAATGCGTTCGATACCGCACAGACGAATCGGTCGAGCCCCGGTAACTTGCCGCATCGACACGGATCCAGGGCAGCACCGGCGTCGAGGCCTCGGGAAGCGCACCTTGCGCATCAGTCCCGGCCATCACCCGGAGAATCCAAATGACAAACCTCAAACGCTTCTTCTCTATCCTGGCCGCGGTGGCCATGGCGACGGCCCTCGGTTGCGCCTCGACGGCGAAACATGAAGGCACCGGCGAATACGTCGACGACAGCGTCATCACCACGAAGGTGAAGGCCGCCATCCTCGACGAGCCGACGCTCAAGTCCGCCGAGATCAACGTCGAGACCTTCAAGGGCATCGTGCAGCTGAGCGGCTTCGTGAGCTCGCAGTCGAATGTCGACAAGGCCATCGTGGTCGCGCAGCAGGTCGGCGGCGTGAAGTCGGTCAAGAACGACATGCGAGTCAAGTAGTAGTAGTCCTCGCCCGGGAGACCGGGCTTTTTTCTCTTGCTCCGGAATGCCATAGATGAACGCAGTCATGAGAATCGCCCTTGCGGCGGCGGGCCTTGCCTTCGCGGCGCCCGTGTTCTCGCAGATCACGTTCTACGAGAACGACAACTTCCGCGGCAAGACCTTCACGACACAGAGGCCGATCGAGGACTTCGAGCGCTATGGCTTCAATGATCGCGCCTCGTCGATCGTGGTCATCCTCGACCGGTGGGAGGTCTGCGAAGACGTCCGTTTCGGCGGCAAGTGCGTGGTCCTGCGCCCCGGGCGGTATGCGTCCCTGGCATCGCTGGGCATGAACAACAGGATCTCGTCGGCGCGGATGGTGGGCAGCAACGCGCAGGTCGATGAGCATCGCTATGCGCCCGCTCCGATCGTCGACACCGGCGACTACCGCCGACGCGACAACGAGCGTGTCTATGAGGCGAACGTCACTTCCGTCCACGCCGTGGTCGGCCAGCCCGAGCAGCGATGCTGGATCGAGCGCGAGCAGGTGCAGGATCGCGGGGGTCCGAACGTCGGTGGAGCCGTCGTCGGAGCGTTGATCGGCGGCGTGCTCGGCCACCAGGTCGGCAATGGACGCGGCAACGATCTCGCGACCGCGGGTGGCGCGGTCGCAGGCGCCGTCGTGGGTTCCAACGTCGGGCGCGACAACAGCGCGCAAACGCAGGACGTCCAGCATTGCACCAGCGTGCCGAGCCACGCGCAGGCGCAATACTGGGATGTCACGTACGAATTCCGCGGCCAGGAGCACCGGATGCAGGTGACCCATCCTCCCGGGAAGACAGTGACCGTGAACGAGCAGGGTGAGCCGCGCGCATGAACATGGTTTTTTCCCCGAGGTGACGGCGCAACGGCGCGACGCCCCATTCGCTATCCGTTGGGCGCTGCTCGCGGCAGGAATCCTCGCGATCGTCGCGGGTTGCGCCTCCCTGCCGCCGGGCTCGGATTATCCGCGGACGAAGTCGAATGCCCTCACGCGGCCCGAGCAGACCCGCATCGGGGCACAGCTAGGGGCCGTGAAGGCCGAGCACGCGGGAACATCCGGCTTCAAGCTGCTGCCCGTGGGCATCGACAGCTTCCTGCTGCGAATGGAGATGGCGCAGGCGGCGGGACGCACGCTCGACATCCAGTACTACCTCATCCAAAGCGACGACACGGGGCAGCTGCTCATCGAGGCGATGCTCCAGGCGGCCGATCGTGGCGTGCGGGTGCGCGTGCTGCTCGACGACGCCGGCTCTTTCGGCCGCGACGCGCCGATCAGGACCGTCGCCGGGCATCCGAACATCCAGCTGCGGCTCTTCAATCCGTTCGCCTATCGCGGGAGCGTCGGGTTCCTTCACGTCGCCGAGTTCGTGGGCGATGCGTCGCGGCTCGACCACCGGATGCACAACAAGCTCTTCGTGGTCGACAACGAGATCGCCATCGTGGGCGGACGCAATCTCGGCGACGAATACTTCCAGGCCGATCGCGACGTGGACTTCGGCGACTACGACGTCATCGCGGCCGGCCCGGTCGTGAACCAGCTCTCGGCGAGCTTCGACGCCTACTGGAACAGTCCCATGGCGATTCCGATCGAAGCGCTCGGCGGCGAGGTTCCGACGCCTCGCGAGCTGGACGACTATCGTGACCTTCTCGCCGCGCACCACGCGCAACTGATGGACTCCGGCGTTCCGTACGCGCGCTCGCTCGCCGCCGGAGAGCCGCTCGCGGCCATGCTCGCGGGCAAGTCGTCGCTCGTGTGGGCGAAGGCCGAAGTCATCTACGACAGCCCGGAGAAAACCAGGATCGAAGACGGCGAGCAGGGCGGACGGCTGCTTCGCAAGCGCCTTGGCGACGTTGCGACCCAGGTCCAGACGGAGCTGATCGTCGTGTCGCCTTATCTCGTGCCCGGCCCGGCCGGGATGAGTTTCTTCAGGGAATTGCGCGATCGCAACGTGAAGGTGCGCATCCTCACCAACTCCCTCGCATCGTCCGATGTCCCCCTCGTCCACTCGGGCTACCAGGCCTACCGCAAGCCGTTGCTTGAAATGGGCGTGGATCTCTTCGAGGTTCGTCCCGTGCCCGGTCATCCCGTCGACCGGGAACATGGGTCGAAGATGCGCAGCTCGGGCCTTTACTCGCTGCACGCGAAGGCCTTCGTGTTCGACCGCCGGCGTGTGTTCATCGGGTCGATGAACCTCGACCAGCGCTCGCTGCACGTCAACACGGAAGTCGGCTTGATCATCGACAGCCCCGAGCTCGCGCGCCAGGTGGCCCAGCGCGTCGCGGACATCATGTCGCCGGCCAACAGCTACGTCGTGGTGCTGGACGAGGCCGCGGTCTCCGGCGGCGAACGCCGGTTGATGTGGCGCACGCTCGAGGACGGCAAGACGGTGGACTTCCACGAGGAGCCCGCGGCCACGGTCGGACAGAAGATGGAATCCCGCTTCTTCGCGCTCTTTCCCCTCGACGAGATTCTCTAAGCGGGACCGGGCGGCCGGGCTCTGTGCGGTAGCAGACGGACGGCGCGAATGCGCGCCTGTAACCTCTTCCCATCAGAGCAGACGGCTCCGAGACAACTCCAGCAGGGAAAAATCAACATGAATTGGGACCGCATCGAAGGCAACTGGAAGCAACTGAAGGGCAACGTCCGCGAACAGTGGGCGAAGCTCACCGACGACCAGCTGGAAGCCATCGCCGGCAAGCGTGAACACCTGGTCGGAAAGATCCAGGAGGCCTACGGAATCACCAAGGAGGAGACCGAGAAGCAAGTCTCCGCCTGGCAGGAACACCAGAACAAGATCGAACACGCCAAAGCAGCGACCCTGAAGGAAATCCAATGAACAGAACTACCCAGACCGCCATCGCCGCCGCAGTGAGCCTCGTGTTCAGCGCCGCCGCCATGGCCGGCAGCATGTCGAAGTCGGACTACAACGTGGCCAAGGACAACATCCACGCCGATTACAAATCGGGCAAGGCGGCTTGCGACGCGCTCCAGGCCAATGCGAAGGACATCTGCCTCGCCGAAGCCAAGGGCAAGGAGAGTGTCGCGATGGCCGACCTCACGGTGGTCTACAAGCCCACCACGAAGTCCCGCTATGACGCGCGCATCGCCAAGGCGGACGCCGAATACTCGGTCGCGAAGGAGAAGTGCGACGACCAGTCCGGCAACGCGAAGGACGTCTGCGTGAAGGAAGCCGAGGCCGCGCACGTCACCGCCAGGGCCGATGCCAAAGCGCACATGAAGACCGTGGAAGCGAAAGAGACGGCCCACGAGAAGACCGTGGACGCCCGTGTCGATGCGAACAAGCAGATCGCCGACGCGCAGAAGACCGCGGCCTCCGACAAGCGGGATGCCGACTACGCCGTGGCGAAGCAGAAGTGCGACGCGCAGGCCGGTGATGCCAAGGACCGTTGCGTGGTCGAGGCGAAGGCGCTCTACGGAAAGTCGTAAGGAATCGGTTTCCCTGCAGTGAAGGGGATCGCCCACGGGCCAGGCCGCATGTTTGCGGTGCTGGCCCGTTCCTTGAGTGCCTGGGTCGACCATCGGGCCGGCAGCAAGGGCGCGGCCCTCGCGTTCTACACGCTCTTCTCGATGGCTCCCATCCTCGTCCTCGCTACGGCGGGTGCGGGGTTCTTCTTCGGCAGCGACGCGGCGCAGGGCGAGATCGTCGCGCAGCTCGAGGGCCTCGTCGGACGCGATGGCGGGAAAGCGATCCAGGCATTGCTCGCCGGCGCGCGGGATCCCGCCTCGGGACTCGCGGCGACCCTTGCCGCGGGCGTCTTGTTGCTGGTGGGCGCCACCAGCGTCTTCGTCGAGCTGAAGGCGAGCCTCGACGAGATGTGGGGCATCGATCCGCCCAAGGGCCTCGCCGTCATCGCGTTCCTTCGAACCCGCCTCTATTCCTTCGGGCTCGTCCTGGTGCTCGCCTTCCTGCTGCTCGTTTCCCTCGTGGTGAGCGCGGCGCTCGCGGTGCTGGAGCGCCATGCCGACGGGCTCTGGAGCAATTCCTACGAGCTCTTCGCGGTCTTGTCCTCCGCGATCGCCTTCGCAGTGATCGCAAGTCTCTTCGCGCTGATCTTCAAGGCGTTGCCCAATGCGCCGCTATCCTGGCCCGACGTATGGACCGGCGCGGTGTTCACGGCCGGCTTGTTCAGCCTCGGCAAATACCTGATCGGCCTCTACCTGGGCACGAGCGCGGTGGCATCGAGCTTCGGTGCGGCCGGATCGCTCATCGCACTGCTGTTGTGGGTCTACTACTCGGCGCAGATATTCTTCCTGGGCGCCGAGTTCACGAGGCAGTACGCGACCGAGTACGGAAGCCTGCGAGGCCGGTGATCGCGAGCAGTGCCGCGAGGATGATCAGCGCCCACTGGGAAAGCGTGGGCACGCGAAGGGCACCCGCACCACCGCTGCCGGGACCGGGAAGACCGGTTCCCACGAATGCGCCGCATGCATTGGACGCGTTGCCGGCCAGCGTCACTGCGCCGTTGCGCGCGAGGGCCCTCCCGGCTACCGAAGCGCCCGTATTCGTCGTGACGCTGGTGAGCGCCACGATGTTTCCCTGGAACGCGGTGGTGGTCCCGAGCGTGGCGGAGCTGCCGACCTGCCATGACACGCCGCACGCCGAGCCGCCGTTGATGATGTTCACTGCGGACGCCGCGGCCGTCGTGAGGGTGCTTCCGATCTGGAAGATGAAGACCGCGTTGGGATTGCCCTGGGCGTCGAGCGTGAGCGTTCCCGTGAGTTGCGCCGAGGAGTTGAAGCAATAGACGCCGGGAGGCAGCACGGGAACCGTGCCGAGGTCCTGGCCGGTGAGGTTCACGTTGCACGCCTGGCCGGCCAATGTGTTGTACGCCGTGGTGAGGTCGGTCTGGGCAGTTCCCGCGACCGCATCGGCTGCGTGGATCGTTCCCGAGACGGTGCACGGCGGAACCGGGTAGCCCGTGATCGAGGCCGCGCCATTGGGCGAGATGCCGAGATCCCCGGTGACCGCGGAAGCCACGGTGCACGTCACCGCGGTTGCTCCGAGTACCGCGAAGGGCTGCACGGTCGCCAGGTAGGTCTGGGCCGATGCGGGAGTCCAGATGGCGAGGAGCACGGCCAGTCCGGCGAGGGGTGCGGCGAGTCTGTGGAATGTCTTCATTCACGATGCTATCGCCCGGGCCGCGGGGTCGTCTGTACGGTAGCGAACAGACCGCGCGAGCGACGTTGGGCACACTCCGCAGCATGAAGAATCCTGTCTCGCGCTCGAAGTCGGCTCCGCTCGCACTCGCCCTTGGGCTCGTCGCAGTGGCCGCCGGCTGCACGTCGCCCGCGTCCCATCCCAATCAAGTCCACGAGCCAGGGTGGACGGATACGGGCACGCCTGCGCGTCCGGTCAGCATCGATCGGCTGGCGCGGTACTACGTCGACGAGGATGGGGTCCTGTGGGACGAGCGTGGCAGGAAATACGAGGAGGACACGCAATGATCCGGCGCGACGCGTGCTCCAGCGCACAGACGCCTTCGCCTCGCTAGCCCATCGTGTTCCAGCATGCGGGGCGTCCCGCGGTACCCACACAAAGGAAACAGGAAATGGACAAGAAATCCGCGTTCGTCACGAAGATGGAAACGCAGCTGAAGGGCTGGAATTCGGACGTCGACGCTCTCGAGGCCGAAGGCGAGAAGATGAAGGGCAAGGCGCGCGTCGCCTACAGCGACCAGGTGAGGAACCTCCGCGCATGCAGCGACGCGGCGCGCAAGACCTTCCACGAGATGCGCATCGCGACCGAGTCGGCCGCCGAGCAGATGCAGGCCGGCATGGAAGCGGCCTGGGACTCGATGCAGAAGACGCTGAAGAGAGTCTCGACCGATCTGAGGAAATAGCTTTTCGGTGCGACAGCGCACCGACAGGGGTGTGGGTCACGCACTAACCTGCGTATGCAACCAAATACAGAGGAACAACCATGAAACAAATGATGCTTTCGGAATTGATCAAGCGCCCGCTGCTGCTCGCGATCGTCGCGACGTTCGCTGTCGCTTGCGCGGACACGCAGCCCATCTATCATTCACAGGCCGATCCGGTGAGCTATACGGGCCCCGCGGGTCCTGCCGGTCCTGCCGGTGTCGCGGGTCCGCAAGGCGCAACCGGCGCGACCGGTGCACCCGGTGTTGCGATGGCCGGTCCCAGGGGTGTTGACGGACCTGCCGGTCCCGCTGGAATGGCGGGAGAGACGGGAGCAACAGGCGCTCCGGGCAAGATGGCAATGGGTCGCACGGGCGAAGCAGGTCCCGCCGGTCCGGCTGGAGCACCAGGCGCCATGGGACAGACGGGCGAGCAGGGCACCAGCCTCGCGGGTCCCGCCGGCTCGATGGGGCGCACGGGTCCCGCAGGTTCGCAGGGCGTGACGGGTAGCGTCGGCGCTCAAGGTCCGACGACCTACGGCCCGACAGGTCCTGCAGGCGCCACGGGCGTTGCCGGTGTGCAAGGCGCAACCGGAAATGCAGGTGCGCAAGGCAAAGCGGAACTCGCCGGCGTGAGCGGTCCTTCCGGATACGCGGGCAACACGGGTCCCCAGGGCGCGGTCGGCCAGACGGGCGCCCAAGGCCCGGCCGGATCGATGAACGTCGCCAACGGCTGGACGTTCTACAGGGACTTCACGTTCGCGGGTCGCAGCGACGACATCGTGAGTTCCGACAGCGACAAGGCGCGCCAGATCGCGGACTACTCCAGGAAGAATCCGTCCAACCGCATCGCGATCGACGGCATGAACCAGCGTTATGTCCACAGCGTGTATGACGCGCTGATCGATGCCGGCGTGCCGGCGGGCAGGATCGAGACCGGCACGTACCGCAACCCGCAGTCCAGGGGCGACCACCAGGTCGTGGTGCTGGTCAGCAACTAGTCGATCAACTGCAATCGAAGCAAACGGGCGGCGTGATCGAGAGACCACGCCGCTTGTCGCGACACAGCCAGGAGAATGAACAGATGAGCCAGATCCAATCCGACATCAGGACGGATGCCACGAAAGAGCGGTTGTTCGAGGAATTCAACTCGGTCGTCACCGAAACCGAGAGCCTGCTGAAGTCCCTCGCGGGCGCCAGCGGCGACAAGGCCGGCGCGCTCCAGGCGAGAGTCGCGCAACAGCTTGCCGATGCCGGCGACCGCATCGCGAAGATCCGCGAAGACGCGATCGGGCAGGCGAACGCCGCCGCGCGCGCAACAAACGAATACGTGCAGGAGAATCCGTGGCTCGTGATCGGAGTCGTCGCCGCGGCCGCGGGAGTCACCGGTCTCGTGGCGGGCTTCCTCGTCGCGCGCCGTTGATCCCGTGAGCGCCCGTCCTCTCGGTTCATCCGCCGCGGGCGGGCTGCTCGATGCGCTGCGCGCCATGGGCGGGACCCTGAACGAGATGGTCCGCATTCGCGGCGCGCTCTTCGCCGTCGAGTTGCGCGAGGAAGTGGAACGGCGAAAGCACATGGCGGTGCTGTCGGCTCTGGGTGCCGCGTTCCTCCACATGGCGCTCGTGCTGCTGAGCTTTCTCGTCGCCGCGGTGTTCTGGGATACGCACCGGATCGCCGCCATCGCCACGCTGGTAGTCGTCTACCTCGCGTGCGGAATCGCGGCGTTGGTTCGTCTTCGTGCCGCGGTTGCGGAAAGTCCCCCACCATTTGCCGCATCGTTGCGCGAGCTGGACGAGGATCTCGCGCAACTGCGCTCGCTGCGATGAGTGGCGGAAGCGAAGCGCGCGCCCGCGACAAGCAGGAGCTGCTGGCAGGTTCGGCGCTTTGCCGGATGCGTCTTCGCCGCCAGGCGTACGGAGTGCGTGAATCGTTGCGCTGGAGGCCGGTCGCGGCCCGCGCGCTGGCAGCACCGCTCCGCTACCGCGTCGCCTTCGGCCTCTTCGTTTCGTGGGCCGGCCGTCCGCGCGCCGCGCGAATGATCCACCTTGCCGGGCGGATCCTCTCCTTGACCCGGCTCGCCTCGGCGGTCATCGAGGGCGTGCGCGCGGGCTAGTCACTTCTCGGTCGGATAGAGCGACAGGCGGTCGCTTTCCCTCTTCACCACCTGGTAGCACTCGCAGGACATGGCCTCGAGCTTCGCGCGATCGAGGACCTTGATGTGGCCTCGCGCGTAGTTGATGACGCCGGCCTTTTGCAGCTTTCCCGCGGCGGCGGTCACGCCTTCGCGCCGCACTCCCAGCATGTTGGCGATCAATTCCTGCGTCATGATCAATTCGTCGGTGGGCAGGCGATCGAGGCTGAGCAGCAGCCAGCGGCACAACTGCTGGTCGACCGAATGGTGGCGGTTGCAGACCGCGGTCTGCGCCATCTGCGTGATCAGCGACTGCGTGTAGCGCAGGAGGAGGTGCTGCATCGACCCGGCGCGGCTGAATTCCGCCCTGAGGTACTGCGCCGCGAGACGCAGCGCACGCCCCGCGCTCTGAACCACTGCGCGGCTGGGGGTGGATTCCCCGCCCATGAAGAGGGAGATGCCGACCAGGCCCTCGTTGCCCACGATCGCGATCTCCGCCGACGCGCCGTTTTCCATGACGTACAGCAGCGAAACGATCGCCGTGGTCGGAAAGTACACGTGGTCCAGCTGGCGTCCGGACTCGTAGACGACCTGGCCCAGCTCCATCGGAACGGCCTCGAGGTGAGGGCGCAGGCGCTTCAGCTCGGCCGCCGACAGTGCCGCCAGGAGGCGATTATCAGTGGGCCTGCTTGTCGGCTTGGTGGTGGGCATGACCCAGTGTGCGCCAGGGCACGTAGCGCGTCTACGTTCGCCAGCGCACCGACGCGGCGATGGCGAAGGCCTAGTCTTCGTAGCGTCACACGCAATCACAACTTCGAAGGGATCACGCCATGCTTTATACAATCGCAGTCGTACTCGTCATCCTGTGGCTTCTCGGCCTGGTGACCTCCTACACCATGGGCGGATTCATCCACATCCTCCTCGTGGTGGCCCTCGTCGTGATCCTCGTGAACTTCATCAGCGGGCGCAGGTCGCTCTAAGGCCGCGCGGAACGCATGGAAAAGAAGCGACCTGCTGCAATCGCCGATTGGCGCCAGGTGATGCGCCCGGGGCCCCGGCCCCTGGCTGTCCTCCTTTCACGCGGCAAGGTTGTGGCACCTCCGCCCGCCACTCCTCCGGAGCCTCTCGCAAAGGAGCGCTGGGAAGACGACGGCGGGCACTTCGACAAGGTCACGCTCCCCAAGGCTCCGATCGCCGGCGGCGACTAAAGGACAACGCATGCGCAACGCACCAATCGCATTTTCGATGCTGATGGCTTTCGCGAGCCCGGCATTCGCCCAGCTCAGCATCAACTTCAGTGTCCCCGGCGCCAACATCGGCGTGGAGCTGCCCGTATATCCGCAGCTGCAGCGGGTGCCCGGTTACCCGGTGTACTACGCGCCCGGGATGAACTCGAACTACTTCTTCTACGACGGCATGTACTGGGTGTACCAGGCGGACAACTGGTACGCGAGCTCCTGGTACAACGGGCCGTGGGGACTCGTCGATCCCATGGATGTGCCGCTCTTCGTGCTGCGCGTTCCCGTGCGCTACTACCGGCAGGCTCCTGTCTACTTCCACGGCTGGCGTGCGGACGATGCGCCGCGCTGGGGCGATCACTGGGGCCCATCGTGGGAGAAGAGCCGCAACGGATGGAATCAGTGGAACCACAATTCGGCTCCGGCTCCGGCGCCGCTGCCGACATATCAGCGCCAATACTCGGGAACGCGATATCCGCAACCCACGCAGCAGGCCAACATCCAGAACCAGCAGTATCACTACCAACCCAGGGAAGCGGTGGCGCAGCAGCATTTCCAGCAAGTGAGGGCGCAGGCTCCGGCCAGCCAGCCCCAGCATGCGACCCCGCAACAGCACGCCCCGAGGCAGCAACAGCAGCCGCAGCAATCGCCGCAACCGCAGCAGCAGCCGCACCAAGCGGAACGCAAGCCTCAACCCGCGGTAGCCGTGCACGAGCAACAGGCGCCAAGGCAGCAGTCGCAGGAGAAGGCGCCGCAAGGCAAGGAGCAACACAAGGAGCAGGGCAAGGAACAGGGAAGCGAGCCGGGCCGGGAGAAGGACAACAAGGAGAAGTAGGAGGCGCGCGCCTGTCGCTCTGGCCGGATCGGGATTTTCAGGCACAGTGGCGGCATTTCACCGGAGCGCTGCTTGGACAATTCCCACCCGGTCAGGGCCGTCCTCGTCGACCTCGATGGCACGCTCGTCGACACCGCGGGCGAAATCGGGCTCGCTCTTACGCGCACGCTGGCCGACTACAGGATCGCTCCACTCGCGCAGGACGAGGTTGTCGCACTCATCGGTCGCGGCGTGCGCTCGCTCGTTGAGCGCGCAATCGCGCTGCGGGGCGCAGGCGATCTCGATGTCGAGGCGGTGATCGAACGCTTCCACGTTCACTACGCGCAGACCGTCGCGACCGAGGCGCGCCTGTATCCCGGTGCCCGCGAGGGCGTCGGCGCACTGCGCGCATCCGGCTGCAAGCTCGCCGTCGTCACGAACAAGCCGCGCTCGTACACCGAGCGCCTCCTCGCATACCTGCAGGTCGATGCAATGTTCGACGCGATCGTCGCGGGCGATGACGGAATCACCCGCAAGCCCGCGGCCGACATGCTCCTCGCCGCGTGCGAGAGGATGGGCGTGGAGCCCGCGCGGGCGCTGATGCTCGGCGACTCGGACAACGATGTGCTCGCGGCACGCGCGGCAGGTTGCGCCGCCTGGTGCGTGCCCTACGGGTACAACGAGGGCCGGCCCGTCGAGAGCCTCGGATGCGACCGCATCGTCGGTTCCATCGAAGACGCCGCGAAGTTGGTGATTGGGCCCCGGCCCGCGCCGGCGTGACAGCCTAGACGCGCTCCAGCGCGATCGCGATGCCCTGGCCCACGCCGATGCACATCGTGCAGAGCGCGAAGCGGCCCTTCCTGCGCGCGAGCTCGTTCACGGCGGTCGTGATGAGGCGCGCGCCGGAAGCGCCCAGCGGATGACCCAGCGCGATGGCGCCGCCGTTGGGATT
>Ga0070731_10002576_pt1 | contig 17100 bp, 13 predicted proteins | sample Coa_R1_2_FD_66448 | JGI IMG/M metagenome (GOLD analysis project Ga0070731, IMG submission 66448) | Surface soil microbial communities from Centralia Pennsylvania, which are recovering from an underground coalmine fire - Coalmine... | ecosystem: Environmental > Terrestrial > Soil > Unclassified ...
AACCAGCATGGGCGCCGTGGCGGCAGACCTGGTGAGGGTGGGCTTCACGGGGGAATTGGGATACGAAATATATGCCGGCGTGAAAGACGGAGATGCATTGTGGGAACTGCTGTGGAAAGCGGGGCGGCCGTTCGGGATGGTAGCCTGCGGTTATAAAGCCATCGATTCACTCCGTGCGGAGAAAGGCTATTTGTATTGGGGCTCGGACATCACCGCCGGGGAAACACCGCTGGAATCAGGTCTGGCTTTTGCCGTTTCCAAACAAAAGGAATTTTTTGGGCGGGAAAAGATGTATGAACGGGAAATCAAAAAGAAACTGGTGACGATGGTCCTCGCAAATCCAAAGGCGATCGTCCTGGGCAATGAGCCGGTTCGGGTCGATGGAAAAATTGCAGGTCGTGTCACCTCGGGTTCCTACGGCGTTTCCACCGGGTCCTCCATTGCCTTTGCCTACCTGCCCCCGTCACTGGCCACGACGGGTACCCGTGCGGAGGTCCTGGTCTTTGGGAATTGGATAGCCGCCACCGTCGTCAAAGGTCCTCTGTATGATCCGGCAGGATCTGCCCTCAGAAGCTGAGCCGGCGGATGATCGGGCGCTATAACCATATGCTCTCCCGCGCCATTGTTTTTCTAAATAGCCACGGGGTGCACTTCATGGATCGCGCTGAAAAGATACAGCCTGCCCGTGCTCAGTTCCGTACACTGAAAGCGTTTGCGCAATTTCTTTCCTTTCCGGAAGACCGTTCCGTCTTCCATGGTAAACAAAGCACCCTCTGCCAGTTGTTCAACAAACAGCGAGCTGTCTTTTTTAAAATCATATTTTCTCAACACGCGCATCAGCGGTTCATCCGCGCAGCTGCTGGCAGGAAGATCGTGCAGGGATTTTTTTAATGCGGCGAGGATATCCTCCGGGAAAATATGCAGTTTCAAAAAATCTTCGAGGATTTTCCGGTACAGCAACTTCCATTCCCTTCCATGCGCCTGCACGCGATTTCCATATTGCAGGAAGGTTACCAGATGAGCCAGTTCATGAATGAGGGTAATGAGAAAAGCATATTTATTCAAACTACCGTTGATGCTTATACGATGATTTTTACCGTTGACCGCATGACGATAATCACCCAGAACCGTTTTTCGTTCACGCGTGATCGTTAGGTGTACCTTGAACTGGTGCAGGTAATCCAGTGTCAGCTGTGCGGATTCCGCGGGTATAAATTTTTGGAGGTATGTAAGCGGAGCTTCTTTCTTAGCCATTTTTCTGTCGCCTGCTCAGGCGCATTAATATTTTTATTTCAGTAAAAGTATAAATACAATACAATCCAAGCCAGCCGAAAATTGCCATTTTATTAACTTCATTGCGCATCACGAGCACATAAGCGAGCATGGCCACCACGCACACAAACATTTTCAGCGCGAGCCCGGAGTATATCATCCGCAACACGACATGCGGATTGTTATTTTGTAAAGCTTTTTGAAAAAGAAGGAATGAACCAGCGGTAGCCAGGAATAAAATGAAATTACCGACGCTCAGCACGAAGATATTGAAACCGGTTTTTGTCAGCGCCTCTTTAAACACCAGGCCAATGGCTATGCTGATAATAAAAATCCACAGGACCGGCAGCAGGGTTTGAAAAGAATTTTTGCTTTGCATGGCGGCAAAGATAAAACCAAAACAATTAATCGGTCATCACTGTGACCGGTCCTTTGCGCTGCTTTTTCTTTGTTGTCGGCAATTTATGAAGTCGCGAGCTCAAAAGAGGGCTCTTTCTTTTTTTCCGCACTTAGCTTTGTGCTTCCAGAAGCAGTGCTGACCATGTGACACTCCCCGTTAAAGGTTGCATCAGGTTCAATCTGCAATTTGGCCGCCGACAGGTTACCATTCACCTCGCAGCCGCCTTTGAGCTGCAGCAGATCTTTTACTTTAATGGTTCCGGTAACTTTTCCTAAGATATCGGCCTGCTGACCGCTGATATCACCCTGCACCGCGCCGTTTGCACCGATGATCACTTTGGCCGTGCAATTGATGTTGCCGACTAAAGTACCGTCAATGCGCATGTCGCCGTTGCTCGTGATATCGCCTTTCATGGAAGTACCTGCGCCTATAAGGCTTGCGCTGGAGCCGGAAGATGACTCGCTGGAGAAATCGTTTTTGGATTTTGCATTAAACATTGGAATTGGATTTAATCGTTTATTTTTTCGGGTTTCGGAATAGCCAGACTGGTAGTATCCTTTTTCACCGATGTCGTTCCCTGCAAAACATTTTTCAGGTTTTGCAGATATTCATCTTTATACTTCATCTGCTCCTCTAACGAATCAGTTTGTATTTTTAGTTCACGCAGCTCCTTAGTATTATTCACATCTCCATAACCCGGTATATACACTTTCAGCGGCGTGAACACAATCAATGCCACGGTCAAGCCGGTTAATAAAACAAAAATCGTGCTCAAAAAAATATAAACGCTCAACCGGGAAAGTTTAAACGTAACCACTTCCTCATAGGTATCGTCATTCATGACCACCAGCCGGTACCTGTTTTGCAGTCTTTTAAGTGTTGAGTTGGCGTCAAATTTTGCCATAAAAAGCAGATTGTATTTAAAGGTAGCAACTTATCTAAAACCCGGCTGAAAAAACAATCTCATTTTATAATAAATTTCTTGAAAATCAGTTATTAAGGCATTAGTTTGCGACGCGAATGAAACGGATATCGTGAATAAGATCACCAATTTATTAATAATTCTCCTTTCCTTTTTTTTCCTGGACGTTTCCGGGCAGCCCACCTATTCCTCGCTGGATGTCACCAAACCGGCAAAATACGAGACCCGGACATTGGGGTCGGAAAAAACAGATATAAAAAAATTCAAGACGCCGCGGCATTTTATTCAGAACACCATCACCCACTATAACGCCTATTTCAATGCTACCGTCAAGCTGAACGAAATTCTCGACAGGGCAAAAGCGCAGCACCGGGACGATTATGCCAAATTATTTTCTTTTTACAATTACGATCTGCAAACGACGGCAAAAGATAAGAGGGAATTGGATTCCATCATCTTTAAAGCCAACGCAGCCATCCTCAATCATGACCTGCGCAACGACTGGATCGACAACATGTACACGCTGATGGGCAAAGCCTTTTATTTCAGCAATAAGCTGGATTCGGCACACATCACCTTTCAATACATCAATTATGTTTTTGCGCCAAAGGAAGAAGGCGGTTATGACAAACCGATCGGAAGTAATTTTGACCTGGAAACCGGAAACAACGCATTGACGATTTCTACCCAGGAGAAGAAAAATGCCCTCAAAAAAGTTTTTTCATTGCCGCCGAGCAGGAATGAATCATTTATCTGGCAGGTAAAAACCTATATCGCACAAAATTCAATGGGTCAGGCGAGCAGCCTCATCCAAATCTTAAAACACGACCCGCAATTCCCCGAGAGATTGAAATTTGATTTATTCGAAGTCCAGGCCTGGTGGTTTTATCAGCAGGCAATCTATGACAGCGCGGTTATCTACCTCGAAAAAACATTGCCGAGTGCCATCAGCAGGCAGGAGCAGGCGAGGTGGGAATACCTGATCGCGCAAATGTATGAACGCCTGAGGCAGCCCCTGAAAGCGCAGGAGTTCTATGGAAGGGTCATCAAACACACTTATGACCCGGTGATGGAAGTCTATGCCAGGTTGAATTATATCAGGCAAAACCAGGGCGATGATGAAAAACTGGTTGCGCAGAATATCGCCGCAATGGAAAGCATGGCAAGGAAAGAACGTTACGCAGATTACCGGGATATCATTTATTATACCGCTGCTCAAATTGAATTGGAGCATAACCACAAAGCCGCCGGAATAAACTTTCTCTTAAAATGCGTGAGAAATAGTTTGCCAAACAGCGACATGCGCAATAAAGCATTCATGCAACTGGCAGGAATGGCCTTCTTTGATAAGAAATACAGAAATGCCAAGAATTACTATGACAGCGTGAGTGTGGCAAATCCCGGCTCGATTGACAGCTTTGAGGTATATAAAGAAAGAAAAAAAGCACTTGATAAAATAGTCGCCGATTTAAACATCATTCATCTCCAGGACAGTCTTCAGCGCGTGGCGAACATGACCAAAGAAGACCGGGATGCTTACCTGAAAAAATTGGTGAAAGCACTCAGAAAAAAACAAGGGTTAAAAGAAGACGAAGACAGTTATACCGCCGGTGTCGGGCTGAATCCCTTTAGCAGCGGCGGCGGAAACAATCCTTTTGGAAACGGTGCCGATAACACGGACTGGTATTTTAACAACAGCGCACTGAAGGCAAGAGGCTTCAATGATTTCAAAGCCAAATGGGGCAATCGCCCCAATGCGGACAATTGGTTTTTGTCTTCGATGATCGCCCAATCGCAGAAAAGAATGTCTGCCGACAAAGAGACCGACCAGGCAAACGGACCCAATGGGAAAAATGGTGCGCCGGCAGAAATATCGTTTAAATCGTTAGAAGATAATTTGCCGCTGACGCCTGAAAAATTAAAAAAATCAAATGATTCCGTTGAGCATGCCATGTTCAGGCTGGCAAAATCCTACCAGGAAGGCATCCCGGATTACTATTTTGCCATCGACGGGTACGATACGCTGCTGAACCGGTTTTTGGGTACCCATTACCGTGAGGAAGCACTCTTCAACCTGTATTATTGCTACCTGAAGATTGGTGATGATGCCGGTGCGAACCGTATCCTGCAATGGATGAAGCGGGATTACGCCAACGGGAAATATACGAGGATGATCATCAATCCTGATGAAGCGATGAACCCCGACAAACTCACCAAAATACAGGCAACAAAAAGATACGAGGATATCTATACGGCATTTATCGAAGGAAGATTTGAAGAAGCCATCGCAAAAAAGAAATCGGCCGACAGCTTATACGGAGACAAATACTGGACACCCCAATTGCTTTTTATCGAATCGGTTTATTACATTCACGATGAGCAGGACAGTGCGGCAAGGGTCGTGCTGAATCATATCATCAACAGGTATACCGGGACGCCGATGGCAGAGAAAGCAAAAACCTTCCTGGATGTGCTCGGGCGACGCAGGCAGATTGAAAATTATCTTACCAACCTGAAGATTGAAAGGGCCAAAGAAGATTCCGTTGTCACCACTGATGACAGGACGGTGACCCGGACAATGGATACTTCCCGGATGAAAAAGCAAATTAATGAGGATACCCTGGGCATCGTAAAAGCAAAAAGAAATATCGGCGCACTGCAGCCGGGCAAACAAAACCAGGCGGACACCTCGCAATCCGGCGCGCCTAAAATAAAAATAACCAATACCCAGCTCACGCAGATAAAAACGAATGCCACGCACCTCGCCGACCTGCAGCATCAAATGGATTCAATAGAGAACGCAGGCAGGAAAATACACGCAGACTCTGTCCAGACTGCCCTTGCCAAAGTAAAAATGGACTCGATCAGGAATGTTTTGCAGAAATTGAAATCGGATTCAGAGCGGATGGTCAGGAATCTGCAATCGCAGCAATCTGTTTTTGCATTTGCTCCGGACAAACCGCAAAATGTTGCCCTGGTGATTACAAAAGTGGACCCGGTATATGTAACAGAAACAAGAAATGCATTCAACCGGTATAACAAGGAAAACTATTACAACCGGACCTTACCCATCAACAATGTTTCTTTGGATGATTCGGTGAAACTGGTTGTCATCAGCGGCTTTGACAGCGCGAACGATGCATTGAATTATTTGGAGCAGGCAAGAAAGCTTGCGCCAAGAGAAATCATCTCCTGGCTTCCGGCGACAAAATATTCTTTCATCATCATCAGTGATGAAAACCTGGATCGGTTGAAGGTCAATAAGGACCTTACGGAATATCGAAAATTCCTTTCTGCATTCTTTCCGGGGAAATTCTAAGGGTCCGTGTCACGAGCAAAAACATTAATGAAACTTTAATGAAAATAATCTGCACGGCATTTTTCTTTTATTACTTTCGGGTAAGGTTTTTGAGGTACACCGGGCTGGGAATACTGAATTATGTAATGCTCACTGATCATACCGGGGTGACAGCGCCTGGCGATATCCTGTCTGACGGGGCGATCGGTGAAACCCGTGGGATAAACTTCTTATCAAAACATCATCTCTGACTATGACAAAAGCCGTGCGTATCTTCTGGAGAATTTTCTTCATCGGAATATTTGGACTCGTCCTGTTGATTGTGCTGATCAATTTTGGCGTTTTCGACAAACTCCCTTCCTTAAAGGAATTGGAAAACCCTTCCATCATGCTGGCGACAGAAGTCTATGCCGATGACGGAACGCCGATGGGAAAATATTACAGGGACAAGAGCAACCGGAGCAATGTTGAATACAAGGATATCTCACCCAATGTGGTCAGCGCCCTGCTTGCCACAGAAGACCACCGTTTTTATGAACATTCCGGTATCGACGGCTGGGGGGTAATGCGCGCTTTTGTGAAATTGGGCCGGGATGGCGGCGGCAGCACGATCACCCAGCAGCTCGCAAAAAACATGCTCGGACAGGGTTCGAAAAATTTTGCCCGGCGCATGATCGAAAAACTGAAAGAATGGATCATCGCGGTCAAACTCGAGCGGAATTTCACCAAGCAGGAAATACTTGCCCTCTACCTCAACACGGTTCCCTTTGGCGATAACGTATACGGAATCCGGAATGCTTCGCGCACTTTTTTTCAGAAAGAGCCCGATCGCCTAACGGTTGATGAAGCCGCTATATTAATCGGCATGCTCAAAGGAAATACACTCTACAACCCAAGAAGAAATCCGAAAGCATCGATTGAAAGAAGAAATACCGTGATCAACAATATGGTGGAAAATAAATATCTTTCTGCCGATGAAGCTGCCAAATACAAGGCAAAACCCATTGACCTGAGCAACTACAGAAAACTGGATGAGAACAACGGTCTGGCTCCCTATTTCCGCGATTTTATCAGGGAGGAATTAAAAAAATGGTGCAAGGACCACATCAACCCCGCGACGCGCGAACCATATAATTTATACGAGGACGGATTGAGGATTTATACCACCATCAACCCCAGGATGCAGGTCTATGCAGAAGAAGCGGTTGCCAAGCATCTGCCCATCCTGCAAAAAATGCTCGACGCACAAAGCAATGTGAGAAAAGGAACCGTTTGGAAAGAACATCAGAACCTGCTGGAAGGATACATGCGCGACAGTGAACGCTGGCAGAATATGGAAGATGATGGCATCAGCGAAGCGGACATCAAAAAGAGTTTCAAAAAACCGGTGCAGATGAAGGTGTTTGCCTGGAATGCAAAACGAGAAAAAGACACCGTGATGTCACCCATGGACTCGATAAGATACTCCCGCGAAATGCTGCAGACGGCTTTTATGGCCATGGACCCCATGACGGGTGCCGTAAAATCATGGGTTGGCGGAATCGACTTTAAGAATTACAAGTATGATCATGCCAACATCAACACAAAAAGACAGGTAGGCTCGGCGATCAAGCCTTTCTTATACAGTCTTGCTATTGAAGAAGCCGGCTTTACGCCGGAAACGCCCGTGCAGAATATGGCACAGTACTTCCCCGGCTCCGGCATGGTTCCGGCCCGTGGTTTATGCAAAGGCGATGGCGACACGGTTTCCATGGCCACGGCGCTCGCCTATTCACTGAACTGTGCCTCGGCTTACATCATCAAACAGGTGGGACCGCAGCGTTTTGCGGATTTCATCCACCAGATCAATATACCCACCAAGATTATACCCTATCCCTCCATCGCCCTGGGGACCTGCGACCTGTCCCTGTATGAAATGTTGTGGGGATACAGCATGTTCCCTTCGAGCGGCTTCAGCACCAAGCCCTATTATATTGCTCGCATTGAAGACAAGAACGGAAATGTGCTGGATCGTTTTGATACAGAAAGAAAAGAAGTGATCAGCCAGGCAACAGCCTTTACCATGTGCCGCATGATGCAGGGCACCGTCGACATCGGAACGGCAAGGGGATTGCGCGAACGGCTGGGCATAACCGAAATGGGCGGAAAAACAGGAACCACCAACACGAACTCCGACGCCTGGTTTATGGGATATACGCCGCAGTTATTAGCCGGTGTCTGGATCGGTTGCGATGACCGGTTTATCAGCCTTGACGGTAGACTGGGCGAGGGCGGTCACGCCGCAGCGCCCATATGGGAATATTTTTTCGCCAAAGTGCTCGCAGACAAGACCCTTGGTCTGGATAAGAAAACAAAATTCGTGCAGCCGGAGAATATGCAGATCCAGGGAACCTACGATTACGGAAACCTGATCAGCAAAACGCCGCCTCCGGGAGCAGAAGGGGCAGACCAGGGCAACGGCAATGCCAGCGAATACATGGACACCAGCACGCAGCGGATCCCTGTAGATTCCAAACTATCCACCGATGAAGAAAAAGTCTTAAAAGAAGCTTCAGGTAAAAAAAAAGATGATCTGACAACACCTTCTAAACAGCCTGCCAATAATCAAACAACAAAAAAGAAAAAGAATTTTCTCCAGCGCCTGTTTGGTTCCAAGAACAAATAAGCTCTCGCTCAGCATGTACCCTTCCTTTGACGGGATGCCATATTTGAATATCCGGTAGACCAAATACTTGGCGGTTGTCCGGGGCAAACAATGTCCAATTCCCGGAAAATCTGATGATTACATGAAAATCATTCCCCCCCCAAACCATGGCTTATCCTCATTGGATTCCGGTAGAGCAGGTCTTCAATAAAAACTTCCGTTAACCACCGGAAAAAGCGGGAAAAAAAGGAAAATTGACCGACAGAATTATTTTTTTTCAGTGATAAGACGTACTTTAGAATATGGTTAAGGCATGTCACTAAAAACTCCATTCAGACTGATCAAAAGAATTGTGGGAAATCTTTATTTCCTCACATTCCTGAACGGCTTTATAATAGCCTCCATCTTCTATTTGAAGATGGAAGCAAATTATGAGACCGAATTATTTCAAACCATCCAGCACAGCATCAACAAATCAATCGACAATGACGATACGCAGGACTCCATCGTCGTTAAGGCAATGCATGCCTGCAATAACCTCTTAAGCAACAGGTATTCGGTCTTTGAAGGCGATGAAGAACTCGATGGTTTCAAGGTGAATTATTTTCATCCCGCAACGATCGACCTGATGACCGCCAAGGGAGCCTGCGGAAGCTACTCCATGGTGCTGGCCAGAGTCCTGCAGGATTATCAATTCCCCGTGCGCATATCCCAAATGAAAGCCAATGGTGTTTTTGCCGCACATAATATAATCGAGGCAGAAGTGAACAACCGCTGGGTGGTGCTTGATCCTACGTATAATCTTTATTTTACCACTCCGGAAAAAAAACTGGCGCAATTTGATGACATCAAGAATAACTGGAGTTATTATAAGACCCAGCTGCCTCCCAATTACAACCCCAGCTACAGGTATGAAGATGTCCGCTATACAAACTGGGGAAAGGTTCCTGTCTTATCCTCGGCAATCAAAGGGATCCTCAGGTTGTTCCTGGGCCAAAGAGGGCTGGATACGTTTTGCATGAGAGTCCATTTCCTGAAGATCTACGACATCTATTTTTATTGTTTCCTCGTTTTATATGTGCCGGTATTCATTTTAACCCTGAACCGGATCATCAAAACAAAACTTTTCCCCGCCAAAGATATTCCGCTCACCTTTCGCAACCTGGCAAAATACACCAGGCTCCGCTTATCCAATGCGCCGTTAAAAAGAAGCATTGACTCCTGAGGAGGTTTCCCACATACTCTGGATATCCCTGCCGTGTTTGTTTTTTGCTAATGGGTATATTTGAATCATAAATCTTTACTGATGCTGAAAGTAGGTGTTTTTGGCGCCGGCAATCTGGGTGCAATACATTTGAACACCTGGAAGGAAGTTGATCAGACGCAGATCGCCGGGTTCTATGAATCCAGTGATTCGATAGCCGCCTACACAACAGACAGGCTTGCGATAAATCGTTTCCCCAACGTAGATCACCTCATTGAAGCCTGCGACATGGTGGATATCACCACCCCGGATCATGATTGTTTTGAATGGTGCGAAAAGGCGATCCGTAAAGGCAAACACGTATTCATTGAAAAAACACTGGCCGGTTCGGTTGACCAGGCCAAGCAACTGGTCAAACTGATAAAAGAATCGAATGTAAAATTCCAGGTTGGCTATGCTGAACGGTTTAACCCGGCTTACGCCGTGCTGCAGCGTCTTTCGCCAAAACCGGTTTTTATCGAAGCCAAAAACATCATGCCGGTCAACCGGGAAATACAAAACCAACATTTGCTTTTTGAGCTGATGGCTTCTGATATTGACATCATATTAAGCATTGTCAAAAGCGAAGTAAAAAATATCAATGCAATCAGTGCCACCGTCATCTCCGACACCGATGATATGATCAACGCCAGAATTGAATTCAATAATGGTTGCGTCGCCAATATTACCTGGGGACGTTTATCGGTATCACCCGTCCATCACATGCTTTTTTATGAATCCGGGAAGTTTATCAGCATGGATTTTATCAGTAAAAAAACGCTTCTCATCGATCAGCACCATGCGCATGACATCAGCAACGATCCGGCTGTGGACATAAACCCGGGAGAAAATAACGCATATAAAAAAACCAATACGGTCAAACTACAACTGGAAGAATTCAGAAATGCCGTTTTAAACAACACCCCCCCGCTGGTTTCGGCAATCGACGGTCTGCGTGCCATGGAAATTGCTTATAAAATTCTGCAAAAAACAAAGTATACTTGTTAATAATTTATTGCAAGATCGCATGCTAGCCATAAAGAAGATTCATATTGTCTGGTACATTCTGATCGATTACCTGGCGGCGATCATCACCTGGATCATTTTATATTTTACCCGTCGCGCCCTGCTTGGGGAAGCGATTTTGATCGACCACCAGCTTTACCTGAACAACAGGTTTTGGATGGGCATTTCCATTATTCCCGTTGGCTGGCTCATGCTCTTCACGCTCGTTGGTTCCTACCGGTCCTTGTATAAGAAATCAAGGATCAAAGAGATCACGGTCACTTTTGTATGCAGCCTCGTGGGATGTACCCTGCTTTTCTTTTTGATTTTCATCAACGACCCGCAAACAGACTACCGCTATTATTATCAAAGCTACCTGACCTTTGTATTTGCCCAATTCATTCTTACCGCCTCGGGAAGACTGTTGTTGCTGAACAGGGTAAAATCACAACTCGAAAAAGGGAAAATAAAATTCAACACCTTATTGGTGGGCAGCAACAACACCGCCTCCACCATTTTCCAGGATACCAATGAAGGACTCCAGTCGGTAGGTTATCATTATATCGGATATGTCAGCGACGATGCCCGCCACGACAACGGAATAAATAAATTTTTAACCAGGCTCGGCAGCATCAACCAAATTGAGCATGCCATCGACGCCACCCATGCCGAACTGGTGGTGATCGCCATGGAGAAAAAAGACAAACAGCAGGTTGAAAAAATAATTGAACTGCTCAGCCAGAAAGATGTAGAAATAAAAATCGTTCCCGACATACTGGATATCTTATCCGGATCGGTAAAAACAAACGACGTTTTTGGTGCCGTGCTTTCCGATATCCAGACAACCCTGATCCCCGACTGGCAGCAAAATATCAAAAGACTGATTGATATCGTGGTGTCCGTCCTGGGAACCATCCTTTTTTCGCCGCTGATGGTATACACGATCATAAAAGTGAAATTGTCTTCTCCCGGTCCCATCATCTATTCACAGGAACGCATTGGTTACCGCGGTCGAAAATTTTTCATTTATAAATTCAGGTCAATGTATGAAGACGCCGAAAAAGACGGACCTGCGTTGTCCTCCCTGAATGACGAGCGCATAACGAATTGGGGAAGGACGATGCGCAAATGGAGGTTTGATGAACTTCCGCAGTTCTGGAACATCATCAAAGGAGAGATGAGCCTGGTAGGACCAAGACCCGAGCGCCAGTTTTATATTGACATCATCCTCAAACAAACGCCCTATTTCCGGTACCTGTTAAAAGTAAAACCCGGGCTGACATCATGGGGAATGATCCAGTTTGGATATGCAGAAAATGTTGAAGAGATGGTTGAACGCATGAAGTATGACCTGATATACATAGAGAATATTTCCATCGCGCTTGACCTGAAGATCATGATGCATACACTCCGTATAATTTTTACCGGGAAAGGCCGTTAATGACAGGATGCCGGGTTTACCAGGAGTTTACCTTACCCTGCATACCACCGGCACCCGCGCACCCGTTGCAGTCCCTGGCAAAAAACTAATCACTATTTTTGATAAAATATCACAGTTGAAGAAAATTGTACTATTTATCGCTTACTGCTTACCGTTAGTGTCTCACGCTCAACAACATTACTGGCAGCAGCAGGTGAATTACACCATAGACGTTTCGCTGAACGATATTGAACATACCCTGGACGGCTTTGAAAAGATCCGGTACCTGAACAATTCCCCCGACACCCTTGGGTTCATCTGGTTTCATGTTTGGCCAAATGCATATAAAAACGACCGCACCGCATTCAGCGAACAATTATTACAAAACGGAAAAACAACATTTTATTTCTCCGACAAAGAGGATCACGGCTACATCAACCACCTTGACTTCAGGGTGAATGGCGCAGAAGCGAAGATGGAAGATCATCCCCTCTTTATTGATGTGATCAAGATCATATTGCCCGAGCCCCTGGCTCCCGGAAATGACATAGAGATCACCACACCCTTTCATGAAAAATTACCTTTTAATTTTTCACGCGGGGGTCATGTCGGGCAATCCTACCAAATCACCCAATGGTACCCCAAGCCTGCTGTTTATGATTCCAAAGGATGGCACGAAATGCCTTATTTGGACCAGGGCGAATTTTTCAGCGAGTTTGGTGGTTTCGAGGTGAAAATAACGCTGCCGAAAAATTATGTCGTCGCCGCCACGGGGGAGCTGCAGAATGAAGACGAAAAAAAATGGCTCCTGACCAGGACAGAAAGACCAGCGGGGAAGGCACCCGGCACAAAACAGAACAAGCCGGCAGGCGGGACCAAAGTAAAGATCACCGGAAATAAAATGCAACACCCGGAAACGAGCATGCAAAACGCAGTTCCCGAATCAGACAAAGAAACCAAAACACTGGTATACAGGCAAAACCTCGTTCACGACTTCGCCTGGTTTGCCGACAAGCGCTTTCTGGTAGATCATGATACGATGTCACTGCCATCAGGCAGCACGATAGATTGTTATGCTTTTTATCTGCCCCGCCGGAATTCTCCCTGGAAAAAAAGCATATCCTTTATTAAGGATGCCATTGCCTTTCATTCAAACCTCATTGGGGAATACCCGTATCACGTGGTGAGTGCCGTAGAAACAAAGATGGGAATTGATGGCGGCATGGAATATCCAACCATCACCAGCATTTCCGGTGCAGACCAGGAAAGAGAACTCGACGTGATCATCGCTCATGAACTGGGTCATAACTGGTTTTACGGCATGCTTGCCTCCAATGAAAGGCGTTATCCATGGATGGATGAAGGGATGAACACCTATTATGACAATCGTTACGCGGCATGGAAATATCCCGACAGGCCCGGCTCGATGATCATCGACGCCAGGGGCATCCAAAATAAGATTCCCGCAAACGTCGAAGAACTCCTGGTTAATACCATTGAAAAGGAAAAGACCGATCAGCCCATTTCAACCAGCTCAGCAGATTTCACTTTCTTCAATTACAACCTCATCGCCTATACCAAGACAGGACTATGGATGAAAAAATTAGAGACGGACCTGGGCAGATCACTATTTGACAGCTGCATGCAGGCGTATTTTCGTCAGTGGCAATACAAACATCCTTATCCGGAAGACTTTAAGAACACGATTGAAAAAGCCAGCAACAAAAACATGGATGCAGCATTCGCGCTGCTCGATAAAAAAGGGCCGCTGACGCCGTTCAACGATCACAAAAAAATCAAACCCACATTCTTATTCAATGAAAAAAACACGGATACCTTCACGTACGTAAATTTTTCGCCTGCCTTCGGCTCCAACCTGTACGACAGATTCATGGTTGGCCTGATGATCAATAATTTTCATTTACCGCCGAATAATCTTGAATTTGTTTTGATACCCCTGTATGCAACCGGCAGCAAACAATTTAACGGGATTGGCAGGATCTGGTATACCTGGCGCCCCGACAACTATTTTCAAAAAATAGAACTGGCCTCGGACCTTTCAAAATTTTCATCCCTGTCCGGAACAGACAGCCTGGGCAATAAAATTTTCGAGGGGTTTTATAAGATCGCCCCGTCCATCCGCTTCACCCTGCAGAATAAAAACCCGAGGAGTACCATCGAAAAATGGGCTGAGTTCAAGACTTACATCATCGGGGAAAAAGCATTCAACTATGTACTGAAATCTACCGATTCAAACTATTATCCCGCTGCCCAGCATTATGCAACACGCTACCTGAACCAGTTGACGCTTACCATGGCCGACTACCGCGTTTTATATCCTTATCAGCTCCAGCTTCAATGGCAGCAGGGAAGCGAGTTTTATAAATTCAATTTCACGACAAACTATTTCTTTAATTATTCCAGGGGTGGTGGTTTTACCGTAAGGGTTTTTGCCTCCAAGTTCGATTATATCGGTGGCAGGACCCCGACAAAAGAGTTTGAAACAGAAGTATACCAACCCAAACTCACCGCTACACGCGGCGACGAAGACTATACCTACAGCAATTATTTCATCGGAAGAAACGAATCAACGGGCTTTGCCAGTCAGCAGATCATGATGAAGGACGGGGGGTTGAAATTGCGTACTGATCTGTTCAGTAACCTGCAAGGGCGATCGGATAACTGGATCGCTTCCATGAATGTCAATACCACGTTGCCGGCTTCATTGATCCCAAAACAGATCCCGATAAAAATATTTCTCGATATCGGCACCTATGCAGATGCCTGGAGCAATACCCCGCCGACAAGCAAATTCCTTTATGTCGGGGGATTACAATTGTCATTGATCGGGGATCTGCTGAATATTTATGCACCGCTTGTATACAGCAGCGATTTCAGGAATAATCTGAAAACGGTTCCCGAGGAAAACACATTCTGGAAAAAGATTTCTTTCAGCATAGACATCCAGCGTATTAATTTTAAAAGAATGTTCGGAAACTTTCCTCTCTAAAATGAGCAGCGTTAACCATATCCGTTATGTACCGCAAAATGAAATTGACAAATCAAAATGGGAAGCCTGCATCAACAAAGCCCGCAATGGCCTGATCTACGCATACCCACAGTACCTGGATTGTCTCTCCGGGCATTGGGATGCGCTGGTATTAAACGATTATGATGCGGTCATGCCGTTGACATGGAATAAGAAATACGGATTTCATTATTTGTATCAACCCGCATTTACGGCATCCCTCGGCGTTTTTGGAAACGATCTGAATGAAGCACTCGTCGCAGATTTTATTCATGCCATTCCCAAAAAATTCAGGTTGATCGAGATCGCATTGAACCATGGAAATATTTTCGGTGTGCCCGCAGCCCTTACCACCCTCAGGAACAATTACACCCTTTCCCTGAATAAGGATTACGAGACGCTTTACGCCTCCTACAATGAAAATATCAGAAGAAATATCAAAAAGGCAAAGCAATACGGTTGCACGGTAAAAAAAAATATCCCGGTTGCTGATGTCATTGAACTCTCAAAACCTCTTCTCCGGAGGCAAACCAACGTGACCTTAGCAGACTATGATCATTTTGACAGGTTATTTGGTTTTCTCCGTCAGCAGAATAAAGCAATCACCTATGGCATCTATGCCGGCACCAATGAACTGATCGCCTCCTGCGTTTATTTTTTTTCTCACCACCGCGCCTATTATATCCTGGTGGGCAACCATCCCAACGGCAAAACACTGGGGGCCTCTCATTACCTGATCGATCGCTTTATCTACGATCATGCGGGGCAAAACCTGCTGCTTGATTTTGAAGGCTCCGACATGCGTAACCTGGCTTTTTTTTACAGTAGTTTTGGAGCGCAGCTTGAAGTCTATCCATTCCTGGCGATCAATCGCCTTCCATTTTGGATGCGCTGGCTAAAACGCTCATGAGTCTGCCCATAGGTGAATGGAAAACACTGCCTTCTTCCCCATTCATGACTGCTCACTCCCGTCCAGACCCTTTATTATTTGCTCAGCAAGCTGCAGGTCTGCCGGCCGGGTGATCTTCATGTTATTCGTTTCGCCTTCAATCAGGTTTATCTTCACGCCGGTGCTTTCAACTACAGTCGCTTCATCCGTAAAGCTGGCGTGATATTCTTGTTGAAATGCTTTCCATATCAGGTCACTGCTAAAAGTTTGCGGGGTCTGGATGAGGTGAACCTTATTTCGGTCGAGCATCTTATTGCCATCATCCATTTCCATTCTCAAAGAATCAACAGGCCTGACCGAAGGGACTGCATTTCCATGTTTAACCGCTTCTTCATAACAGGCATGGATAAGTCTTTCAGAAACCAGGAACCGGACAGCGTCATGCACAAAAACGATGGATGGCTGCTGGACAAACTGTAATCCGTTTTTCACCGAATGAAATCTTGTTTCGCCGCCGGTAGTGATGACAACCCGGTCTTCTGCATCCAAGGACTGCACAATTGTTTTTCCAGCTTCCAGATATTGTTCATGCAAGACCAGAATAACCTGCATGTCCTCATAGGCATGCAGGAAAGTATGCAGCGTATACCAGAGGACCGCTTTGCCATTGACCAATAAAAATTGTTTGGGAAGATCACCACCCATGCGCGATCCGCTTCCCGCAGCCACAATAAGAGCAAATTTTTTCAAAGCAGCATTTTTATAAAGCGTCACTTTGCCTTGCGGGAGGCGAATAAAAGTGAACGATTAAATGATAAATTCTCGATAACAGCCAGACGATCATCCCCGGCCATCGTTGTCATTTGTACAAGGCTACGGTAGCGCTGCCGTCACTGCTTTTCATGGCACGGTACATGCCCGCGCTGTTAAAAACCATCGCGGCGTTTCCCAGTGAGTCTACGCCGATCATCCCGCCTTC
>Ga0070731_10002579_pt1 | contig 17086 bp, 17 predicted proteins | sample Coa_R1_2_FD_66448 | JGI IMG/M metagenome (GOLD analysis project Ga0070731, IMG submission 66448) | Surface soil microbial communities from Centralia Pennsylvania, which are recovering from an underground coalmine fire - Coalmine... | ecosystem: Environmental > Terrestrial > Soil > Unclassified ...
CGCGGTTTCGTGCAAAAAGGTTCTGTGACGGCTCCCCGTGATGCAGCCGCTTGCCTGCGCACGCCCCTCGCCATCGCAGAACCCCAAGTAATCTTCGACGGCTGAAAGTCGAACTGCCGATGAACAGGCAAATTGCGCTTCGATGCAGCAAAAATGTTGCCTCGCCGCCGGCGCGCCGTTTTTTGGCCGGCGATTCATTCAAACTGCGAACCGCCGCAGGTTCCGCTCCAGGCGCGGCAGGATCGGCAGCGCGCCGGGCGAAAAGCGTTCGCCGGTGATCTGCTCGTACATTTTGACATAGCGGCGCGACAATTCCTTGACGAGCGCGTCCGGCGCATCCGGCAGCGTCTTGTCGGCATAGGGATCGCAGTGCTCCTTGAACCACAGCCGCAGGAATTCCTTATCGAAATAATCGGGCTCCGCCCCGGCGGCAAACCGAGTCTCATAGGAGTCGAGCTGCCAATAGCGCGACGAATCCGGAGTGTGGATCTCATCGATCAGGACCAGCGCGCCCGTCTTGTCGGCGCCGAATTCATATTTGGTATCGACCAGCGCGAGGCCGCGCTGCGCCGCGATATCCTGCCCGCGCGCAAATAGCGCAAGCGCGGTGTCCTCGATGCGCGCGAATAAATCCTCGCTGACAAAACCCTCCGCGATCATCTCGTCCGGTGTCAGCGTGCGGTCATGGAGAGCCTCTTTGGTGGTCGGATCGAAGATCGGCCGCGGCAGCTTCTGATTTTTGCGCATGTTGTCGGGCAGCTTAAGCCCCCCGAAATCGCGCTGGCCTTTGCCGTAGCGGGTCCAGATCGCGGTGTCGGTGACGCCGGTGAGGTAACCGCGCACCACCGCCTCGATCGGCACCGTCTTGCATTTGCGCGCAATGGTGACGTTCGGATCGGGAACCGCCAGCACATGGTTCGGCACGATGTCCTTGGTCAATTCGAACCAGTGCGCGCTGACCTCGTTGAGGACCTGTCCCTTCCACGGGATATGCGCGATGATGCGGTCGAACGAGGAATGGCGGTCCGTCGTGATCAGAACGAGCCGGTCGCCTTGGTCGTAGATATCGCGGACTTTTCCCGCGGTTTTCGGCCCGAGAAAGTCAAAATCGGTTTGGCGCAGGATGTCCATGTCGGCCGGCAGTGTCTTGTTTGTCCGCTGGCCAGCATAGAGGGTCAAGCCGCATAGTTACAAAGCGAAATGCCGGAACAGCTGTGCTTTCTGTGGGTTGAGCCGCCAGGACACCACGCATGAAAATCGGCATTGTCGGGACTGGAACCGTCGGCTGCGCCTGTGCCATGGCGGCGGTCAATCGCGGCAGCGCGCGCGAAATCGTGCTGGTGAACCGCACGCGCAAGACCGCCGAAGCCGTCGCCACCGATATCCGCTACGGCACGCCGCTCACCCCCAAGGTTGAGATCGCAGACGGCGACTACGACGCGCTCCAAGGCGCCGGCGTGGTCATGATCACCTCGGGGGTCAACGAGAAGACCGGCGGCGCCACCGACCGCAACGATCCGCAGGGCCGGTTGCGGCTGCTCGACAAGAACGCCGCGATCTATCGCGACATCGTTCCGCGCGTCGTCGGCGCGACGCCCGAGGCCGTGCTGCTCGTCGTGTCCGATCCGCCCGACCCGCTTGCCGATATTGCGCGCGATACCGCACGGTCAGCCGGGGTCGATGCGCGCGTGATCAGCGCCGGCACTTTCCTCGACACGTTGCGCTTTAAGGTCCATCTCGGAAAGCATTTCGGCGTCGATCCCGCCGGTGTCGAGGCGCAAGTGGTCGGCGACCACGGCACGGCACAGGTCTTTCTGTGGTCGTCGGCGCACATCGGCGGCGTGCCGGTGGAGGCGCTCCTCAAGCAGCGCAACGAGACGCTCAAAGAAGTCCGCGAACAGCTCGAAAGGGACGTGCGCTACGCCAACATCACCATCATCGAGGGCCACGACGCCAGCCAATACGGCATCGGCATCGTGTCGGCGCGCATCGCGGAGATGATCTTGCGTGACGAGCGTACGGTGATCCCGATCGGCAGCTTGCAACGGCAGTTCGGCGTGACGCTGTCGCTGCCGAGCGTGGTCGGTCGCGGCGGGGTCATCGAAGTTTTACAGCCGGAAATGTCCGACGCAGAGCGCGAGAGCTTGCAGAAAAGCGCGGCAATGATGAAGCAGGCGCTGGACCGGGTGCGAGAAGCGGCCTGAGAGGCCAGATGTGTAGACTCAGGCTCGCTGCAATAATGGCAGTTCTGCCGGTCGGTTCGCGCGTGACCTGTCGCCAACCGATAGAAACGACCTTACGCAGTCTTGAACGCAAGCGTTACCACGTCGCTAGCTGCCCGGTTTTATGGCATCCAGAACGGCTTAACGCCGTCGAAGGAGCGTCTCGGCCGCTCGGCCAAGCCGATATCCTCTAAGGTCCGGTCGCTCAGCCGCTCCAGTTCGTCACCGCGATTGCGGCGCTTCCAGCGCAGGAAATTGACGGCGATCACTTCCGGCAGGCGCGTAAGCTCGAACGGGAAGATGGTCATGGCGCATCTCCAACCCCCCTCCCCGCTTGGACGTAGTGGGCGATGGCCAAAAATGCTGTGACCGAAGGCACAGAGCAATTTTCGCAGTTATTGAAGGCTTCGTTTAATGATTTCCGCTTTAAAGCGTGATCCTGAAAGTGGATACCGGTTTTCGGAAAAGATCATGCTCGATCAAAATGCTAGAGCCCGGTTCTGATGCCATCAGAACCGATAAGGCGCTAGTCCAACCCGCTGGCGCGCGCCTGATCCTTCGCCATCACCGCCCAGTCGTGCTCGGCCTCGCCGTGCGCCACCGCGCCGACCAGGCGGTCGCGCCAGACATTTCCCGAGGGTAACGGCACGCCGACGGCGCCGCCGGCCTCGAGCGCGAAATTGGCATCCTTTAATCCCAAAATCGCGCGCTGGCCCGCCGGCTGGTAGCGCTCCTCGGCGATGATCTTGCCGTAGATCTTATACGCCGAGCAGGCGAACAATCCGTCGGTCATCACGTCGAGAAACACGTCGGGCACGACGTCGTATTTGCGGACCAGGGAAAAGCCCTCACCCATCGCCTCGATGGCGCAGCCGAGCACGAAATTATTGGCGATCTTGATGGCGGCTGCCGCAACCGGATCGTCGCCGGCCTCGAAGGTACGCCGGGCGATCGCGGCGAACAGCGGCCGGCAGCGGTCGAGGATTTCCTTCGCGCCGCCGAGCACCATCCCGGCCTGGCCGGAGGCCACGACTTCCGGCCGGCCGAGCATCGGCGTCGCCAGCAGAATTTGGCCGGCATCGTCGTGCAGCTTTTTCAGCTTGCCGATGCAGCCGACGCTGTGCGTGCCAGCGCAGATGTGAATGCCGCCCTTCGGCAGCGACTCCAATAGCCCGCCGGATTGCGCGACGACCTCCGTCACCGCGGCGTCGTCGGCCAGCATGGTGAACACCGCCTCGCCATAGCTCGCCGCCGCCTTGATCGAGCCGAGTTGTCTGGCGCCGAGATCGAGGAGCGGCTTGAGTTTGTCGGCGCTGCGGTTGTAGACGCCGACATCGTGGCCGCCGTCGAGCAAGCGGCGCGCCATGGCGCCGCCCATACGGCCGAGCCCGATGAATCCCACTTTCATGACGCTTCTCCCTAAATCCCATCCCTCCCCTGAAAGGGGAGGGTCGAACCGCCGGAGGCGGTTCGGGGAGGGGTCCACGCAACTGACCCCCACCCGATCCGCTGCGCGGATCGACCTCCCCCTTTTAGGGGGAGGAAATTATGAAACCAGCTGGCCGCGCACCCATTCAAGCTCGCGGCAGATATAATCGACGATGTCGCCAGACTTGAGGCTGTCGGGCAGCATGTCCCAGGTATAGGTCTCGACTTCGAGATGGCGCGATAGCGGCTTTTGCTTGTGAAAGCGCAAGCCGTCCTCGATGGCAAAGCGGGTGGTGCGGAATTGACCGAGATCGTCGAGGAAAACCGGCACGTGGATGTGGGTGCGCCATTCGCGCGGCCCCGGATCCTTCTCGAAAGCGGCAATGGCGTCGTCGACGTTGAGGAATTTGGTGAGCCTGCCGTCCTGCTTCTGGATCGTTTGCGTCAGATAGATCGTCTTGGCATAGCGCTTGAGCGTATCGACCACGCCTTGCGTCACTTCCGGAATATGCAGCGCCGCAGCTTCCTGGAATTTGAAGATCGGAATCCCGGTATCGACCAGCTTCTGCACCGATTGCGAGATATTCTCGTATTCGACCGCCTGATGGCAAATGTCGTAGACGATGCCGAGATGGCGGCGCAGCGCCGCGTTGGCGTCCGCGATCGGCACATGCGCGAGCTTGGCGAGCTGTTCGACCGCGGCGCCGGAATAAAGGTGCTTGGTGAAATAGTCGATGGTCTCGTCGGTGGTTTCGAGAAAACAATACGGTTCCGGTTCGAGCGCAAGTTGAACGGTCCGCCCGGTGCGGTCTTCGAGCTCGATCAGGTGGGCGACGACGCCCAATACGTGATCGGTGTAGCTCTTGACCACGGTGTCGTCGGTGACCCGTGGCTTAAATCCGAGCGGCGCGCTCTGGATCGACGGCGCGATGCCGGCCGGGCAAACGTCGGCGAGTACCTCGGCGGCGTTGATGGTGTAGCGGGTGCGCTCCTCGGAGCGCCAGTCCGGCTCGTAAACCTGTTCCTTGACCACCGTGCCCTTGAATGCGCCGTAGGGAAAGGCGTTGGCGGTGTAGACGTACATGTCGTTGTCGCCGAGGAATTTTTTCAACTTGTCGCGTTCGACGGCGCTGGCGGCGAGCGTCGCCGCCGAACTCGCCGACAAACGTATGCAGACGCCAAATGCCCGGTTGCCCGCGATCCGCGCTTTCACCTTCGGCAGATAGGTGACGAGCGAGTTATACAATTGTTCCCAATCGTCGGCCGGATGCACCAGCGTCGAATAGGTCAAATGGCCGAGGCCGTTGCCGAGATCCATGTCCAGTTTTCCTGTCCTAGAATTTCATTCCGTCATGCTGAGGTGGCCGCGCAGCGGCCCTCGAAGGATGCGGCCGAGACGCCCCGACCGTCGCCCTTCGAGGCGCGCCTTTGGCGCGCACCTCAGGGTGACGGACCCAATCCGTTATCACTCCACCTGCTCGACTTTCTCCGAAGCCGCCGAGCGTATGATGACTTCGGTCACGGCGACGCCGTGGATCATCTGGTCGTAGGGAATCGGAAAAGCCGGCCCGCCCTCGGCGGCCTTGGCGAAAGCCTCCAGCGCGGCACGCGACACGTCGAGCTTCGCGGCCTGCCAGGTCTTGGCCTCGCCCTTCACCGGTTGGAATTTGCAATTGCCGAACAAATGCGTGCGCCGCTCCTCCGACGACGCGCCCGCGACATGGGTGACGCCTTCGAGCCGCAGCCAGCCCTTGGAGCCGAACACCTGGAAGGAAAAGCCGGGGCCGGTCGTCGTCATGGTGCCGAGATAGCCGGACATGCCCTTTCTCATGCGGAACAGGATCGAGGTGGTGTCGTCGGCGTCAATGGTCGCGGCGCGGCGAAAACTCTGGGCAAAGACGTGATCGATCGGTCCGCACAGATCGATCATGCCGTCGACCGCATGCACGCCCATCGGCATCAGACCGCCCAGCGGCGTCTCCTTCTTGTCGGCGCGCCAATGACTCGGACTGATGAACAGGACGTTGGGGAACGTCATGGTCGCTTCGACGTGGAGAACGACGCCGAGCTCGCCGTTGCGGATCATGTCGCGCAGCTTGCTGATTTCCGGGTGAAGCCGGCGATTGTAACCCAAGCCGAGCGTGACGCCGGCCTTGCGCACGGCGGCGACGGCGTCTTCGGCCTGCTGCTTGGTCAGCGTGAACGGTTTTTCACAGAACACATGCTTGCCGGCTGCGGCGGCGGCGGCGACTTGCGCGCCATGCATGGAATGCGGCGTGGCGAGCACCACCGCATCGACCGTCGGATCGGCCAGCACCGCGGCGTAATCCGCGAGGAGGCGAAATCCGTTCTTCTTGGCAAAGGCCTCGGTGTCCGGCGTCACGGTACGCGTCGTGCCGGCGACGAAGCGGATCGCGTCGCTGCCTTCGGTGGATTCGACAACCGTCTTGCCCCACCAGCCAAGGCCGACCATCGCCGCTCTGATCATTGACAATACTCCTTGCCGAAGCTTCGGCTATTTGAACGGCAGAAACGGCATGGCGTCTGCGGAATAATGCATCGCCACGATCAGGCAGCAGATCGCCCAGAACACGCAATATTCGTGACCGCCGATGTTCCACAGCCACTTGCCGCCGGTAACTTTCCACACCGCCCCGCCGGCGATCAGCAAGTGAACGAAGCCAAGCAAGCCGGCATAAAACGGAAAAATCGCGAAGATAAGCCCAATCGCGATGAAGGTCTCGACGACGCAAGCGACGTACATATAAAGCGCCGGCGGACTGAACTTCGCCGCCTTGAAGAAGCCGAGCGCCTCGGGGACGAAGAATTTGGCGTAGATGTGCGGGATGAAGAACAGCCCGCAGATCAGCCGCAGAATGTTGATTCCCTGGGTGAGATCGAAATTTTGCAGATAGCCCGACATGGTTCCCCCTAAAATCACCCGCCGTCATTTAGCTTGACGGTCGCGACATTGCCAGTTGTGCGGCGACCTCTGCGCGGCGCTCAAGCATCCAGTTCCTTGAAGTAGCGGTAGATGCCCCATTGGGAAAACGCAATGCGCCGTTTCGAGGCGAGATAGGCGGCAATCCGCGGCCACTTCGCCACCCGGTCGTGCAACGCGACGAGCCCCGGAATTTTCTTCTCGAACCGCTTCATGCGCTTGGGAAACGCATAGCGCAGCCCCGCGACGATCTGGAACAGCGACAGGTCGACGTAAGTGAGGCGCCGCCCGACCGTGTACGTGCCGCCGTTGTTTTGCAGGACGCGCTCGAAATAGCCGAGCATTTTCGGCACCTGATAGCGCCAGAAATCCTTGGTGCGCCGTTTCGCCGCCGGCCGCTGCTCCTCGAAATAAAGCCAGCCCGATACCGGATGATGGGTATCGTGGATGCGGACCACCAGATCGGAAATGGTGAGCTGCAATTGATGCGTCCACAGCCGGCCCGCCTCGTCGCGCGGTGCGAGTTTCAGGTGCGGCCCGAGAAAGAACAGGATTTCCGCGGTCTGAGCGATGACGAGCTTGCCGGCCTTGAGAAAAGGCGGCGCGTAAGGCGGGTGCGCGACGCCTTTGCCGTCAAGGAGCTTCATCATCGCCGCCATGCCGCGCTTGCCCGTGCGCGCGACATCGACGTAATCGGCGCCGGCTTCTTCGAGCGCCAGCCGGACGAACTCGCCGCGGCCCTGGATCGAAGGCCAGTAGTAAAGCTCGTAGCGCATATCGTCCTCGAAAACCGTGTGACTGGTCTTACCGCTCATCCCCGCGAAAGCGGGGACCCAGCTTGTTTATCTGGATTCTCGCTTGCGCGGGAATGAGCAGAGTCTTTTACGTCGCTACGGCGCCGCCTGGTATTGCGCGTCGGTCACCGGCTCCATCCAGGTGACGTGCTTGCCGTCGAGCGCCTCCTGCATGGCGACGTGAACCATGTTGGTCGTCGGCGCGGCGCCATGCCAATGCTTTTCGTTCGGCGGAATCCACACCACGTCGCCGCCTTTGATTTCGCGCACCTTGCCGCCCCAGGTCTGCACCCTTCCGGCGCCCGACACGACGAACAGCGTCTGTCCGAGCGGATGGGTGTGCCAATGGGTGCGCGCACCGGGCTCGAAGCGAACGAGGCCCGAGCGCACGCGCGCCGGGGCCGGCGCCTCGATGATCGGCTCCTGCCAGACCACGCCGGTGAAACTGTCGGGCGGCCCGCGCCGCGACGGCACGGAGCCGCAAACTTTAATGTCCATTCATTTCTCTCCCTATCGATCACGGCCGGCCTTCAGCTGCGCGGCCGGCCACGGATAAGATAGTGCAAATCCCGGCGCGATACTCCGGCAAATCGAGCCTACACCTCGTCAGCCTGATACAGAACTCGTCCAGCGGATTGTCGCGAGCTCCTGCAACGCTCACTCGATCTTGCCGCCAAATCGTGGTAGTTCCGGGCGCGTCCGAAGCTCTGCGCGAAGCCAATGGCAGAAGCAATATAGCTCCAACATTCAACCGTCCGACCTGTCCCAAATATCGGCCAAATTGGAACTTGCGTGAGCGATACGGCCATTCAGCCCGGAGCATTCGTCCGTTTCATCCGTGGCGGACTGAAGACTCCGCTGGCGCACACGGCCGTCGCCAGCGTCGTGGTCGGCGTATTTTCCATTCTGTTCTACGTGTCCTATGCGGCGCTGATTTTCTCCGGGCCGCTTGCACCTTGGCTTGCCTACGGCCTCACGGCAACGTTCATCACCGGCGCGATCGGCGGGGCGGTGACGTCGTGGCGCAGCTCGCTGTCCTTTGCGATCGGCGGACCCGACGGCTCGACCTGCGCGGTGATTGCCGCACTGGTCGGCACGCTCGCCGTAAGGCTGCGGTCGAACGGCCTCGACGACGGCCTGCTGACGGCGACTCTGGTCGTGCTGGCGCTGAGCGCCGCGTTGACCGGGCTACTCCTTTGCGGGCTCGGTCTGGCGCGCCTCGGCCGCGCCATCCGGTTCGTTCCCTATCCGGTGATCGGCGGCTTTCTCGGTGCATCCGGCTGTCTGATGCTGGCCGGTGTTTTTCGTATCTTGACCGGCTATCCGCTGAGCGTTGCGAACATCGCCCATGTCGTCGACGCTGGCGCCGCGGAGAAATTAGCGGCGGGAACCGCGGTCGCCGCCTTTCTCATCCTCGGGCGCCAGTATTGGAAATCGCCGCTGGCGATGCCGGCCCAGCTCTTGGCGAGCATCATCGGCTTCTATCTCGTTCTCCTTCTTTTGCGGATGCCGGTCGCCGATTTGCAGGCGCAGGGCTGGATGTTCACGATGCCGTCGGCGCGGGCCTTTGCGCCGCCGTGGACGCTTACATTCGCGCGCGTTCCGTGGTCGGCCTTGCCCGAGCTCGGCGCGGATTTTATCGCGGTGATGTTCGTGGGCACGATCAGCATCCTGCTCAACATCACATCGATCGAAATGTCGACCAAACGCGAGGCCGTGCTCGATCGCGAGCTCAAATTGCAAGGCATCGCCAATCTTCTCTGCGCGGCGCTGGGCGGTTACGTGTCCTGTCTCACCAGCACACGGTCGCGGCTGAACTTCCTCCTCGGCAAGGACAACCGCGTCTCCGGCCTGATGATCGCGGCGATGTCGGCGGCGGCCGTGTTCGTCAACCCGGTATTTCTCGGCTACATGCCCAAATGCGTGCTCGGCGGGCTGTTGGTGACCATCGGCTATGATGCGGCCAAGCGCTGGCTCGTCAGCAGCGCCCGCCAGCTCGAGCGGCTGGAATACCTGTCGTTGCTGGCGATCGCGCTGATCATTGTGTGGTGGGGCTTCTTGCCCGGCGTGTCGATCGGGGTGATCTTCGGTTGCGCCACGTTCGCCTTGAGCGCCGGTCGCATCAACGTCGTCAAGCTCGCCTTCGACGGCTCGGAATATCGCAGCTCGCTGGATCGCGGTCCGCGAGAGCTTGCGCTGCTCGCGGCTCACGGCCGCGAATTGCAGGGCCTGCGCCTGCAAAGCTACCTGTTTTTCGGCTCCGCCAATCGGCTCTACGAGCACGTCAAGCTATTGTTGGCGGAACGGCCGGAATGCCGCTTTCTGCTGTTCGACTTTCGGCTCGTCACCGGGCTTGATTCGTCCGCCGTCCATAGTTTCACGCAGATCAAGCAAGCAGCCGAGGCGCTTGGCGCGCGCCTGGTCCTGGTGCACCTCACGCCCTCGATCGAGAAGGCATTCGGCGACAATCAGGTCATCGGCAAAAATGTCCCGGTCTTTGCCGATATCGACCGCGCGCTCGAGTTCTGCGAGAACGCCATCATTGCCGCCCACAATGACGGCGACAGCGGGTCGCGCTCGCTGCGCGACTGGCTTGCGGAGGCGCTCGGCAGCGCCGCGTTCGCCGACACATTGGCCTCTAACTGCCGGCGATTCGAATTCGCGCCTGGCGACGTCATTGCGCAGCAAGGCGGGCCTTCCGATTCCATGCACTTTATTATCGACGGCCGCGTCGGGATCATCGTCAATTTGGAGGATGGCAGCTCGGTTCGCGTGCGCAGTCTCGGGCAACATACCACCATCGGCGAGATGGGTCTGCTCACCGGGCGTCCGCGCAGCGCCACTGTGCAGGCTGAAGTCGCGAGCGTGGCCTACGAGCTGCGGGCCGATGCGTTTGAGCGGCTGAAGGTCGAGCATCCCTCGCTGGTGCAGGCGCTCCTGACCTATGTGATCGCCCTGATGGCGGAACGGTTGAGTTTTGCCAGTCGCGTGATCGGCGTCCTGCAGCGCTGAGCTCCGGCATGAATGAGCGATATTTTGTCGGCACGCGGCTTGGGTTATAAGCAAGGCGGCTTATGATGAGTACTGCGTCCTATATCATGCGCATTGCGCCCCAACGCCGGGCGCGGCCTGTCGTCATGCTCATCGCTCTCGTCGGTCTCGGCCTCACGCTCGGCGCCTGCTCCAAATGCGACGTGCCGAACTTGCTGCCTCATCAAGCCGGACCGCAGTCGTGCCACGACGGACCGTCGCCGCAATAGAGGAACGCGACGATCATTTCGGACGACCGAGCCCGTCGTCCGCCGTCTCATCGAGCGCCGGATCGAGACTCGCACAAGTATGGATATCGGGCAGCTCCTCATGGCGCGGCCGGCCATAGGCGTCGGCCAATTGCCGCGGCGACAGACCGGCGAGTGCGTTGGTTTTATCGTCGTGCCACCACGTCCAGATCAGCCGCGCCAGCATGGCAATCAACGCGAGCTGGAACATCAATCCCAGCACGGAAGCGATGCCGCTCAATTCCCCCACCACGCCGTGACCGAACAATAGGCCGATCACGCCCGAGCCGAGGAAGCCCGCGGCGAAGCCGCCGATCAGGTCGCCGCGGCTGAACAATCCGCCGAGCGAGCCGCCCTGATAGGTGGGCTGCGCGGCCTCCGGCAGCGGCGAATTGTCGAGCCCAATGACGCTGTCGATGCCGAACGAGCCGGCGGCGTCGGCCCCGGCGAAGCTTAGACCGCCGCCAAGCCGGGCGTGCGCGTCCTCCGCGCAGACCATGAGACTCAGTGTCAGCGCAATCAGCGTGGCGAGCGAGGCCAGCCACCGTGGCGGCATGAGCGCCTGAGTTCCGAGCAATCTATGCACTGCGGCCCCTTGGCATGCGCTTGGCGCGATAGCAGCCGCGTCTTGCGCTCACGCTTATCTACGCCCGCGGCGCTGCTGGACGACCTGTCGCAAAGCGTCGCACGCGCGGATGTCGCACCGTAGATGCGTCGAATCGGCATGGGAAACGGCGCTGGCGCTGCCGCATCGTCACCCCGTCGTCGCACAGCGGATCTGCCATGTGACAGATGTGCGGCGATTATCAGGCGGCGAGCGTCTCTTTGACCTCGTGGACGAGCTGTTTGAGCGTGAAGGGTTTTGCCAGGAAGGCGAATTGGCCCTCCGCCGGCAGATGTCTTTGAAAGGCATCCTCGGCATAGCCGGAGACGAAGATGATCTTCAGCGCCGGATTGCGGCTGCGCAGTTCCCGCAACAATGTCGGCCCGTCCATCTCCGGCATGACCACATCGGATACCACCAGATCGACCTTGCCGCCGTGCCGCTCCAGGACCTCGATGGCTTCGACGCCGTTTGCGGCCTCGAGCACGGTGTAGCCGCGCGAGCTCAGGCCGCGGGCATTGAGCTGGCGCAACCCCTCCTCGTCCTCGACCAGGAGGATCGTGCCCTCGCCGGTCAGATCGGCGTTCGCCGCGCGCTTGCCATCGGCCGCGGCTTCCGCGGAACGCTCGGCGGCGATCTCCTGCGTGGTCGCAATATGGCGCGGTAGAAAGATGCGGAACGTGGCGCCCTTATTCTCCGCCGACTCGACGTAAACGAAGCCGCCGGTCTGCTTGATGATGCCGTAAACGGTCGAAAGGCCGAGGCCGGTGCCCTTGCCGACTTCCTTGGTCGAGAAGAACGGCTCGAAAATCTTGTCGACGATTTTTGCCGGAATGCCGATGCCGGTATCGCTGACCTCGACCAGAACGTAATCGGCGGCCGGCATCCCCTTGGCGTGGAAGCGCCGGCTTTCCGACGCGGCGATGTTCGACGTCCGCACCGTCAGGCGGCCGCCATTGGGCATGGCGTCGCGGGCATTGACGGCAAGATTGACGATGACCTGCTCGAATTGCGAAATATCGACCTTGACCCGCCACAAATCGCGGCCGTGCTTGACTTCGAGGTTGATCTTCTCGCCGATCAGCCGTTTGAGCAGCATGTTGAGGTCGGACAGCACCTCGCCGAGATCGAGCACTTGCGGGCGCAGCGTCTGCTTGCGCGAAAACGCCAACAGATGACGCACCAGGCTCGCCGCCCGGTTGGCGTTCTGCTTGATCTGCATAATGTCGGCAAAGGACGGATCGGTCGGCTTGTGCGCGCTCAGCAGAAAGTCGGTCGCCATGATGATGGCGGAGAGCACGTTGTTGAAATCGTGCGCGATGCCGCCGGCAAGCTGGCCGACCAGCTCCATCTTCTGCTGTTGCGTGACTTTATTTTCCAATTCGCGCTGCGCCGTGGTCTCCAGCGCATAGACGATGGCCGCTTCCTGGTCGCGCTCTTCCTCCTCCACCGCGGTCACGTAAAAGCGCCCAAACCGCTCGCCGTCGACGGCGAGCGTGGCGTCGACCGGGGCGATGTCGCCGTTGCCGAGCGCCGCCTGTTGAAGGGCGGCAGCCAGTGCCTCGCGGTCGCGCTCGACGACGATGGACAGGATGGACCGATCCTCCGACTCGTTTTGGCCGCCGCGCACGCCGTGGAACAGCTTTGCGAACAGCGGATTGGTGCGAACGACCCCGCCATGCTTGTCGACGGTCGCGATCGCCATCGGTGTGCGGTGGAAAAACCGCACGAAGCGGATTTCCGCGGCGCGCTGCGGATCGGTGCCGTCGTCGCGGGCGCGGTTGAGCACCAGCGTTCGCGAGGCGCCGGGCGTGCCGTCCGAGCCGTAGGCGAGCTTGTGCAGCACCCGCACCGGCAAGGTGCGGCCCGAGCGCGTGCGCAGATCGAGATCGAGCACTTCGGTTTTGACCTCGCCCGGGGCGCCGCGCAGCGTCGTCAATAAAGCCGCGCCGTCGCCCGCGACCAGATCGGCAAGCTTCAAGCCGCCCGAGCCGACCTGCGCCAGATCCTGGTCGAGCCAGTCGGCGAGCGTGGCATTGAGATAGACGATGTCGCCCTTGCTGTCGGCGGAGAAGAAACCGGCCGGCGCATGATCGAGATAATCGATCGAGTGCTGCAGGACTTGAAACACGTTCTCCTGCCGGTCGCGCTCGGCGGTGACGTCGGCGAGCGCCCACACCGTAAGCCGCGCGTCGCGGCGGGTGTTGCCGAGCGGACGGATCTTGAAACGGAGCCAGCGCGCCGGCCGGCCCTTCCTGCCGGCGATACGTACCTCCTCCTCAAGCCGCCTGCCCTCTTTTGCCGCTTTCAAAAGCCGGTAAATCGCCTCGGAGGCATCGGCGTCGCCGATGAAGGCGCGCTCGACCGGGCGCATATCGTTGGCATCGGACGCATCGATGAGATCGAGATAGGCGGCATTGGCATAGACGACGCGGCCGTCGCGGTCGGTCACGACGACGCCCTCGGCAGCGCCGTCGACGATCGCCTTGACCAAGGGATTGTTCGGCGCCGCGCCGGACAGGCGCGCAATGCCGCAGGCAAACGCGAACAGCGAGAACACCCCGACGGTGGCAAGCACCGCCAGGAACGCGAGGATATACGGTTGAGCATTGTCACGGCCGAGCAGCACAATCGCGGTCGCCGCAGCCACCAGCGAGGCGGCGACCAGAAGCACCAGAACGATACTGCCGCGGCCCGCAGCGGTGCTGCGATCGATCGCGGGCCGCGCGCCGGCATCGCCCAAAGTCTCGCCCAAAGCGATTGCGCGAATTGAGGTTTTGCCAAGCGCCGGCGCGGCCATGGGCGCGGTTTTGAGCGTAGTCACCGGCTGCTCTGCTATGGCCCGCTCGATCATGGCCTGCTTTGTCATGCCCCGCTTTCAGTGCCTTGTTTCAGCGACGAGTTTCAGCGACTTGGGTGAGCAACTTGGTAAGCAACTTGGGTGCGCAACTTGGGTGAGCGAATCGCACAACGGGAATTGGCAAAGCGTACACGACTAACCCGGCCTGGCGACAGCGCCGCGCAGCCGCATCACGTAGCCGATGATTTCCGCAACTGCGCGATAATGCTCTTGCGGTATTTCCTGGTCGATCTCGACCGTGCCATGCAACGCCCGGGCCAATGGCGGGTTCTCGACCACCGGGATGCCGTGGGCTTCGGCGACCTCGCGGATCTTGCGGGCGATCAGATCGGCGCCTTTGGCGACGCAGACCGGAGCGTTCATGCCGCGCTCGTATTGCAGCGCGACGGCGAAGTGGGTCGGATTGGTGATGACGACCGAGGCCTTCGGCACCGCCGCCATCATGCGCTTGCGCGCCCGCGCGACGCGCAACTGCCGGATCTTGCCCTTGATGGCGGGATTGCCTTCGGTCTGGCGGAATTCTTCCTTCAGCTCCCGCACCGACATTTTGTGCCGCTCGTGCCATTGCCGGTACTGGAACAGATAATCGGCCGCCGCGACGATGGCGAGGATCGCCACCACGGTGCCCAGCATTTTCATCGCGAGCGCGCGGGTGAACGGCAGGATCAGCGCCGGGTCGGCGGCGATGAGACCGCTGATCTTAAGCCGTTGCGGCCATAACAGCGCGCCGATGACGCCGCCGAACAGCGCGAGCTTGGCGAGGCCTTTGGCGAAATTAGCCAGCGCCTGTTGGGAAAACAGCCGGCGCAGACCCGCCGCCGGCGAAATTCGCGACAGCCGGGGCAGGACCGGCTCGACCGAAAACAAGATGCGATGCTGGATGACGTTGCCCAACAGAGCGGCAAGCATAAGCACCAGGATCGGAATGCCGAGCGCGGCGACGACATGCGCCGCGATCGCCTTGACGAGAAGATTGAGCGCCGGTCCGTCGACGGGAATTTCATCGGAACGGGCGAGCAAGCCGCGGAACGTCGACGTGAGGCTGGACGCCATCGGCGCCGCAAACACCATCAGCATCAGCGTGGCGCCGCCGATGGTGAACCAAGTCGAGACTTCCGCGCTCTTGACGACGTCGCCGCGCTTGATGGCTTCCTCGAGCCGCCGCGGCGTCGGGTCTTCGGTATGTTCGTTATCGTCGCGTTCTTCGGCCATCGGACTTTAAGCGTGCGGGGCCAGCTGGTGCAGCACGCCGCCGGCGTAGTCGAGAAACAATCCCATCATCGAGCCGAGCACCAGAATCAGGAACAGAAAGCCGATCATGATCGAGGCCGGCAGCGCGATGAAGAACACCTGCATCTGCGGCATCAGCCGCGACAGCACGCCAAGGCCGAGATTGAACAGAAGCCCGAACGCCAGAAACGGCGCGGACAGCTGAATGCCGACGCGAAACGCGCCGGATACGGTCTTGGTCATCAGCGCCGCGACGTCGCCGGTGGCGGGCACCTCGCCCGGCGCGAACAAAGTGTAGCTGTCGTTGAGCGCGGCGATGACGAGATAGTGCATGTCGGTGGCGAAGAACAACGTCACGCCGAGCATGGTCAGGAACGTGCCGACCAGGATGCCCTGTTCGCCCTGACTCGGGTCGACCGAGGTGACGAAGCCCAAGCCGAGCTGCTGGGCGATGACCGAGCCCGCGACTTCCAGCGCCGAGATGGTCAACCGTGCGGTCAAGCCCAGCACCGCGCCGATGACGATTTCCTCGATCAGCAACACGATGGCGGGTGCCAGCGCGCCGGGATCGATGTGGTAGTCGTTGCGATGCAACGGCAGCAGCACGGCGGCGAGCATCAGCGCGATGGTCAGGCGCAGCCGCGCCGAGATGTTCTGCTCGCCGAGCCCCGGCAACAGCATGACCATGGTGCCGGTGCGGGCGAATACCAGGAGGAACGCCGCGCCGAGAGCCGGCAGATTGGAAATGTCGATTCTCACGGCCGACAGCCTTTAAGTCCCCTCCCCGTTGTGGGGAGGGGAAGGGGTGGGGGTCGGGAGGTGAACGCGAAATCGTCGACGCATCTGGCTGACCTTTCGCCCCCCTCCCTACCCTCCCCCCACTAGGGGGTAGGGAATAAACGCAAACTCAGCCGGCGGTGATGTGCGCGGCGATCCGCATGAAGTTGGAGTGCAGCGCATCGGCCATGAACGGCAGCGCGACCAACAGCGCGACAAAGATGGCGAGGATTTTCGGCACGAAGACCAGCGTCGTTTCCTGGATTTGGGTGAGCGCCTGCAGGAGCGAGATGGCGACGCCGACGATCAATCCGACCAGCATCAGCGGCGAAGCGACGATAAGGAGCGTGACGATTGCATCGCGCGACACATCCAAAACTTCCGGGCCCGTCATGTGATCTGCCTTTGCTTTTTGTCATCTCGACTTACGATCCCCACCCTGACCCTCCCCTTTTCAGGGGAAAATCTGCGAGTTTCTCTTTCCTCCCCTGCAAGGGGGAGGAATAAGGTGGGGTCAACTTCCCGATTTCGCGCTTCCCCTGGCTTCGCGGGCATGACAGCCTTCAGATCGGCATCCTCAAAACGTCTTCGTAGGCCGCGATCACTTTGTCGCGCACCGAAACGAGCGTCTGAAACGCGGTTTCGGTCTCGGCGACCGCGGTAACGACGTCGACCATATTGGCTTTGCCGGCGGCGACCGCCTGCGCCTGCGCGTCCGATTTCTGCGCCGCCGCGGAGACGGCATCGATGACGTCTTTGAGGATCGAGCCAAAGTTCGGGCCGGCGTCCTGCGCGGCGCCGCCGCCGGCGATATTCGCCGTGCTCTCGCGCATCTTGGCGAGCGCGGCGTAGGCATTGGCAGCAATGGTCGGTGTCGCCATGGTCAGGCCTTGAGCATGTCAATGGTGAGCTGGAGCATTTTGCGCGTGGCGGTGATGACGTTGAGATTGGC
>Ga0070731_10002580_pt1 | contig 17084 bp, 15 predicted proteins | sample Coa_R1_2_FD_66448 | JGI IMG/M metagenome (GOLD analysis project Ga0070731, IMG submission 66448) | Surface soil microbial communities from Centralia Pennsylvania, which are recovering from an underground coalmine fire - Coalmine... | ecosystem: Environmental > Terrestrial > Soil > Unclassified ...
ATGGTCGCCCCGGACTTCATCACGATGATCATCGCCGGTCTCCTTTGGGTGCTTTCGTTCCCAGGTCGGGCCGCAGCCGCGGCGTGTCCCCCAGGTACTGGTGCCGGATTTTCCCGGCCGGAATCCTCGAGTTGACCAGAAGCAGGACGCGAATCACCTTCTCCATGGCGCCCGGGACGTCCAGCTCGCGGGCGCACATCAGGGGCACGTCGGTCCATCCCAGCTGCCGGGCCGCGTAGGCGGGGAAGTCCGCATTGAGGTCCGGGGACAGCGTGAAGATCGCCGCGGCGATATCCGCGGGCTTCACCCGGTTCGCGGAGAGGATCGCTTCGAGGAGCTCCCTCGACTTGGAGAGGATCTCCTCCTTCGTGTTCGAGGCGATGTTGATCGCCCCTCGAATGCCGCGCACCGCCATTAGACCGTCCTCCGGGCGTCCATCCCCAATCCCCCGTCTCCGGCGCCACCGGGACGGTCCCCCGTCCCCTCCGGGAGTCGCTCGCCGCCGATCCTCATGAGGTCCCCAGGAGCTCCTTGAGCTTGCCGGCGGGATCGGCCGCCTTCATCAGTTCCTCGCCGATCAGGGCCGCGTCCACCTTCATGTGCCGCAGCAGGACCATATCCGCGCGCGTCGAGATCCCGCTTTCGCTGACCACCACCCGGTCCGGCGGGATGATCGCGCGCAGTCGGGCCGTCGTTTCGAGTGTCACGGTGAACGTGTCCAGGTCCCGGTTGTTGATGCCGATCACCGGCGCCTTGGCGTCCAGCGCGGCGTCGAGCTCCTTCTCGGAGTGGACCTCGACCAGCGTGGCGAGCTTCAGCTCCTCCGTGGCGAGGGCGATGTAGTCGCGCAACTGCGCCCGGTCCAGGATGCGGACGATCAGCAGGGCCGCGTCGGCCAGCATGACGCGCGCCTCGTAGAGCTGGTATTCGTCGATGACGAAATCCTTGCGGAGGATCGGGATCCCCGCGGCGTTGCGGGCCGCGCGGAGGTCGTCGACGGAGCCCTTGAAGAACTGCTCGTCGGTGAGGACGGAGATCGCGCTGGCGCCCCCTTCTTTGTACCGGAGCGCCTGGTCGGCCACGTCCAGGTCGGCCTTGAACACGCCCTTGACGGGCGAGGCGCGCTTGATCTCGGCGATGATGGAAACGGCGTCCGGATTCCTCAGGAGGAACGGCTTGAGCGGAGCTGCCGAGCGCGCCTTGGCCCTGAGCTCCACGAACTTGCGGATGTCCTTCGACTTCCGGAGCTCCCGCTTCTTCGCCTGGACGATGTCGTCGAGGATCATAGGTCGAGAAAGTTCTGGAGCAGGAGCTTGCCGGGCTTCGTCATGATCGACTCGGGATGGAACTGGACGCCCTCGACGGTGGATTCGCGATGGCGCAGCCCCATGATCTCGCCCTCGCTGGTATGGGCGCTGATCTCGAGCACTCGGGGCAGCCCCTCCTCGCGGACGACCAGCGAGTGGTAGCGCGTCGCCTCGAACGGATTGGGGACGTTCCGGAACAGCCCTTTGCCGTCGTGGTAGATCGTCGAGATCTTGCCGTGCATCATCCGGTCGGCCTTGTTGACCGTGCCCCCGAAGACGTGGCCGATGCACTGGTGGCCCAGGCAGACCCCGAGCACGGGCCTCTTTCCGGCGAAGGACGCGATCAGCTCGTTGCAGACGCCCGACTGTGTGGGGTTGCCCGGCCCCGGGGAGATGACCAGGTGCGAGAAGTCCCGCTTCTGGGCTTCCGCCAGGGTGATCGCGTCATTGCGGACGACCGTGAGCTCGCACCCCAGCTCGCCGAAGTACTGGGCGAGGTTGTACGTGAACGAGTCGTAGTTGTCGACGAGAAGCACCTTCTTCACAGCCCCTCCTCGGCGATCGCGACGGCGCGCTTCAGCACTTCCATTTTGTTGCACGTCTCGGTCCACTCGAATTGCGGATCGCTGTCGGCGACGATGCCCGCCCCGGCCTGGAGATAGGCCGTCTTTCCCTTCACGACCATGGTCCGGATCGTGATGCAGGTGTCCATGTCGCCGGTCAGGGAGAAGTAGCCGACGGTACCGCCATAGGGCCCCCGGCGGGTCTTCTCGAGCTCCTCGATGATCTCCATGGCGCGGATCTTCGGCGCGCCGGTCAGCGTCCCGGCGGGAAAGGTCTTGGTCAGGAGATCGAACTGGTCCTGGCCCTTGGACAGGGTGCCCACGACTTCCGAGACGATATGCATGACGTGGGAGTATTTCTCGATCGTGTACAGATCGGTGCAGTGGACGGAGCCGTAGTCGGCGCAGCGTCCCACGTCGTTGCGCGCGAGGTCGATGAGCATCAGGTGCTCGGCCCGCTCCTTCTGGTCGGCGAGCAGCTCCTTTTCGAGGGCGGCGTCCTCCTCGGGGGTCTTCCCGCGTCGGCGGGTGCCGGCGATCGGCCGGATGACCGCCTGGCGGCCCGTCAGCTTGGCGTGGATCTCGGGTGAGGAGCCCACCAGCTGGTAGTCGCCGTAGTCGAGGAAGAACATGTAGGGGGACGGATTCAGGATCCGGAGGGCGCGGTAGACCTGGAACGGGTCGACCTCGATCTCGCCCGACGCGCGCTGGGAGAGGACGACTTGGAACACGTCGCCGATCGAGATGTACTCCTTGGCCTTGAGCACCGCGGCCTTGTACTCGGCCTCGGGGGATTCGTGGTGGAATTGGGCTTTCTTCTTCGCGGGGCGGGGTGCGGTCCACTCGGCCGCCAGAGGCTGACGGAGCAGGTCGTAGACCTCGGCTAGCTTGGCCTGGGGATCTTCGGAGCCCACGCTGACCAGCAGCATCTTGTGCTTCACGTGATCGAAGATGACCATCGTCGACGCCAGGTAGAAGTTGCAGAGAGGGAGGCCGAGCGGGTCGGGCAACCGCGCGGGGAGCCGCTCGATGAAGCGGGCGAAATCGTAGCCGATGTACCCGACGGCGCCTCCGACCAGGCCGGGGAGGGAGTCGTGCTTGATCGCGAACGGGGCCATGAGCTCCCGGAGGAGCTCCAGCGGGTTGCGGGTCCCGATCGGAATGCTGCTGGTGCGACCGCCCTCCTCGACAACGACCCGGTCGGCAAGGACGCGGACGTTGCGCAGATAGTCGAGGCCGATGAAGGAGTAGCGGCCGAGGTTTTCACCCATCTCGACGGATTCGAGGAGGAATCGGGCGCCGTGGGCCTTGAGCTTGAGGAAGGCGGAGACGGGCGTCTCGAGATCCGCGGGAATCTCGCGCACGGTCGGCTTCAGATCCATCTTGATCGTCGTCATGGCTCTACACGTCGTTGGGGACAACAAAAAAACCCGCCAGGGTCATTGGCGGGTTCTCGCGAATCTCTCGGGGAAGGATCGCTGCAGACCCGCCTTAGCGGGGGTACCAGTACCAGTAGTACCGGGCAGCGAAAGTCTTCATGAGGGTACCGATTGTAGCGAACCGGGGGATGAAGTCAAGACCCAGCGGGAGGAATCCTGGGGGATCCGGCCGCTCCTCGCTCCTCCGGATCCCGTGCCCCCTCCGGAGGACAGGGCCGTCATCCGGCGGCCATCCCGATCCCAGACGGAGGGTCCTCCGGCCCCCGGGGGCCGTGCTGAGGGCACGGTGGACCGACGGGAGATGATTCATTGACAGCAATGAAGGACGCCCCTAGAATCCTCCCCATGCCCGAGCGCCTCCCTCCGAATTACCCCCTTCGCTTCAAGGAAATCTACAAGGAGAAAATTTGGGGCGGGCCGGAGCTCGGCAAGGTCCTCGGGAAAAAGGGCGCAGGGAAGAAGTGCGGCGAGTCCTGGGAGATCTCTCAGCGCGAGAAGAATCTCAGCGTCGTGACGAACGGCGCCTACAAGGGCTGGACCCTGGAGCAGCTGCTCGAGACCTATCGCAAGGATGTGCTCGGCGACGAGCACTCCATGCGCTTCAAGCGCTACCCCCTGCTGATCAAGTTCCTCTGCTGCCACGACCGGCTCTCACTGCAGGTGCACCCCACCGACGACTACGCCCAGCGCTACGAGGCGGAGGGCGTGGGGAAGATGGAAGCCTGGTACATCCTCCACGCCCCCAAGGAATCCCGGGTGATCCGGGGCGTCCTGCCCGGCACCACCGTCGCCGAATTCAAATCGCACCTTCAGGCCGGCACCATCGAGCAATGCCTCAACGTCATGGACGTGAAGGAGCAGGACGTCATTTTCATTCCGCCGGGCACCATCCACTCGGCCTACGGCGGGGTCGTCTTCCTCGAGGTCCAGCAGAACTCCGACACCACGTACCGCCTCTCCGACTGGGGGCGCGTCGGACCCGACAAGAAGCCCCGGACGCTCCACATCGAGAAGGCGATGAACGTCACCGACTTCTATTCGATGGGCGTGTCCAAGTACAAGGCGGCGAGGATCCTCGGATTCCCGTATCGCCGCAAACTGCTCATCAAGTGCGAGAAGTTCACGATGGAGACCATTGAGCTCGGACGGCAGCGAATCACGGAAAAGGCGAACGCCGCCCGCAGCGTGGTCCACACGGTCGTGATGGGAAAGGGCAAATACCAGTTCGGCGAGAAGAAGAGAAGTTCTCAGCCCTTCAAGAAAGGCGACACCTTCCTGATCCCCGCCAAGATCGGGGAATACGACATTGTCTCGCAGGGCACGACGGAGATCGTCGTCTCCTACGTGGAATGAGCGCTCGGGCCCTGGAGCCATCGGCCCCGGGTGCCTTGCTCATGCCGGGAGCGCCGCTCCCCCGGAGGGGACCTCCGGGCGGCCTTCCCCATCCCCTCGGCCGAGTCGGGGAGGTCGATTCGCCCGGCTCCCACTATCTTTCAACAGCCGTTAGCCCGGTGCCCCAAATCCCCGTAAGATAGCTGTACGGTGCTAATCCTCATCACCCTCCTGGCGCTCGGCGCCCTCCAGGATCCGGTCGATCTCGAGGGCGATCCCCTTCCGCACGGCGCGGTCATGCGCATCGGGAGCCTCCGCCTCCGCCACGACGACACCGTGACGTCGATCGCTTTCGCCCCCGACGGGAAGACGCTGGCCTCCTGCGGCCACGACGGCACCCTGCGCCTCTGGGATGCCGTGACGGGGAAGCGGCTGTCCGCCGTCGAGGGGCACCGAGGCCGCATGTACTCGATCGCGTTTTCTCCCGATGGGAAGCAGATCGCCTCGACGGGACAGGACAAGTCCGTGAAGCTTTGGGATGCGTCCACCCTACGGGAAGGCCCCAGCTTCTATGGCCACGACGAGCATGTCTGGGCCGTGGCATTCTCGGCCGACGGCGCGAGCGTCGCGTCGGCGGGCGCCGACGAGTCGGTGGTCCTGTGGGATGTCGCCTCGACCCAGGTGGCGCATCGTCTCCGCGGCCACGAGGGCAACGTCCTGGGGGTCGCCTTCTCCCCCGACGGCAAGAACGTGGCCTCCGCGGGTCTCGACGGCACGGTCCGACTCTGGTCCACGCTGACCGGCCGGGAGACGAAGCGGATCCGCGACAACGCCTCGTCGGTGAACACGGTGGCGTTCTCCCCGGACGGCCGCCTGCTCGCGTCGGGGACCTGGGGAGGGGCGGTCCGGCTCTGGGACCCCGTGACGGGGAAGTCCGCCGCCAAGCTCGCCGGCCATGCGAGCGTGGTCTATCGGGTGGCGTTCTCGCCGGACGGAAAGATCCTGGCTTCGGCGAGCAAGGACAACACCCTGAGGCTCTGGGACACGGCGACCGGCAAGGAATTGCGCAAGACTGTCGCGGCCGAGATGGCCGTCTGGTGCGTGGCGTTCTCGCCCGACGGCAAGACGATCGCGTGTGGAACGGGCGACCGGACCATCCGGTTCTTCGACGCGGCCAGCGGCGACGAGCTGCTCCGCAAGCAGGGGGGCGGCGGCGTCAGCGCGGCGGCCGCCTGCGCACCGGACGGGAAGACCGTCGCGACGGCCTGCGCGGACGGGACGATCCGACTCTGGGATGCGGCGACGGGCCTGGAGAGCATGTCGATGAAGGGCGGCGTCGGCGAGGTGACGTCGATGACCTACTCCCCCGACGGCACGCGCCTGGTGGCGGCGGGCGCCGACGGGAAGATCCGGATCGTCGACCCCTCGACAGGCAAGGAAACCGGCTACCTGGGAGGGGAGGAGAAGATTTCCAGCGTGGCGTTCTCCCGGGACGGCAAGCGCCTGGCGTCCGGAGGCGCGGACAAGACCCTCCGTCTCTGGGATCCCGAGACGGGCGCGCTCATCGCGAAGCTGACGGGTTTCGGCGAGTCGGTGCGCTCCATTGCGTTCGCGCCGGACGGGAAGTCCCTGGTCGCCGGCGACTGGGAGGGCTTCCTCAGTTTCTGCGACGCCGTCACGGGAAAGGAGCTGCGGCGGCTTCGCGCCGGCGACCTCGTCGTGCACGCGGTCTCCTTCTCGCCCGACGGAAAGACGCTCGCGTCGGGCGGCGCGGACCAGAACATCTCGCTGTGGAATCTGGAGACCGGGAAGGTCGCCAAGAAACTCTATGGCCACTGGGGCGACGTGCAGGCCCTCGCCTACACGCCGGATGGAAAGTACCTGATGTCGACCAGCGACGACCACACGGTCCGCGTCTGGGATGCCGCCGCCGGCCGCGAAATCCGATCGCTGGACGGCCACGAGGACAAGGTGCTGTCGCTGTCGATCTCCGCCGACGGCCGTCGCGCCGTGACCGCAAGCCGCGACGCCACCGCCTTGATCTGGGACCTCACCTCGATCGAGGCCAAGAAGTAAGGGCGGAGCGCTCGGCGGGAGGAGGGCCACCGGAGGATCGCCGGGGCAGGCGTTCCAGGCCGCCACGGACGCTCCGGGCCGTTGCCGCCCGCGCCGGAACCCCGCGTTCCCCCCGGTCCCGACGGGAGGCCGGTCCCTCCTTCCCGCGACCGTTCAGGGGTCTGCCGTGACGAAGCGGTCCTTGCCGGCCTGCTTCGCCTTATAGAGGGCCTGGTCGGCGGCGCCGACCAGCTGGGTGATCGACATGTCGGTCTTGAAGAAGGCCACTCCGATGCTGACCGTGACGGGCAAGCGAGTCCCGTCGAAGAGGAATTCGTGCTCCCGCACGGACTTGACGAGTCGGCGAACGACCGAGAGGCAGCCCGGGGGCGGCGTTTCGGGCAGGAGGATCGCGATCTCGTCGCCGCCATACCGGGCGGAGAAGTCTTCCCGCCGGGTCGCCGCACGGATCACCTTCCCAAGCTCCGTCAGCGCCGCATCGCCGGCCAGGTGCCCGTGCCTGTCGTTGAGCGCCTTGAACGAATCGATGTCGAGCATGATCAACCCGAGCGGCCGGCCGTAGCGCTGGGAACGGTGGATTTCCGTCCGCAGCGTTTCGTGGAACGCCCGGTAGTTGCGGAGGCCGGTCAGAGCGTCGGTGTGCGCCTGGTTCTGGACTTCCCGGAAGAGCCGGCAATTGCGGATCGCCATCGCGAGGACTCGAGCCAGGTGCTCGACCGCCGGCACCTCCGTGGCCACGTCGAAGACCTCCCCATTCTCCTTGTCCGCGAGATTGAGGACGCCCACCACGTAGTTGGCGGTCATGAGCGGGACGGACAGGCAGGACTCGGTCTCGTACTGGCCCGAGAAGGAGCGGTCGAGGCGGGTTTTGTTCGTCGACTCCCAGACATGGAAGCCGTGGACCTGGAGCGTCTTTCGCGCCGCCAGGACGAGATCCATCACGGAGTGCCGGTGGGCTTTCAGGGAGATCCGCTCGGGCAGGGGCCGCGGATGCGTGTGGGCCGCCAGCACCAGCTCCTGGGCCTCATAGTCGTAGAGGAACAGGGAGCAGAGGCGCGCGCCCACCAGCGCGGAAATGCGCTGCGTGGCGACCTTGGCGATGCGGTCGAGGTCGAGGGTGTTGAATTCCTCGGCGATCTCGCCCAGGGGCATCAGATGGGACGCCGGGATGCTTTCCAGGCGGGCCCGAAGGGCGCGGTTCTCCGCCTCCAGGTCGCGGATCCGCGCCTGAAGATCCCTGGCCGCTCCCGGTCGCTTCGGGGCCGATCGCTTCGGCATGAACCGCCATTCAAGCAGCCCCGCCCCCGCCGCGCAAACCAATTCGGGCGCCCGGTTGCATTCGGGCGGCTCCCTGCGTAGAATCCCTGGAGAGAGAGAGAGGGGTCATGTCCCGGAATCCCGTGTTCACCCTGAGCGCCATCGCGCTTGCCCTCTGGCTCGCCTTCTTCATTCACGCCTGCGGCGCCGGACGTCCGCTCAAGGACCGGGCCGGTGCGGGCGACGGGAACGCAGCACCCCTCGTCCAGGTGGGCCTCGGACGCTGCCTCCGCGATCCCCAGGTCCGCATCGCCGTCCATGGCCCCTACGAAGTTCGAGGCCGCAAGGAGGTCCTCGCCCGCGGCGGGACGCTCCCCTGGGTGGAGGTGACGGCGGGCGAGACCCTGTCGATCGGATCCTCGACGTTCTCGGAGAATCCGGTGACCCTGGTTCCCGAGGAGGACGGCTCGATCGAAATCGAATACTCGCGCGACTCGCGGGGCAACCCGGTGAAGCCGGCCGGCGTGCGATACAAGGGGACCCTGATCATCCACGTGCTCCCGGATCGAAAGCTGGCGCTCGTCAACGAGGTGGACCTGGAGGAGTACCTGAAGGGCGTGGTGGGCAAAGAGATGCACCTTGCCGAGGGCGACGAGGCCCTTAAGAGCCAGGTCATCGTCGCCCGGAGCTACGCGGTCCACGAGCAGCGCCTGGAGCGGCTCCGGCGCGTGAAGGGGGAGAAGTTCGACCTCTACGACGACGAGCGCTCCCAGATGTACGGCGGCCTCGAACGCCAGACCGCGGCCGCGGAGAAGCTGGTCGACGACACTCGCGGCATGTTCGTCCTCTTCGAAGGGAAGATCGTGCGCACCTTCTATTCCAGCGCCTGCGGCGGACACACGGAGCCCGCGTGGGAAATCATGACGGACGAGACGGAGAAGGTGGCCCCGCTCGCCGGGACGAAATGCGACTACTGCCAGCGCCGCGCGCTGTACCGCTGGAAGGAGCCCGTGATCATTCCGAAGAAGGAAATCGCCGAGAAGTGCCTGCCCAAGGAGCTCCAGGACAAGCGAATCAAGACCGTGGACGTGACCAAGACGCTGCCCGGCGGCCATGCCCTGGAGGTGAGCATCACGCTCGAGAACTCGTCGCGCGTGGTCCGGCTGAACGCCAACAACGACTTCAAGCGGGCCATCTCCGAGAAGCTCCGAAGCACCCTGTGGGACCGGATCGAGGACAAGGGCGACGCCATTTCGATCATCGGCCGGGGTTATGGCCACGGGGCGGGGCTCTGCCAGATCGGCGCGTACGAAATGGCCAAGGACGGGAGGACGGTGGCGGAAATCCTGGAGTACTACTATCCGGGAGCCAAGGTCCAGAAGGTATATTGATCCGGATGACGGAGCCCCCCGGCGACCTCGGCGCCGCGCTGATTCGGGAGTGCCGACGCCGGCTCTACGACGAATCGGTGCCCCGGATCCGAACCTGCCTTGGCGAACTCACGGTCGGCGAACTCTGGGCCCGGCCCAATGACCAGACCGTGAGCGCCGGCAACCTGGTTCTGCACCTCGCCGGCAACGTCCGCCAGTACGTCATCGCCACGCTGGGCGGCGTGCCCGACGTGCGGGAGCGGCAGGCCGAGTTCGACACGCCGGGCCCCCTCTCGACCGCGGAGCTTCTTCAGCGCCTGGAACGCACCATGGCCGAGGCGTCCCCGGTTCTGGACGCGCTGGATCCGGCCGCCTTGCTTCGGACCTACCGCGTCCAGGGCTTCGTGGAGTCCGGGCTCAGCATCCTGGTCCACGTGGTCGAGCATTTCTCGTACCACACCGGCCAGATCGCCTACATCGTGAAGTCGACGAAGAACGTCGACCTGGGCTTCTACCGCGGGAGGAATCTGAACGCGAAAGGTTGAGGGAAAGAAAAAGCCCCCGGATCCCTCCGGGGGCCGAAGAATCGATTCCGATCGTCCTACTTGATGTCCGCCATCGCCTTCTGAGCTTCGGTCGCGAAGCGCGAGCCTTTCCCGTAGGTCTGGACGAGCTCCCCCAGCATTTCCTGGGCGCGGCCCCGGTAGATGTCCTTCTTCGCCTTGTCCTTCTCGGCGGCGGCGATCTTGGAGCACGCGACGGAGCTGTGACCGAGGGAGGCCTCATGCTCGGGGCCCGTCTCGCCCTTGCTCAGCACCATCGCGCCCTGGAGGAACTCGAGGAGGGCGTCCTTGGGCTTGCCGCCGTTGAGCAGCGCGTCGCCTTTGCCGTTGTGCGCGGCGATGAGGAGCCGGGTCGAGAAGTTCTTCTTGTCCTGGGCATCCTTGACGATCGAATCCGCACGGGAAGCCAGCGCCGTCCAGTCGGGAATGCCCGTCAGGCAGCGCAGTTCGCCGAGGGTGGCCTCCTCGCCGACGTCGTGGTCGCGCACGTACTTCTTGTGAATCCCCAGGGCGGTGCGCCAGTCCTGCTTGAGTTCCGCGAGGGAGGCCTGCATGAGCTCGCCCGACTTGGCCCATTCCTGCATGCCGTTGGCGTTGCCCATCGCGGCAAAGGCGTTGGCCACGGCCCCCGCGCCGGTGGCGTTCCGAATGAAGACCTGGGCCTTGAATTCCAGCTCGAACGATTCGCGGATGTAGAAGCTGTCGGGCTTCTGGGAGCGGAGGGCCTGGGCCGCCTGGATCACCCCATTGGGGTTGTTGCCCTTGTAGTACTGGCAGCGGACGACGTTGATCGCCGAGAGCTGCTTCTGGAGCTCGCTCGCGCGGGCATCTTTCTTGGTGCGCTCGAAGCGCTCGATGGCCGAGTCGAAGTCGTTGTTCGCCATGCTCTCTTCGCCCTTGGCGAAGTCGAACGACTTCTTGCTGTTGCTGGGGATCAGGTCGGCGACGAGGCGGGCGTCGGCGGGCTGCCGCGCCAGAGATCCGCCGACGTTGATGTCGATCTCGACGAGCTTGTAGCTCATGGTGGCGATCTCGCCTTCCATGTCGGGATTCTTGGAGGGGTCCTTGAACTTGATGATGTCCTGGGCCGCGAGGGGCGCGGCGGCCGCCGCCAGAAGAATCGCCGTCGTCAGCAATGTTTTCATGGGCTTCATCTTATCGATGTCCTCCCCGGTGCTTCAAGCAAATCCACCCCGATGGGCTATTGGACGCCGGATCGGGCGCGATCCCTCAAGGAATTCCGACGAAAAACGGAGCCGCGGGTCCCTCGGCGCCTAGTCCCTCTTTTGCAGGAGGGCGTGGAGGAATCCGTTGAGGCCGTCGAGTTCCTCCTGGACCCCGCGGACGTCGAAGTCGGGCGCGAAGGTGTCGCGGAGCTCGTCCCGGGAGAAGAAATGATCGTAGTGATGGCGGTGCACGAGCCAGTTCCGCGTACGCCTCTCTCCGGGGTGGTGCCGGAACTTCCTCGAGAACACCGACAGCAGCAGGTGGCCGCGGGGCCTCAGGACCCGGGCGATGCCCCGCCGGTAGCGGGTCCAATCGCGCGTGACGACGTGGTGAAAGCAGCCGTAGTCCAGGACGAGGTCGAAGGAGGCGGGGGGGAAGCGAAGGTCGAGGGCGTCGCCGGCCACGAAGCGCGCGTCCAGGCCGGCCTTCCTCATGTAGGTTCTCGCCTTCCGGAGCGCCAGCGGCTCCAGATCCAGCGCCGTCACGTCGTAGCCTCGGCCGGCGAGCAGGATCGTGTGGCGGCCCTCCCCGCAGCCCAGGTCCAGCGCGGTCCGGCCCCGGGCGGGGCCCAGCGTGCGCACCCAGCGGACGACATGCGGCGTCGGCCCCACTTCCGGCCAGCCGTGCCGGCCGGTCTTGTAGGCCTTGCGGAAGAACCCCCGCTGCTTCTGGTAGATTCCGGGCATCGGTCCGGTCCTAGTAGGTTCGGGCCGGCGTCCGCTTGCACTTCCACGCGGCCGACATCAGATCGTCCCCCAGATCCTTGGGGACATTGACGCCGAAGAGGACGCCGGCTTTCTGACGGAGAGCCGGTGCCGTGAGCTCCGAATCCGGGGACAAGACCCGCTTCATCAGGCGGAACGCCTGCGCCTGGAACTTGACCGCGTCGTCCAGGCTGTCCCATTCCGTCATCCACAGGACGAGCGGGGCGGCCCCCTCCTTCTCGTAGACCAGGAATTCGTCGCCGCCCCAGCCCTCGGAGACCGACGTCAGATCCTCCCGGGGAAAATGCGTCTCGAGCACCAAGGCGACCCCCAGCTCCCCCAGCGTGGTCTTGTAGACCGCGGTGTATCCCTTCGACGCCATGAATTCGTCGACGGGTCCCGGGTCGATCGCGATCGGCTTCTCGTCGGCGGCGTACTTCTCCGGGTGCAGGATCTGCTCGGTGGATACCGGCGGTCGCGAGTAGGTGGCGTCGAGCGTTCCGGCGACGTACTGCGTCAGGGCGAAGACCGCCCCGCGGCGCCAGGGGAAGTCCGCGCTCCGGACGAAGATCCGGGGGGCGACGGCGCTGACCAGCTTGCTGTCTCCTTTTTCCCAGGCGGAGGCCTCCTCCGCGACCTTCTTGACGGTCTCCGCGGTGATCTTGTTCGACGTCCAGATCAGGTGCTTGACGACCTCGGCGTCTCCCATGCGCAGAGCGGCCCAGGCCATCTGGGCGTCGAAGGTGGCGGCGGGGGGAGGCCCGAAGTGCTGGTCAATCAGGGCCAGGTCCAGCTTGTTCAGGATCCATTCGTCGCCGGCCTTGGGGTCGAGGAGGAGGACGTCGCCGCCGGTCGTGAACACTTTCACGCCCAAGCCGGCCTGGGCGGTGATGGCGAGATCGAGCCGGATCTTCGGCGGAAGGAGTCCCAGGGCTTTCAGCCCCTTTTCTGCGGCCGCCAAGTCCGAGCCGTAGACCCGCTTGGCGTTCTCCAGAACATAGGCGCCGTACTCGCGGCGGCTCCCCTCGCGGAGGGCGACCGGGGTCTTGAACTTCAGGCCCCGGAGCGTTTCCAGCCGCGCGGTCAGCTCGTCCCGGCGCCGGTCCGGATCCTGCGCCAGGATCAGTCCCAGAACCAGGACGGCGGCGACTTTCCCCATCCGAAGCTATTTGTCGGGGTTGAACCTCTTGCGGATGACGCGGGCGGCGACGTCCAGCTCGTCGAGGATGTCCCTCTCGGTCGTCTTCTCGGGAAGAGCGGTGAAGGTCTTCGTCTTGTCGCTGACGTCGGCGTAGTAGTTGAGATAGATGTCCAGGAGGGTCACCTGCTCGCCCGCGCACTCCCCTTTCAGAATCTTCAGGGCGGCCACGACGTCCTCGTACTTCGAAGTGCAGTCCTTCCGGTCCTTGTAGGCGGCGATCAAGTCGTCGTGGGCGCGGTCCCAGGACTTGAAATGCAGCCGCTTCAGGATCTCGGGATTGACCGCGGGAACTTCCGGGGGCGGCACCTTGGCGGGATCCGGGCGGTCCGGCTTTTTCAGGACGGGGACTTCCACCTTGTCGTCGCTGAAGGGCGGCTCGGGGGCTTTGGCGGGGGCTGGAGCCGGCTTCACGCTGCCCGGGAATTCGGCGAGGACCTGGACGCTGCCGGGATTGAACTTGGACTTCACTTCGCGCTCGGTCCGCTCGAGGTCCGTGAGGAACGCGCCCCCCCAGGTGCCGTTCTCGATGTCCTTCTGCCAGACCGCGTAGCGCGCGATGTACGGGTCGAAGGGCGCCTGGTCGGCCGCGGCGACGCAGCTCTTCATCGTCTCGAGGCTCTGGATGATCGCGACCACCGCCTCCTTGGCGCCCAGCGGATTCTGGCCCCGCGCGTCGAGATTGCGATGGACGTTGTAGTGCGCCCGGGTCAGCTGGGAGTACGCGTTGTCGTAGGCGTCGGCGGGGGACTTCGCCTGGCCGTTCATCAGGCGGGCCCCGGTGGGGCCGCCGAACTCGACCGTGGGAATCTCCGCCCCATTTCCGCTGCATCCCCAGGCCCACAGGGAAAGGAGCGCGATCCCCGGGGAGAGCCGAATCATGAGGGACTCCGCAAGATTTGCGTAGTATAATCCCGTCAAAATATGCGGTCAACATGATCCTACCCGTTGGCGACCTCGGCAAGACTCGGAGCCTTCCGTACATCAACTGGCTCCTCATCGCGGCCAATTGCATCATCTTCGCGGTCTATTGGTTCCGCCCCGAGGTGCAGCTCGATCAGGTCTTCATCAACTACGCCCTGGTCCCGGAACGGTGGACGTTCAAGACGATCCTGACGTCCATGTTCCTTCACGGCGACCCGACGCATCTGCTCGGGAACATGCTGTTTCTGTACATCGCGGGGGACAATGTCGAAGACCGGCTCGGTCACCTCGCCTATCTCGTGTTCTATCTGTGCGCCGGCATGGCGGGGGCGGCGGCCCACATCGTGTATTCGACCCAGTACGGGAGCGGAGGCGGCATCCAGACGGTCGGCGCCTCCGGCGCCATCGCCGGCGTCATGGGCGCCTACCTGATCTTTTTCCCCGGGATCCAGGTGCGCTTCATCCTGTGGCTTCTCATCTTCGTACGCACGTTCACGCTGCCGTCCTGGGGCGTCATCGGCTTCTGGGTGGTCTCGCAGATCATGATGGCCCGGAGCCAGTGGCATGGCACGGCGGAGAAGGAGTCGGCGATGGTGGCGGTCTTCGCCCACCTCGGCGGCTTTGCCTTCGGCATGATCGTCGCCCTCTCGGCGAGGCTTTTCGGAAAGCAGCCGAAGCGGAAGAAAGACTAGCGGAGTCACAATCGGTCGGCTCCTCGAGACGATCTCAATGGTGGGGCCGTCATGGTGCGGTGGCCAGGGGAGCGCGAGGGGCCCATCCGATGACGGCAACGACTAGGTGACAGGTCCGGCGGCGTGTGCTAAAATCCCCCGACTCATGGCCAAGGCCGATCCTCTGGATTTCCGGGGCCTCAAGACCTACTCCATCGCCCGGCGCCGGAACCTCGTCTCGATCCGCGATTTCGGTTCTCTCGCCGACGGCGGGAAAGCCGCGGATCTGATCAATTCGCTGCCCTCGATCTACGCGGGCCGGGATCTCCGCGCTCTCATCACCGACATCGTCCGCGCCCACCGGAAGAAAAAGACCGTCGCGGTGGCCATGGGCGGCCACGTCATCAAGGTGGGCTGCGGTCCCATCCTGGCCGACCTCGTCGACCGGGGAGTGATCACCGCCCTGGCGATGAATGGGGCGGCGGCCATCCACGACTACGAGCTTTCGTTGATCGGAGAGACGTCGGAGGACGTGGCGGCGACCTTGCAGGACGGCAGCTTCGGCATGGCCCGCGAGACCGCCGAGGCCTTCGCGCAGGCGGCCCTCGTCGGCGCGTCGGGGTCGGGTCTTGGCCGCGCGATCGCCGAGCAGGCCCTGCGGAACCGGCACCGGAAGATCTCGCTCCTGGCGGCCTGCGCCCGTCGCGGCATCCCGGTCACGGTGCACCTCTCCATCGGCGCCGACATCACCCACATGCACCCGCAAATTTCGGGGCGCGACCTGGGCGAAAGCTCGTTCATCGACTTCCGCATCCTGGCGGGAGTCGTGTCGCGGCTCGAGGGCGGCGTCTGGATGAACGTCGGCTCCGCGGTGATGATGCCGGAGGTCTTCCTGAAGGCCGTGTCGGCCGCGCGCAATCTCGGCCACCCGCTCAAGGAGTTCACGACCGTCAATCTGGACATGATCCAGCATTATCGGCCGAAGGCCAACGTGCTCGCCCGGCCCAAGGGGCGCGCGATCGCGATCACCGGACACCACGAGATCCTGCTCCCCCTGATCCGGGCGGGCGTGGTCGCGGCGCTGGGAGGCCGCGCGATCCGTCCATGAACAGCCGCCTGGCCGACATCGTGGGCCGGCTCAAGGTCCCGCGCATCTTCGTCCTGGGCGACCTGATCCTCGACAAGTATGTCTGGGGCTCCGTGTCCCGCATTTCTCCCGAGGCACCCGTTCCGGTCGTGAACGTGAAAGCGGAGGAGTACCGGCCGGGCGGCGCATCGAATGTCGTGACCAATCTCGCGGCGCTGGGGGCTCGCGTTTCCTGCGGAGGCGTGGTGGGGAAGGACGGGGAGGGCGACGAGCTCCTGCGGCTGCTGCGGGCGCGCGGCAACGTCTCCGCCGTGCTGCGCGAGGCCGAGAAGCCGACGCCGCTCAAGACCCGGATGCTCGCGCACCACCAGCAGATGCTGCGCGTCGACCAGGAGCGCCTGGATCCGATCTCGCCCGCGGTCCAGGGGAGGCTGCTTGCCGCCGCGCTCCGCCAGGCGGCGCGCGCCGACCTGGCGATCATCTCCGACTACAGCAAGGGAACGCTGCCTCCGGCCCTCTGCCAGTCGTTCATCCGCCGGGCGGGCTGCCCCGTGCTGGTCGGCTTGAAGAACCACGACCATCGCAAGTACCGGAAGGCGGCCGGCGCCTCCCTCAATCGCGGCGAGCTGCGGCTTCTCAGCCGAGAAGAGGACGTCGACCGCGGCGCCCGAAAAATCCTGAAGGAGCTGTCGCTCCGCTTCCTGGTGGTCACGCTGGGCGAGAAGGGGCTGCGGGTCTTTTCGCGGGGCGGGGAGCCGATCGCGCTTCCCGCGGTGGCCCGGCAGGTCTTCGACGTCACGGGCGCGGGCGATACGGCCCTCGCGGCCTTCGGCGTGGCCTACGCCTCGGGCCTCAGCCTCGAGGAATGCGCGATCATGTCGAATGCGGCCGCCGGTCTCGTGGTCGCCAAGATCGGCACCGAGACGGTCACGCGCGAGGAGCTGATCTCGGCGGCCTCCCACGGCGACGGGCACCGAAAGATCGTGTCCCTGGCGGCGCTCGTGAAGGCGCTTGAGGGAGAGCGCGCCAAAGGTCGGAAGATCGTGTTCACGAACGGCTGCTTCGACCTCGTGCACGCGGGGCATGCCTCGGCGCTGCAGTTCGCCCGCTCCAAGGGGGACGTGCTCGTGGTCGGGCTCAACAGCGACCGGTCGACGCGGGGGCTCAAGGGCGCCGGCCGTCCGGTCGTCCCGCAGGGCGACCGCGCGCGGCTGCTGGCGGCGTTCGAGGCGGTGGACTATGTCGTGGTCTTCGACCAGCCGACGCCCGCGGGCCTCGTGGCTCGCGTCCGGCCGGACGTGCTCGTCAAGGGCGAGGACTACCGGGGCAAGGAGGTCGTGGGGCGCCGGCATGCCGGCCGGGTGGA
>Ga0070731_10002582_pt1 | contig 17080 bp, 20 predicted proteins | sample Coa_R1_2_FD_66448 | JGI IMG/M metagenome (GOLD analysis project Ga0070731, IMG submission 66448) | Surface soil microbial communities from Centralia Pennsylvania, which are recovering from an underground coalmine fire - Coalmine... | ecosystem: Environmental > Terrestrial > Soil > Unclassified ...
AACCTTGGCGACCGTCGCCGTACAGCCGGTGTTCACGATCCCCTTGTCGTTCGCCAAAACCACGCCAAATTCCTCGCGATCGCGAATTACTTCCCCCATCATTTCCTTGTAGCGATCCTCGAAGATGTGAAGGGGAAGCTCCGAGCCAGGGAGTAACACCACCTGGAGGGGAAACAGCGGCAATAGGCCCTGCTGCATGCTACTATTATGGCTTTCGCGCAGGCTTCGCGCCATCGCGACGGCATGAAATCTTGAGATGATTCTGAAATTGAAACGAACGCCGGCCATCTACCTGATCGGATTCATGGGGTGTGGGAAATCGACGGTTGGGCGCGCGCTGGCGGACGAGCTCGGGTGGTCGTTTATCGATCTGGATGACGAGATTGAGCGGACACAGGGCACCGCCATTTCCGACATTTTCGATACCTGCGGCGAGGAGGCGTTTCGCGGGATTGAAAGCGCGGCGCTGCGGGATCGTGTGCGTAACGTACAATCCGGGCGTCCGCAGGTCGTGTCGCTGGGCGGAGGCGCGTTTCTGGCCGATGAAAATTTCGAGCTGGTGTCGAACAACGGCGTGACCGTGTGGCTCGACTGCCCGCTATCGCAGATTGAACGCCGGATTGCGGGACAAACGCACCGGCCATTGGCGCGCGATCCGGAACGGCTCCGCAATCTATTCGAGACGCGCCGCGGAGGGTACGCGCGCGCGGATTACCGGATCGAAGTGATCGACGACGACATACGTTCCGCGGTCGCCCAAATCCTGGCGCTGCCGCTGTTCTAAATCCTGTGAGCCAAAATCATGCTCTTCGGATTTTTCGGTCCGCGCTGAAGGCCGCCGATCCTGAGCGCGCGGTCCACCGGTACGTAAAGCTTGACGGAAAAACTTTGATCGTGGGGCGGCGGCGGTATTCGCTGTCGAATTTCGACCGGATTCAAGTGGTGGGCGCGGGGAAAGCCAGCGCGGCGATGGCCCGCGCCGTGGAGCGCACGCTGGGGAAACGGCTGGCGGGCGGATTCGTCAACGTGCCTCACGGTTCGCAGGTACGGACCCGCAAAGTGGAGCTGAACGAATCGGGGCACCCGATTCCGGATGAACGTGGGCTTAGCGGGGCGCGACGGATCGCGGAAATCGCCGGCGCGGCGACCGAGCGGGATTTACTGATCTGCGTGATCTCCGGCGGCGCTTCCGCGTTGATGCCGGATCCCGTGCCGCCCGTGACTCTCGCCGATACGCAGGAGACGACGCGGCAACTGCTGGCGTGCGGGGCCAATATTCACGAGTTGAACGCGGTCCGGAAGCACATCTCGGTGTTGAAGGGCGGGCAACTCGCCAAGCTCGCGTGGCCTGCAACGGTGGTCGCGCTGATTCTTTCGGACGTGGTTGGAGACGATCTGGATGTGATCGGTTCCGGCCCGACGGTTCCGGATGGCTCCACGTTCGAAGACGCCCGGGGCATTTTCGAAAAGTACGCGATTCGTCCGCCGGAGTCGGTGCGGGAACGCGTCGGGGTGGGCGTTCAAGAAACGCCGAAGGCCGGCGATCCGTCGCTCGCACGCGTTCAGAATCTGATCGTCGGAAGTAATCGCCTGGCGATTGACGCGGCGGCCGAGGAAGCTCGCGCCTTAGGATATCGGACCATCGTGCTGTCGACCTTCATCGAGGGCGAAACGCGCGACGTCGCGTCGATGCATGCGGCGATCGTGAAGGAGATTCTTTCGAGCGGGCGGCCTTTGCGTCCGCCGGCGTGCATTCTTTCGGGCGGCGAGACGACGGTCACGATTCGCGGCAAAGGGCTCGGCGGACGGAATCAGGAGTTTGTGCTGGCCGCGGCAATCGCGCTGGAGGGCTTTGGACCATTTACGGTTTTCAGCGGGGGAACGGATGGCGCGGATGGTCCGACGGACGCTGCGGGCGCGGTAGCGAACGAAGACAGCATCGCCCGGGCGCGGGAGTTGGGACTGGATCCGCGGCGATTTCTTGCGGATAACGACTCGTATCACTTTTTTGAAGCGTTGGGTGGATTAGTCAAGACCGGGCCGTCGGGGACGAATGTGATGGATGTGCGGGTTTTCCTAGTGCCTTCATCGGCCGCGCTGTAAAACAGCCCGGCGATAAATTGTCTCAGGGCATTCCTTGCAATTTTCCAAGGGGCCAAATGCAGCAGTGCAAACGCTGAAAAAATCTGCGGCGGAAGGGGCCGACTAACGCCTGGGATTAGTTCGAAGGAAGGCCTAATGAAGCGCGGTGACGTTATTCGACAACTCACTCAAGCGGGCTGCGTGCTGAAGCGCAATGGAAAGGGCCACGACATCTACCTCAACCCGCACAGCGGAAAGAGCGCCCCGGTGGCACGCCACAGCGAGATCAAGAACACGCTGGTCATGCATATTAAGAAGCAACTCGGAATCTGATTCCCTATTAAACTTCGACCCCGATGTCCTTAGTTTGAACTTCAGTTGTCTGAAGCATTGGAGCGTCGTCTTTCAAAAGTTGATACGCGTCGCGGATATTGGCTTCCAACTCTGCAAGCGTTTCGCCCTGGCTGAAAACGCCGGGAAGTTCCTTCAATCGCCCGACGAACCAGCCATCATCGCGCCAGTACTCAAGAGTGAAGTTCCGAACCATGACTCGATTGTAGCCGGATTACTGCTCGACCTTTTTCAGCGGCTTTTCTGGCAGAGGCTTTTCCGAGGTGGGCGATTCGCCGCGGGGCATCAGAGGTTTGTCTTCGGCCGACGCTTTTCGTAAGATCACCTGTCCGCGTTCGGTGTGAGCCGTGACGTTGGGGCCGCCGCCGCCCGTCGAGCCTCGTAGCGTGGCGCCGCGGCCGTCGCTCTCCGCTCTCACCGGCGAGCCGAAATCGTTGGTCGCGTCGCCGCGGGCAGTCGATTGCGTCAGATCGAACTTGGCCGCGGCGGGCAAGGAGAGCGTAATATCGCCCGATCGAGTCTGGACGTCGATGCGCGAGAGCGGCAATATGCCGGGCCGAAGCTCGACATCGCCGCGGGTGAGCTGGATCTCCAGCGCATTGGTAAAATCGCTGATCTGCACATCGCGCGATTTGGTCGAGAGGCGCACCGGACCAACCAGGTTCGATGCGGTGAAATCGCCCAAGGCCATGCGCACCTGCCCCGGCAGCTTTTCGATGTTGAGATCGGTCTGCTGGCCGTTAAAGCGAAGCGTCTTGGCGAGATTCCGGAACTGGATGACGCCGGAGTAGGCGCCGCTCACGGTCACCTGTCCATCGATATTTTGCAGATCGATGTCGGCGCCGCGGCCCTTCAGATCGAATGTGCCTTTGACGCCCACGGCGCGAACGATATCGCTGTTGCGCAGGTCCACCCGGGCATTGCCGCCGATATTCTGGAGGCGCACGCCTGCGTTGTCCGAGGTGATTTCGACGTTGCCGCTCACATCGGTGACGTCGAAATCGCCGTAGCGGCCGTGCGCTTCAATGGTCGCGCCCTTGGGCACCGTGATCTCCATCTCCGAGGTCATGCGCATGTTTCCGGAGACGCGATCCTGGCTGTTCTGAATCACGATCTGACTCGCGTCGCCGGTGACTTCGAAGGGAGCATCCTTGTTGGTGCGATCCGCGTTGCCTTGATCCATGCTGCGAATGGTCCGATGGCCGGTGACCTTGACGGCATCGACGTCGACACCGGTGATGCGGGCGTTGCCGCGGAAAGTTTCGATCACAATGCGCGGCGTTTTTGAGGCCGGCTTCTGACCCTCGATGGGATATTCGTAACTCTCGCCGAACATGTCCCCCATGGCCAGCCCGGTTCGCGGCCACCAGGTGGAGAATCCGCGCACCGTGTGGAGGCTGGCGCCGAACAGGCACAGGAATACGACCAGAATCCATTCGCCGCCGGAGACGCCGCGCGCTGGTATCGCTTTGTCGGTAGCCGCCCAGAACATGACTTCCACCAGCCGCAGGACGCCCCACAGGATTAAAAGAAATGGCCAATACCTCGCCAGGTAATCCAGGAGCGGTAACTCCGGATACATGTTACGAGCCAGGAACAACGCTCCGATGCCGATCAGCAGCAGGGGCGCAACGATGGACGATCTTCTCATGACAATTCTTTTAAGCGGCGGGTCTCTTAAGCGGCGGGCCGCGCTCCTCCACGCTCGGCGAGTTTAAACAGGCCGAACAAAATCAGCAACACCGGCCAGGTACGCCCGAAACTCAGCGTGCCCATCTGATCGATCGCCAGGAGCACGCCCAGCGTGATCATCAGAATCGGACCGCGAATCGCGCACAAAAAATTTCCGTTCATCGGGAACCCTCACTCGTTTTACTCGAATCCGGCGCCGGGGCCATGCGCAGATACAGCATATATGCACCCAGCGCGATCAGCCCCACCGGCCAGTACCGCAGCATGCGCCGCAGATCCAGAATGTCCAGATTGTCGAGCAAGAAAATCACGCCCAGGGCGATCAGCACCACCGGGGCCACGGGAAATCTTGAGGCTCCGCCGCGCATGGGGATCAGACTTGAAAATTCGTCGACGGCCACCCCTTGCTGGCGCTTTTTCGCGGTATGAAACGCCTCGAACGCCATGTACATCCAGAAGCCGGCGAGCAGCAGGCCCATCAACGGCTCCAGGCCATGCGCGGCATTGTTATCGAGGATGCTGATCATCAGCCCGATGATGATCACGTGCACCAGGCCCTTGGCGTACTGTCCGTTGTAAATGGCGCCCACGCCGGGAATGAACCCGAGCACGAAGGCCACGCCGGGCGAAACGTCGGGATTCGGCATCGGCGGCGGGGCTTTGGTGGTGTACGGCGAGGCTGTATATGGCGAGGCCGTATATGGCGAGGCATACTGAGATTCGGCCGCCGACACTGCCGGCGCTGTTGGCACGCTTTCCGTCATACGCGGTAAATGCTCCTCACAAAAAATAGTCCCCTGCGCCGAGCGGACACTCGTTTCGTCGAGCGCTTTCCCGCAGGCGCGGCAATATCCAACTACCTTGGCGTCGGTGCTCATTTCTTATCGCGATTCGTTTCGGACGGCGCCGGCTGCTGGTCCGTCCATTCTTTCAATTGGGTCTGGATCTCAAACACTACTCGCAGATTTTCGTAATACTTCACCGTGCGCTCCCAGGTCCGCTGGATGCGATCCTCGGCGGACATGTACACCTTCACCGGATCGAGATCGGACAGCGTCAGATGCCGGACTTCGATTCCCGAAAACCGCCCCAGCATGGCGAACGACAGAATGGTCATCGCCATCCCCATGGCGTAACGCGGCTGCAAAACCGGCTCCAGCCATTTCCCAAAAATCCGCCGGACCCACGACGGCTTAATCTGCGCGCGGCTGGGGCCATCCGTGATCTCGAACAGAATGCGCGTGACCAGTTCGGGCGGCGCTTCCACAACCGAGGCGCGCTCCATGAAAGCCACGGCGCCGGCCGAGTCGCGGGCAAGCTCAGCGCACAGCTCACAGCCGGCCAGGTGAGACTCGAGGGCAGACTTCTGCTCGCCGTGGAGCGTCCCGTCCACGTAGTCGGCCAGCAGAATTTCAATGTCCGCGCAAGTCATAAAACTCTCAAACACGTTCTCGTCTCTAGGAGGCGCGCAATCACGCGCCCTTCGTTACCTAAACGGCTCCTTTGCGGCGCAGCACGCGAGCCAGCTCGGCCCGCCCGCGATTCAATCTCGATTTCACCGTACCCTCGGGCACATTCAATACCTTGGCGATCTCCCGATATTCTAGTTCTTCCAGATCGCGCAAGATCACGGTCTCGCGCAACTCCGGTGAAAGTTTTTGTAAAGCTTCCTGCAACAGCTCGCTCGCCTCGCGCCCGGCGACCAGGCCGTCGGTCCGCGAGAGCGTCGCGGTTTTCTCTTCGAGCATGGGAAGCTGCTCTTCAATGGAATCGGTTGCGCGATCCAGTTTCGTGCGCCGGTAGTGGTCGATCAGCAGATTCCGGCTCAGCCGCGCCAACCAGACCGTAAACGATCCCTCGCCGGCGCGAAAACTCTTTAGCGACCGGAATACGCGCAGAAACACTTCCTGCGTCAGGTCCTGCGCTTCCTGGTCGGCGCCGGTGAAGCGGTAGCAGATGGCATACACACGACGGGTATGGACCTTTACCAGATCCTCCCACGCGGCCTCTTCACCGCTCAGGCACCGCTCGACTAGCTGATTGTCAGCGTCCAAAAACGATCCCCGCTGCTCGCGGCTCCAGGCGGCCGGCCAGGGTCTGGCGGCAGCGTAACGATTCGTCGTGCTAATCTGTCCAACTGTGGCAGTGGCCGCCATGTTCGTTTTCGTTCCCGATCCGTTACTTTCCAGTAATAAGAACGAAGAACTGACATGAGAAGTTCGATTTACATTCTATCCGCGGAAACAGCCCACAGGCCACCGATGAGCCGGGAGACGGATCTAAGCGCTTGAATAAACGACACCTGGGAATCGGCGTCGCCGTAGCCGCCGCCCTGGCCGCGATCGCCTTCGTAGGCTACCGCTGGCGCATCTCCGGCTTCAATTGGAACGAGTTTAGCACTGCGCTGGCCCATGTGGATTGGTCCTGGATCGTGGTCTCGCAGTCGCTGGTGATGGCGACCTATGTGGGGCGCGCGCTTCGCTGGGAGATCATGCTGCGGCCACTCAGGAAAGACGCGAATTTGTGGCGCATTTTTACGGCGACGGCAATCGGGTTTACGGCGGTGGTCCTTTTCGGCCGCGCGGGCGAGCCGGTTCGTCCCTATCTGATTGCAAAAAAAGAAGGTGTTTCTTTCTCAAGCCAAATCGCGGCGTGGGTGGTGGAGCGGATTCTGGACCTTCTGATGGTCCTTCTGATTTTTGGCGTCGCGCTTACGCAGGTATCTCATAGCGCCATCCAGCCGGGCCCGAGGGCTCGGGTGGTTTTGGAGGCCGGTGGATACACGGCGGGGTTGATTGGGGCGGCGTGCCTGGCGCTGCTGCTGGCTTTGAGGCAGTTTCGGGGGCGGGTCCAGGAGCGGCTTCTGGAGACCTTGTCTTTTCTTCCCGAGAAAGTGCTGGGCCGGGTGCGGACGGTGCTGGCGTCGTTCGACGAAGGGATGCAGTCGACCCGCCACGCGAGCTTCGTGGCGTTGCTGGTGGCATACACGGTGATTGAATGGGTGGTGATCGCCGGAGCCTTCTATTGTGCATTTCGAGCCTTCCCCGCGACGGCTAATCTGGGTGTGACGGATGTGGTGATTCTGCTGGGCTTCGTGGCCTTCGGCAGCGCGGTTCAGATTCCCGGCGTCGGCGGAGGGATGCAGATTGCTACGGTGGTTGTACTTACGGAGTTTTTCGGCGTCGGGATTTCGGCTGCCAGCGGGATCGCGCTGGTGCTGTGGATCATCACCTTCGTGGTGATTGTGCCCTTCGGACTCGCGCTGGCCTTTCATGAGGGCATTAAATGGCGTAATCTGAGGCATCTGGAAGTGGAGCCACCGGCCGTGCGGATCACTTCGGACGAGTCAAACGAGGGAAAACCAAGGTGACATGCCCGTTTTGCGGTCATAGGGAGGACCGCGTCATCGATTCGCGGGAAAGCAAGGAAGGCGACGTCATCCGGCGGCGGCGGGAGTGTCTGAAATGCGAGCGGCGGTTCACCACGTATGAGCGAAGCGACGAGATTCCCTACGTCGTGGTCAAGCGGGATGGGCGGCGCGAAAAGTTCGACCGGCAGAAAGTCCTGGAAGGGTTGTTAAAGGCCTGCGAGAAACGGCCCGTCGCGATGGCAAAGCTGGCCGAGGTGATCGACGAGGTGGAATCCGCCTTGGCCGATAGTCCAGAACGGGAGATGTCTACCACCGCGATCGGCGAGATGCTTATGACACGTCTAAAGACCCTCGACAAGATCGCATATGTCCGGTTTGCCTCGGTTTACAGGGACTTTCAGGATGTCGAGGCGTTCTTGACGGAGCTTAAGGATCTCCTCCAGAGGCGGGGGTAAGGGTTTCTCCGTGCTGAAACGTTGCCGAAACCTGTAACCAGCCGCCGCCGCAAACATCTTTTGAAATAGGGACTTAACAGAACACGGGAAGGCTGTTATACTGTACCAGTCCCCGGCGCGGCCGAGAATTAGTGGAATTGTGCGCCGGGAGTGCGTGTATAAGTCTCTGGGAATAAAGACGATAATTCGACAACAGTTCGGCAGTTCAACGAAGCGGTTTCAGCGGGACTGGCACCCCAACCCAAACGCCCACGCCTTGAACGGTGAGCATGGATGCGTGGTTGAACGCGTTACAGATTGGGGGAGGTGAATCGCAGTGGATCATTTCGAGGATCAATTCTTAGGCGAAGGCCACGAGCCTCTGGGGCTTCCGTTCGACGAGGAAGCTAATTTCTTTCATCCCGAGGAAACTCATGATGGCGAAGACTTTCCGGCCGCGCATGCGCCGGAAGAGTCGATCTATACGGATGATCCGGTACGGGTGTATCTGCGCGAAATGGGCGCGGTACCGCTGCTGACCCGGGACGGGGAAGTCAATCTGGCGCGCCGCATGGAACGCGGCAAGCTGCGCATGCAAAAGGCGATCAGCCGGTCGGCGCTGGTGCAGTTGCGCGCTGTGGAAATCGCCGAGGCGATCAAAAAAGAAGTTGAAGAGCTGGATGCGTTCGTGGATGTGGGCGATCTGGAAGAAGAGAGCGCCGCATATGCCAAGAAGCGTACAGAGGTCAAGGCTGAGCTGGCCGACATGGTGGCGGCTCATAAGAAACTTGGCCAGCTCTCCGAAAAGCTAGGGACGATTCCGCTGAGCAACAAGAAGCTGCGGCGGCGCTGGGCTGGAAAGCTGGCGCGGGCGCGGGTCCAGGTGTCGCTGGCGATTCGTAAGATTCCGTTTTATCTTTCGCAGTGGAAGCAATTTTCCAAGGAACTGGAGCGCGTGGTCGAGGAGATCTCGCACTTCGAGCAGGATCTGCGGAAAATCGAGGGCCGGTCAAGCCAGACTGCGCAGGCGAAGGCTCGCGAGCTGAAGCGCGAAATTCGCAAGCGCGAGCAGACCGCAGGGGCGAGCTTGCCGGACTTGCGGCACACGCTGTCGGTGATCCGGCACGGCGAAATCGAGGCGGAGCGGGCCAAGAAAGATCTGGTGGAAGCGAACCTTCGCCTGGTGGTTTCGGTCGCCAAGAAATATGTAAATCGCGGGCTGCACCTGCTGGACCTGATTCAAGAGGGCAACATCGGCCTGATGCGCGCCGCCGACAAGTTCGAATACCGGCGCGGCTACAAGTTTTCGACGTACGCGACCTGGTGGATTCGCCAGGCGATTACGCGCGCGATTGCGGACCAGTCGCGCACCATTCGTATCCCCGTTCACATGAACGAGTCGATGAATAAGTTTCTGCGTGCCACGCGGGAGCTTGAAAAAGAGCTCGGGCGCGCGCCGACGAACGATGAAATCTCGCGGCGCATGGATATTCCAGTCGAGAAGGTCCAGAAGTTGAAGACCATTTCGCGGGATCCGGTTTCGTTGGAAACTCCGGTTGGGCGGGACGGTGAATCGGCGCTGGGCGATTTGATCGAGGATCGCTGGGTCGGCTCGCCGGTGGACGCGGTGATCGATACCAATGTCCGCGACGAAACGGCGAATATCCTGAAGACGCTTTCTCCCAAGGAGGAGAAGGTGATCCGGCTGCGCTTCGGCATCGGCTGCGAGCGGGAGCATACGCTCGAAGAAATCGGCCAGGAGTTTGACGTGACGCGTGAGCGGATTCGTCAGATCGAGGCCAAGGCGCTGCGGCAGCTTCGATCGCCGGAGCGGGCGCGGCATCTGCGGGCTTTGCTGGCTGCGAGGTAAAGAGCTGCGCGGTACAAAGAGCCAGGTTGGGGACCTGGCCTACTTGTGGTAGATCCGTTCTACAAGATCCTTGATTGGTGCGGGGACGAGGTGTTCCCAAGACTCGCCGGCGGCGATGCGGCGGCGGACTTCAGTCGATGAGATCTCGTCGACATCGCAATCCAAAGGGAGTGTTTGAATCCGGGCGCGGACGTGGTCTGGGGGATCGTAACGTCCCTGGCGCGCTGCGACCAGCAGTTGAAATTCGTCGAGCACGCGTTCGACGGGCACGCCGTGATCCCAGGTGACGATTCGTTCGGCGGCGTCACGTCCGCAGATAAACCAGATCTGCGCTTGGGGATCGTCACGGCGGAGTTCGCGGGCGATGTCGAGGAACAAGCCGCCTTCGGTCACAAGCGGGCGGTATCGCTGGCTCGCGCGGCGAAGCATTTCCAGGCGTTCGTCTAAAGTCGCGCCGTGAAATTCTTTGTGGGGGTAAACGCGGGGGACGACGCAAACTACTTCGTCCACTTTTGCGAGCGCCGCGTCCACTAAGGCCAGGTGCGCGCGCGTTACCGGATTGAATCCACCGGCCAGGACTCCGATCCGCTTCACCGCAGACTTCGGAGGCGCGTGCCGGCGGCATGAATCACACGCCCGTCGCGGCCGAGAGCGCCGGCATAGTGTCCGTCGATCAGGATTAGCGTAAAGAAACGCGCGGGATAGGAGAGACGGCGGTACCCGACGCCGGTTCTCGAGGAACGCCACTGGTCTTCGGCGGGCGTTCCATAGCGCGCGACGATGGAATCGTAGTCGTCGCGGGCGGTTAAGGGAAGCTCGTTCTTGATCGCGGCGGACAGCGCGGAGCGCGATGCTACGCTCGCCACGGCGATGCAAGCGAGCACGCCGGCGGCGATGGTCACCAGAAGGATTCGGCCGGCGCGGGATTCTCGCGGTTCCAAACGGATGCCGACGACGGCGGCAGGGCGGGCTGGCTCGGCGCGCTGTATCCTGGGCCGCGAATAATCGTTCACAGCGCGCGGCATCTCGATCACGCGGCGGATGAGCGGGTAGACAGCGCCCTCCCGGCATTCGAGTTCCTTCGCTAAACCGACGATGATGACGGGATCGGCGACCATCGAAATTTCACCGACAAAATGGCGCGGAATCCAAAGCTCGATCGAGGTTTTCGGATTGACGACCTGGATCTCGCTCCAGGTGGCGCGGCGGAAGATCCATTCGTTGTGTTCTACGTTGAGGATCGGCGGGTAGAACGAGAACGGAGTGTTTCCCAACTGGGATAGCGGCGTCGGGATGGGCGGTACGGCCACCACCCTCATTGTATCCGCTGGCGCGGCGCATCCACATCTGTATTACCAATGGGCATGACGGCTACAATGATTGCGTGAGGGCCGCTGCCGCGTTGCTGATCTGTGCTCTGGCCGTTTCGGCTCAATCCCCGACGCGGGTCGCTTATACGTGCACGCCGGAAGATATCGATTCGTTCGGGCTAGCGTGCTCGGCTGAAGAGCCTTGTCCGGTTTTTCTGGAGCTTTCCTCGGTGGACGCAGCGGGGGCGACGCTGGTGGTAGCGGGCGATCTGCATACCGAGCGGACCACGCTGTATGGAATTCTGCTGCAGAGCGACGATGGCGGCAAATCGTGGACGGAACCGTGGAAGCGGATGCGCGCCGCGGCGCTGGAACAAGTGCAGATGCTGGATTTCGCTTACGGCTGGGTGGGCGGTGAGATCATCGAGCCGCTTCCGAAAGACCCGTTCCTATTGCTGACCACGGACGGCGGCAAGACTTGGCGTCATCAGCCGCTGTTCGAGGACTCCCGGTTCGCATCGCTCTCGCAATTCTGGTTCGATTCGCGCACGTCGGGGAAGCTGGTGCTGGATCATCCGCAGGGTGGCGCGCACAAGCATGAGATCTATGAGACCAACACGGGCGGCGAGAACTGGGAAATTAATCAGGTGACGGACAAACCGGTGAACCTGAAAGGTCCACGGCCGCGGGAAGCGGCGACATGGCGGGTCAGGGCGGAAGCGTCGAGCAAGACGTACCGCCTGGAGCGGCGGGGGTCGGCGAGTTGGGAGCCGGTGGCCAGTTTTTTGATCCACGTCACGGATTGCAAGTGAGTCTACGGGAGCTGAAAAAGGGGACAGACCGCTCTGTCCACGGCCGGTCCGGTCGCTACAGGCGCTGTCGTGGTGGCGGGGACAGAGTGGTCAGTCCCCTTTTTTAGCGCCTTTTTCACTCGAGCGATTTCTTGATTCGTTCCTGATACTGGGCTGCTTTCGCCAACACGGCCGCTGCGTCGAGCGTCAGCATCTTTTTATCGCGCACGATCGCGCGGCCGTTCACCATAACGTCGGACACATCCGAGCCTTTTAGCGCGTAAACGAGCTGTGAGTAGACGTTGTACATCGGGACCGCGTGCGGCGCATCCAGGCGGATGGCAATCATGTCGGCGCGTTTGCCGGGTTCGAGGGAACCGATCATTTTATCGAGATGCAGCGCGCGGGCTCCGGTGATGGTCGCCATGGCGAAGGCTGCTTCGGCGGGCAACGCGCGGGGATCGCCGGTGGTGACTTTTTGTAATTTGGCGGCGAGATCCATTTCTTCCATCATGTCGTGATCGTTGTTGGAACCGGCAACGCCGTCGGTGCCGAGACCCATCGCGATTCCGAGATTCAGAATCTTCACGACGGGAGCCACGCCGCTGGCGAGTTTCATATTGCTCGAAGGGCAGTGGGCCAGGCCGGTGTCGCGCGTCTTGATGATTTTCAAATCCGCGTCGTCGAGCCAGACGCCGTGCGCCGCGACCGTCCAACCGCTGAGCACGCCCAGCGAATTCAGCACGGCCGTGGGGGTCAGCTTGCGTTGCGCGAGCGAGTCGTCGTTTTCTTTCTTGGTCTCGGAGAGGTGGATGACGAGAGGTTTGTGATAGCGGTCGGCCAGTGCGCGAGATGCTTTGAGCGACTCGTCGGAATTGGTGTACAGGGCGTGCGGTGCGATGGCGGGGACGATCAGAGGATCGTGATCGAACTTTTTGAAGAATTCTTCGGTTCCGGCAATCGATTTCTGGGGCGTCGCGTAATCGGGCGCGGGGAAACCGATGATGGTCTGGCCGAGGACGCCGCGAAGGCCGGCTTCCTTGGTGGTCTCCGCTATGGCGTCCTCGAAATAGTACATGTCGGTGTAGGTGGTGGTTCCCGACAGCGCCATTTCAAGACAGGCAAGGCGCGTGCCCCAGCGCACGAAATCGCGGTCGACGTTTTTCTTCTCGGCAGGGAAGATGAATTTTTCGAGCCAGTCCTGTAGCTTCAAGTCGTCGGCGATTCCGCGGAAGAGCGACATAGGGGCGTGCGTGTGCGTGTTGATCAGGCCGGGAGCGAGAATCGCATCAGGACGGTCGAGGCGCTGCTTGGGCTGCCAGTCGCGGTCGATGGCGGCGCGGGGGCCAACGGCCACGATATGATCGCCGACGATGGCGACGGCGCCGTTTTCGATGACACGCCGCTGCGCATCCATGGTGACTACATAACGTGCGCTCCAGATCCAATCGGCGGGAGCGGCATGCAGCGCGGTGGCGAAACAGAACAGCAGGCTATAGGAAAGACGCATCGAAGGGCCTCGGGAACAGCTCGGCGAGGCGCAGCGATTCATACGCGCCCCGCGGATTGGTCAGAATGACTTCGATATCGCCGCAGAACTCCCACAGGATTTGCCGGCACGCGCCGCAGGGCGGGGTTAGCGTGTCGGTGTCGGCGGCGACAGCGATGCGGCGGAACTCGCGCGCGCCTTCCGAGATGGCTTTGAAAATCGCCACGCGTTCGGCACACACGGTGAGGCCGTAGGTTGCGTTTTCGATGTTGCAGCCCGCGTAAATACGGCCTGACGAGTCCTCGACAGCGGCGCCGACGCGGAAATTTGAAAATGGCGCATGCGCATGGTCGCGCGCGGCCAGCGCGGCCTCTACTAAGGCCTGACTCATCCGGATTACTTGGTTTCGCCGGGCGCGTTTAAGCGGAACGGGACTTCCACTTCGGTGGCGACCCGAATCGGCTGATCTTCGGAGCCCAGCGGCTGGAATTTCCATTGCTTTACGGCTTGCAAGGCCGCGTGAGCCAGCAAGGGATGGCCACTGGCGATGTGGGCTTGCTCGACGTGACCGTCGGCAGCGATCAAAACCTTGATCTTCACGACGCCCTGGATGTGATGATCGATTGCGTCGGGAGGGTAGACGGGCGCAACCTTCTGGGCGATCTTCCCTTCCGGAACCGAAGCCATTCGTACGATTTTCAAGTCCGCCGCGGCGACCGCCAGACAGAATACGGCAGCGGCGCAGATCAGCTTCGAGGCGTTCATGTACCGATTATAGCGCCCGATGCGATTTACAAGAGCGCTTTCGCCAGTTTGCGGAACTTTCCGGGAGTCACCAGGTGAAACCGGAGTTCGAGCGTCGTGAAGGGACGCAGGGCTGCGCTCATGGCGTGCGATGGAACGTCCGCCACGGCCAGGTCGAGGGCGCCCTCCGCGACGCGGAACGGCAGAGCGTTCCATTGCCGGACGACGTGCTCCGGGAGGGCGCGTGCGACGCGGGGCGGGATTTCGGAGGGATCGGGATCGGTCAACGGAAGTCCCTTTTGCAGACTTAGGCCGTCGTACAGACTGGCTTCGTCGATTTGACGGATTCGCACCAGATGCTCGCCGAGGCGAAGATCGGGCGGCTTGGTCGCGAGAGCGACGCGGAGGGCCGCGGTGGTCAGGTAGCCTGAACTGACCAGGATTTCGCCGAGCTTTCTTGAAAGCGTCTGGCTTGAATGTGCCTGCAAGGTTGCGCGCGAAGGGAACGAATGATCGGTCTTCATCCACACGAGCGCCTGTCCGCGGATACGGGCGAGCGCGTAGCGCGTTAACGCGAGCAGAGTTGCGGCGGAGTTCAGCAGATTCGCATACGCCGCCCGGAGCGGGACGCCGAGCGCGAATCGAAACCCGTAGATCCGCGCCGAGCAGGTCATGCGAACGGCCAAGCGCAGGATTTGAAGCGCGGCCGTCGCGTAGACGACTCGGGTGGCGAGGGGCGGAACTCTCGCCCAGATGGCGGTCGCGAGCCCGTAGACGAACACGACGTTGGCAGCGAGACCCAGCGGATTCGCGATCAGCCCCTTGCGATCCCGCCATAGCCAGTACGTCTCGCCTGGGTTCCGGCCCCAGCCGTGCCGCTCCCAGCCTTGCAGGGCGATGCCCATCACCCATCGGGTCCGCTGCCGGAGCGCGGAGGACCAGTTCTGGGGAAAATATTCGCGCGTCGCGACGAAGTTTCGCGGCCCGGCGACGCGCGAGATCGGGACAAACGCCTGCGAGCATCCCATGCGGAACAGCTTCAGCCCATTTTCGTAGTCTTCGGTCAATGCTTCCGGCTCGAACACGCGATTCGAGTTGGTTTCCGCGAGCTTTTCGAGCGCGCTTCGGCGATAGCCGGTTCCCACGCCCGCGCTGGGAAGAAATCCGCCAAGCAGAGTCCGGACCGGCATGTCGCGCGTGTGATATTCGGCAAATTCGTCGCAGTAAATCCCATGCGTCATCGCGCGAAACGGCGTGGGCAGCGCGAGCACGGGAGTCTGGACGAAGTCGAACCGGGCGGAGTAGTAATTAATCCAGCGCAGCTCATCCGGATGAATCAGGTCTTCGGCATCGTGGGTGACCACGACATGGAAACGCTCGCCGTTTTGTTCTTCGTAGAGTCCGAGATGCTGGTAGATCCAGTTCAGGCAATCCGCTTTCGAGGTCGGGCCATCGTGCGGGCACAGGACCAGGTGAACGGTGGGAAAGCGGTCCGCGACTCTCCGAATCGCGTCTTGCGTCAGGTCATCGTTAGGATAAGCGCCGGCGAAGATGTGAAAGTCGGGATAGTGGATGGTCGCGATCGCATGTTCGATCATGCGGGCGATTACCTGATGCTCGTGCCAGAGCGGGATGAGGATCGCGATTCGCCGGATGGGCGCGGAATCGAGCTGGCGGGGGCCGGGCGGGAACAGATCCGCTTCGGGCCGGAACCGGTTCCGAAGCCAGTCCGCGGCCCAGACGACGTCGATTACGAGATCGTCGAGACCGCTCATTAGAATCGCCAGGGCGAGCGGCGCCAGCGCCCAGAGCACGGCGCGATCGACGAATTCGAACCACGCGTGCAAACCCATTTGTCACTGTAGTGGCCCGGGAGGCGGAATCGTCTCGCTTTTTGCGGCTCGTTTATGGCCTGGCGAAATGATTGAGGGGGCCATGTCCACCGCCGAGGCCGGGGTTGGTACGGATCGCTTCCGTGATAAAAGCCTTGGCGCGTCCGACGGCGGCGACCAGGGGAGTTCCTTTGGCTAACTCGGCGGTGATCGCGGCGGAATAGGTGCAGCCGGTGCCGTGGGTATGCGGCGTCGCGATTCGAAGAGCGGAAAACTCGTGAAACTCCCGGGCGGAAGTGTAAAGCAGATCGACGGCCTCGCCGCTCAGGTGGCCGCCTTTGATCAACACGTTGCTGGCACCGAGTTCGAGCAGCCTTTGTGCCGCGCGCCGCATGGAAGGCAGATCGTCGACCGGGAAGCCGGCCAGAACAGATGCTTCGTGCAAATTGGGCGTTATCAGATACGAGCGGATTACGGGCATCGGTCCGTCCCAAAGGGGCATTCCGTGCTTGCTAATCATCACGGGGTCGACAACCAGTGGGAACTTGAACGCCGGGCTCAGCTCGAAGAGAGCGGCGGCGGTCGCTGGATTGCCGAGCGCGCCAAGCTTGGCCGCCTGCGGAGGGATGTCTTCGAGTACGGCGCGAATCTGCTCGAGGACCAGTTCAGCGTCGAGAACCTCGACCCGGCGGACGCCGCGAGTGTTCTGGACGGTGATGAGCGTCACCACCGCTTCGCCGTAGACGCCGAATTGATGGAAGGTCTTGAGGTCGGCCTGAATGCCCGCGCCTCCGCTTGGGTCCGAACCCGCGATGGTCAGGGCCACGGAGGTGGTCATCTCCTCACATTACTGGAACGTGAGTGAGCCTGTCTGCGACTGGCCGGCCGCGTTGGTGAACGTCGCCTGAACGGTCGCGACCTGTCCCTGGCTGCCTTGGACGGGAAACGACGCGCGCATCAGGAATGCGCTGCCGTTGTTTGGCTGGGAGCTGAAGTAAGCGCCAAACTGGGAAGTGAAATCGGCGTTCACGGGAGCGCCGATCATGTTGCCCTTGGCGTCGAAGAAGGTAAAAGACATCGAACCGGCCGAGTACGTGTTGTCGTAGGCGGTGATG